>Ga0302314_10021823_pt1 | contig 10530 bp, 4 predicted proteins | sample III_Palsa_N2_3_FD_200533 | JGI IMG/M metagenome (GOLD analysis project Ga0302314, IMG submission 200533) | Peat permafrost microbial communities from Stordalen Mire near Abisko, Sweden - III_Palsa_N2_3 | ecosystem: Environmental > Terrestrial > Soil > Palsa > Peat permafrost | place: Sweden... | reverse complement strand
CGGCGCCGCGGTCGAGGCCGCCCCGGTTGCCGGTGGGCTGGTGACACAGGACGACCCCGTGGTGATCGTAGCCATGAGCTGTCGGCTGCCCGGCGGTGTGAGCACCCCGGAGGACCTCTGGCGGCTGCTCGGCGAAGGCGGCGACGCGGTCTCCGCGTTCCCGACCGACCGGGGCTGGGACCTGGAGGGCCGCTACGACCCCGACCCCGACAAGCCGGGCACGTTCTACGCCCGGGCGGGCGGGTTCCTGTACGAGGCGGACCGGTTCGACCCGGAGTTCTTCGGGATGAGCCCGCGTGAGGCACTGGCCGTCGACCCGCAGCAGCGGCTGCTGCTGGAGACGTCCTGGGAGGCCTTCGAACGCGCCGGCATCGACCCGGCCACCGCGCGTGGCACGCAGGTCGGCGTCTTCGTCGGCTCGAACTACCACGACTACGGCTCACGCCTCCAACAGGCGCCCGAAGGGTTCGAGGGCTACCTGGCGACCGGGAGCGCGGGCAGCGTCGCCAGCGGGCGGATCGCCTACACCTTCGGGCTGGAGGGCCCGGCGGTGACGATGGACACCGCCTGCTCCTCCTCCCTGGTGGCCCTGCACATGGCCGCCCAGGCGCTGCGGTCCGGCGAGTGCTCGATGGCGCTGGCCGGCGGGGTGACGGTGATCTCCACCCTCGACACCTTCATCGAGTTCAGCCGCCAGCGGGCGCTGGCGGCCGACGGGCGCTGCAAGGCGTTCTCGGCGGACGCCGACGGCGCGGGCTGGGCGGAGGGCGTCGGGATGCTGCTCCTGGAGCGGCAGTCCGACGCGATCCGCAACGGCCACCCGGTGCTCGCGGTGCTGGCCGGCTCCGCGGTGAACCAGGACGGCGCCAGCAACGGCATGACCGCCCCGAGCGGCCCCGCCCAGCAGCGCGTCATCCGCCAGGCCCTGGCGAGCGCGGGACTGACGGCCTCGGACGTCGACGCGGTCGAGGCGCACGGAACCGGTACCCGGCTCGGTGACCCGATCGAGGCGCAGGCGCTGCTCGCGACCTACGGCCAGGACCGCCCCGAGGACCGGCCGCTGCTGCTCGGCGCGCTGAAGTCCAACATCGGCCACACCCAGGCCGCCTCCGGGGTCGCCGGGGTGATCAAGATGGTACTGGCGCTGGAACACGGCGAACTGCCGCGCACCCTGCACGCCGAACGTCCTTCGGAGGAGATCGACTGGTCAGGTGGCACGGTCGCGCTGCTGAGCGAGACGACCCCGTGGCCGGAGACCGGGCGGCCCCGGCGGGCCGGTGTCTCCGCCTTCGGCATCAGCGGCACCAACGCGCACGTGATCCTGGAGCAGCCGCCGACCGCACCGGTGGCGCCGCTGACCCCCGATCGGCTTCCGTCGGATCCGGCCGTGGAAGCCGTGGAAGCCGTGGAAGCCGTGGAAGCCGTGGAGGCTGTGGAGGCCGTGGCAGAGCGCGAGGTGGTGCCGTGGGTGCTCTCCGGGCGCACCGCCGAGGCGCTTCGCGAGCAGGCCGCCCGCCTGGCCGGGCATCTCGCGCTGCGACCGGCCGACTCACCGGCCGACGTCGGCCGCTCGCTCGCGACCGGCCGTGCCGCCTTCGAGCACCGCGCCGCCGTCGTCGGCTCCGACCGCGCCGGGCTCCTCGCCGGACTGACCGCGCTGTCCGAGGACCGGTCCCACCCGGGGCTGGTGCGCGGCAACGGCCGCCGCAAGCGCCGGACGGCGTTCCTGTTCAGCGGCCAGGGAAGCCAGCGTCCGGGCATGGGCCGGGAGCTGTACGCCGCGTTCCCGGTCTTCGCGGACGCGTTCGACGCGGTCTGCGCCCACCTGGACGCGGAGCTGGAACTGCCTTTGCGCGACCTGCTGTTCGCCCCGGCTGGCACGCCGACGGCCGAGCTGCTGGACCGCACCTGCTACGCCCAGGCCGGGCTGTTCGCCGTCGAGGTGGCGCTGTTCCGGCTGCTGGAGCACTGGGGCGTGCGCCCGGACCTGCTGCTCGGCCACTCGATCGGCGAGCTCGCCGCCGCCCACGTCGCGGGCGTGCTCGAACTGCCGGACGCCTGCCGACTGGTGGGCGCCCGCGGTCGGCTTATGCAGGCGCTGCCCGCCGGCGGGGCGATGCTCTCCGTCGCAGCCTCCGAGCAGGAGGTCGCCGAGTCGCTGGCGGCCCACGGCCCCGGAGCGGTGGCGCTGGCCGCGGTGAACGGCCCGAACGCGGTGGTCCTGTCCGGCGACGAGCCGGTGATCGGGCAACTCGAACAGCACTGGCGGGACGCCGGACACCGGACCAAGCGGCTGCGCGTCTCGCACGCTTTCCACTCGCCGCACATGGACGCCATGCTCGCGGACTTCGAGCGGGTCGCGCGCACCCTGGCGTACGCCCCGCCGCGGATCGCGGTGGTCTCGGACGTCACCGGCCGCTTGGCCGCGCCCGGAGAGCTGGAGACTCCGGAGTACTGGGTGCGGCACGTCCGCGAGGCCGTGCGCTTCGCCGACGGGGTACGCACCCTGGAGGCCGAGGGCGTCACCGCCTTCGTCGAACTCGGCCCGGACGGCACCCTGACGGCGATGGCCCAGGACTGCCTGGACGCCCCCGCCGGGGCCGTGCTGACCCCGCTGCTGCGCCGCGACCGCGCCGAGGCGGACGCGCTGACCACAGCGATCGCCGAGCTGTACGCGCAGGGCGCCGGTCCGGACTGGTCGGCCTTCTACGCCGACCGCCGCGCCCGGCGGGTCGACCTGCCGACCTACGCGTTCCAGCGCCGCCGCTACTGGCTCGACGCGGCGACCGGCGTACCCGACCTGCCCTCGGCCGGTCTGGCCGCCTCCGAGCACCCGCTGGTCGCCGCCGCCACCCCGCTGGCCGGGCAGGACGGCTTCCTGCTCACCGGGCGGCTGTCGCTCACCAGCCACGCCTGGCTCGCAGACCACCGGGTCTCCGGCGCGGCGCTCTTTCCGGGGACGTCCTTCCTGGAACTGGCGCTGCTGGCCGCCGACCACGTCGGCTGCGGCCTGGTCGAGGAACTCACCCTGCAAGCCCCGCTGCTGCTCCCCGAGCACGGTGCGGTGCGGCTCCAGGTCGCCGTCGCGGCGCCGGACGAGCAGGGCGCCCGCGCGCTGACCGTGCACTCGCGGCCCGACGGAGCGGACCCGCAGGAGAGCTGGACCCGGCACGCCGTGGGCGTGCTCGCGCCCGGCTCGGCCGCCGATCCGGCCGACCCGGACCCGACCGCCTGGCCTCCGACCGGAGCCGTCCCGGTCCCGGTCGACGACCTCTACCAGCGCTTCGCGGCGAACGGCTTCGCGTACGGGCCCAGCTTCCAGGGACTCAGCGCCGCCTGGCGTCTCGGCGAGGAGGTCTACGCGGAGGTGGACCTGCCCGAGGAGGCCCGCGCCGACGCCGTCCACTACGGACTGCACCCCGCGCTGCTGGACGCCGCACTGCACACGGTCGGCCTCGCCGACAACGACGGATCGGGGAGCGGGCTGCTCCCGTTCGGCTGGCAGGGCGCCCGGCTGTACGCGGCGGGTGCGGACGCCCTGCGAGTAAGGCTGACCCCCACCGGCCCGGGCACCTTCGCGGTCCGGGTGAGCGACCCCGACGGCCGACCGGTGGCCTCGATCGAGGCGCTGACGCTGCGTCCGGTCCCGGTCGACCACCTCAAGGACGCGCCGGCGGCCCGCTCCACCGGCCCGGACTCGCTCTACCGGGTGCGGTGGACGGCGGTCCCCGCCGAGCACGCGCTGCCGCCGCTCGCCTCCTGGGCGGTGCTGGACGCGGACCCGGCGACGACCGCGGCCCTGGGCGCCGTCGGCGCCCGGACCGAGTCGTACCAGCACCTGGCGGCGCTCGCCGAGGCCGTCACCGGCGGCGGGCCGCTGCCGGACGCCGTGCTGGCCACCGTCGGCTCCATCGGCGACGGCGGAGTGATCGGCGACGAGGGCTCCATCCACGGCGGCTCCGCCGGTGACGTCGCGGCCGAGGTCCGCACCGCCACCCGGCAGGCGCTCGACCTGGTGCAGGGCTGGCTGGCGCGGGCCGAGTTCGACACCTCCCGACTGGTTCTGACGACACGTCAGGCAATGGCCGCGGCCGACGCCGACGGCGCGCCCGATCCAGTGTCCGCGGCCGTCTGGGGGCTGGTGCGGGCCGCGCAGGCGGAGAACCCCGGCCGCTTCGTCCTGCTCGACCTGGACGGCCACTCCGACTCGCTGCGGGCCCTGTCAACCGCGGCCGCCTGCGGCGAACCGCAACTCGCGCTCCGCGCCGGAGCGTTGCTGGTGCCACGGCTGGAACGCGCCACCACCGGACCGGCCGAGCCGACCACTGCGCTGCTGGACCCGGCGGGGACCGTCCTGATCACCGGTGCGACCGGCGCGCTGGGCAGCCTGCTGGCCCGGCACCTGGTCACCCGGCACGGCGCCCGGCACCTGCTGCTCACCAGCCGCAGCGGAGAGACCGCGCCCGGCGCGGCCGAACTCCGGGCCGAACTCGTCGGACACGGCGCCCAGGTCACCATCGCCGCCTGTGACACCGCCGACCGCGAGGCGCTGGGCAAGCTGCTCGCCGCCGTCCCCTCGGAGCACCCGCTCACGGCGATCATGCACACCGCCGGAGTCCTGGACGATGGCGTGGTCGACGCCCTCACCCCGGAGCGGCTGGACCGGGTGCTGCGTCCCAAGGTCGACACCGCGCTGAACCTACACGAGCTGACGAAGAGTCAGAACCTGGCGTCGTTCGTCCTGTTCTCCTCACTGTCGGGCACCTTCGGCGGGGTCGGGCAGGCCAACTACTCGGCCGCCAACGCCTTCCTGGACGCGCTCGCCCAGCAGCGCCGGGCCGCGGGTCTGGCCGCCCAGTCGCTGGTCTGGGGGCTGTGGGAGCAGCGGAGCACCATGACCGGCAAGCTCGACCAGGCGGACATGCTGCGGATGGCGCGCGGCGGGGTGCTGCCGATGCCCTCCCAGGAGGCGCTGGCGCTGTTCGACGCCGCGGTCCAGGACGGCCGCGCCGTGCTGGCCCCGGCCCACCTGGACCTGGGCGCGCTGCGCTCCCCGACCGGGGAGGTACCGGCACTGCTGCGCGGCCTGGTACGGATCCCGGCCCCGCGCCGGCGCGGCGCGGCGGCCGGTCCGGCCGGGCAAGCCGCCGTCGTCCCCGCCGAGCAGCTGCGCCTGCGGCTGCTGGGTCTCGGCCGCGAGGAGCAGGACGCGGTCCTGCTGGCATCGGTCCGGGAACAGGCCGCGGCCGTGCTCGGGCACGCCGACGCGTATGCGATCGACCCGGAGCGCGGCTTCCTGGAAATGGGCTTCGACTCGCTCACCGCCGTCGAGCTGCGCAACCGGATGAACACGGCGACCGGGCTCCGGCTTCCGGCCACGGTGCTCTTCGACTACCCCACGCCGCTGGCGATGGCCCGCCACCTGCGGGCCGGAACCGCGCCGGGGGCGATGGCGACGCTGGACCCGGCGCTGGCCGAACTGGACCGGCTGGAAACCTCCCTCGCCGAGGTCGCCGCCGACGACGGCGCCCGCGCCAAGCTGACGGCGCGGTTGCAGAGCCTGCTGGCGCTGCTCGACCCCGAGCGGGGCGGGGACGACGCGGAAGGGGTCGAGGACCGAATCGACTCGGCGACCGACGACGACCTCTTCGACTTCATCGACAACGAGCTCGGCTCGGTCTGAGGGCATGCCGCGCGCCCGCGTCCCACCACAGAGGAGTCACCATGACCGTCCTGAACGTCGGGGTGCTCGGCTGCGCCGGCATCGCCCAACGGAACACGATCCCGGCCCTGGTCGCCGATCCCTCGGTGCGCCTGGTCGCGGTGGCCAGCCGCCGCGCGGAGAAGGCCGAGGCCGTCGCCCGCCGGTTCGGCGTCGAGCCGGTCACCGGCTACGACGCGCTGCTCGACCGGGTCGACATCGACGCGGTCTACGTCCCGCTGCCCCCGGCGCTGCACGCCGAGTGGGTGGCCAAGGCGCTGGCTGCCGGAAAGCACGTGCTGGCCGAGAAACCGCTGTCCACCGGCCTCGCCGAGGCGGCCGACCTGGTCGCCGCCGCCCGGGCCGGGAACCGCCTGCTGATGGAGAACTTCGCCTTCCTGCACCACAGCCAGCACGCCGAGGTGCGGCGGCTGCTCGGCGACGGCGCGGTGGGCGAACTCCGGTCACTGACCGCCGAGTTCGGATTCCCGCCGCTGAGTCCCGGCGACATCCGCTACCAGCCCGCCCTCGGCGGTGGCGCGCTGCTCGACGCCGGCGTCTACACCCTGCGCGCCGCGACCCTGTTCCTCGGCCCGCGGGTACGGGTGGAGGGCGCGGTACTGCGCGGCGACCCGTCGTCCGGGGTCGACCTCGGCGGCGGCACCCTGGTGTCCACCCCGGACGGCCGGACCGGACACCTGGAGTTCGGCTTCGACCGGTCCTACCGCTGCACCTACACGATCTGGGGCAGCGAGGGGAGCCTCACCCTGGAGCGGGCCTTCAGCACCCCCGCGACGCTGCGCCCGGTCCTGCGCATCCGCCGGCAGGACCACGCCGAGGAGCGCACCCTGCCGGCCGACGACCAGTTCGCCCGAATCGTGGCGGCCTTCGCCCGGACGGCGCTGGACGGCGGGGACTTCTCCGCCGCCGGGGAGGAGATCCTGAGCCAGGCGGAACTGGTGGACGCGGTCCGCTCCCGCGCCCGACGGATCTGACACCAGGGCACAACGGGCTGGGGCCGTACGCCACTGGCGTACGGCCCCAGCCCGTTGTGCCCGCCCGAGGCGCCTGCCGCTAGAAGTCGTCCCAGCGGAAGAGGCGCATGCTGATCGCGGTCACCACGGCCGCGAAGACCAGCAGGCCACCCATGGTCGGCAGCGCGTCGGACAGGCCACCACCGCGGCTGAGCACGGACTCACTGGCCGTCACCAGGTACCTCAGCGGCATCAGCCGCGAGATGTCCTTGACCCAGCCCGGTGCGCTGTCCAGCGAGAAGAACGACCCGGACAGGAACGACATCGGCAGCACGATGAGCTGCGCCAGCCCGTTGGACGACTCCTCGCTCTTGGCGATCGACCCGGTCAGCAGGCCGATCGACATGAAGGCGAGGGTGCCGCAGAACATCAGCGGGATGACCAGCCACCAGCTGCCGGTGAGTTTCAGCCCGAAGTACGGGATGCTGGCCACGGCGAGGAAGATCGCGGTCTGGCTGAGCGTCATCGCCGTGGTGATCCCGATCCGCGAGCCGATCAGCGAGGTCATTCTCATCGGGGCCAGCCGGATCCGGCGCAGCACCCCGATCCGGCGCAGCATCACCAGGGTCAGCGCGGTGCTGAAGACTCCGGCGTTGGCTACGGCCCAGCTCAGCAGGCCCGGCGTGAGGTACTGGATGGGCTTGACGGAGTTGTCCTCGACCTGAGTGGCGTCCAGGGTGTAGGTCGGCGGCTTGCCGGTCGCCTCCACGTTGGCCGTCTGGATGACCGACTGGAAAATCCCCTTCACGGTGGCGGCGGTCGTCGGGTCGACACTGCTGAAGCGCAGGACGAGGGTGTTGCCCGGTCCCTGTTCGATCAGCCCGTCCAGGGTGCCGTTCCTGACCTCCTCCAGGGCCTTGGCCTGGCTCGTCATCCGGGTGATGGTCAGCGCCTGGTCGAGCTGCGTCCGGTCGGATCCGTGCACGTTGTCCAGCATCCGGATGGAGCCGACCTCGGCCACCGAGGCGTGTGCGGTCGACGATCCCTTGAAGAGGCTGCCGAACAGCGCCAGGAATATCAGCGGGAAGATCAGCATGAAGAAGACGGCGCCCTTGTCCCGCACGAAGAGCAGGGCCATCACCTTGGACAGCTGGAAGAACGGGCTGGCCTTGTCGTCCGTCGCAGCCGTCGGCCCGGCCGCCTTGGCCGGGCGCGGGTCCTTCGGGTCCTGCGGTCGCGGCGGGTCCACCAGGACCGTCGCCTCGTCGGTTCGTTCGGCGCTCACGTCCGGTACTCCCGTCCGGTCAGTTGGAGGAAGACATCCTCCAATGTGGCACCGCGCACCTCTAGGCCGCGCAGCGCTCCCTGCTCCGCCAGTACCGAGAGCACCGGGCCGGGGAGGGACGTGGTGATCGAGAGTGACACCCCGTCGTCCTCGACCGCCACCACGTCCGCGCCGGCCTGGCCCAGCAGCTCGCGTATCGTCTGCTCGTCGGTCAGTCCGGACTCCACGCTGACCCGGACGTTCTCGTCGAGTTCCCGGATCAGCGTCGCGGGCGCTCCGGTCTTGAGCATCTTGCCGTGGTCCATCACCGCCACCCGGTCGCAGAGGATCTCTGCCTCGTCCAGGTAGTGCGTGGTCAGGACGATGGTGCGACCCTCGGCGTTGATGTCCCGCAGCAGGTCCCAGAGGTTGCGCCGGGACTGCGGGTCGAGTCCGGTGGTCGGCTCGTCCAGGAACAGCAGCTCCGGCTCGTGGGCCAGCGCGCAGGCGATCGACAGCCGGTGCGCCTGGCCACCGGAGAGGCGCTGGGCGGGGACGGAGGCGACGTCGCTGAGGGAGACGCGCTCCAGCATGGCATCGGCCCGGCGCGAGCCGACGCCGTAGAAGGAGGCGAAGATCTGGATGGTCTCGCGGGCGGTCAGCCGCTCGAAGAAGGCCGACGACTGGAACTGCACGCCGATCCTGGTCAGCAGCTTCGGGTTGCGTGGCCAGGGGCTGAGGCCGAGCAGCTCGATCCTGCCCTCGTCGGGCTCCCGGATGCCTTCGAGGATCTCCAGAGTGGTGGTCTTGCCGGCACCGTTCGGTCCCAGGATGCCGTAGAACTCCCCGGTCTCGACCGTCAGTGACACCCCGTCGACTGCCTGGATGTCCCGGTACCGCTTCCGGATCCCGTCCGCGACGATCGCTGTGGTCATGAGGCGTCCGCGCGGGGGAGGGTCGATGTCCCGGCAGTTCCACTGCCGGGATTCTGAAGGTCATTCACGGGGCAGTCGCTCTTTCCGTGGTCGGGGTCGGAGTTGGTCCTGCTGCGTTGCCGCAGCCGCAGTGTCCGGTTCAGCCCCAGGTCACCGGCAGCTCGTAGACGCCGTAGTGCATGGCCCTGTCGCGCAGCGGGATCTTCTCCGGCTCGACCGCGAGCCGCAGGTCGGGGAAACGGTCGAACAGCTTCTGGAAGGTGAGCCGCAGGGTGGCCCGGGCCAGGTGCTGGCCGAGGCACTGGTGGATGCCGAAGCCGAAGGCCATGTGGCGCCGCGAGGGCCGGGTGACGTCGAAGCGCTCGGGGTCATGGAACTGCTCGGGGTCGCGGTTCCCCGCGGGCAGCGCGAGGACGACCGTCTGGCCCTCCTTGATGCTGCGCCCGCCGTACTCGATGTCCTCCAGGGCGACCCGGCTTGCCCCCAGATGGGAGATGGTCAGGTAGCGCAGCAGCTCCTCCACCGCGCGCTCCATCAGCTCGGGGTCGGCCCGGACCTTGGCGAGCTCCTCGGGGTGCTCGATGAACGCCCAGGTCCCCAGGGTGAGCATGTTCGGGGTGGTGTCCAGGGCGCCGCCGATGGTGATCCAGGCGATGTTCCGGACCTCCTCCTCGGTCAGCTCTCCGGTGGCGATGAGCTTGCCGAGCAGCTTGTCGTTCGGGTTCTCGAACAGGTGCCGGACGACCCGTTCGAGTCCGGCGTTCAGCTCGGTGTTGTGGTGGACGAACTGCTCGATCGTGTAGTCGATCCGCATGATCGCCGAGAAGTGCTCGTCCAGTTGGGCGACATCCTCGGCGGGCACGCCCATCACTGAGTTCACCGACTTGTAGATCACCTTCTGTACGAACGCCTTCAGCAGGTCCACCGGCGGTTCCAGCGAGGCCAGTTCATCGAGGCACTCGTCGATGATTCCGGCCAGCGTGGGCTCGTACTCCCGGATTCGGCGGACGGTGAAGAAGCCGGTCAGCAGGCGCCGGTACTTCGTGTGCTCGGGAGCGTCCATGTTGACGAACGAGCCCGGGGGCGAGGGCTGCGGGTCGAAGGTCGTCACCTCGAACGGCGGCGTGGTGATCAGCGCCAGCAGCTCGTTGCGGTGGCTGAACCGGTCGTCCGTCATGATCGCCCGGATGTCCTCGTGCCGGGTGACCAGCCAGCCGTCCTTCTCGCGCGGCGAGATCTCGAACCGGATCGGGCTGATCGGGTCCTCCTCGCGCAGCCGCATGTACTCCGCGTCCGGGTCGAACGGGCAGGTGCGGGTCGTGGGGATGGCCGGTGGTTTGTGCTCAAAAGCCATGACTCCTCCGTCTGGTTCGAGAGCCCGGCCCGGCGCGGTAGTCATACCCGCCGGACCGACAGGGGCAGGTGCGGAAGGCCGAAGACATTGACCCTGTTGTGGTAGTACGACAGCGGGTCGCCGCCGCGGTCCACCCGGATCCCGGAGAACCGGTCCAGCATCAGGTTGAGCGCGGTGCGCCCTTCCATCCGGGCGAGGGGCGCGCCCAGGCAGTAGTGGATGCCGTGGCCGAAGGCCATCTGCCGGGCGTTGGGCCGGTCCGGGACGAACTGGTCCGGGTCGGGGAAGACCCGCTCGTCCCG
>Ga0302314_10021821_pt1 | contig 10532 bp, 8 predicted proteins | sample III_Palsa_N2_3_FD_200533 | JGI IMG/M metagenome (GOLD analysis project Ga0302314, IMG submission 200533) | Peat permafrost microbial communities from Stordalen Mire near Abisko, Sweden - III_Palsa_N2_3 | ecosystem: Environmental > Terrestrial > Soil > Palsa > Peat permafrost | place: Sweden... | reverse complement strand
TGGGTCGTGACGACGGATGGTCAGCGGCTCGAGTTCGCCACGAAAGTACTTCCGCAGGTCCGAGCGATAATTCTCGGGGTCGTCCGTGAACTTCTTGCACCACTCCCGAACCACCGAACCCTGGCCGAGAAGCACGATCTGCCGGTACTTGGCGATCAGCACGGAACGTTCCCATTCGCGACGGGTACCGCGGCGCTGGAGCCCGCTAGGAAGCGGGCGCTTCCCGGGGTTGTCGAGAGCAAGAATGCGCTGGTAGGTGGTCAGCGCGCCGATGAACAGCCCGATCTTCTCCTGTAGCTGGCCGAGTTGCAGGATCACCGTGAGATTGGTGGGATCGAGCTCTAGCGCCTCGCGGTAACGTCCGAGCGCATCGTCGTAGCGCCGTTCGGTAACAAGCGCCCCCGCCTCGCGGTAGGCCGTGAGCAAGTCACCGGGCGGTTGGAAGCGTCTCCAGCTCGCCCATGGACCCCGGCATAGGCGCGTACGCGGCAGGACCGCTGCAATGGCGCCGTCCGCGGCTCTCTGCGCGGCCCGCTCCCAGCTGCTCTCCCATATCTGCACGAGCGCGCCAGGTTCTCCCGGCAGGCGCACGGCCTGCACGGTGACACCGCAACGCATCACGCCCTCGCCCTCCTGAATCATGCCTGTGACTTCGTAAACGTGTGTCGGCCACGACGCGCGCAAGAGCGTGAGCAGGGTGCGCAGAATGTTGCTCGAGGAAACGCTGTAGCTATCGAGAACATCGAGGAAGCTCCCCTGGGGGGTGGCACCAGGCGACGGTTTTGCGGTGTCAAGTTGCAAGAAGGCGAGCTGCGCGCGGAACAGCGCCGTGAGCTGCTCTGGTGTTGCGTCGCTGATCGGTCGAGGCATGCTGAAGTCGGGGACGACGATCGGCCCAGGCGACCATGCCAGCCAGGCGAGTCGTGCAGCGCGAAAGAAGCGCCCGCACAGGACGGCCATCATGAACGCAATTGGCCCCGCAACGACCGGTCGCGTGACGGTGTGCACAAGAGAGTCGAGCGTCGAGCGATCCTGGACAGGACCCAGCACATGGCTGACGAGCGTCCCGAACGCGATGAGCACAGCAAACGCAGCCGCGAAGGCAACGGCCGCCTTGATGAGCGCCGCCGGCTCGGACGGATACCTGCTGGTGCGCGGAAAGGAGTTGCGCAGCGGTAGCCGCGCCGGGAACTTGCGCACTCGCCACCACGAGCGCCGCAGTAAGTTGCGGCCCGGAAGCGTCCTCACGAGCGACTCGACGTCAGAAGCCTTGGCATCGCTCGATGAACGTGCTTGCCGCTCGTGCATGGATTGGGGGGACGGTTTCGACGACATCTGTGAACGTGCCGGCGTCGACGCCCGCGCGGCCGTTACAGATACTAAACAGCAGATTGCTTCGCAGGTATCGAACGATGCTTTACGCCGACCCGCCAGGAGGTATCTGCGACGACAGCATCGGCGACCTTCCACACCAGGGGAGGACCCTGAGCTCGCTCGTTAGCTCATTGGCGATGCGACTTGTTTATTGCCGCTTCGAATGTGCACACAAGCGGCCCCGCCCTCGGCCTTGGCCTTGGCCTGTCGGCTTCCCGGTGTTAGACACCGCTTAGCATCGATCCGCTGGCCACATTGTCGAGATCCTCTATATATGGAGCGAGGTAGCGGGCAACGATCTTCCCTGGCGGTGACCAGCTCGGTGTGTCGCTGATCTCGGAGCTGAACCCCTGACCGCCGGTGATGTGAGCGGTGAGGTATCGCGGCTTGTCATTAGTGAGCAGCATGCCATTGATCACGGGATCAAACCTCTCGGGTGTCACCGCAGCGCCAGCTTGCGCAGCAATCGACCGCGCGGCGACGTCAGCCTGCTGGGCCGCGAGACCGCCGTGCTTGACGGGGAAATCAATAGCGTCGCCAGCGGCGTAGATGGCCTCTAGGTGAGGCACCCGCCCGTAAGGGTCGACGCGGATGAAGCCGTGATCGCCCAGCGGGATGCCGCGCACGCTGGGGCCGTAGAGCTCGGGAAGCGCGATCACGCGGTCGACCTGTAGATGACGGTCGCCGGGACTGATAACGACCTCCCCGGAACGCGGTATTTCGGCGTACGCGGAGGAAACCACCTGGATTTTGGCCTGGCGCAGCAACTCGCTGACGGCGCTGCTCGCAGTAGGGCCGAAAATCGCCAGCGGACTGTCCTCGGGCGTGATGATCGTCGTTGCGAGCTCGATGCCCATGTCGTATGCGCGCCCGGCGCTCATCAGCGCAAGCTCGTACAGAGGCAGCGGCCATGCAATCGATCCCGGTGCAACAAACGCAAGGCTGTGGATGAAATCACCCTCGATGTCCTGGATCAGCCCGTGCAGGGCCTCATCCAGGCGTCGATCGTCGATCGTCAGGGCGTGCTCGTAGCGCGGGCTGGCGTGCGCGCCAAGCGCCAACAGGAGCGCGTCGTACTCGATCGCCTTACCGGTCTCGGTGTGAACCGTCTGCTTGCCGGGGTCGATCCAGGCCAGCTGCTCCTTCAGCAACGTCGCGCCAGCGTCACTTGCGATCCTCTGGAGGGGGTAGCGGCTTGCTGCTCCGTAGGCGAACGGCTCGCGGACGACCATCGGGCGATAGACGAACTCGTGGTTAGGTGCCAGGATCGTCACGTCGGTGAGCTCAGACGCGAGGTGGGAGAGTGCGAGCGCGCTCTCGAGGGCGGCGACTCCGCCACCGACGATGATCACGCGAAGCTTGTCGGAATGCGGCTCGTGGGTAGTCATGAGAAGAGCCTAGATTGCATCTAGGGGCCCGTCAGCCGCAGAAAACCGACGCGGTAGCGGGAAAACTACGTAGCTGCCTTAAGCTCATGGCGGATGACAGAAGCCTCCAAGGAGCTGTGGATTCGTCGCCTGCTGGATGTCGGTCGTGCTGTGGTGAGCGAGCTGGACCTGGCAGCGGTGCTGGATCGTGTGCTTCAAGCCGGGCGCGAAGCCACCGGGGCACAGTATGCGGCCCTGGGCATATTGAACGAGCAGCGCACCGAACTAGAGCAGTTCTTGACTTCGGGCGTGGACGATGAGACTCATCGCGCGATCGGCGATCTGCCACGGGGCCTTGGGGTTCTGGGGACGCTGATCGAGCACCCGCAGTCGCTGCGCGTTGCCGACGTGGGCCAGCATCCGAGTAGCTACGGGTTTCCGGCGGGGCACCCCGTGATGCGCAGCTTCCTGGGTGTGCCGCTAGTGATTCGTGGGCAGGCGTGGGGCAACCTGTATCTGACGGAGAAGCAAGGAGGCGAGTTCACCGCACAGGACGAGGAGGCTGCCATGATCCTCGCCGATTGGGCTGCGATTGCGATCGACCATGCGCAGGCCCACGGGACGAGTGAGCGCCGCCGCCAGGAGGCGGAGAAGGCGGTTCGGGGCCTTGAGGCAACCCGCGACGTGGTGGTCGCGATCGGCGGAGAGGTCGCGCTTGAGCATGTGCTGGAGCTAATCGTCAAGCGCGGACGCGTGCTCGTGGGTGCGAGGAGCGTGGTGATAATGCTGCGCGACGGCGCGGAGCTGGTAGTGCAAGCAAGCGCCGGTCATGTCCAGGATGCGCGCGGTGTGCGCCTGCCGATCGCCGACTCCACATCCGGACAGGTGCTCGAGCACCTGCGTCCTGAACGCATCACCGACGTCGCCGCCAAGCTGCGGATCGACCCCAGCGAGTTTGGGGTGCCCGACGCGCAGACAGCGCTACTCGTGCCCATGGTCTACCGCGGGGAGGCTATGGGTGTTCTCGCGGCATTTGATCGCGATGGGAACGACGAGGCGTTCAGTGAGGATGACGAGCAGGTGCTGCGGACGTTCGCAGCGAGCGCCGCTACGGCTGTGGCGCTGGCGCAGAGCGTGCAGGCCGACCGGCTGCGCAGCTCGTTGGCCGCCGCGGACGCCGAGCGTCGCCACTGGGCACGCGAGCTCCACGACGAGACGCTGCAGAGCCTCGGCGGGCTGCGGATCCGCCTCTCCTCTGCACTGCGCCGGAATGACCTGACGCAAGCGCAGGAGGCGATGCGCGAGGCGATAGCGCACCTAGAGCAGGAGATCGACAACCTGCGGGCGATCATCACCGAGCTACGCCCAGCGGCGCTGGATGAGCTCGGACTGCGCAGCGCGATCGAGGGGCTACTCGATCGCCACCGCGAGCAGAGCGGATTTCGCCTCGACAGCGAGCTTGTGCTGCCCGGCCCCGCGGATGGGGAGAAGCGCCTCGAGGAGGAGCTCGAGACCGCCGTTTACCGGCTGGTTCAGGAGGCGCTCACGAACATCGCCAAGCACGCTGAGGCAAGCTACGTCCGCGTCGCCGTCGGCCAGTCCGACGGGCAGCTCTCAATAGCGGTACAGGACGACGGGTCGGGCTTCGACTCCGAGCTCGCGAGTCACGGCTTTGGCTTGGCTGGGATGCAGGAGCGGGTGAGCCTGGCTGGCGGCACGCTCAGCATCGAGTCCAACGAGCACGGAACACTCCTCAGAGCCAGCCTACCGGCACGCCACCGCAACCCAGCTGGCGGCGCTGTCAAGGAGTCACGCTCTGAGCAGCCCGTGCCCTAGCGCGTAGTGGACCAGTTCAGCACGGGTGCCGAGCCTGAGCTTCGAGAGTATGTGGGCGCGGTGCGTCTCGACCGTACGGGGGGAGATGCGCAGCTTGCGCGCTATCTCGACGCTCGTGTGCCCGTGGGCGATCAACCCCAGAACCTTGACCTCGCGGGCGCTCAGCTTCTCCTCTGTGAGTGAGCGGCCGATAGCGTCCAAGCGAGGTGCCATTTGGGGGCTGATGTATTCCTCCCCACGGGCAGCTGCACGCACTGCCTGAGGCAGCTCGTCATCAGCTAGCTCCTTGACCACGAACCCAAGCGCTCCGGCAGCCAACGCGCGCTGCGCGAACACCGGATTATCCTCCATCGTCAACGCCACGATCTGGGTCTCCGGCACACGCTCGCGCAGCTGGCCGACCGCTCCGATGCTGGACCCGTCGGGCATGCTGAGGTCGAGCACGAGCACCTGCGGACGATCGCCCTGAACATGGCGCACGGCAGAGTCCAGGTCACTAGCTTCGGCGATCACCTCCACGTCCTTCTCGCCGTCGAGCAGCAACCGCAGGCTGCGACGCATGAGCGCATGAGCGTCGGCAAGGATCACGCGGACAGGCCCGGTGCTTGACGCGACCGCCGCGGCCCCAGCAGGGCTCGACGCCAGATGCAGACGTGGAATCACATCTCCCACGCTACCTGGGCCAGGCGTGTGATTCACCGGTAGAGATCCCCGTTTTCCGGTGGTAAAGCACGTATCTTCGACCCGCCCCTCACGCCGCCAACGCGGAGGCGCTCGCAGCGCCGCCTCCTCCTTAGGCAAGCGGCCCGGTTGGGGCCGCGGCGACGCGTGGCAGGACGAGCAGCGCGCTGCGAGCGTTGCGCTCGAGGTAGTCGGAGGTGCTGCCAAGCACGAGGCGGCGCACCGGACCGTAGCTGCGTGAGCCGACGACCAGGATGTCTAGCTCCTCGCTGAAGGCGGCGAGCTCCTCGCCCGTTATCCCGTAAACCGCGCGCCCATCGACGTCGTGCAGGTCCTTCATGCGGGTGGCGGCCTCTGAGAGCATCATGTCGATGCTCTCCCCGATTGCGGGGGGCATGAGCCCGGTGTAGGCGTAAGTCGGTATCGAGACCACTTCCAGAACGTGGACCGGAGCGTTGGTGGGCGCCGCGAGCTGGCGGGCCACAGCGAGCGCTGCCTGGCTCTCCTGCGACCCGTTGTATCCCACGCCGACGTTGGCGATCGCGTTGGGATGCTGAGCGTAGCCAAGAGGGGCAATCGCGACTGCGCACGAAGCGCCGTTGAGGGCGCTGCGGGTGTCATCGCCGAGCATCGCGCGGCCGAACGCGCCGTGGCTGCAAGAGCCCACCACAAGCAGGTCGGCGTCGTGCGCCTCGGCATATTGGTGAAGACCGCGACCCGGGCTGTCCGAGCGGATGCCGATGAGCTCCGCGCTGACATCGCACGCGGTGCGCTCTTGCTCGAGCAGAGCCTTGGCGGCTTCGGAGGCCGACGCTTCAGACCCGGGGCCAACGTGGATATGGGCGAGCGTCAACTTCCCGTCGGCATCGGTGAGGTGTGAGGCAAGCACAATGGCGTCACGGCCGTTGGGCCTGCCGTCCACTCCCACGAGCACGTTCTTGAACATAGTTATCTCCTTTGATGGGCTACTCGTGATGCTAAGCGGCAAAGCTCGCCACGCCGTCAGGGAGGAGCACCTGAGTGGCTGCGGCTTTCTACTGAGCAGGCTTCGACCCCATCCCCGCTCCCTGATCCTGAGCGAGCTAAGCGATACCCTCGCTTGAGGATGCGATCTCGCCCCCCGCGGAGGAGCGCCAGCCAGCCGAAGGGCATGCAGTGAGCCAGAGCGGAAACGACCTCAAGGCCGGGCAACTGGGCACTGCGGATCTGACGGCCTCGACGGTCGCCAACATCGGGCCAGGGATCGACTTCTACTTCGCCTTCGGCGTGATAGCCGTTACCGCCGGCGTCGCTGCTCCATTGACGATCCTGGCGGCAGGTGTGGCAGTCGTCTTGCTCGCTTTCATAGTGGCCGAGTTCACCAGGGTGGAGCCATCAGCGGGAAGCTTCATCACCTACGTCGAGACATCCCTTGGGGCGAGGGCAGGTGTCCTTGTGGCGCTCCTTGTCGCGGTCGGGTACACGGTGGCGATGGCGGGGGTATTCACCATGTCGGGTGGCATGGTGGCCTTGACCCTCGCGCACTACACCTCGTGGCATCCGGCATGGGAGCCAATGACGCTTGTTCTCACAGGCGGAGCGATCTGGCTGGCCGTGCGAGGCGTCAGCCTCTCGACGACCGCCGTCGCCGTGGCTGTCCTCGCGCAGGTCGCGATCATGCTGCTGGTCTGCGTCGTCGTGCTGATCGATGAGCGCTCCCATCTCTCAGGCATACCGTTCTCCTGGGCACACCTCACGGGGGGCCTCGCAGGACTGTCAGCCGGCTTCCCACTAGCCCTCTACATGTTCATCGGATGGGAGAACGGTCCAGCGCTCGCCGAGGAGTGCCGCGAGCCGAAGCGAACCGTGCCCAGAGCTCTGTTCATATCGGTCGCGATCGCCACCGCGCTGTTTGTCTTCTTCACCTACTCCACCGTCACCGGCTTTCACTACAACGTCTCCTCCATCGGTCGCTCCTCAGTCCCATTTCTGACCGTGGCCGACCACTATCTCGGCGGACTGGCGATCCTCGCCTGGCTAGCCGGGATCGTCTCCGTGCTCGCCACGCTCGTCGCCGGCGCGAACTCCCAGGCACGAATGCTCTACGACGGCGGGCGAAGCGGGCTCCTACCAGCATGGCTGGGCCGCGCCCGCGCGCGAGACAACACGCCAGTACGCGCGCTGCTTGGAATGGCCGGCGTCGGACTCACGATCATCGCGCTCTGGTGGATATCCCACCTCGTCGGTCTAAACGGCGGGTCAACGAACCCTGTGGGGCTGTATGCCGAGTGCTCGACGATGGGCACGATCGTGATCCTGTTCGTGTACTTCCTGACAACGCTCTCGCTCCCGGTCTTCATGTGGAGCCGCCACCGGCAATCGTTCTCCGCGCTGCGACACGTGGCCGTCCCGGTCCTAGGAGCGCTGACCCTGGTAGTCCCGTTTGTCGAGCTCTGCAAGCCGGGGCAGCCCGCCCCCTACAGCGAGTTTCCGTACGTGGCACTGGCAATCGTGGCGGCCGCTGCCGTGATCGCCGCCATCACCGTGCGCCGCCACCCAACCACTGGTTCAGCCGAGGGAACGGCCTTCTCCGAAGCCTAGTGCTGTGGCGGGAGGCGCCCGAGTCCGCGATCACCCGCCACAGCGTCCCGAGGAGTTGAGCGGATCGACAATCCCGGGGACACCTGGCATAGTCAGGCAGAAGTCGCCCCAACGAGTACATCCGTGCTGCGACTGCGATCGCCACCCTCGAGTACCACCTTCAGCGCGCCCGTGTTCGCTGCGTCAGCGAACGTGTCGTAGGCGCTCATTGTGTCCCCGAGTGAGACGTGATGCGTGGCGAACACCGTCGGGTCAAGGCGACCGCTGGCCACCAGCATCATCAGCTGAGGGATCGTGCGAGTGTCGACAAGCCCTGTTGTGATTGTGACGTCGCGCGTCCAGAGCTTCTCGAGGTGAAGCGTGGCGGAATGGCCATGCACGCCAATATTCGCCACCCTTCCCCCAGGCCTGATCAGCTCAGTCGCCAGCTCGAATGTGTCCGGAACGCCCACCGCCTCGAACGCAACATCCGCACCGAGTCCATCGGTGAGCTCCATGATTTGCGCGAGGGCATCTTCGCGCCCGTTGTTGATCGTGACGTCGGCTCCGAAGTGCTGGGCGCTCTCGAGTCGTCCATCGGCGAGATCGATTGCCACGATCCGTCCGGGTGTGTAGAGACTCGCTGTGAGAATCGCAGCGAGTCCGATGGGGCCTGCGCCGACCACCGCCACGACATCTCCGGGCGCGACTTTTCCGTTCAGCACGCCCACCTCATACGCCGTCGGCAGGATGTCGGAGAGGAACAGGACCTGCTCGTCGCTCAGATGCTCCGGCACCTTGTAGACGGAGTTGTCCGCAAACGGCACGCGAGCGTACTCGGCCTGCAATCCATTGATCGTGTGGCCGAAAATCCAGCCGCCACCACCGAGGCATTGCCCATAGCGGGATTCCTTGCAATACCGACAGCGCCCACAGGAGGAGATACACGACAAGAGAACGCGGTCGCCGATCGCGACCGTACTAACGCTGGCGCCTATCTCCTGCACGGTACCGACCGCCTCATGGCCGAGCACCGTGCCTGGGGTCGTCTCGGGCACGTCGCCCTTGAGGATGTGTAGGTCACTTCCGCAGATCGTCGAGGTATCGATTTGCACGACGATGTCTGTCTGATCGATGATTGTGGGGTCATCCACGGTGTCCCAGCCGCGCTGGCCGGGTCCGTGGTAAACGAGAGCCTTCATATCAGTCTCCTGCCGTTGTCAGTTGGTTTGCACTGGTGCCTCAAGCTTCTGTGTCGCGATACTGCAAGATGCTTACTCCTGCTCGTGGCCGAGCAGTCCGGATAGCCATTGCGTCTTGCGGTAGGGCGGCATCAGGAGGACCAGAACAACCAAGACGGCCGTGCCGACGAGGTACTGGAACAGCTCGGCAGTGGTCGCGAATTCACCTGTGAGGTTCTCACCCCAGGCGATCACCGCAAAGGTGAACATCGACAGAGCGAGGCCGCTGAGGAGGATCGGCTTGCGCCGTGTCGGCAAGAACTCGCCGGTAAGGACGCTGGCTGCAATCACAACGAACACGAGAGCCTCAAGCAGACCGATCAGTACCCAGGAGGCGTTCAGCCCAGGGAATGAGGCAACGAACGTGCCATCAAAGCTCTTAGCGAGGCCAGCCGGCATCGTGCCGCTGTTATCGATCAGCTTCTCCTTTGCTGAGAAGAAGAACAGGAGGCCGAATGTGAGGTAGATCCCTGCGCTGATGAGCCAGTAGCTGGCACGGTCGGCGACATGAGTGATCGTTCCCTCACGAGTGTGAATTTGCGCTGGATGTGTCGATGCGGCAGTGGCCATGGGTTCCTCCCGTTGAGTTGTGCCTACCCGTACGAAGATAGGCGCGCTCCTCACTTCCCCCATCGGGACTTTGTGCGCTCCCTGCTGCGGTTTTCTACCTATTGCCCTGCCAGGGGCGATACCTTGATGGAGATGGTCGACCACGACACAACGCCGATCGACGTCGTAGGGGACGACGAGGGATCCTCCACCGAGCCAATCCGCATCGTCCTCGCAGACGATCACGCGGTTGTGCGCAGCGGGCTGCGGATGGTGCTCGACAGCGAGAGCGACTTCGAGGTGGTGGCGGAGGCCAGCGACGTGGAAGCCGCACGGCGCTACGTGCGCGGCCACCACGCCAGGGTGCTCGTCCTCGATCTCAACATGCCTGGTGGCTCAAGCCTCGAGGCGATCCCGGCAATCCGTGAGGAGTCCCCCGATACGCAGATCGTGGTGTTGACGATGCAGCAGGATCCCGCGTTCGCCCGCGAGGCATTGCGCGCGGGAGCAATCGGTTATGTGCTCAAGGAGGCAGCCGACGACGAGCTCGTCGAGGCGGTTCGGCGTGCAGCTGTCGGGGAGAGCTACCTGAACCCCCGGCTAGGAGCACGCATAGCTTCCGAGCCGTCACCAGGGCCGCCGGACGATCTCTCAGAGCGCGAAGTCGACGTGCTGCGGCTGATAGCGCTCGGACACACCAACGCCGAGATCGGCGAGCAGTTGTTTCTGTCGGTGCGAACGGTTGAGACCCACCGTTCGCACATTCAGCAGAAGCTCATGCTTTCCACTCGCTCGGAGCTCGTCGGTTATGCATTGGAGCGGGGATTGATTAGCACGGGCGGCGAGCGTGAGGGCTGACCCGTAGCGCTGCCTGCCTCGAAGCGCTCACGCGCCAGTCGCCATGACGAGCTCGGGAATTCGACCC
>Ga0302314_10021820_pt1 | contig 10532 bp, 8 predicted proteins | sample III_Palsa_N2_3_FD_200533 | JGI IMG/M metagenome (GOLD analysis project Ga0302314, IMG submission 200533) | Peat permafrost microbial communities from Stordalen Mire near Abisko, Sweden - III_Palsa_N2_3 | ecosystem: Environmental > Terrestrial > Soil > Palsa > Peat permafrost | place: Sweden... | reverse complement strand
TGGCCGGAGGACTCGATCAGCGGCTGGCTGGATTCCACCGCCGAGCGGATCACATCGGCGGCCTGGATGCGCTCGCGGCGCAGCTCGATCTTGCCCTGGCTGACCCGGGCGACATCCAGCAGGTCGTCGATCAGGCGGACCAGATGCGCCAGCTGCCGGTCCATCATGTCGCGGATGCTGGCCGCGTCCTCGCGGTCCGGGCTTTTGCGCAGGACGTCGAGGCCGTGGCGGATCGGCGCGAGCGGATTGCGCAGCTCGTGCGCCAGAGTGGCCAGGAACTCGTCCTTGCGGCGGTCGGCCTCTTCCAGGGCGTCGGAATGGGCCTTCAGCTCGTCGCGCTGGAGGGCGATCTGCTGGCGCTGGCGATAGAGGTCGAAGAAGACGTCGGCCTTGGAGCGCAGGATGTCGGCTTCGATGGGCTTGTGGATGAAGTCGACGGCGCCGGCCTCATAGCCGCGGAAGCGGCGGCCGCTGTCAGCGTTGCCGGCGGTGACGAAGATGATCGGCACCCGGCGGCTGCGCTCGTTGCCGCGCATCAGCTCGGCCAGCTCGAAGCCGTTCAGGCCGGGCATCTGCACATCGACCAGGGCCAGGGCGACGTCGTTGGCCAGCAGCAGCTCCAGCGCCTCGTCGCCCGAGCGCGCCTTCAGGCACACCAGGCCGTCGCGGCGCAGCAGGGCCTCCAGCGACAGGAGGTTCTCCTCCAGATCGTCGACCAGAAGAAAGCAAACGGGACTCATGGCCGGTGTCATGCCTTTTCGAGGCCTTGCAGATAAAGCGAAATTTCGTTCAGCGACAGGACGCGGGCGCCGGGCGCGGCCGCGATGGCCGCTTGCGGCATGGCGGCGGCATAGGCTCCTTCAGGCGTCTGCACAATCGCTGCGCCGCCCGCCCTGACGACGGCCGCCAAACCGTCTGCGCCGTCATGATTGGCGCCCGTCAGCACGATGGCGATGAGGCCAGGACCATAGGCGTCGGCGGCGGTCTCGAACAGGACATCGATGGAGGGGCGGGAATAGAGAACCGGATCGTCGTTGGAGAGGGACAGGGTTTTGTCCGCCTCCACCAGCAGGTGATAGTCGGCTGTTGCGAAATAGACTGTGCCGCCGGCGATCGGCTCCTTGTCCTCCGCTTCCCGGACCTTGACCTTGCACTTGGCGTCAAAGAGTTCGGCCAGGATGCTCTTCTTGTCCGGCGGCACATGGACGACGACAAGGATCGGCAGGTCGAAGGCGGCTGGCAGGGTGGGCAGGATGACGGACAGGGCTTCGAGCGCGCCGGCCGACGCGCCGATCACGATCGCTGCGGGAGGCGTCCCGATCACGTCGCGCTCTTTTGATAGATCTTCTCGTCCCGCACCCATTCGGTGAACGCACCGGAATGGGCGGAGAACCGCAGGCTCTCCTTCGAGCCGAGCCCCAGGAAGCCCTTGCGGGCCAGGGAGTCCGAAAACAGGCCAATGGCGCGATCCTGCAAGGGCCGGTCGAAATAGATCAGCACATTGCGGCAGGAGATCAGCTGCATCTCGGCGAACACCGCGTCGGTCACCAGGCTGTGGTCGGAGAAGACCACCTGGTTGCGCAGACTGCGGTCGAACGAGGCCTTGCCGTAGGCGGCGCTGTAATAGTCGGACAAGGAGGATTTGCCGCCGGACTTGCGGTGGTTTTCGGTGAACAGCTTGAGCCGATCCAGGTCGTAGATGCCGGCCTCGGCCTTGGCCAGGGCGTCCTGGTTGATATCGGTGGCGTAGAAGATGGTGCGGTCTTCCAGACCCTCTTCGCGGAACAGGATGACCAGGGAATAGAGCTCCTCGCCGCTGCTGCAGCCGGCGATCCAGACTTTCAGCGAGGGATAGGTGCGCAGGTGCGGCGCCACCTTCTCGCGGATGGCGCGGAAGTAGGAAGGGTCGCGGAACATCTCGCTGACCTGGACGGTCAGATAGCCCAACATGATTCCCAGCATGCCGGGGTCATGCATCAGGCTTTCCTGGAGCGCGGAGAAGTTCCGAAACCCCAGCTGGTCGCGCGCCTGCTTCAGCCGCCGCTTCACAGAGGCCTGGGCGTAGTGGCGGAAGTCGTAGTGGTAGCGCTGATAGAGGCCTTCCAGCAGCAGCTGGATTTCGATGTCCTCGACTTTTTCAGGCATTCAGATCCCTCACCGTGGCATCCAAACGCGCACGAGCGAGAGAAGTTTTTCGACGTCCAAGGGTTTCGCCATATAGTCGCTCGCGCCGGCGTCGATGCAGCGCTGCTGATCGTCGGGCATGGCCTTGGCGGTCAGGGTGATGACCGGCAGGGATTTCCACTCCGGCTTCTTGCGGATCTCGCGGGTGGCCGTGAGCCCATCCATCACCGGCATCATCACGTCCATCAGCACCAGGTCGATCGCCTGCCCCGGTTCGGCCTGCGCCCGTTCGAGAGCGACGAGCGCCTCGCGGCCGTTGCGGGCGATCTCGACCAGCGCGCCGCGGGGCTCAAGGATGTTGGTCAGGGCATAGACATTCCGCACATCGTCCTCGACCACCAGGATGCGGCGGCCTTCCAGGATGGCGTCGCGGTTGCGCGCCTTGCGGATCATCTTCTGCTGCTCATCGGGCAGGTCGGAGACCACCTGGTGCAGGAAGAGGCTCACCTCATCCAACAGCCGCTCCGGCGACTTGGCGCCCTTGATGATGATCGACTTGGAATAGCGGCGCAGGCGCTGCTCGTCGTCGGCCGAAAGGTCGCGGCCGGTGTAGACGATCACCGGCGGGAAGGAATAGGCGTCCTCCTGGCTCAGCGTCTCCAGCAGGGAATAACCCGAGGCGTCCGGCAGGGAGAGGTCCAGCACCATACAGTCGAAAGTCTGCTGTTTGAGCAGCTCCAGACACTCGGCCGCCGTGCCCGCGGCCACGGTTTCCACGTCGTGCGAGGTCAGCAGCTTGCTCACCGCTTCGCGCTGCACGTCGTCGTCCTCGACGATCAGGACCCGGTGCATGCCCTGGGACAGCTTCGCCTCGAGCTTTTTCAGAACATCGGCCAGCTCCTCGCGCTTGACTGGCTTGAGCATGTAGCCGACCGCGCCAAGGGACATGGCGGTCTGGGCATGGTCGCTGGCCGAGACCACGTGGATCGGGATGTGCCGGGTCTCGACGTCGCGCTTGAGCCGATCGAGCACCGACAGGCCCGACTGGTCCGGCAGGCCGACGTCGAGCACGATGGCGCTGGGCATATACTGTTTTGCCAGGGTCACCGCCTCCTCGGCCGTGCCGGCCACCAGGGACTGAAAGCCCATCTCGCGGGACAGATCGCGCAGAATGCTGGCGAAGGTCTCGTCGTCCTCCACCACCAGCAGGATGCGTTTGGCCTTGGTCAGCGTATCGCGGTCATCGTCGACGCGACGCGAAAGCGCGGCCGGCGCCGAGGGCTGCGCAACCGCCCGCTGAACCAGGGGATCGACCGGGGCGCTGGTCTGAACCGCGCGCGGCGCGACCGCGGCGGGGTTGTAGGCGGCCGGGATCGTGATGGTGAAGGTGCTGCCCTCGCCTTCCTTGCTCCGGAGCCGGAGCGAGCCGCCCAGCAGGCGCACAAGCTCGCGCGAGATCGACAGGCCAAGGCCGGTGCCGCCGTATTTGCGGCTGATGGTGCCGTCGGCCTGGCGGAAGGCCTCGAACACGCTCTGCTGCTGTTCCTCGGAAATGCCGATGCCGGTGTCGGTGACCGACAGGGCGATCTGCCCATCGGCCGTGGTCCGGATCGCCAGCTCGACCTTGCCGGTCTCGGTGAACTTGAAGCCGTTAGAGAGCAGGTTCTTGAGCACCTGCTCCAGGCGCTGCACATCGGTGTCGATGGTCACCGGACATTCCGGCGCGATCTCGACCTCGAACGCCAGTTGCTTTTCCTGGGCGACGGGCTGGAAGACCTGCTGGATATCCTTGGTTAGCCGGTCCAGCGACACCGTCTCGGGCCGCATCTCCACATGCCCGGCCTCGATCTTCGACAGGTCGAGGATGTCGTTGATCAGGTTCAGCAGATCGTTGCCCGACGACTGGATCGTCTTGGCGAACTTGACCTGTTCGTCGCTCAGATTGTCGTCGGGGTTGTCCGCCAGCAGCTTCGCCAGGATCAGCGACGAGTTCAGCGGCGTGCGCAGTTCATGACTCATATTGGCCAGGAAGTCGGACTTGTACTGGCTGGCCTGCTCCAGCTCGCGCGCCTTCAATTGGACGGTGGCGGTGGTCTTTTCCAGGTCGTCGCGCTGCACTTCCAGCTGCGCGGCTTGTTCCTCCAGCTGGGCGTTTGTCTGCTCCAGCTCGGCCTGCTGCTGCTCCAACCGGCTTTGCGATTCCTTCAGCGCCCGGCTTTGCTCTTCCAGCTCCTCGTTGGAGACGCGCAGCTCCTCGGACTGGACCTGCAGCTCCTCGGACTGACGCTGGGTCTCCTCGAGCAGGTTTTGCAGCTCGGCGCGATAGTTGGCGGAACGGACCGCCACGCCGATGGATTCCGACGCCTGCTCCAGCAGGGCGAGCACCTCGTCGCTGATCGGATTGATGAAGCCGAGTTCGATCACCGCATTGACCCAGCCGTCCGCGTTGGCCGGCGAAATGATCAAATGCCGTGGCTTGTCCTGCCCCAGCGCCGAGCCGACGGCGAGGTAGCCTTCCGGCACATCGCGGAGGATGAACGGCCGGCCCTCAATGGCGGCCTGGCCGAGCAGCCCCTCCTTGGGCGCGAAACGCTCGGGGATTTTGGCGTCCGCCGGGACGCCATAGGTCGAGACCCGCCGGTAGAAATCGCCGCCGCCGACAAACATCGCGCCGGCCTGGGCGCCCAGATACCGCGCCAGGAATTGCAGGATGTTGTCCCCAAGCTGCTCGGTCCGCTGGTCGCCCAGCATGGCCGCCGCCAGCCCGACCTGGCCCGACTGCAGCCATTCTTGCCGTTGTCGAGCAGTGGCCGCCCTGCGGATCAGGAAGCCGACGATAAGGGTCAGCACGATGCCGAGCAGGCAGGACAGGACACCGCTGATAAGGGCGATGCTATAGGCGTCGTTCATCTCCGCGAGACGCCTCGCGCGCAGGTCCGCCTCTTCCTGATTCATCACCCCGATCTGGCTGCGGATGATGTCCATCTCAACCTTGCCGCGGTCCGTGACGACGACCGCCAGCGCGGCGTCGAACCCCTGGTTCCGGCGCAGGTCGATAGTTTCCTTCAGCTCCGCAAGCTTGGCGGCGACATGCTGTCGCAACGGCCCGATCCGCGCCTGCTGTTTGGGGTTGTCGCGGGTGAGCTGAGCCAATTCGTCGAGCTGGGCGCCAACGGCCGACAGGGCCGAACTATAGGGTTCGAGATAGCGGTCCTTGAACGTCAGCAGATAGCCGCGCTGCCCGGTTTCGGCGTCCTTCATGGTCGACAGCACGTCGTCGAGCACGGTGATGACCTGATGGGAATGGACAATCTTCTGATTGTCGTTCCTCAAGGTCTGGATATTGAAATAGGCGACCGCGCCGCTGATCACGAAGAAGATCAGCACGACCGTCAGTCCGAGCGACACAAACGGGTCCATCGCCGATTTGCGGGCCGGAGTGGAAAGCGCAGCCATTTCAGTCATCAACACTCTCGTCAGCGGTCGAACGTCCCGCACCCAAACGGGCTTAGCCGTAAATGGCTCCAAGTCCCGCCGCAGAGTGAGGCTGGGCGCGAACGGCCAAATTATCGCTGGGTTTGATGTATGGGAACGCTGGCCGCGGGCCAACCCGGTTTGGGACCTGGCGGCGAAAAAGTGGGCGGCTGCCTGAGCGATTCCGCCGCGGGATATCCTCGATATTCCACGGTCGATCTCATCAGCGCGCCGGGAATGGCCAGGCGGGCGGCGCCCGCAGATCTATAGCTGGGATGTGCGTGGCGGTCGCACGGATTGGGAGTGGTCTGGTCCGCGTTAGGGGTTTCGCTTGATGGCGGCCTGGCGCTCGGACGGGTGAGGATGACGTCGGTCCGATCGATAGCTGGAATTTGCCCCTCATGACCCACCTCTTCAGAGCCGCCATAGCTGTGGCTTTAGCCTTGGCGCCAGCGGTCGCCCAGTCTCAGGTTTATGCCTACCCGGCGAAGCGACAGAGTTCGGCGCAACAGTCCAAGGACCACTCCGCCTGCCACAGGTGGGCCGTGAGGCAATCCGGGTTCGATCCGGGCTATGCGACGGCCCCGCCGCCCCAAAGAGGGGGCGCGATACGCGGCGCGGCGGGCGGAGCCGCGATCGGGGCCATCGGCGGGGCCATCGGGGGCAACGCCGGCAGGGGCGCAGCCATCGGGGCCGGCACAGGCGCTCTGATCGGCGGAATCCGTCAGCATCGTCAGAACGAGGCCATCGCTCGGCAGCAGCAGGCAAGGTTGGCTGAATACAACAGCGCCCTGGCCACCTGCTTCCGCGGTCGCGGCTATACCGTGAATTGAGCGCCCTCCTCGGTCTGCGCCGGAATTACACGCTTTTGATTGAGCCTCGGCGCCGGCGATGACGCCGGCTGCCGCTCATCATCACGGCAACGGCGCAGTCGGCCAGCCCGAGATGGCCGGTCGGTCTGTGCGTTGAGCGATACGCCGGCTTGGCTCCGCAGTGTAATGGCGAGCCCGCCGCGAAGCGCATATCGGACGCCCCCTTCGCCCATCGCCAATTGCTTTCCCCGCACGGAAATGCGATCCGCAGACCGCCTTTTCGCCACCGGGAATCGAGGCCGTTTGCCCATGACCGCTGAAGCCATCGTGATCATCGGCGCGACCGGAGATCTGGCGCAACGGATGCTGTTTCCGTCGCTCTACTTCCTGGATAGCGAAGGCTCGCTGCCGGAGAATTTCCGCATCGTCGGGGCCTCGCGCTCGGAGCTGAGCAACGAGGCCTTCATCGATCAGGTCGAGGCCAGCGTGAAGATTCGCGCCGGGACCTATTTCAACGACAAAGACTGGGCCCACTTTCGCCGGCGTCTGTCCTATTGCGTGGTCGACGCGGGAAAGCCGGCGACCTTCCAGAACCTGGTCGGGCCGCTCAAGGGCGCGCATGAGACCATTTTCTATCTGTCGACCTCGCCCAGCCTGTATGAGGCGATCAGCGCCAATCTAAAGGCTTCGGAAGTCGCCAAGGCCGATAGCCGGGTGATCGTGGAAAAGCCGATCGGCCGCGACCTGGCCAGCTGTCAGGAGATCAACGACGCCCTGGCGCGGGCGTTCGACGAGCGGGAAATCTTCCGCATTGACCACTATCTCGGCAAGGAGACGGTGCAGAACCTGATCGCGGTCCGGTTCGCCAACGCCTTCTTCGAACCCCTGTGGAACCACGTGTCGATCGACAGCGTGCAGATCACCGTCGGCGAGACGGTCGGGGTGGAGGGACGCTGGGGCTATTACAACGACTTTGGCGCCCTGCGGGACATGGTGCAGAACCATGTGCTGCAGCTGCTGTGCCTCGTAGCCATGGAGCCGCCGGCCAGCCTCGACCCGGACTCGGTGCGTAACGAAAAGGTCAAGGTCTTGCGGTCCTTGCGTCCGATTACGGGACGCGAGGTTGAGAAGAAGACGGTGCGCGGCCAATACCGGGCCGGCGTCGCCGAGGGTAAGACCGTGCCCGGCTATCTGGACGAGGACGGCGGCTCGGGCAGCGACACCGAGACCTTCGTCGCCCTACAGGTCAATATCGACAACTGGCGCTGGGCGGGCGTGCCCTTCTATCTGCGCACAGGCAAGCGGCTGGCCAGCAAGAGCTCGGAGATCGTCATCCAGTTCCGCGCCGTACCCCACTCTATCTTCGGCGGCGACGACCTGCAGGCCAATCGGCTGATCATCCGACTTCAGCCGGAAGAAGAGATCGCCCTGTCGCTGATGAACAAGACGCCAAGCCTTGAAGGGGTTCAGCTTCGCCCCGTGGATCTGAACCTTAGCCTCACCGACGCCTTCAAGCAGCAGGCGCCGCGGCGGCGGATTGCCTATGAGCGGCTAATCCTGGAGGCGATCAAGAACAACCAGACCCTGTTCGTGCGCCGTGACGAGGCGGAAGCGGCCTGGGTCTGGGTCGACGCCATCATCGAGGGTTGGGGTAAGCATGGCGTGAAGCCCCTGCCCTATCCGGCGGGGTCCTGGGGTCCCGCCGGCGCGTTCGGGCTGATCGAACGCAGCGGCCACAGCTGGCACGACGAGTAGATCGATATGGTGACGACCCCCGAGGTGATGGCCCTGTGCCCGGTGATCCCGGTGCTGACCATCGAGAAGGCCAGCGATGCTGTCCCGCTGGCGCGCGCCCTGGTCGCCGGCGGCCTGAAGGTGCTGGAGATCACCCTGCGCACGCCCGCCGCCATCGAGGCGATCGAGGCGATCGCGCGCGAGGTTCCGGGTGCGGTGACCGGCGCGGGCACGGTGCTGAACGCCCGCGACTGGGCGCGGGCCGAGAAGGCCGGCGCGCAGTTCATCGTCAGCCCGGGCCTGACCGATCCATTGATCAGGGTGGCCGCCGGCAGCACCCTCGCCTTCCTGCCCGGCGTGGCGACCGCGGGCGAGCTGATGCGCGGCCTGGATGCGGGACTCACCAGCTTCAAATTCTTTCCAGCAGAGACCAGTGGCGGCGCGCCGGCGCTGAAGGCGCTGTACGGCCCCTTCGCCGACATCCGATTCTGCCCCACAGGCGGGATCACCGCCAAGACGGCGCCAGACTACCTGGCCCTGCCGAACGTGCTCTGCGTCGGCGGCGGCTGGGTCGCGCCGAATGACGCCATCGCTTCAGGTGATTGGGAACGGATCACAGAGCTGGCCCGAGCGGCGTCGGCGCTCTCGGAACGCTAAGCTAATGTAAGCGTTGCTATTCCCGGCGCCGCTCCTGGCGCAAGTGGGAGCAACTCATATGATCAAGTGGGCTTTGATCTTTCTGGTGGTCGGCGTCATCGCCGGCATCCTGGGCTTCACCGGCATCGCGGGCGCCTCGTTCGCCGTCGCCAAAATCCTGTTCTTCGTCGCCATCCTGATCTTCGTGGTCTTGCTGGCTCTGGGCCTGACAATCTTCAAGAAGGCCGTCTGACGGAGGCGTTAGCGGCCGGCCCTTCGCCCCTGACGGGGAGCTGTCGCGCAGCGACTTAAGGGCCTGGCCGCTACGCCGACCGTCATTATTTCGACGCCGACCACGCCGGAGACTCTTGAAGGGCCGCGGCAGCGGCAAGCCGCCTCGGTCATCCCTGCTGGCTACCTCCCCAATCGAGGGGAGCGATTCCGCCGCCGCGGTCGTCACCACACTTGCAACCGCCGGAATCTCCGTCATAGGGAGCGCCATCGCCGCCACGTCACGGAGCGCTCCCTTGTCCGAAGCTCGAATCATCGACGGCCAGGCCTTCGCGGAGGGATTGCGTGGGCGAATCGCCGACCAGGTCGTCGTCCTGAAGCACGACCACAATCTGCAGCCAGGGCTCGCGGTCGTCCTGGTGGGCGAAGACCCGGCCAGCCAGATCTATGTGCACAACAAGGGCGTCCAGACGCTCGAAGTCGGCATGCATTCGGTGACCATCCGCCTACCCGCTGAAACCACCCAGGCCGAACTGTTGAAGGTGGTCCACGACCTGAACGCCGACCCGGCCATCCACGGCATACTCGTGCAGTTTCCGGTGCCGGTGCATATCGATCCTCTAGCCATCCAGTTGGCGATCGATCCCGACAAGGACGTCGATGGCCTCAGCCCACTCAGCGCCGGGCGGCTGGCTACCGGCCAGGCCGGCCTTCGCCCCTGCACCCCTGTGGGCTGCATGATGTTGCTGGAAGACGCCGTGGGCTCGCTTCGCGGAATGAACGCCGTGGTGATTGGCCGCTCCAACCTGGTCGGCAAACCGATCGCCCAATTGCTGCTACAGGCCGACTGCACGGTGACGATCGCCCACTCCCGCACCCGTGACCTGCCTGCCGTGGCCCGCGCCGCCGACATCCTGGTCGCCGCTGTCGGTCAGGCGGAAATGGTGCGCGGTGACTGGATCAAGCCCGGTGCGGCCGTGATCGACGTGGGTATGAACCGCATTCTCTCACGCAAGCCGAAAGCCAGAGCCGCCGGCAAGATGGTGGTGGTCGGGGACGTCAATTTCGAGGAAGCGAAGGATGTCGCTGGCTGCATCACCCCGGTTCCGCGCGGCGTCGGACCGATGACAATCGCCTGCCTCCTGAACAACACCCTGACGGCGGCCAAACGGCTGGCGGGCGCCTAAACGCGCCGGCCTCGGCGCGCTTGTGCACGAGGTTCTTGAAATTGTAAGAAATACAGGCATAATACCCCTTATCGAATATCGTTTTGGTTCGGCAGCTCTCCACGCTTGTTCTTCGGATCGAGCTTCCGAGTCTCTCACGATCCTCTCCGACAATTTGGTCACGCGTACCAGTTGGACGCGCGAACATTTGCACCTAAAGGTAACAATCTCATGGCTAGCGGTACTGTGAAGTGGTTCAACGCCACCAAGGGCTTCGGCTTCATCCAACCTGACGACGGCGGCCAGGACGTGTTCGTCCACATCTCCGCCGTGGAACGTGCGGGTCTGGGTTCGC
>Ga0302314_10021819_pt1 | contig 10532 bp, 13 predicted proteins | sample III_Palsa_N2_3_FD_200533 | JGI IMG/M metagenome (GOLD analysis project Ga0302314, IMG submission 200533) | Peat permafrost microbial communities from Stordalen Mire near Abisko, Sweden - III_Palsa_N2_3 | ecosystem: Environmental > Terrestrial > Soil > Palsa > Peat permafrost | place: Sweden... | reverse complement strand
GAAGCCGCGGCCGCGGGGGTCGTCGTCGGGGTCGGGCTCCTGGGCGCGCCACGCCTCGTAGGCGGCCTGGGCGATCAGCCTCAGGTCGTCCAGGTCCGCGCCCGCGGCGGCGGCGTCGACGAGGATCTTGTCGGCTTCGGTCTGGAGTTCCTCGTCGTCGATCCGGCCGGTCCAGCCGGCGATCTCCTTCGCCCACGAGATCGTGAGCGTCCCGGTTGCCGTCGCGGTGCCGAGCGATGGGTGGCGGCCTAGGAGCCGCATCTGGCGGACGGCCGCCTTGGCGTCCTTCCGGCCCATGCGGTTCTTCGCGGCCAGCCAGGCGGCGGCAGTGGCGTAGCTGTCGGCGTCGTGGTCGTCGTCGGCGTCGAACCGGCGCAGGATCCCGTTCTGGGCGGCGCCGAGCAGGGAGGTGATGGCGCCGAGCTGCTCGAGGGCCTCGCCGCGGGCGGGAGCCTCGAGGTCGGCGGCGGCCGGGGAGTTGAGATAGGCGGCGGCCGCGCGGGCGGCCCGGAGCGCGTCCGCGACGCTGGCGAAGCCCCCGGCGGGGGCGGCCAAGGCGCATCCCGACCCGTCTGGCGTGCACATCATGAACCACCCCCTCCCGCTGGATTCTGCGCGGCGGCTGGTGTGCTGGGCGGCCACCGCGGATGCGCCTGACGTCTTACTCGCGCGGGCTGCCTGCCTCCCTTACAGATTACCCGTTCGATCGATGATAATCAAATTGATCATGCATGATCTTTTGTTCGATTCCTGTCGGCTACGCCATCGACAGGATGCGGGACTGGGGAGAGGCGCTCACGGTCCGTTCGATAAAACGGGTTTGATCTGCCTCGCAGGGGTGAACCGAGGGGGGTGTCGCGTGCGTATTAGTGGATAGGGAGCGCCGGGACGAGTGGCATGCGGCACCTCGCGGCCTGACGCTCAGGGCATGTCAGCTCTGGGAGTCGCCATGGGAAAGCGCATTGACGTGGGTGAGGTCGGGTGCACGGCGGAAGCTCGTGCGCTGCTGGATCGGCTCGATGACAGCGAGTTCATCAGCCTGGGGGTGCTGTCGGGGGCTGATCTGTGCACGCTGGGTGCGACCTGGCATCCGGTGTGCTGGGAGGCGCTCCGGGGTGCGTGGTGCCGGCTGGACGAGAAGGAACGAGAGCGCCTGACCAAGACCAGCGCGTTGGGAATGCTCCATCGCGAGTTGGTCAAAGACCGGCCGGCTGGCAGGGGCGTTGAGGCACTGATCGGGCCGGCCTCATACAAGCCGAGCGCCGAGCTTGGCCTCCTGCTTGGCGCTCGTCAGTCCCCGACGCTCATCATCGCTACTCACCACGAGTCGCGAACCCCTGCAATCACGTACTTCCAGCCCCAGGGGGTCGGCGCCTTCGTCGAGGAGATTCCCGAGCGCGTCGACAACGGCATGCCGGGGCCGCCGCGGAGCCCGCTTAACGTCATCTTCGGCTACCGATTGCTCACCCCGGCCTTCGCCGCGCGTGAGCTGGCCCGATGGGCGATCAAGCCGATCCCGGCAGCGCGCTACCAGCCGAAGCCGCCGCGGCTGATCTGCTTTTTCTCCGGTGGCGAAGGCGTCAGGCCAACCTCGTATCAACTGACGATTCACGCTGGCGGCGAGAAGGCGCACGTCGACGGTCCCGACATCTCCGCCGAACTCGATGGCCGGGAGCTAGCGAGCCTCATGATCGATGTCACGAGCAAGTGGGTCGAGGCCTGCCTGCGGCTCGGGCTTCTCCCCCGGCTGCCTAGGTCGGCTGCCTAGGTCGGCTGCCAGGAGATGACGAGGCGGGTGTGGCGCTTGTCGAGGACGTGGCCGGGGGGCAGGTCGGCGGCTGAGGTTCCGGCCGGCAGGACTGTCAGGTGCGGGGACGGGCGTCCCGCCGCCTCCCACGCTTTGATGTGCGCGGCCATCGTGTGGGCGACGCCGGCGGCGCCGGGGCCGTGGGCGACTACTCCGAACTCGTGGAGGTGTTCCGGGCCTTCGAGGGGGCGGGGCTTGGCGCGGTAGGCGAGGTTCGGGCCGTCGGCCAGGGCGGGGGTGCCATGCGGCCAGGAGAGGGAGACGGCGCCGTCGTCGATGGCTTTTTGGCGCGCTGTCATCAGGCAGGAGCCCGGCATCGTGGTCGCCAGCCATAGGTCTAGGTCGGCGACGGGCGTCACGGGGCCGATGGTGACGCCGGACCAGGCCTCGGCGCGGGGCTGGCTCAGGACCCCGGTCAGCTCCCCTAGGTCGGTGTCGTCGTCTTCGTCCTGCCAGAGGCCGGCCATGTCGCCGGGCAGGAGCGGGACGTAGGCCCGGCGAAACGCGCCCGCTCCCTGCATCGGCACGAAACCGCACATCAGGTGGTCGACGCTGACGAGGGCGCCGCCGCGGTGTTCCAGCGCCCAGGAGCGGGTGATGCCGTGGGTGCGCAGCGGGACGACCAGGCGGCCTTCGGGCGCGAGCTGGGAGGACCAGGCCGGCGGGATATCCCAGGCGCCGACGGTCACGATGACCGCGTCGAAGGTCCGGGCCGGGGTCAGCGGGTACTCGGCGTCGGCGTTGATCACCTCGACGTCTCTGTAGCCTGCCGCGGTCAGGCATCGGGTGGCTCGATCGGTGACCTCGGGGTCGATATCGACGGTGACGACCTGGCCGTTGTCGCCGACGACTTCTCTGAGCAGGGCTGCGTTGTAGCCGCCGCTGCCGATCTCCAAGACCCGCAGGCCGGGCTGGACGGCGGCCTGGCGGATCATCAGCGCCTGGAGCCAGGGGGCCGAGAGCGAGCTGAGGGCCAGGCCCCGCTCGTTGCGCTTGGTGACGATCGCGTCCTGGTCTTTGTAGGCGGCCTCGAGGTCGGCGTCGCCTTCGGCGAACAGGTGGCGGGGCACCGTGAGGAGGGCCCGGCGGATGTCGCCGTCCAGGACCAGGCCCAGCCGCTCATGCTGGGCGGCGATGCGATCGACCATGGCGGCGCGCAGCTCGTCCGCGTGGGCCTCATCGGTCGTGCTTGGCGGCTTGGTCACGCGGCCTCCTTCGTGGTCGGCTCGGATGTCGATCGCTGAACGTAGGGTAAGCGCCGACTGCGATACTTCCGACATGCGATGGACACACCCAATGATCATCCGCTCGTTTGACGAGTCTGACCGCGCACGTCTGACCGAACTGACCATCGAGACGTTCCGTCCCATCTTCGAGGACGTCTACCCGGCGTTGCTCGGCGAGGTCATCGTCGCCAACCAATGGGCCAACTGGCGCGAGGACTACCACACGGAAGTCGCCGGCCTGCACGACCCGCAGGCGCACAAGTTCGTCGCGGTCGCCGAGGTAGACGGCGCCATCGTCGGCTACACCGGCTGGCGCGTCGACCCGGACGCCAAGTACGCCTGCATCGAGCTGATAGCCGTGGATCCCGGCCACCGCCGTGGCCACGTCGGCGCCGCACTGTGCGAGCACGCGTTCGCACAGATGCGTGCGCTCGGCGCGGAGATGGTGGAGATCAGGACCGGCGCCGACGACTTCCACGCGCCGGCTAGGGCTCTGTACGAGAGCCTTGGATGCGTCCAGTACCCGACGGCGGCCTACTATCGGGAGCTCTGATCCGGTGACCTGCCGGTGAGTCAACGGCCGGTCAGCGCGGCGTCATCATGACGTGGAGCCGGGACCAGGGGAATGTGGCGGTGACGCGGAGGACAGGGACCGTTCGGGATGATCCTGAATTTGATCTTCATGCCAGCGCGGGGACGATGTGCTCCCATACGCAGTCGAGGATCTGGGTGGTCGGTCCCTGGTAGTGCGCGGTGACGGTGACGGTCGCGCGGTGGGCGGGGAACACGATCCCGAACTGGCCGTAGATGCCGTCCATGCGCCAGGCGCCGTCGCGGGCGCATCGCCATGCGTGCAGGCCGTAGGTGCGGTTGTCGGGTTCGGCGCGGCCGGTGTCGGTCGTGTCCGCGGTCATTCGGGCGATGTAGGCGGCTGGAATCAGGCGCTGGCCGTCGTGGGTGCCCTCGTGCAGGAGCAGCTGCGCGATGCTGGTGATTTCCGAGGTCCGGAGCTGGAGGCCGATCGCTCCGAGCGGGTAGCCGAGGGGGCAACGGTTCCACTGGGGATTCCGGATGCCGAGGGGGGCGAAGAGGCGGGGCAGCAGGAATTCGCGCAGGTCCCTTCCGCTGATCGCACGGACGATACGGCCGAGGAGGTAGGTGTTGGCGCCGCGGTAATAGTAGGTCGAGCCGGGCTCGGCGACGAGCGTGGTGGCGAGGAAGTCGCGGGCCGGGTCGCCGGGATGATCGCCGTCGTCGTCTGCCCAGCGGTAGGCGTTGCCCGCGGTCATGCGGAGCAGGTGGCCGACGGTGATCTTCTCGCTGCCTGGTGCGGCGGTGTCGGCTAGCTCGGGGAGATGTTCCAGTGCCGGGTCATTGAGGGTGAGCGCGCCGTCGGTCTCGAGCAGGCCGATCGCCAGGGAGGTGACGGTCTTCGAGACCGAGAACACGTCGCGGCGGATGTCGGCGATGCGGCGGCGCTCGCCGTTGGGTCCGTCGTCGGTGACGACCTGGATGGAGTCGATGCCTAGTCCGCTGGCGGTCGCGGCCGCCCAGAAGCGGTCGAGGGCGGCGTCGAGTTGCATGGCTTGAGGCTAGCCCGCGAGGGGTCAGCGATCACGGGGGCCGCTGCGCTCGGGCAGCGGCCCCCGTGATCACGCGAGGGTGGTCAGCCGCCTTGGCCTTGGAGCGCGTCGATGTCGGCCCGCAGCGCCGCCAGGTTGACGTTTCCGGCGGCTGCGTCTTCCTGGGAGATGATCACCCAGGCTTCGTCGAGGCAGGCCGCTGTCCACTGGAGGGTGGACTGCTGAACGGCTCCCCAGGTCACCCAGCCGTCGTACTGGCTGCCGTCGGCCTTGACCTTCACGATGCAGTGCCCGTCGCTCGGGTCGGCCTGCTCGCCGTTGGCGGTAGTCCACGCCTGCTGCTGCTCGAAGAGCTGCTCGGCGTCGTCGGTCAGGTTCACCCCGACGTAGGCGCCGTGGAACGCGGCCATGGCCGCGTCCACCTCGGCCGGGTTGGTGTGGTCGACCGGGGCGAAGGCCAGGATCGTGCCGGCCTTGTACCAGTAGAGGAGCAGGTCGGCGATCTGCGCACCCTGGTCTTTGCCGTGGTCGTAGGCGAGATACTCGGCGACGAGGGCGTTGGAGGACTCCCAGGTCTCGGTCTCGCTGGCGGCGGCGGCCTTCGCCATCCGGTTGTGCTGGCGTCCTGCGAACGTGCAGTCCCCCACCCCCTTCGGGTGCGTCGTGCAGGTCGGGTCGGGTCCGTTGCCGAGCATCAGCCAGTCGGTGATCCCGGCGGTAACGTCGACCGGGTACACCGGCACGGGCAGCGGCGAGGTGAGGTAGGCGGACAAGTACTGGATGTTGAATCGCTCGCCTGGCGGCTTCTTCGGCAGTCGTCCCCGCAGGCCGGCGGTTCGTGTCGATGTCATGGCATCCCCCTTTGTTCTTGCATCTTGCCGGGAGATCCTGCCATCACGGCGTTAAGCGTCGCTTGAGCGCGGGTTGAGCATCGGTTGAGCTCTGCGGGCCGCGATCACACGGATTCCGCTGGCGGAGGCGGCACGTGTGTTGCTTAATTTGATGGGGTGATAGCGCTCCTCGTCGTGGCCGTCGCGCTTGGGCTGAACAACTTCGGGGCGGCGATCGCGATGGGCGTCAGCGGAGTCGGCCGGCGGACCGGAGATCAAGGTCGCCACGGTTTTCGGCTTGTGCGACGTGGTGATGCCGGCCGCCGGAATGCTCATCGGGACTGGCCTGGCTGGCCCGTTGGGATCCGCCGCCCGCTCGGCCGGCGCCGGGATACTGTTCGCGACCGCGATCTGGGGCCTCGTCGAGGCGCTGCGCGGCGACGACGACGTTCCGCACATCTGGGGTGGGTGGCGGCTGCTGGTCAGCGGTGCGGCGCTGAGCCTGGACGACCTGGGCGAGAAGCTCGGCGCGGCGACCGGCGAACACGGCGAGGTCGTGGGCGCAGTCGTGCTGATCGGAATCTCTGTCGCGATGGCGATGGCTGGCTGTTACGTGGCCAGGCCGGCATTGGGCTCAGCGGTCAGGAGATCGCGGCCTTGACCAGGTCTGCGACCTTCCCCTCGGCGCGCAGCTCGGCGGCCCGCTTCTTCATCGCGGCGCGCTCGGCGGCGCTGAAGCCGTCGGTGCCCCCAACGGAACACGATCGCCGCTCCCGCTCAGGACAGGTCGTCGGCATCCTTCACTGCTGCCCCAAAACGCGCACCGGCTACCACGAGGACACCGCCTGTAGTTTGGCCAGCCAACCCGGCAAGCCGCCGCCTGACAAGTTAAGCCCTGGGATGTCTATCGGGTGAACGCGGTTACGCGCCCGTCCGGTGGGTGTCCATCTGGGAGATTCCGTTCGTCGTCCCAGTGGACGAGCCGAAAGGGCGGCTCGCTCGAGAGCAGATCTACCGGACGGAGGAGCGATGGTGTACACGCTGTCGTACCAGATGTACAAGTGCGAGCATGGTCTTGGCGCCGCCGAGCAGCGGGCGGCGGACGCCCGCGGTGGTGAAGCGGCCGCCGCGGTGCGGGACGTGCGGGTTGGGCTCAGTCGGGCGTTCCGAGTTTGGCATCGTGGGCGGGCCGCCCGCAGGGCGGCGGGCGCGGTGACCGGGAGCGGGGCCGCGTCGATGCGCCTGCTGTCGAGTGGCCGGTAAGGGAGATGACGATGCAGTACCTGCTGATCCACGCGGGCGCCCCGGACCTCGACGACGCGTGGAACGACGAAGCCTGGGCCGCGCTCAGCGCCTGGCTTGACGACGCGATCGGCTCCGGGGTCAGCATCGAGGGCGCTCCGCTGCGGCTGGATGCGGACGCGACCACCGTCAAGGTGCGAGACGGCCAGCTCATCGTCACCGACGGGCCCTACGCGGAGACCAAGGAGCAGGTGGCCGGGTACGACGTGATCGAGTGCGCGAGCAGGGAGGAGGCGGTGCGGTGGGCCCGCAGGCACCCGCACTCCTGGATGGGGTCGGTTGAGGTCCGCGCCCTGGTCGGCGGTGCCCCGGTCGTGCACCTGCCCGGGCCGGCCGCGGGCAAGACCCGGTACATGATGCTGGTGTGCACCGACCCGGCGGTCCAGCCACCGGAGCTCGGCCGCGAGGAATCGGTCGAGCCGTGGGTGGCCGAGATGAGCAGCCGGGGTGTTCGGCTGTTCGGCAGCGAACTGGAGCCGACCGGCGGCGCTCGCACGGTGCGGGGGAAGGACCCCGGCGCGATCGTGACGGACGGGCCGTTCGCGGAGACGAAGGAGCAGATCGCGGGCTTCGACGTGCTTGAGTGCGCCGACCTTGACGAAGCCATTGAGGTCGCGTCCAGGCACCCGATGGCGCGCGCCGGGATCGTGGAGGTGCGGCCATTCCGTTCACTCGGGGAGGACTAGACGCGCCTGACGACCAGCCTCGGGAACCGGTCGTCGGGGCGGTCCTGGACGGTGTCTTCCGCGAGGAGTGGGGGCGCATCACCGCGGCCTTGATCCATCAGACGGGTGACTGGGATCTGGCCGAGGAGTGCGCTCAGGACGCCTTCGCCCAGGCGCTGCGGCGGTGGCCGGGCGACGGGGTGCCGGACCGTCCGGGGGCGTGGCTGATGACGGTGGCCCGCAACGCGGCGATCGACCGGCTGCGGCGCGGCCGCACCTACCGCGCCAAGGTCGAGGAGCTCGCGGTGATGGCAGGCAGGAAGACGGAAACGGATAGCACGGACGACTCGGCGGTGGCGGCCGACGATGCCGACGTCGTCGGGGACGAGCGGCTGCGGCTGATCTTCACCTGCTGCCATCCGGCGCTGGCGATGGAGGCGCGGGTGGCACTGACGCTGCGCACGCTGACCGGGCTGAGCACGGCCGAGATCGCCCGTGCGTTTCTGGTCCCCGAGGCCACGATGGCCAAGCGGCTGGTGCGGGCCAAGGGCAAGATCGCCCACGCGCGCATTCCCTACCGGGTGCCGTCGGCCGGCGCGCTGCCGCAGCGGCTGCCGGGTGTGCTGGCGGTGCTTTACCTGGTGTTCAACGAGGGGTATTCGGCCAGCGGCGGGGACGACCTGATCCGGCGGGACCTCTGCGACCGGGCCGTCGCCCTGACGCAGGTGCTGGCGGAGCTGCTGCCCGTGGAGCCGGAAGTTTCCGGGCTGCTCGCGCTGATGCTCTTCCACCGCGCTCGGCAGGCGGCTCGGGTGGACGACAGCGGTGACCTGGTGACGCTCGAAGACCAGGACCGCGCACGCTGGGACCGGGGCCAGATGGAGCTGGGGCGACGGTACCTGGCCGGCGCCCTCGCCGCCCGGCGGCCGGGGCAGTATCAGATCCAGGCGGCCATCGCCGGGTGCCACGCTGCCGCCACGACGGCGGAGGCGACCGACTGGGCTCGGATCGCCCGGCTGTACCGACTGCTGGCGGAGATGACCGGCTCGCCGGTGGTGGAGCTGAACCGGGCGGTGGCGGTGGGCATGGCCGATGGGCCCGCGGCGGGGCTGGCGCTGGTGAGGCGGCTGGAGGCCGCGGGCGCGCTGGGCGGGTATTACCTGCTGGCCGCGGTTCGGGCTGACTTTCTACGGCGGCTTGGGCGTAATGAGGAAGCGGCGGTCGCTTACGAGGAGGCGGCGGCGCTGGCCGGCACCGAGCCGGAGCGCCGGTTCCTGAACGCGCGGCTGGCGGAAGTCAGGGCGCGGCGGTAGCGCCTGAGCGCCTGAGGGTGGATGACCGTCCGATGTCGGTCGTCGTGGCACCATGATGGCCATGTCTCACTACAGCCGAGTGCTCAAGGTCGTGATCGACGCGCCGCCTGATCTGCACGATCAGGAGCTGGCGTTCTGGCAGGGCGCCCTCGGGCAGGAGCTGCCGGGGATCTACTCGGCCGAATATCACGGCGCGCTTCTTCCCGGGAGCGACCTGATGCTGCTCATGCAGCGCCTGGAATCGGGCCCGCCGCGCGTTCACCTGGACATTCACACCGACGACGTGGATGCCGAGGTGGCGCGGCTTGAGCGACTCGGCGCGGAGCGCGTGCAGCAGGTGGCAACCTGGTGGGTGATGCGGGACCCGGCCGGCCTGGTGTTCTGCGTGCTGCCGGTGAGCGCCGGATCCCTGAACGACGACAACGCCCAGCGCTGGGAGTGATCATGACCGCTCGGTTTCAGCTGGTGATCGACTGCGCGGATCCGGAACCGCTGGCGCGGTTCTGGGTGGCCGCGCTCGGCTACGAATTCGAGCCGCCGCCGGATGGCTATGACGACTGGGACGACTACTGGCGCGCGGTCGGGGTGAGCGAGGACGAACTCGGCCTCGGCCTTGACTGCATCGTCGATCCGACCGGGCGGGGCCCCCGGATCTGGTTCCAGATCGTGCCGGAAAAGAAGACGCTCAAGAACCGGCTGCACCTCGACATCATGGTCGGCGGCGGCCGCGCGAATCCGATCGAGATCAGGCGCAGGCTCGTCGACGCCGAGGCACGGCGGCTGGAAGCGCTCGGCGCCACCCCCGTCAGCGTCAACAGCCCGGACGGCCTCGACCACTACGGTGTCTGCATGCGCGACCCCGAGGGCAATGAGTTCGACGTCGCCTGACGGGCCGGATTAGGCCGGGGCGACCTCGAACACGGTGACGTAGGGCACCGCGGCGGCCAGCCCTTCCGGGGTGTCGTCTGGCGCCAGCCGGAGGAGGACGAGGGCCGATTCGGGCTTCCGGTGCTTCCTGCTCCGGCCGGGGGCGAGCACGGTCTCCGGTCTCTGGGCCGCGTAGGCGATCACGACCTGGTGCTTCACGGTCGGGTCGGTCACCTCGGTGAGCGTGACGCCGGTGTCCGAGCCCCGGGTGGTGAGCGTCCCCTGGGCGGAAACGCGCGCGTCGCCGACCCCTCGTTTGGACGGGCGGATGTCGATGATGTACGTCCTGCCGTCGATCTCGTACAGGTCGACCGGTTCCGAGCGCAGGCGGCGGGAGTTGCGCCGGGCCGTGGTGAGCCAGTGCAGCGGCTCGGTAGCGCCCAGGAGCGCGGCGACCTTGTCGATGGTGCCGAACACCAGGTGCCGCACAGGACTCGGGGGACGCATGAACATCATTATGACGGGTGAGCCGGGCCCTCCGGTTAAGCCGTCAGCAGGGCCTGGTCGCGCGGGGCCGGGACCTGCTGCGGGAGCTTCAGCCAGCGCAGCGTCTCGCCGCCGCCGAGCAGGTCCAGCCGGCCGATGAGCGCGGGCAATGTTTCGGACTGGCTGGCGTGCGCGGCGGCGGCGGACTTCTGGATGGCGCGGGCGGTCTCCGTGTCGGCGCCGAGGTCAAGCGTCCAGGCGCCGGTGACGCCCGGCCGCGTGTGCGCGATGGCCGGCACCCCGGCCGCGGCGGCGGCTTCCGCCGCGGCGCGGGCCACGGCGGCGTCGGCGCGGTCGCCGGCCTCCGGGGCGACGATAACGACCATGTCGGCGGAACGCTCGCGGATCGCGCGGCCGATCCGGTCGGCTAGCTCGGCGGTCGGGTACTCGGGC
>Ga0302314_10021818_pt1 | contig 10532 bp, 11 predicted proteins | sample III_Palsa_N2_3_FD_200533 | JGI IMG/M metagenome (GOLD analysis project Ga0302314, IMG submission 200533) | Peat permafrost microbial communities from Stordalen Mire near Abisko, Sweden - III_Palsa_N2_3 | ecosystem: Environmental > Terrestrial > Soil > Palsa > Peat permafrost | place: Sweden... | reverse complement strand
TGGCATCCAGGTCGAGGCGTAGGCGTGCCAGAAGATGCCGCACTCCCCGGTGTTCTGCGCCCACCAGAAGTCGGTGGGCGGCGCGCCCGGACGGGTGTCGACATCGATCGTGCCTGGCACGGTCCGCAGCGCCTCGGCGTTCCAGAACAGGCGCGGCGGGATGGCGATGGCAAACAGGGAGTCCGCGCCGTCATAGTCTTCTGGATGGGCTTGCGCGAAGGCGATCAGCGGCTGCCACGCGGCGCGCGCCTCGGCTTCGGTGAGGCCCTGGAACACCATCGAGATCCGCAGGCGGTTGTCGGGGCCCGCATGCACCGACTCGCCCCAGTTGGGGCTGCAAAGGCGTGGCGCGACCAGGCCGGCGAACGCGGCGAGCAGGCGCTGGTAGGCCGCGTCGGATTTCGCACGCAGCGTAAGCCGCAAGGCCCCGAAGTTCGTTGGCAGCTCATGCGTGGCGAGGGTCAGGCGGGTGATGACGCCGAACGTACCGCCACCGCCGCCTTTGAGCGCCCAGAAGAGCTCGGGCTCGCGCACTTGGTTCACCACCCGCACCTGGCCGTCGGCGGTGACGATCTCGGCTTCGAGCAGGCTGGCGCCGGCCGTGCCATAGGCCTTGGAGAAGCTGCCGAAGCCGCCGCCCTGCACCAGGCCCGCCACGCCGACCGTCGTGCAGCCGCCGCCCTGGACGTAGCGGCCAGCGCCCCCGGTCACCGCCTGGTAGGCGTGCAGCCACATCGCCCCGCCACCGCAGGTGACGGCCGAAACCGGCGCGGCGGTCGAACCGGCGGGGGTGAAGGCGTCGTGGACGGTGACGTCGTCCATGTGGCGCGTCCAGACCAGCAGCGAGTCGGGCGCGTTCGAGGCCCCGAAGTAGCTGTGACCGCGGCCCTTGATCACCAGGCGCAGGTTGTGAATGCGCGCGAAATTGACCGCCGCGGCGATGTCGTGGGCGCTCTGCGCCGTCACCGAATAGGCGCTGGGCGACGATCGCCACGCGCCCAGGTAGCCGGAGCTCTCGGTGAGGCCGGGCTGGTCGGCGATGTAGAACGGATTGGCGAGCAGCTTGGCGGCGTCGGGACCGGCCAGGTCGGGCCGGGCGACCGGCGCGAGGCGACCGCCGACCGAGTCCTTGAGCGACGCCCACTCGGCCTGGCCGGGCCAGCCGGCGGCGCCGGGCTTCACGCGGGCCGCGGCCCTCGCCGCCTGCGCGGGAAAGACGGAGGCGGCGGCGAGCGCGAGGCCGACGCCAAGGAGTTCACGGCGCTTCATCGGGGATCATTCCGGGTTAGAAGTGGGGTTGGGCTGACCGGCCGAGCATGAGCGACCACGCGGACGAAAATCCAGACCCGAGGGACCAGCGGCCGCCGCGCGGTGACGGCGCGCGCCGACGCGTGACGAGCGGCGCGCAATCGGGGACGAGCGGCGTCTTCACCGACTGGCGCGCCTGGCTCGCCGTGCTCGGCCTCGTGGCGCTGAATGCCTTCGTCAATGTGATGACCCGCGTCGACGACGTGCGCCGGCACGGGATGGAGCCGGCGGTCGGGCGGGTGACGATCGAGGAGATCACCAGCGGAATCGCCGCGACCGTCGCCGCCGCGACCATCCTGGCCGCCGTCCGCCTGGCGCCCCCCGGACGCGGCCCGCTCTGGCGCACGCTCGCGGTCCACGCGGGCGGCACGCTGGTCTTCTCGGGCTTGCACACCGCGCTGATGCTGTTGTTCCGGGCGGCGGTGTTCGCGGCGTTGCGGCAGCCGTTCGCCTGGACCTGGAGCCAGGTTCCATACGAGTACCGCAAGGACCTGATCGCCTACCTGGTGATCGGCGGCCTCTTCTGGGTGCTGACCCGCCGCGAGCGGCAAGCCCCGCCGGCGGCCGTCAGCCCACGCACCGCCGGCCCGGCCAGCTTCGATATCCGCGACGGCGCCTCGATCCTGCGCGTGCCGGTGGGCGAGATCCTCGCCGCCAAGGCGGCCGGCAACTATGTCGAGTTCGCCTTGGAAGACGGCCGCCGCCCGCTGATGCGCGCCTCCATGGCCCAGATCGAGGCCGCGCTGAGGCCGTCGGGGTTCGTGCGTACGCATCGCTCGTGGCTGGTCAACGCCGACCGCGTGCGCGCCCTATCCAGCGCCGGCTCGGGCGACTTCCGCCTCGACCTGGGTTGCGGACTGATCGCGCCGCTCTCCCGCCGCTATCGGAACGGGGACGCGACGACGGTCTGGTCTCGTCTCGAACGCGAACGGAACGCCGCCGAACCGCAAGTTGACGCCAAGGCGACGCTTCACTAGGTTCCGCGCCCCTTCGTAAACCGACGGCGCCCAGCCATGCCCCAGATCCTCGTCGAGGAGCTGTCGAAGACCTATCGCATCGCCGAGCGCGATCCGGGGGCGCTGGGAGCGGTCAAGGGGCTGTTCCATCGGCGCTGGCGCACGGTCGAGGCGCTGAACGGCGTCAGCTTCCAGATGGAGCAGGGCGAGCTGGTGGGCCTGATCGGGCCGAACGGCGCCGGCAAGTCGACCACCATCAAGATCCTCTCCGGCATCCTCGAACCAACCTCCGGGCGCTGCGAGGTGGACGGCCTGACGCCGTGGCGCCAGCGCATCCGCCACGTGGCCCGCATCGGCGTCGTCTTCGGCCAGCGCACCCAGCTCTGGTGGGACCTGCCGGTGATCGAGGGCTTCGACCTGCTGCGCGACATCTACCGCGTGCCGCCGGACCGCTACGCCGCCACCCGCGACGAGCTGACAGCTTTGCTGAAGCTGGACAAGCTGCTGAACCAGCCGGTGCGACAGCTCTCGCTGGGCCAGCGCATGCGCTGCGAGATCGCCGCGGCGCTGCTGCACGAGCCGCAGCTGATCTTCCTCGACGAGCCCACCATCGGCCTCGACGCGCCGTCCAAGCTGGCGGTGCGCGAGTTCGTCGGCCGGCTGAACCGCGAGCGCGGCGTCACGGTGATCCTGACCACCCACGACATGCACGACATCGAGGCCCTGGCCGAGCGGGTGATCGTGATCGGCGGCGGCAAGATCCTGGCCGACGGCTCGTTCGCGGCCCTGCGCGCCGGCGTGCTGGCCGAGCGCCGCCTGTTCGTTGACTTCGCCGAGGCCGCGCCGGCGATCGATCTGCCCGAGGTCCGCGTCGTGGCGCGCGACGGCCGCCAGATCGAGCTCGCCTTCGACCCGCGCCGGATCACCGCGCCGGCCCTGATCGCCCGCATCGTCGCCGCCCATCCGGTGGACGACATCCACGTCGAGGAGCCGCTGATCGAGGAGGTGATCGCCCGCTTCTACGATCTGCACGGCGCGGGGGAGTCATGACCCCGGGCGCGGCGCTTCGCCCCTACCTCTCGGTCTTTTCCGGGCGGTTTCAGCTCATGCTGCAATACCGCGCCGCGGCGGTAGCGGGTTTCATCACCCAGTGCTGGTTCGGGGTGATCCGCATCCTGATCTTCGCCGCCTTCTACGCCGGCGGCGCGGCGCACGCGCCGATGAGCCTCGCCAATGCGGTCACCTACACCTGGCTCGGCCAGGCCTTCCTCGCCTTCCTGCCCTGGAACCCCGATCCGGACGTCGCCGACATGGTGCGCACCGGCGCGGTGGCCTACGAGCGGCTGCGGCCGGTCGACACCTATGCCTGGTGGTATGCGCGGGCGCTGGGCTGGTCGCTGGCGCGAGTGGCGCCCCGCGCCGTGCTGATGGTCGCCTTCGCCAGCGTGCTGCTGCCGCTGGTCGGGCTCGGCAAGTGGGGCCTGCCGCCGCCGTCCAGCCCCGTCGCCGCGGGTTTCTTCGCGCTGTCAGTCGTCGGCATGGTGCTGCTCTCGGCCGCGATCACCCTGATGATCAACACCGTCGTGGTGGCGACGATGACCGACAAGGGCGCCGGTGCGCTCGCCGCCGCGGTCGTCAACATGCTCTCGGGCCTGGTGCTGCCGCTAGCCTTCTTCCCGGACTGGCTCAGGCCGTGGCTGCGCGCCCAGCCGATCGCCGGCCTCATCGACATCCCGTTCTCGATCTACTTCGGCGGCCTCTCCGGCTGGAGCGCGGCGGGCGCCATCGCGCTGCAGTTCGGCTGGGTGGTGATCCTAGTTCTGGCCGGCCGCGCCTGGCTCGGGCGCTCGATGCGGCGGTTGCAGGTGCAGGGCGGATGAACGGGCTCTCGCTCTACGGCCGCTACGTCGCCGCTTCGATCCGCGCCCAGATGGCCTATCCAGCCGGGCTGGCGATCCAGAGCGCCGCGAGCTTCGCCATCACCATCATCGAGTTCGTCGGTGTCTGGGCGCTGTTCCACCGCTTCGGCCAGATCGCCGGCTGGCGGCTGGGCGAGGTGGCGCTGTTCTACGGTCTCGCCAGCGTCACCTTCGCCATCTCCGACGCGGTGACGCGCGGCTTCGACGTCTTCGGGACGACCTTCGTCAAGACCGGCGGCTTCGACCGCCTGCTGCTGCGCCCGCGTAGCCCGGCGCTGCAACTGGCCGGCTACGAGCTGCGGCTGACGCGGATCGGACGCCTCTCGCAAGGCGCGATCGTCTTCGCCATCGGCGCGGCGATGAGCCATTTCGTGCTGACGCCGCCCGCCGCGGCGATCCTGCTCTTCGCCATCGCCGGCGGCGTCGCCCTCTTCGCCGGTCTCTTTATCCTCCAGGCCACGCTCGCATTCTGGACCGTCGAGAGCCTGGAGGCGGTCAACATCCTGACCTACGGCGGCGAGGCGGCGGCGGAATACCCGCTCAACGTCTACGCCCGCTGGTTCCGCGATCTGCTGATCTGGGGCGTGCCGATCGGCTGCGTCACCTACCTGCCGATGCTGGCGGCGATGGGCCGCGCCGACCCCCTGGGCGCGCCCGGCTGGCTGACGCCGCTGGCGCCGCTGGCGGGATTCGCCTTCCTCGGCGTGTCACTCTTCATCTGGGGTTTCGGCGTTCGCCGCTATGCTTCGGCCGGCGGCTGAGTCGCTTGACCGGCGGATCGGGCTCCACAATTAAGGTGTGGGCCGAGGAGGGCGGGAATGAGCATGGCAGCTCGGCTTGAGCGGGAATGGCTCTTCCTCAGCAGCTTGGTTCGTAGCCTGCTGAGCGTCCGCTCGATCTCCGCCCACACGACCAACCTGATGACCGACGATCTCGAAGCCGCTGTCGATCGATGGCGCGACCGTCCGTGCCTGAGCTTTGAGGGCCGCACGCTCACCTATGGCGAGATGGACGCCCTGGCCAACCGCTACGCCCACTGGGCGGTCAGCGTCGGCCTGCGCCGCGGCGAGGTGGTGGCGATCCTGCTGCCGAACCGTTTGGACTATGTCTCGGCCTGGTTCGGCCTCTCCAAGGCCGGGGTTGTCGCCGCCCTGATCAACAACCAGCTCGCCGGCGAGGCGTTGGCCCATTGCCTGAACGTCTCGGGCGCGCTGCACTGCGTGGTCGACGAGGACACCGCGGCGGCGCTCGAAGGCGCGCGGTCCAGCGTCGATCACCCGCTGCAGACCTGGACGCTGGCCGATGCTCACGGCGACCAGCACGATCTTGCCCAGGCGCTGAAGAGCTGCAGCTCGCTGCGCCCCGACCGCGCCCGCCGCGCCGAGATGACCGCCTCGGACCTCGCGCTCTACATCTTCACCAGCGGCACCACCGGCCTGCCCAAGGCCGCCCGCATCACCCACATGCGCGCTCAGCTCTATATGCGCGGCTTTGCTGGGGCGACGGGCGCGCGGCCGGACGACCGCATCTACATCACCCTGCCGTTCTATCACGCCACCGGCGGCCTCTGCGGGACTGGCGCTGCGTTCATGACCGGCGCCTCGGTAGTGATCCGCAAGCACTTCTCCGCCAGCCATTTCTGGTCCGACGTGGCGCGCGAGGGCTGCACCATGTTCGTCTACATCGGCGAGCTCTGCCGCTATCTCGCCAACCAGCCCGAGGCGCCCGATGAGACGGCGCACCGGCTGCGCCTCGCCTTCGGCAACGGCCTCAGGCCCGATGTCTGGGAGAAGATCGTCGGCCGGTTCAAGGTGCCGCGGGTGCTTGAGTTCTACGGCTCGACCGAGGGCAATGTCTCGATGTTCAATTTCGACGGCAAGTTGGGCGCCGTCGGCCGCGTGCCGCCCTATCTGAAATTCGCCTTCAACATCCGCCTGGCGCGCTTCGACGTGGAGACCGAGACGCCGGTTCGCGGGCCAGATGGTCGCTGCATGGAGGCGGCGCCCGACGAGCCGGGCGAATGCCTCGGCGAGATCCGGCGCGATCCGCGCAGCGAATACGTCGGCTACGCCGACAAGGCGGCCAGCGAGAAGAAGGTGCTGCACGACGCCTTCCGCGTCGGCGACGCCTGGTTCCGCACCGGCGATCTCCTGAAGCGGGACAGCGACGGCTACTTCTATTTCGTCGACCGGATCGGCGACACCTTCCGCTGGAAGGGCGAGAACGTCTCCACCGGCGAGGTCGCCGGCACGCTCTCGGAGGCGGCGGGCGTGAAAGAGGCCAATGTCTACGGCGTCAAGGTCGGCGATCTCGACGGCCGCGCCGGCATGGCTGGGCTGGTGGTGGGCGCGGACTTCGACATCAAGGCCTTCGGCGCCTTTGTCGCCATGCGGCTGGCGCCCTACGCCCAGCCGGTCTTCATGCGACTGCTGCCCGAGATCGCGGTCACCGGCACCTTCAAATACCGCAAGCTGGACCTTGTGGCGCAGGGCTTCGACCCGTCGATGGTCACGGACCCGCTCTACGTGCGCGGCGCAAATGGCTACGAGCCGCTCACGGCCCCGCTCTATGAGAAGCTCATGGCCGGGGAGGTGAGGCTCTAGGGCCGTAAGACGACGGGCGTCTACGCGACCTCGCGCACTTCCACCGTCCCGTAAATCGCCGCCGGGCAGCGCCGGGCCCAATCGAGCGCGGCGTCTCGGCTCGCCGCCTCGATCAGGTAAAAGCCGGCGATCTGCTCCTTGGTTTCGGCGAACGGGCCGTCCATCGCGACTGGCTTGCCGCCAACGGTGCGGATGCTGCTCGCCGCCGCGCTGGCCGTCAGCCGCCCGTTCGCGACCAGCGCGCCCGACGTCGAAAGCGCCTGGCCGAACGCGCCATAGGCCGCCATGGCGCTGTTCTGGTCCTCCGTCATCAGGCCCGACCAGCCACTTTCGTCCACGTGAAGCAGCAGCAGATAGCGCATTTCGAACTCCCCTAGCGTCCGCGCGGCCAGTCACCGCCGCCAAGATGACGCGGCGCCGCGGCCTTCGCCGACATTTTTCTTGCATCGATCCGATCTCGCGCCATGCGTGACGCTCATGCTATCAGAGCGTGTACGGCGCGCGGCGCCGGCATGCGATGGGAGCGACCAGTCTCGTGCAAGTCCTGACCTATGAAACCTTCAGTCCGCACCTCAACTCCACCTTCGCCCTGGGGCTGGGCGAGAGCGGCTTGGACCTGACCCTCACCGAGGCGACCCGCCAGCCCGCTCGGCCGTTTCCGGGCATGTTGCGCGAACCGTTTTCGCTGATCTTCCGCAGTTCCTCGCCGGTGGTGCTGCCGCAACGGATCTATCCGTTCCAGCACGAGACGATGGGCAAGTTCGACATGTTCATCGTGCCGATCGCCCGTGATCCGGCCGGCATCGTCTACCAGGCGGTCTTCAACTGACGGCCCCGCCCGGCGCTCGCCAGACCATCTCGATGTGGGCCTCACCATAAGCTGACGCCGGCTCGGCCTCGACGAAACCAGCGCGGCGATAGAGCCGGCGCGCGGGATTTTCGGGCGTGACGGTGAGGCGGACGCCGTCGAAGCCGCCGGCGCGGGCCACGTCCTGCAACAGCGCCAGAAACGCCGCCCCCAGACCTTGCCCGCGCCAGTCCGGCAGCAGGCTGATCTCCACCAGTTCGATCTCGCGGCCCGAGCGATCAACGTAAAGCCGGCCGATCGGCGAGGCGCCATGAGAAACGACGTAAAGCTCGGTCTCGGGGTTTGATGCCTCATAGCCGCGCCGCTGGAAGTCGAACTGGCTGGCCAGGAACGCCGCCTTCGCCTCGTCCGGCCAGCCGGTCGCGGCGAACTCGTCCCAGCGCACGATCCGGTACAGCTGTTCCAGGAACGGGCGGTCTTCTGGCGTGATCGGCCGCAGCGAGATACCCGCCGCGATGAGCGGCGCCGGGAGGGTGAGCGCGGGGGGCGAACTCATGCCCGAGCGCGATCCGCCGCTAGGGCCTGTTGATCGCCGACGCACCCTCGGCGTCGAACCAGGCCGCGCCGTTCGCGACCATGGCCTGGCCGTTATGGACGAACATCTCGTGCGGCACGGCCGTCCGCAGCTGGGCCAGCATCGCCGGCGTGAAGATCACGTTCCAGTCCGCGGTGAGCTGCGCCGCCGACTTCACCGACATCGGGTGCGCGCCGCCATTCACCGCCAGCGGATAGGAGACGAGCGCCGCCGCGGCCGCCTTGTTTCCGCCGAGCACGGCGTCGAGAAAGCGCTTCACCATCGCCTCGAACGCCAAGTCGCCGGCTTTGGTCACGTCGGCGTAGAGGTCGCCGTTGGGCGCCCCGGCGAAGCCGCTCTGCATCGAGAGCTTGACCGGCAGGGTCTCGCCGCCCTGCGTCCAGGTTCCCACGGCCCCCACCGACGTCGCCATGTTGCTCCCGTCGCCGCCCACGCCGCCATTGCCCTGCAGCCTGAGCTTGAACACGCCCCCGCCCGGCTCGGTCAGCGTGAGGTTGGGTCCGGTCTCCGAGCCCGTCAGCGGGATGTCCTTGAGCTGGCTGACGTAGAAATAATGCCCGACATTGAACTCCGCCGCCGCCCGGATCGTCAGCGACATACCCACCGGGTGCGTCCCCACCGTCCCGCTCAGCTCATAGGTCTGCAGCGCGCCCGGCTGAGCCAGCGCGGGCCCTGCGAAGCCGGCCGCGACGGCGCACGCAGCCGCCAATATCAAAGGTCGCCCCATTCTTCGGTCCCCCCTACCAAGACGAGGAAAGACTATAGCGCCGAAACAGAACGTGACGAGGTGACCTATGATATTGAAATTCGCCGCCGTATATCATATATGATATGGATATGGAGCCGACGTGAGCTGGTCCGTTCTCTTCGTCAGCGACGCCGCGAAAGCTGAGCTCGACGAACCGGCGGCGGATATGCGCGCCAAGTTCGAACGTATCGTCACCCTCATCCAGGCGTACGGGCTGGATAAAGTTCGCGAGCCCTATGTGAAGCATCTCGAAGACAAGCTCTGGGAGATGCGGCTGATTGGGCGTAGCGGCACCGCCCGCTCCATCTATGTGACGGCGGCCGGGCAGGCCTCTTCGTGCTGCGCACCTTCGTCAAGCAGACGCGGAAGACGCCGGCGCGTGAGTTGGAAATCGCGCGTCAGCGCGCCAAGGAGGTCCGATGAGCGAGAAGACAATCCCGGTCGAGGAGAGCTTCAAGGCGTGGCGCGAAGACCCGAAATACCGGGCTGCTTACGACGAGCTGGAGGAAGAATTCGCGCTCGCTGCCGCGCTGATCGAAGCCCGATCCGGCGCCGGCGTTTCCCAGGAGGAGATCGCGCGGCGGATGCACACGTCCCAACCTGCCGTGGCGCGGCTGGAAGGCGGTCGCGCCAACCCGTCGATCAGCACCTTGCGGCGCTATGCGGAGGCGACGGGGACGCGGCTGCGCGTGGTGTTTGAACAAAAATAGCTAAGGCGATCGCGGCGTTGTCGATGCGACGCGTCAGTTCACGTCCGTCTTCTTCGCCGGCTCGGGCGGCAGAGCGGCGACCGGGACGCCGTCTTCGACCAGGCCCTTGACCTCGGCGGGCGTGGCCTCGCCGTAGATGCCACGTTCCTCGCTCTTGCCCTCGTGGATGGCGCGGGCCTCGCGGGCGAAGGTGTCGCCGACGTAGTCGAAGGTGTCCTCGACGTGGGCGCGGACGCGGGCCATGGCCTCCATCATCATCGCGCGCTTGGCGCCGGCGACGTCGGCGGGCAGGGCGTCGCCGCGCTTCTTCGCGCCGGCCACGGACGGGGCCATGATCTGCTTCGTCACCGCGCACGAACCGCAGAAGGGGCACTCCACCAGGCCGCGCGCCGTCTGGTCGTCGAAGTCGGACGAACGGGAGAACCAGCCTTCGAACGCGTGGTCCTGGTCGCACGCCAGGGCGTAACGGATCACTCGGCGGCGCTCCGGACGGCAGCGTCGTCTTCGGGCACGATCACCGGGCCGGTGAAGGGGCGCTCGTTGGTCAGCACTGGAATCGCCGCGCGGGCCTTGGCCACGGCGTCCAGATCGAGGTCCGCCATGAGGACGCAGGGCTCGTCGTGATCGGCCAGGGCGATCACCTCGCCCCAGGGCGCCACCACGATCGAATGGCCCCAGGTGGCGCGGCCGTCCTCGTGGGTCCCGCCCTGGGCGGGGGCGATGACAAAGGCGCCGTTCTCGATCGCCCGGGCGCGCAACAGGATCTCCCAATGCGCGGCGCCGGTGGGCCGGGTGAAGGCGGCCGGATAGGTGATGATCTCGGCGCCCGCCTTGGCCAGCGCCCGCGACAGCGCCGGGAAGCGCATGTCGTAGCAGATGGCGAGG
>Ga0302314_10021812_pt1 | contig 10534 bp, 9 predicted proteins | sample III_Palsa_N2_3_FD_200533 | JGI IMG/M metagenome (GOLD analysis project Ga0302314, IMG submission 200533) | Peat permafrost microbial communities from Stordalen Mire near Abisko, Sweden - III_Palsa_N2_3 | ecosystem: Environmental > Terrestrial > Soil > Palsa > Peat permafrost | place: Sweden... | reverse complement strand
CCCGGACTCGAGCACCTGACCGTGACGGTTGACCCAGATCACCGGGATCTTCTTCTTCACGCACGGCTCGACATCGTGGTAGTAGCTCGCCGCGATGTGAACCCACCCCTTCTTGCTGCCGATCCGCCGCTCGCACTCGGTGAAGTGCGCGGGGTCGGGCTTGTAGGAGCGGACCTGTTGGGCGGTCACGACCAGGTCGAAGTCAAGTGGGATGTGCCGGCGGGTCAGGCCGAGCAGCTTGTCATCGATATTCGAGATCAAGCCGACCTGGTACTTCTTCTTGACCTTCGCAAGCGCCGGGTTTGACTCTTTAAATGCTGGCCAGCGTTGCACGGAATCCGGGAGGAAGCCCGCGCGTGAGGGCTCAAGCCCCCAGCCGAGCTCCTTCGCGATGTTGATCGCGGTGCGCCTGAGTACCTCGGCGTAAAGCTCGTAGGAGCCGGCCTGGATTTCCTGCTGAACGGAGTGAAATAGCGGCACCACCTCGTTCGGGTCGAGGGTGAAGCCGTCCTTTGCGGCTTCCTTTGCGAACGCGTCGATAGCACCGGATTCCCAGTCGATCAGGGTTCCATAGACGTCGAAAGTGACAAAACTGATCTGCTTGGGAATCGTCATCAGCGGGCAATTATGCCCGGAACCCGCTTCAAACAGCCCTCAGCCAGCCGCCGTGGAGCCGGTTTCTCTAGATTGCGCGCAATGGACCTTCTCGAGTACCAAGGTAAACAGCTGTTCGCGCGCCACGGCGTGCCCGTGCCGTCGGGTAAGCCGGCGAGCACCGTAGAGGAGGCCGTCGCGGCGGCCGAAGAGATTGGCTATCCCTGCGCGATCAAAGCCCAAGTGCAGATCGGCGGCCGTGGCAAGCTCGGCGGGATCAAGATCGCCAACAGCACCGAAGAGGCCCGTGAGCATGCTGAGGCGATCCTCGGGATGGACATCAAAGGCCTGACGGTCTACGTACTGTGGATTGAGGGCGCTTCGCAGATCGAGTCCGAGTACTACGCCTCGGTCGTGTTCGACCGCAGCGCCAAGGCGCCGCTGGTGATGCTCTCAACCCAGGGCGGCATGGACATCGAAGCGGTCGCCGACGAGACGCCCGAGCTGATCGCGCATTTGCATGTCGACCCGCTGCTGGGATTCCAGGACTTCCACGGGCGCAGGCTGGCATTCGAGGCAGGCGTCGACGCGGACGTTGTCCGTCCGGTCGGTGAGATCCTGACCAAGCTCTACAACACCTTCGTCGAGGAAGAGGCGACGCTGGTTGAGGTCAACCCGCTGATCATCACCCCCGAGCGCACGGTCAAAGCGCTCGACGCGAAGGTCACGCTTGACGCCAACGCACTGTTCCGGCATCCGGACAACGCCGAACTGCGCGACCTCTCCGGCGAGGACCCGCAGGAGCAGATGGCGAAGGAGCGTGGGCTGACCTACGTCAAGCTCGACGGCAACATCGGGATCCTCGGCAACGGCGCCGGGCTGGTGATGTCGACGCTTGATGTCGTCAAGCTCGCTGGTGGCGAGCCTGCGAATTTCCTGGACGCCGGCGGCGGTTCGAAGGCCGAGGTGATCACCTCGGCGGTTGAGGTGATCCTCTCCAACCCGAAGGTCACCGCGGTCCTGTTCAACATCTTCGGTGGGATTACTCGCTGCGACGAGGTCGCGCGGGGGCTGATCGCCGCCTTTGACCAGATCAAGCCGACGGTGCCGTTCGTCGTCCGTCTCGACGGCACCAACGACCTTGAGGGGCGCAGGCTGCTAGCCGAGGCGAATCTGCCGAACGTGTTCGCCGAAGCGACGATGGACGGCGCGGCGGCAAAGGTTGTCGAACTCGCGGGAGCAAGCGCATGAGCATCTTCGTTGACGAGAACACGCGGCTCTGTACGTCCGGGATCACCGGCAGCGAGGGCACCTTCCACACGTTGCGTAACCGTGAATACGGCACCCAGGTGGTCGCCGGCGTGACCCCCGGCAAGGGCGGTCAGAACGTCGAGGGCATCCCGGTCTTCAACAGCTTCCACGAGGCCGTTGAGAAGCAGGGCGCCAACACCGCGATGATCTTCGTGCCGCCGCGGTTCGCGGCCGACTCGATCCTCGAGGCGGAGGACGCCGGGATCGAGCTGATCATCGCGATCACCGAGGGCATCCCCGCCTTCGATGAGTTGCGTGCCTACCAGATCATCAAGAAGAACGACCGCGCACGGTTGATCGGGCCCAACTGCCCGGGCGTCCTGTCGCCCGGCAAGGCGAACGTCGGGATCATTCCGGCGTCGTTCTTCAAGCCGGGCAACGTCGGCGTCGTCTCGCGCTCGGGCACGCTGACCTACCAGGTCGGCAACGTGCTGGCGCAGAGCGGATTTGGCAACTCGACGATCGTCGGGATCGGCGGTGACCCGGTGCCGGGGACGGACTTCGTCGACTGCATCGCGGCGTTTGAGGCCGACCCCGAGACCGAGCTGATCGTGATGTGTGGCGAGATCGGCGGCGACAACGAGGAGAAGGCCGCCGCCTACATCGGCGAGCACGTGAGCAAGCCGGTCGTCGGCTACATCGCGGGCTTCTCAGCCCCCCCGGGCAAGACGATGGGCCACGCCGGCGCGATCGTCTCGGGCTCGCAAGGCACAGCGGTCGCCAAGGCCGAGGCGCTTGAGGCCGTGGGTGTAAAGGTCGGTCGGACACCGACGCAAGTAGCAGAGCTCGCAATGGAGTTGCTTGCCTGAAGCTGGATGGCCACATGTCTGTGCAGCGCGACCTCGCGAGCGGGTCGCCCGGCACGGACATGTGGTCGTAAGCTTCAGTGCGTGACCATCTCGTTCGCCCGCGGCGCCCCGTCGCTCGACATCATCGACGTCGCTGGCCTGCAGGACGCCGCCGTGGCGGCGCTGCAGGCCGATCCCGGCGGGATGACCGCCTACGGCACCTCGGTTGGCTATCTGCCGCTGCGCGCTTGGATTGCGGAGCAGCATGGCGTCGCCCCTGAGCAGGTGCTCGTCACCAACGGCTCGATGCAGGCTGACGCGTTCCTGTTCGACGCGCTGGTCTCGGCCGGCGACACCGTGATCGTCGAGCGCCCGACCTATGACCGCACGCTGAAGTCGCTGCGCGGCCGCGGTGCTGACGTCCGCGCGATCGAGCTCGAGCCCGACGGGATCGACGTTGCCGCTCTGGAGCAGCTGCTCGTCGACGGCGCACGTCCGACACTCGCCCACATCATTCCCAACTTCCAGAACCCCGCCGGCTACACGCTATCGCTGGCCAAGCGCGAGCGGTTGCTCGAGCTCGCCGCCGAGTATGGGTTCGTCGTGTTTGAGGACGACCCCTACGTAACGCTGCGGTTCGCCGGCGAGGCGTTGCCGACGATGCTCTCGATGGCGCCTGAGCATGTCGTCTACGCCTCGTCGTTCTCAAAGACCGTTTGTCCCGGCGTGCGGGTTGGCTATTTGGTGGGGTCGGCTGGGCTGATCGCCCGGATTGCCGATCTGGCGGTCGGCGCCTACATCTCGCCGAACATGGTCGCGCAGGGGATCGTCAACCAGTTCTGCCGCTCCGGGGCGATCGACCGTTCGATCGAAACGGTCAAGGAGGCGCTGCGTGACCGTGCCGCGGTGCTTTGCGCAGCGCTCGAACGGGAGCTTCCAGATGCGCACTTCGTCGAGCCTGAGGGCGGCTACTTCATGTGGGTAGAACTGCCGCCGGGGTCCGATGTCGACGCGCTGTTCACGGCCGCTGCCGAGCGCGACGTGCAGTTCGTCAAGGGTGCCGACTTCATGCTTGAGGGCGGTCACTCGAGTCTGCGACTGGCTTACTCGGGCGTGACGGTCGAGCAGATCGAGGCCGGTGTCGCGCTGCTCGCCGACGCCTACTCCCAGGTCACGGCCGGCGCCCACGCCGATGTTGCCTGAGGAGACCACCGTCGGCAATCAGCTGGCTGAGGCCGCCGGCGCGCTCGCCGGCCAGGGGTTCAGTGCGGCGGTCGGCCTTGTCCGCGACACCCACCGCGCCTTCTCAAAGCGGGTCTTCGACATCGTCGGATTGCTCGGCGAACCGGTCCGCCTCGCGCATGACGGGATCTCCGAGCTTGCCTACGCGCTGACGGCCTTCGTCGGCGACACGGTGATGAAGGGTGCCGGGTTGGCGGCCGCGTTCGCCTTGGTCGACCAGCAAGGCGAGATCCCGACGCGTGTCGCTCTGGGCGCTTTGAACGGCGCGTTCGGCGACATGCTCGATGCCGAGAGCAGTCCGCTGGCGCTGGAGATGACCGCCCGCGTGCACGGCGAAGCCGGTCCGAAGCTGGCGGTGTTCATCCACGGGTTGTGTGAGACCGAAGATGCGTGGTTTTTGTATGGCGCCACGACCTACGGGGTTCGCCTGCGTGAAGCACTCGATTACGCCTCCGTTTACGTCCGTTACAACAGCGGCCTGCCGATCGAGGAGAACGGCAGGCGGTTGGCGGCGCTGCTGGCGGACCTTGTCCAGGACTCGCCGGTTCCGGTACAGGAGATCGTGTTGATCGGCCACTCGATGGGCGGCTTGGTCGCACGCACTGCCTGTCACCAAGGGCTCGGCTCCGATTGGAGTTCGCTGGTCAAGCATCTGGTCGCGCTGGGGGTGCCGCACCGCGGTGCGCCGCTTGAGCAGGCCACTGCGCTGGCGGCGCGAGTCCTCTCGGCAGTCCCCGAGACGCGCGCGTTCGGCGAGGCGCTTGACGCCCGCAGCGTCGGGATCAAGGACCTTCGCGGTGTGACCACGACGCCCTACATCGAGGAGATCGACCACTACTTCTTCTCGGCCGGCCTGCACCCCACGCTGGACGGGTCGCTGGGCGACCTGTTGGTCAGGCGTGAGAGCGCTTGGGACCTCGGCCGCGGCGAGAAGGCCCGCTTCGGCGTCGACCGTTACCGCCACATCTCCGGCACCCACCACTTTGATCTGCTCGGGCACCCGGCGATCGCCGAGCAGCTGATCGGCTGGCTGCGCGGTGACGGCGGGCAGCGTCTGCTCGAGGCGGGCTAGGGATGCGCCACAAGCCGATCCACGATGTCACTGATGAGGCGGTGGTGCGAACGCTGATTGAGGAGAACCCGTGGGCAACCCTGGTGTCGAGTACTCCTGAGGGGATCGTCGCGTCGCACTATCCGGTGCTGGTTGACGACGAGTCCGAGGCGCTGGCGCTCGTCACTCATGTTGGGCGGCCGGATGAGCGCAACCACGCCTTTGGCGACCGCGAGATCCTCGTGATCATCGCCGGCCCGCACGGCTACATCTCACCGAGCTGGTACGCGTCGGGTGCGATCCGCGCTCCGACCTGGAACTTCAGCGTCGCGCACTGCTACGGCGTGCCAGAGGTCCTAGAGCCCGAGGAGAACGGCCGCGTGTTGACAAAGCTGGTGGCGCGGTTTGAGCAGCACGTCGAGAACCCGATGTGGCTTGAGCAGGAGACGATCGACAAGATCGCCGGCGGCACCTGTGGGCTACGGATCTCGATTTCGCGCTTCATCTGCAAGGTGAAGATGAGTGCTGACAAGGATCCGGTTTCGCGGGCGAACGTGCTTGAACAGCTGCGCGGTGACGGTCCGTATGCCAGTCAGGCGGTTGCCCGCGATATGGAGCGGGCACTCGCCAGTTGGACTCCCCCGGCGGACTAGATCGCGCAGGCCAGTTGCCGTCTTCCGAGATCGTTCTCACCTTTGACGACGGGCCGGACCCGGTGTGGACACCGGCCGTGTTGGACGCGCTCGCGCAGGCGGGAATGCGGGCGAGCTTCTTTGTCAACGTCGCGCGGGCCTGTTGTTACCCGGAGATCGTGATTCAGGCGCTGGAGGCTGGGCACGGGTTGGAGCTCCATTGCGTCGGGCACGTCAGCCATCAGCTGTTGACCGCCGAGGAGGGGGAGTACGAGGCGCGTCTTGGGCTTGAGTTGCTGCGCGCTCGTTTTGGTCAGGATCTGGTTTCGCGATGGCGTCCTCCATACGGTGCGCGTGCGAGTTGGCAGCGGGATGTTGCGGACCGACTGGGCCTGCGGCTCACCTGGTGGAGCATCGATTCGCGTGACTACATGGGCGCGGACGCCGAAACGATGTTGGAGGCAATTCAGCCGAGCCTACGTGACGGCTCGATCGTCCTGCTGCATGACGGTCTTGGTCCCGGCGCGCAGCGGGATGGCGTCGGGGAAACGGTTCGGCTGATTGAGCTGCTTGCCCGCGCCGGAGTCAGGTCGCGCAGCTTCTGAGCGCTGTTATGATCCGCTCCTTCGCAGGGGTGGGGCGGCTTGACTGACCAGTTCGGGAGGACAAGGGTGGTGGAACTCACGGGACAGTTCACGGTGGATCACGAGCGTGTCGTTCATGAGACGATCGACGGCGAAACCCTGTTCGTGCAGCTGGAGACAGGCAACTACTACAGCCTGCGCGGTACGGGGGTCGAGATCTGGAGTCTGCTTGAGGCCGGACACTCGACCGCCGAGATAGTCGATCAACTAACGCGACGCTATGACGCTGCCCCGGAAGTGGTCGAAGCGGCGACTCGCTCGCTTGCCCAGGAGCTTGTACAGGAGCAGTTGCTGGTGCCGTTCAAGTTGAACAACGGCGAGCAAGCGCCACGGTATGAGGTGTCTCTCGGTGATCCCGATCCGACCCTCTCACTCTCGCCGCTGGAGAAGTTCACCGACATGCAGGGGTTCCTGCTTCTGGACCCGGTTGACGAGACGGACCCGACCGGCTGGCCGCACCGGAAGCCGACAGCGGTCGAGTGAGGAGCCGTGACGGCGCTCAGCCGCGCTGGTAACAGCGGACACGCCGGGCTCGACTACCTCGAAAGCCTCGACCGGACGTTTCAGGCGGCCGCTCAAAGGACGGGCGGAGCATGTACGTGGTCACTGGACATCGCCGGCACGTCATTGCGGATTCACACCGCTGGCGAGCGCGTGAGAGCCACGCTCATGCCGGCGATTGCGCACCGCCTCACGCCGACAGCGGATCGTGCGGACTTCGACGTGTTCGTAGTCGATGCTGCCGACTCCGGGGCCCCCCTACCGGCATTTTGTTGGCGGCCTGAGGACGTCCGTGAGCGTGGCGAGGTGCGGGGCTTCAACGACGCCAGATTGCGGACGCAGTTCGATAGCGGCTCGTGGATGCTGTCGATGCTCGACGTCGCACGAGGGCGCGCATTCCTAGCTGTCGACGGTGTCGGCCGGGTCGCGCCGTGGCACCGGGCGGCTCCGCTGCGCACGATCCTCCATTGGTTGCTCGAGTCGCCGACCCGGCTGCTCGTCCACGCCGCCGCGGTCGGGGACTCTGACGACGGCGGGGTGCTGCTTGCCGGTGCTGGGGGGTCGGGAAAGTCGACTACAGCAGTCGTCTGCGCCGCGGCGGGAATGGGGTACGCCGGCGACGACTACGTGCTGGTTGAAATCGCAGGCGAACCGGTGGCGCACAGTCTCTACACGACTGCAAAGCTGACCGATCGAAGCCTTGCGCTATTGGGCTCGACGGGTTGCTCGCTGCAGGCAAGCGTCAGCGACGGCGAGAAGCAGGTGATCGATATGGTCCAAGCGTTCCCCGGTTCGCTCGCCTCGGTGCTGCCGCTCCGGGCGATCGTGTTGCCGAGTGTTGAGCCCGGCGCGCCCACACGAATGCGGCGAGCGTCGGCCGGAGACGCGTTGCGTGCGCTTGCGCCGACAACGATCTACCAGCTGCCGAGCAATGGCGGTCGTGCCCTCGCTTCGCTCGCGTCACTTGCCCGGCGGTTGCCGGCTTATTCGCTGACGATCGGGGACGGTATGCCCGCCGCTGCAGAAGCGGTCAGTGAACTGCTTCGCGGGTCGCTGTCATGAGCAACCCATCGGTCAGCGTGATCGTTCCAGTGTTCAACTGCGAGCGGTACTTGGCGGCGGCACTGGAATCGATCTTCGAGCAGGGCTACTCCCCGCTTGAGGTTGTTGTGGTCGACGACGGTTCGACTGATTCAAGCGCTCGGGTGGCTGAGTCGTTTCCGGTGACACTGGTGCGAGTGCCGCATGGCGGGATCGCACGAGCCCGTAACGCGGGAGTGCAGGCCGCGAGTGGGAAGCTGATCACGTTTCTTGATGCGGATGATTTGTTCACGCCGGGCAGCTTGGCGCAGACCGTCGATCATCTGCAGGAGCGAGACTTGGACGCCGTGTCCGGGATGATGGAGTTCTTCAGGGAACCCGGTGTCGGTAAGCCTCCCGGGTATCGGTCGGCCTGGGAAGCCGCGCCCCAACACGCGCTGCTCGGCGGCATGGTCACGCGGCGTCAGGTATTCGAACTGGTCGGTGAGTTCGATCCGACGTACGAGGTCGGCGAGGATATGGACTGGATCGCACGATTCAAAGACGCCCACCTGAGATGGGAGCGCGTCCCTCAGGTGGTCGTGCGCTATCGCCACCACATGTCCAACACGACTCGTCGCCGGGAGTTGATTGGTCCCAATCTGATCCGGCTGCTGAAGGCGTCGGTCGAGCGTCAGCGCCATGCCCAACCGCTGGTCAGTGTCGTGATCCCGGCTCGCGATGCCGAGCGCTACATCGGCGAGTCGATCGACAGCGTCCTTGCCCAGCGCTGCTCGGTCGAGGTGATTGTGATCGACGACGGCTCCGTCGACAGCACGCGTGAAGTTGTCGGTGCCTATGAACAGAACCATCCGGTGCGGTGCGTGTCGCAAGAACCGGCGGGCGCCGGCGTGGCGCGCAATCGTGGGGTGGAACTGGCTCGCGGCCAGTACCTCGCCTTCCTTGACAGCGATGATCTGTGGGAGCCTTCGAAGCTCGCACTTCAACTGGACGCGATCACGGCTTCGCCAGAGCCTGACATCGTCTTCGGGGGTGTCCGCGAGTTCATCAGCCCGGAGCTGTCTGAGGCTGAACGCAAGGGACTGCGCGACGACTCCGCCTTGCGGCCCGGGACCGTGCCGGGCGCGATGCTGATCAAGCGCACGACATTCGAGCGGGTTGGAGGATATGACGCGACGCTGCGTGTCGGCGAGGCGCTTGATTGGCTTGGCCGCGCGCGTGCGCAGGGGCTATCTGAACGGGTCCTCCCCGAGCATGTACTGAGCCGCCGCCTGCATGCGACCAACTACATGCGCCAGAACTCAGAACTCGTGGGCGCCTATCCGGCGCTACTGAAGGCAGCGCTTGACCGACGGCGAGCGCAGGGGAACGTATGAGGACGCAAACCTGGGTCGTGCTGCGCCAGCAGTGGCGGGGCGCCGGACCGCTGCTGATCGCGAGCCTCGTCCTTTCGGTGATCGAAACCCTTCTTTTGATCCCCACCGCGCTGATCGTGCGGCACGTATTCGACCACCTGATCCCGGCGCACGACGCCAGCGCCATCCTGCTCGCGGGTGCCGAGATCCTCGGGCTGTATCTGCTCAGCTCCGCTGTCGGTCTGCTGATCCGCTACCTGGTGCTGGTCATGACCAAGCGCCTGATCGCACAACTCCGCGAGGCGCTGATCACGCGGGTGCTCACGCTACCGCGTGCGTATTTCGACCGCCAGAGCCTGGGAACGCTCCAGTCGACGATCGTTCAGGACAGCGAGCGCCTCGATGTGATGAGCAGCTCGGTGATCGCCGAGGTGCTTCCGGCGGCAGTCATCGCCACAGGCTTGTCAGTGGTGATGCTGGTGCTCAACTGGTTTCTGTTCATCGTCCTGCTTGCCGTCGTGCCGGTGCTGATCGCAACCGGCAAGTTGCTCGGTCGGCAGGTACGGATTCGCTACCGGGCCTGGCAGCGCGCATTCGACACTTTCAGCACGCAGATCCACCTGGCGCTGCGGGCAATCACGCTGATGAAGGCATCCGGGACTGAGCGCCACGTGATCGCCAGGCGCGTGGCCGAAATTCGTGAACTCAGCCGAGCCGGACGGGAGATGGTGTGGCGCCAAGACTCGCATGAGCTCGTGCAAGCCGCCGTCGCGGCGTCTGCCGGGGTTGTGGTGCTCGTGGTCGGCGGTAGCGCGGTGGCGCGCAACACAATGACGATCGGGCAGTTGCTGTCGTTCTACGCACTGTTGGCCCTGCTGCTGCGCCAAGTGAATGTGATGCTGACAGCGCTGCCAGTGCTGATCGGCGGCTACGAGTCCCTCGCCCGGTTGGTGGCGCTCCTGCAACGTGACGACGAAGAGCCATATCGCGGTAGTCGGCCGATTCAGTTCCGCGGTCAGCTGACCCTTGAACAGGTGTCGTTTGGCTACGACCAGCAACCGATCCTCCATCAGGTCACTCTTGAACTGCCAGCCGGCGGCCGGGCCGCGATCGTCGGTCCCAATGGCGCGGGCAAGAGCACGCTGGTTAGCCTGATGCTGGGTCTTTACCGGCCGCAGTCCGGCCGGCTGCTGGCCGACGGCGTTCCGTTCGACGAGCTTGATCTCGGCGTGCTGCGACAGAGCGTTGGCGTGTTGCTCCAGGAGCCGTTGCTGTTCCCCACAACAATCCGCGAGAACATCTCCTATGGTCGTCCCGACGCCTCGCTTGAGGAGGTGCGTGAGGCGGCTTGTTGGGCGACCGCCGACGAGTTCAT
>Ga0302314_10021811_pt1 | contig 10534 bp, 9 predicted proteins | sample III_Palsa_N2_3_FD_200533 | JGI IMG/M metagenome (GOLD analysis project Ga0302314, IMG submission 200533) | Peat permafrost microbial communities from Stordalen Mire near Abisko, Sweden - III_Palsa_N2_3 | ecosystem: Environmental > Terrestrial > Soil > Palsa > Peat permafrost | place: Sweden... | reverse complement strand
CGGCCGAGCGCGCGGCATTCCATCGGCGACAGGTCCTGCGCCTCATCGACCACCACGTGGGCCAGGCTGGGCGTCCGCGTGATCAGGTCGCGGGCCTCGTCGATGAGCACGACGTCGGCCGCCGACCAGCGCGCCGAGCCCGGACCGCGCGGTACCGGCGACCAGACGATGGCGGCCTGTTCTTCGGCGGTGAGGATTCCCCCGGCCGCCTCCGCCAGCGCCTCCGCCGACGCCAGCAGCCCGAATACCAGCCGGGCCGGATCCGCCTTCGGCCAGATCGCGTCCACGGCCATGCGCACCGGCCTGGACCGCCGCACCGCCTCGTGCGTCCGGTCGTCGCAGGCCTCCCCCGCGGCCTCCATCAGGGTCAGGATCACGTGCGCGATCCTGTGCTCGAGCAGTTCGCGGGCCGCGCCGTACCGCACGCCCCGGTGCCGCAGCTCGTGGACGAGTTCCTCGAGCTCGTAAGCGGCTACCCGCCATCGCCTGGCCCCGCGCGGCAGGACCACGGGCGCGGACGGCCGCCGGACCGACGCCCACAGCGCCCGCCGCAGCACGGCCGCCATCCGCGCGTCTCCCTTGACGATCGCGGCCGCCTCGGTGTCAGCCCCGCGCACGGCCACCGTCCCGGCGGAGGCGACCAGCTCGCCGACGGTCGTCTGGGTCACGTCAAGCTCGCCGAGGGCCGGCAGGACGTTGCGGATGTAGGACAAGAAGGCACGGTTCGGCCCGACCATGACCACCCCGCGCCTGCGCACCTGCTCGGAATACGCGTACAGCAGGTACGCGACCCGATGCAGCCCCACGGCGGTCTTCCCGGTGCCTGGCGCGCCCTGCACGCAGACCGTCTGCGCGGCTCCGGCCCGGACGATGTCGTCCTGGTCAGGCTGAATGGTCGCGACGATGTCCCGCATCGGCCCCGACCGTGGCCGCTCGATCTCGTCCAGCAGAATCTGGCTGGTCCGGCGCTTCATTTCCGGACCAGAACGATCCGTGGTGAACAGCTCATCTTCATAGGCGGTCAGCTCGCCGCCGGAGAAGCCGAAGCGCCGCCGCAGCGCCAGGTTCATCGGATCCGCGCCGCTGGCCCGGTAGAACGGCCTGGACACCGGGGCCCGCCAGTCGATCACCGCGGGCGTGCCGTCGGGCGCATGCACGTGCCTGCGGCCGATGTGGAAGCTGTGCCCCGCGACACCGTCGTCGCCGGCTCCGCTGAGGTAGTCGAGCCGGCCGAAGAACAGCGGGGTGTCGGGGATGTCCTTCAGCGCTTCGGCACGGTGATAGAGGTCGGCCTTGAGGTATTCCTCGGACACGGGGTCCCCGCCCATGGCCTTGAGGGAGAGCACGTCCTCGCGCATCATGTGCAGGAACTCCCTGGAGCGCCGCAACTGGTCGCGTTCGGCGGTCAGGATGGGGTCGAGGCCGGATCGTTCCGTAGGTTCGTTTTTTGATTGTGAACTTGACGCCGCCACGAGGATGGGAACTTACCAGCTCGCTCGGCGGAAGTCACGCGGTTTTCCGGGCCGGCGGCTGCCAGGTGGACAGGCCGCGCGGGGTGAGGAAGGCGTCGAAGACGAGCTCCGACGCGCCGGTCAGGGTGCCCAGGTCGCCCAGCGTCGACGGCAGCAGGGCGGGCGGCTGCGGGCGGCGGAACCGCATCAGCGCGGCCAGGTAGGCCGTCCGGACCGCGTCCGGCGTGGCCTGGTAGACCTCGGCGGCCAGGCCGGACAGGCCGACGACCTCGGGGTCCTGGGCGTTCACCAGCGCGCCGATGCCACGGCCGAGGGCCCCGGCCACCCGCGCCAGGGCCCGGGCACAGCCCGGATCGCTGCCTGCCGCCGCGATGACGCCGGTGGCCTGGACCATCCGGTCTCCCCGCTCGCCTAGGCCGGCCGCGCGGAGCAGCCCGCGAGCGCCCGCGTCGAGTTCCCAGCAGCCCGCCGAGCCGCACCGGCACGGATCGCTGCCGCCGGCCAGCGGCATGTGCCCGAATTCGCCCGCCGAACCACGCGCCCCGCTCACCGGCTGGCCGCCGGCCAGCAGCACCCCGCCGATGCCGGTCGCGACATGCAGGTGCAAGGCGACCGAGACGCCCCGCAGCACGCCCCGGCGAGCCTCCGCCAGCCCCGCCAGCGTGGCGTCGTTGCCGGCCAGGACCGGACCCGCCGGACCCGCCGGGCCCGGCGCCTTCGCCGTCAGGACGCCGAAGACCCCGGCCACGTCGACATCCTGCCAGTCGGACAGGGTGGGCTGCACCATCGTGCCGCCGCTGAGCGGGGAAGGAACCGCGACGCCGATGCCGATCACGCGGTCACCGAACTGGCGGCGGCGGACGGCCAGCCTGGCCGCGACGTCGGCCAGCATCGCGGTACCCGAAGCCGTGTCCCGCTCCTGGCGGTCGAGCACGGCGCCCCGGCCGGTCAGCTCGAACGCGGCCAAGGTGTAGGAGTCATCCCGCAGGTCGACGGCGAGCGCGACCGGTCCGTGCGGATGCGCCGAGGGCACTCCGGTCGGGCGGCCCCTGGTGCGCTGTACCCGCACGCCGGCGGGCGCATCGGCCGGGCTGGGCAGTTCCTCGATGAGCTGGCGTCCGGCCAGGTCCCGGACCAGGACGGTGGCCGTTCCCCTGGCCAGGCTGAGCTGCCTGGTGAGTTCGGCGCGGGTGAGGTGGCCCGCACCGTCGTGGACGGCGCGCAGCAGCCGCGCCAGGTTGTGCGCGCGCAACTCGGCACTTGTCGTCGCCGCGCCCTCGTCCCTGGTCACCATCTGATCGTGCCACGCCCGTGCCCCGGCGCGCGGCCGGGGCTGCCCGGGTCGAAGACCAGCCGAAACACGGTCGCCGGGAACGACGGGACAAGGGTAGATTCAATGGTATGACCGGGACAAACGGTGAGCCGCGCTGGCTGAATGACGATGAGCAGCAGGCATGGCGCGCGACCGTTCACCTGTCCCAGCTGCTTATGCGCCAGCTCGACCGCGACCTGAACGTGCACGGGCTGAACGGACACGACTACGAGATCTTGGTCGAGCTGTCCGAGGCACCGGGCCAGCGGTTGCGGATGACCGAGCTCGCCGATGCCACCAGCCAGTCACGGAGCCGGCTGTCCCACCAGATATCGCGGATGGAAGCCCGCGGGCTGGTCCAGCGGGACACCTGCGAGGGCGACAAGCGCGGTACTTTCGCGGTGCTGACCGACGCGGGCATAGAGGCGATCAGGCGAGTCGCGCCCGATCACGTCGAACACGTCCGCCGGCATTTCATCGACCGGCTGACCCCGCGTCAGCTGGAGGAAATCCGGGACGCCTTCGGGCCGATCGTCGACTACCTGCGCAAGATCCGCGACCGGGACTAGGCCTGTCCGGCCGATCCAGTAGTACGAACCTGCGCAGCACCACGTTGGTCACAGGGACCACGCAAGCAGCATAAACGGAAAGACGCTCCGTTTATCGTGGTGGATCTGGGCTCCGGGGTGGCTTGGCGGTGGATCCGGTGTCTTCCCGTCCCGCATGCCAAATCCGAAATCATCCGGGTTCCAGGACCTGCTGCACGACACTGGCCAGGTCAGCACGGATAGCGTCGAGGCCGGTCGCGTCCTTCACAGTACCCGCCAGCAGACCGGTCATCACCGTCCACACCTGGATCCGGCAGGCGCTGACTCGAAAAAAACCGCACCTATGGAACATCGGGCCGGTTATAACCGGCCCGATGTTCCATAGGGCCGGCTGGTGCGCGTCACGCTGGCCCCACGGGCCGCGGCGGCCCCTGCAGGCGCTTAGTTTCGCGGCCGGAGGCTGCCGCGAACCGGCAGGAAAGACAGGCCTGGGACATCTGGAACCCGGCCATATTTTTACGGGGCCGGGCGGGGGTTCCGGGCCCTCCCCCCGTGCCCCCGATCTACCGCCAGGCCCGGATACGCCACCGAAATCCGCCGATGAATGCGGTAAACCGGACAGAGGGGGATGCGCGGCGGCTGGAATCGGCCGATGGCGGACTCGGCTGCTTGACCGGTGCCCTAGGCCTGTCCGGCGGGAGACATCGACGACCAAGGTCACGGGCGGTCCGCATCCCGGTAGCTGAGAATCAAGTCGGCCGGAAGGACGGATCCGCTCGTTTGCTTGCGCGCCCTGACGCGAGCGATCCAGACATCAGCGTCAGGCTTGCGCGCGAGCTCCACCAAGGCCGCGCGCAGGTAGTCCTGCAGCGAACGGCCGGTCAGCGCCGCGCGGGAAGCCAGCTCGTCGCGGGTTTCGTCGGGCACATCCCTGATCGTGATCGAGGTAGCCATAGCAGCATTATCAACACTAGAACAGCACGGACATGAGGCGGCCGGTCTCGGTGAAGCCGACCCGGCGGTAGGCCGCGCGGGCCGGGGAGTTGAAGTCGTTGACGTACAGCGAGACCAGCGGCGCGATCGACCGCGACGCCTCGACGACGACCGCGGCCATGCCCGGCGCGGCCAGGCCCTGGCCGCGGCATTCCGGCCGCACCCACACCCCTTGCACCTGGCAGACCTGCGGGGTGACGGCCCCTATCTCGGCCTTGAAGATGACCTGGCCGTCCTGAATCCGGGCGAACGCCCGGCCGCTGCGGATGAGCTGTTCCAGCCGGGCCCGGTAGGACGCGCCGCCGTCCCCGGTGACCGGCGAGACGCCCACCTCCTCGGTGAACATGGCCACGCAGGCCGGCCACAGGATGTCGATCTCGTCGGGCCGCACCCGCCGGACCCCCGGGTCGGGCGGCACCAGCGGCGGCCCGGGCGTGACCATGACGGGCTGCACGGAGCGGACCTCCCGGGCCGGACCCCAGTGCGGCCGGAGCAAGGCCCACAGCGCCTGGATCTCGGCCGCTGCCCCGACGACCGACGAGCAGCGCCGTCCCTGCCGCAGCGCCCGGTCCGCGAATGCCACGATGGCGTCCGGGGTGGCGGCCACCGTGACCAGGTTGGCGCCGGAGTAACACAGCGACTCGAGCCGACCGCCGGGCGCATGGCCCCACACCTGCGCGCCGAGCCGGCCAGGCTCCAGGCCGAGGGCCCGGACCCGCGAGCTCACGAATACGTTCGTCACCGGATCGCGGTCGCAGATAGCCAGAGCGGCCTGACGGTCCCGCTCATCGAGCTGCCGCACCGACGCAGACCACGGCGGCTTTACCCGCAACATACCCCCAGCGTACACCGGGTAATAGCGCGGATAATTCTCATCTCGGACACGCTGTTGTCATTGTTACCGGCGCCCTGACCTCAACTGTCATCCACGTCTTGGCCTCGATTATTACCCGTGCCGCGGCCCGGCTAGACACCGGAGGTCCCGGGCGTCGGATCGGGCACGGCCGGGCAGGTGGCGTTGACCAGCCCGGGCGCCGTCGGCAGGGCCCCGGTCGCGAGATAGGCGTTCAGGTAGCCCTGCACGCAAGAGTTCTCCGGCTGCTCAAGCGACTGCCCGTGGTCGCCGCTGCCTTCGACCACGACCATCCGCGCGGACGGCAGCAGCTTGTGGGCGTCCTGGGCGCCGGCGTACGGGGTGGCCGCGTCCAGCGTGCCCTGCAGCATCAAGATGCCCGGCAGGCCGGCCCCCTTGATCTGCAGCGGCTTGGCCGGGCCCTGCACCGGCCAGAACGCGCAGGCCGCGTTGACCCAGGCGTTGTCCCACGCCTGGAACGGAGCCTTGGAGTAGATCATCTCGGTGTCGGCGGTCCAGTAGGCCCAGCTTCGCGGCCAGTTCACATCCGAGCACTGCACCGCGTTATAAACGGCGTCCTCATTCTCGTTCTGCGTGCCGATTCCCTCGTACTGGGCGATCATGTCGGCGGTCTTCCCGGAGTTCAGGTAGGACGACAGCGCCTGCGCGAGTCCCGGCCAGAATTCGTCCAGGTAGTCGCCTTCCAGGAAGGTGTCATCGAAGTCGTCGGCCCCGATCGTCCCGTCGATCGGATGGGCGAGCAGCTGGTTGCGGGCTTTGTACCACTCGGCCTGTACCTGCGCCGCGGTGCCGCCGAGATGGTAGGTGCCGTCGTATTTAGCCACCCAGGCGAAGAATGCCTCGATACGCCCCTGGAAAGCGTAATCCTGGTCGACATTGTCGGTGTACCAGACCCCGGTCGGGTCGACGATGCTGTCCAGCACCATGCGGCGGACCCGGCTCGAGAAAAGAGTGGCATATACCTGGCCCATATAGGTGCCGTAGGAGAACGCATAATAATTTATTTTCGACACACCGAACGCCACGCGTATAGAGTCCATGTCGCGGGCCACGTCTTCGGTGGTCATGTAGGGCAGCAGCCAGCCGAACTTCTGCTCGCAATCGTCGGCGTACATTTTCGCCCGGTTGATGAGCACCTGCTCGGCGGCGGAATTGGCCGGGATGTAGTTCGGGCGCACTCCGGAGAAAAAACCGGGATCGCAGCTGAGCGCCGGCACAGAAGACCCGACGCCGCGCGGGTCGAAGCCCACGATGTCGTAGTCCTTGGCCACGCCTGGTCTGAGGCTGTCCGCTATGATCGGCGCCCACGGCAGCCCGCTGGCACCGGGTCCACCCGGATTGACCAGCATGATCCCCTGCTGCTTGCTCCGCGGCGCGGTGGCCGGGACCATGTCCAGGGCCAGGCTGATATGCCTGCCGCCGGGATCGGCGTAGTTGAGCGGGACGCTCAGCATGGTGCAGTCATGCACGCCGTAGGCGGCCAGCTGCTTGGAGCAGGAATGCCAGTGCAGCGTGCTGTCCGCCGGGATGATGGAGCCCGTGCTCTGCCCGGCCTGGGCGCTCTGGGTGTCCTGGGCGCTCTGGCTCGGTCCCGTGACGGCCGCGGAACCGGGGGAGGTGCAGGCGGTGAGCGCGAGCAGGCCGGCCATGGTGATGATCAGTGCCGCTGGACCGACCCGGCCGTCCCGCGTCCGCCCGCGCAGGCGTGACATCAACATGGGCCCCATGATCCCCCATCATGCCCGACGCGTCCGGATGGCGGGCCCGGGTCTATGTGACTTCCAGTGACAGCTACGACGCGGCGCGGTGGCGCTCCTCGAGCGCCTGGCGGTACTCGGCGACGACCATCTCGGTCAGCGCCTCGACCGAGGTGTCCCTGGCGTACTTGTCGTAGGTGATCTTGCCGCCCTGCAGCAGGTTCACCCGGTCGCACACCTGCAGCACCTGGCCGTAGTTGTGGGCGATGATGATGACCGAGATGCCCCGCTCCTTGACCTCGCGCACGATGTCGAGGATCATCGCGCCTTCCTTGACGCCCATCGCCGCCAGCGGCTCGTCGAGCAGCAGCACCTTCGCGTTCCCGAACACCGACCGGGCCACCGCGATGGCCTGCCGCTGGCCGCCGGACAAGCTGGCCACCTCGACGTCCACCGACTTCAGGGTCTTGATCCCCATGGAGTCCAGGTGCTTCTGGGCCTGCTGCCGCATGACCTTGTTGCGCAGCAGCGGCCAGCGGACCGGCTCCCGGTTGAGGAACATGTTGTGGTACACGGTGAGCTGGTTAACCAGGGCGAGGTCCTGGTAGACCACGTCGATACCGGCCGCGCGGGCTTGGGTCACCGAGGAGAACGAGACCTCCTCGCCGTTCAGGATGAGCCGGCCGCTGGTGGGCTGCTGGAAGCCGCAGATGATCTTGATGAGGGTGGACTTGCCTGCCCCGTTGTCGCCGATCAGGCCGAGCACCTCGCCGCGCTCCAGCCGCAGGCTCACGTCGGTCAGCGCGGTCACGGCTCCGTAGCGCTTGGAGATGTGCTCCACCCTCAGGATGTCGTTCTCGGTCGGCTGGGTAAATTGCTCGGCTGACTGGGTGCTCACTTAGCTGCCTCCGTGCTCGACGGCCAGGTTCGGTCTGATGCGGTGCATTCTGGTGCTATTCGCCGCGGAACGGGCGCGCGCCGATCTGGTCCATGGCCTGGCGGGTCTTGAGTCTGGGCGTACTTCGGGTCGACGAGGTGCCCACTAGCCGGCCCGAGCCTCGCAACTTCGACAGGTAGGTGTTGACGATCATGAAGACGATGATCGCGCCGCCCTCGATCATCAGGTACTTGTAGGAGCTGATGCCGCGCAGGTTGAACCCGTCCTGCAGTTCGCCGAGGACCAGCACGCCGAACCACATACCGATCATCGTGCCGACACCGCCCAGCATGGCCGTACCGCCGATGACCGCGCCGGCGATGCCCGTGAGCACCACGGTGAGCTGGCCGGCGCTCGGGTCGATGATGGTGTTCTTGAAGGCTTCCAGGATCCCGGCGAGCGCCCCAAGCGAGCTGGCCATCATGAAGTTGCCGATTTTGATCCGGTTGACCTTGATGCCGGCTTCCCGCGCGCCCAGCATGTTGCCGCCGACCGAGACCGTGTAGAGGCCCCATCGGGTCCTTCTGAGCAGGACGTGGAAGAGCAGGACGAGGACGCTGGCCCAGATGATCTCCGACCAGGCCTCGCCGCCGAACCAGCGGCCGATGTGGACCGACTGGGCGGGCAGGTTGATCTGCTGGGCCGAGGAGATCGTCAGCGTGTAGCCGAACACCAGGAAGCCGCTGGCGAGCGTGGTGATCAGCGACGGGACGCCGAACACGGTGGTGACCACCCCGTTGAGCAGTCCGATCAGGGAGCACACCAGCACCGCGATAACGATGGCCAGGACGGTCGGGAGGCCGGAGTCGATGAAGAAGTGCATGATGAACGGAGAGAGGGTCCAGACGAACCCGATCGACAGGTCGATCTCGCCGCAGACCATCACCAGCACCAGGCCGATGCCGATGATCACGTACGGGCCCATGTACTCGGCGATGTTGACGAAGCTGCCGTGGCTGAAGAAGGCCGTGGTGCCGGACGCCCAGAAGTAGATGAACAGGAGCACGGCAATCAGCGTGATGCTGGCCTCGCGCTGATTCAGGAAGATGGCGCCGGCTCGGTTGAGAACCCTGGAGCGATGCCTCCCGCTTGGTACGTCGCCGATGATCCCCGGGCTGCGTTCGGCAGTGTCACTCACGTCGCTCATCCCAATCGTGCTGCTTCGCCCGATGCCTGTGTGGAGAGAGTAATACCCAGGTGCCGCGGCGATTCACCGTTGTTACCGCCGGTGAATCGCCGCGGACCTGCACTTCCCAGTGTCGCGCCGTCAGGCGATCAGGTCGAGATCGCGCCGGTGTGCTTTTCGTACTTCTGCGCGCTAGTCGAGCCCTCGAACCGGGTGGCCGGCGAGGTGTACGCGCCGGCGTTGCCCTTGGTGACGAACTTCAGGCCGGTGTCGGTGGTGGCCGGGTTCACGAGTCCGCCGGACAGCTGCCACAGGTAGAGGTAGATCGTGGGCAGGAAGCCCTGCAGGTACGGCGACTGGTCGACGGTGAAACTGATCTGGCCGGCTGTGATCGCGGTCAGGGTCTGCGGCTCGAGGTCGAAGCCACCCGCCGCCACCTTGCCCACCAGGCCGTACTTCTGCAGAGAGGAGCCGAGCAGGGCGGTGTCGCCACCGTCGACGGCGAAGATGCCCTGGATCTTGGAGCCGTGGGACTGGATGAACTCGGGGACCGCGGTAGCTTCCTGCGAGGCGGAGGCGCCCGCGTCGAAGCCCGCGGTCCCGAACATGACGGTTATGCCCGCGGCCTGCAGCGCGGCCGCCGCGCCGTCCAAGCGCGGCTGGATGTTCAGCGCGCCGGGCTGGGCGATGACGCCGACCGCCGTGTCGCCCTTCTTCATCAGCGAGGCGAGCCGGGTGCCGACCTCCTGGCCGGACGCGTACAGGTCCTGGCCGACGTAGGCCAGGCCGTTCGTGGGGCTGGCGGTGGAACCGTTCGCGTTGTACGTGACGACAGGGATGCCCGCGGCCAGCGCGCTGTTGATGGGGCTGATGAACGAGGTGGCCGCGACCACGGTGGTGGCGATGCCGGGAGAGCCGGCCGTGACCGCGTCGTTGAAGGCGGACAGCATGGTCGGCACCGTCGGCTGGGTGGACAGGGCACCAGTCCAGTGCGGCGTCGGGAGGCCGAGGATGGCGGCGGCGTCCGCGAAGCCGTACTGGGTCGGGGTGAAGAACGAGTTGTCCGTCACGTGGTTGACGAAGGTGAATTGCCACTTGGGGGTGGTGGGGAAGTTGCCGGCGGCAGCCGCCGCCGTCGAGTTGGGGGCGGCGCTGCTCGAGCTCGATGAACTGCACGCCGCGATTAGCGCCGAGGCGGCGGCCGTCGCGCTGAACAGGCCGGCCCCCTCGAGCAGCCGACGACGAGAAGGCCCGTCCTTCATGTTCAGGGTCTCAATCGCTTCGTCGACTACCGGGTCTATCTTTTTCCTCATGTAAAGGACCTCCATGGAATTTTTCCCTGGACGGGATGCTCTCCCGAGCCAAGCCCGCAGCGTGCGCGGCGAGTCCCGTCGACTTCGTCGCGAGAGAGATAACGTGAAGACATTTTTGCGGTCTGTCTGCCACGACAGTTTCGTCTGTCCGGCCCCGTTAGTTCGCCTGGCGTAACCGCACCGTTGTCATATTGCGACCGGTATTCGCTGCCGCCGGGCGATCCGTGGCCGACGCTAGGGCCGTTCATGATCACTGTCAAGC
>Ga0302314_10021808_pt1 | contig 10535 bp, 9 predicted proteins | sample III_Palsa_N2_3_FD_200533 | JGI IMG/M metagenome (GOLD analysis project Ga0302314, IMG submission 200533) | Peat permafrost microbial communities from Stordalen Mire near Abisko, Sweden - III_Palsa_N2_3 | ecosystem: Environmental > Terrestrial > Soil > Palsa > Peat permafrost | place: Sweden... | reverse complement strand
TTTCCGGCGGCGACGATCGGCTTCGATACCGCCCCGGGCGTCTCGCTCGGGACGGCGGTGAAGGCGGTGCAGGCCAAGGTCGATGCGCTGCATCTCAAGCGCGGCGTGTCGATCAGCTTCCTGGGTGCGGCGGGGGCTTTCTCCACCTCGCTCAACAACCAGCTCTGGCTGATCCTTGCCGCGGTGGTGTGCGTCTATATCGTGCTGGGGGTGCTCTACGAGAGCTTCATCCATCCGGTGACGATCCTTTCGACCCTGCCCTCGGCCGCGGTCGGCGCACTGTTCGCGCTGTGGATCACCGGGCATGATCTCGACATCATCGGGATCATCGGGATCGTGCTGCTGATCGGCATCGTCAAGAAGAACGCGATCATGATGATCGATTTCGCGATCGCCGCCGAGCGCGACGAGGGGCTGGCCCCGGTCGAGGCGATCCGCCAGGCGGCGGTGCTGCGCTTCCGCCCGATCCTGATGACGACGCTCGCGGCGCTGTTCGCCGCCGTTCCGCTGATGGTCGGCGTCGGCGAGGGCGCCGAATTGCGCCGGCCGCTGGGCATCGCGATCTTCGGCGGACTGCTGGTCAGCCAGTTGCTCACCATGTTCACCACGCCGATCGTCTATCTCTGGTTCGATCGTGCGCAGCAGCGTTTCGCGCGACGCGGATGGGGGGCGGGGTCGCCGCCTGCTCTGGGACCCGAGGCCGAGGCATGAACCTCTCGGCGCCTTTCATCCGGCGGCCGATCGCGACGATCCTGCTGACCATCGGGCTCGCGCTCGCCGGCATCGGCGGCTTTTTCTCGCTGCCGGTGGCGCCGCTGCCGCAGGTCGATTTCCCGACGATCAGCGTGTCGAGCAATCTGGCCGGCGCGAGCCCGGACGTGATGGCGCAGAGCATCGCGACCCCGCTCGAGCGCCGCCTGGCGACGATCTCGGGCGTCACCGAGATGAGCTCGCAGAGCACGCTCGGCTCGACCCGGATCACGCTCCAGTTCGATCTTTCCAAGGATATCGACGGCGCCGCACGCGAGGTGGAGGCGGCGATCAACGCCAGCCGCGTCGATCTGCCGGCGACGCTTCGCCAGAATCCGACCTACAACAAGGTCAATCCCGCCAACCAGCCCGTGGTGACGCTGGCGCTGACCTCCGACACGCGGACGGCGGGCCAGGTCTACGATGCGGTGTCGAACATCGTACAGCAGCACATCTCGCAGATTCAGGGCGTCGGCCAGGTCGAGGTCGGCGGTGGCTCGCTGCCCGCGGTGCGCGTCAATATCGATCCCTACCGCCTCAACAGCTATGGAATCGCGCTGGAGGACGTCCGCGCCGCGATCGAGGCCGCCAACGCCGATCGTCCCAAGGGGGTGCTGCAGGGCGCCGACGGGCGGAGCTGGCAGATCTACACCAATGCCGAAGGTCGCATCGCCGCCGACTATCGCTCGCTGGTGATCGCCTGGCGCAACAATTCGGCGGTGCGGCTGGGCGATATTGCCGACGTGATCGACAGCGTCGCCGACACGCGCACGCTCGGCCTCTACAACGGCAAGCGGGCGATCATCGTCAACATCACGCAGCAGCCCGGTGCCAACCTCATCAAGATGGTCGATGCGATCCGCGCCGAACTGCCCGAACTCTCCGCGCAGATCCCGGCCGACATCCACATCGCGGTCGCGGTCGATCGCACCAGCTCGATCCGCGCCTCGATCAAGGAGATCGAGATCACCGTGCTGATCGCGCTGATCCTCGTCGTGATCGTCGTCTTCGCCTTCCTGCGCGACGTGCGCTCGACGATGATCCCCGCAGTCGCGACGATCGTCTCGCTGCTCGGGACCTTCGGCGTGATGTACATGCTGGGATTCAGCCTCAACAACCTGTCGCTGATGGCGATCACGGTCGCGACCGGGTTCGTCGTCGATGACGCGATCGTCGTGCTGGAGAACACCACGCGGCATCTCGAACAGGGGATGGACCGGTTCGAGGCGGCGCTGCTCGGTGCGTCCGAAGTCGGCTTCACGGTGCTGTCGATCAGCATCAGCCTCGTCGCGGTGTTCATCCCGCTGCTCTTCATGGGCGGCATCGTCGGGCGGCTGTTCCGAGAGTTCGCGGTGACGCTGTCGGTCGCGGTCATGATCTCGCTCGTCCTCTCGCTGACGCTGACCCCGATGCTGTGTGCGTGGTTCCTGCGCCCGGACATGACGCCCGAGGCGGAGCGGCATCCGGGGCGCGTCTCGCGCATCCTGGAGCGCGGCTATCGTCGCGCGGAACGGACCTATGCGGCCTCGCTCGACTGGGCGCTGGCGATGAAGCCGCTGGTCATCTTGCTGCTCGTCGCGGTGATCGCGCTGACCGTCTATCTTTATATCGTCGTGCCCAAGGGCTTCTTCCCCCAGCAGGAGAGCCCGCTGATCATGGCCGGCGTGCGCGCCGATGAAAGCGTCTCCTTCCAGTCGATGCAGGGCAAGCTCGCTCAGATCGTCAACATCGTCCACAAGGACCGCGCGGTGCAGAGCGTCGTCGGCTTCACCGGCGGCAGCCGCGCGGGCGGCGCCTTCATCTTCATGTCGCTCAAGCCTGTCGGTCAGCGCCACGGCCTGACCAGCACCGATGTCATCGCCCGGCTCCAGAGGAACCTCCAGCCGGTCAGCGGTGTCCGGCTGTTCCTCTCGCCGCTGCAGGATCTGCGCGTCGGCGGCCGGCAATCGAACGGCACCTATCAATATACGCTGGTCGCCGACAGCAATGCCGATCTCAAGACCTGGTCGCAGAAGCTGACCGATGCGCTCAACGCCAATCCCAAGTTCAAGAACGTCGATAGCGATCTCGCCGAGAACGGCGTCGAGAGCTTCGTGACGATCGATCGCGACGCCGCCTCGCGCGTCGGCATTTCACCTCGCGATGTTGATAATGCGCTCTACGACGCGTTCGGCCAACGCAGCGTCGCGACGATCTATGAGGACATCAACCAGTATAGCGTGATCATGGGGTGGACCAACGCGGCGATTACCGGGCCGGAGAATCTGCCCGACGTGCGCATCCCTGCCAATTCGGTCGCCGCCGATGCCGTGGCGGCTGCGGCAAGCGGCACCGTCACGGAGGTCTCCGGATCGACCACGGCGAATGCGAACAGCGGCTCCTCCGCCCCGGGAAGCGCCGTGACCACGACGACGGGCGGCACCAGCACCGCCGCAGTGCCGACCAACCCGGCGCTGCGCGATCCCTCGACGGGATCGGCACTGACCACCAGCGCGCACCAGATGGTCCCGCTCTCGGTCATTTCCAGCGTCGCGCAGGCGCCGACCGCGGCGACGGTCAACCACGACGGCACCGAAGTCTCAGCCACGGTCTCCTTCGATCTCGCGCCCGGCACGTCGCTGTCGCAGGCCAAGACGCTCATCGACCAGACCGAGGCGCAGATCGCGATGCCGACCACGGTGCACGGCCAGTTCGCGGGCACCGCGGCGAGCTACCAGCAGTCGCAGGGCCAGCAGCCCCTGCTGATCCTCGCCGCGCTGCTGACGATCTACATCGTGCTCGGCATCCTCTACGAAAGCCTGATCCATCCGCTGACCGTGCTGTCCACGCTGCCCGCGGCGGGCGTCGGCGCGGTGCTGGCGCTGATGATCTTCGGCATGGATTTCTCGATCATCGCGCTGATCGGCGTTTTCCTGCTGATCGGCATCGTCAAGAAGAACGCGATCCTCATCATCGACTTTGCCATTCATGCGCAGCGCAATCGCGGGCTCACCGCGCAGGAGGCGGCGCGCGAGGCCAGCCTGCTGCGCTTCCGCCCGATCCTGATGACGACGTTGGCGGCGGCCCTCGGTGCGGTGCCGCTCGCGATCGGCTTCGGCGAGGGCGCGGAGCTGCGCCGGCCGCTCGGCGTCGCGATCATCGGCGGCCTGATCGCCAGCCAGCTGCTCACGCTCATCACGACCCCCGTCGTCTATGTCTGCCTCGATCGCCTCGCCAATCGCCGGCGCAATCGACGCGGCCCCCAGCCCCGTTTGCGCGAGTTGCCCGCATGACCAGATCCTATCGCTCCCTCTCGCTGCTCGTTCTGCTCGGCGGCTGTTCGTTCGCGCCGCATTATGCGCGACCGACGATGGCAACCCCGCAGACCTGGAAGACTGCACCGGGCTGGCAGGTCGCGAACCCCGACGACGGGGCGCCGCGCAGCGATTGGTGGACCGGATTCGGCGATGCGATGCTGAACGATCTCGTCACGCGCGCCATCGCGCACAACCAGACTCTCGCGCAGGCGGCGGCGACCTATCGCGATGCGGTCGCCACGACGCGCGAGGCACATGCCAGCCTGTTCCCGACGATCAGCGCGGATGGATCGGTGACGCACACCCATTCGGGCTCGGGCAGCGTCATCAACGGCGACACGATCAGCGGGACCAGCAGCTCGACGGGGACGACGGGGACGGGCACGACGACCGGCACCGGAACGACGACGGGCACCGGCGCGGCCACCGGCGGCACGACCACAGGCAGGGTCAGCAGCGGCAGCAGCTCGACCAATTATCATCTCGATCTGGCAGCGGCATGGACGCCGGATCTGTTCGGCAGCCTCGCCAATACCGAGCGGAACGCGCGGCTTACCGAACAGGCGCGGCTCGCCGATCTCGCCAATGCGCGGCTCGCGCTCGAAGGCGAGCTTGTCACCGACTATCTCAGCCTGCGCGCCGCCGATGCGCAACTCGCCTCGCTCAAGGCGACGACCGACGCCTATCAGCGCTCGCTGACCGTCGCGACCAACCAGTATAATGCCGGCATCGTCGCGCGGACCGACGTGTTCCAGGCTCAGTCGCAGCTGGCGTCCGCGCAATCCGATCTCGAGGGCGAAAAGCGCACGCGCGCCCAGTTCGAAGATGCGATCGCGGTATTCGTCGGCGAAAATCCCGCGGGTTTCGTCATCCCGTCGCTGGGCATGGCCTGGACGCCGGTGACGCCCGATGTGCCGACTGTGCTGCCCGCGACGCTGGTCGAGCGCCGCCCCGACGTGGCATCGGCCGAACGCGCCGTCGCCGCCGCCAACGCCCAGATCGGTGTCGCCAAGGCCGCCTTCTTTCCGACGGTAAGCCTCTCGGCAAGCGGCGGCTTCGAGAACGACTCGCTTTCGGGGCTGTTCAGCTCGGGTGCGACCTTGTGGTCGCTGGGCGCGCAGGTCGCCGAGACGCTGATCGATTTCGGCGCGCGCAAAGCCCGCGTCGCCGAGGCACGCGCCGCCTATGACGGCGCCGTCGCCAACTATCGTCAGGTGACGCTGACCGCCTTCCAGAACGTGCAGGACGATATGATCGCCTTGCAGATACTGGCGCGGCAGGAAGTGTTCCTGCGCCAGGCCTCGGTCGCGGCGGACAAGAGCGAAGCCTCGATCCGCAACCAATATCAGGCGGGCACCGTCGTTTACACCGATGTCGTCACCGCGCAGGCGACGGCGCTGACCGCGCGCCGCTCGCTCATCCAGGGGCAGGTCGATCGTCAGAATGCGGCGGCGGCCCTGATCCAGGCACTCGGCGGTGGCTGGTCGGACGCCGACATCGCCAAGGGATCGGCCGACGCGCGCGCGGCGGCGGCCAAGCCCGTCCCGACTCCCTGATCGAAACGGCTCAGGGAAGGCCCGGCTTCCAGGTGAAGCCGGTGCCTGCCGCCACGATGCGCCCGACGCCGGGGAAGGGGAAATGCGGCGCGAAGACATATTCGCCGCTCGCCGCCAGCCTGCCCAACTCGGCCTTGCGCTGCGCAATGCCCTGCGCGGCGTCGGTATCGTAGCCGATCGCCCAGCCGGGCTTGGCCAGCGAGACGATCGCACTGTGCGCGGTATCGCCGATGTCGATCATGTGGCGGCCCCGCGAGGCGATCTCGTAGCCGACATGGCCCGGTGTATGGCCGGGAAGCGCGACCGAGGCGATGCCGGGCAGGATTTGGCCGCCCGGTGCGAACGGGCGGACATGCGACGAGATCGTCGCGACCATCTTCGCGGCGCCGGCGTGCGAATGCATAAATGCCCATTCGGCGCTCGACATGCGGATCTTGGCGTTCGGGAAGGCCAGGCCGCCGTCCGCGGTGAGCAGGCCGCCGACATGATCGCCGTGCGAATGGGTGATCAGCACGTCGGTCACCGCAGCGGGGGCGATATGCGCGGCGGCGAGGCTGGCGGGAAGCATCCCGCCGACATTCGGGCCGAGCCCGGTGTCGATCAGCACGATCCGGCCCGGTTGCTCGACCAGCAGCGCATCGACGCCGAGGGTGATCGTGTCGGTCGGCGCGCCCGCCGCCTGCAGCACCTTGGCGACGGCGGCGGTATCGATGCCCTTGCCGAACACGCTTCCGTCATTGGGCACGGCGTTGAGCATGTCGCGCAGCGAGACGATCGTGAAATCGCCCAGCCTGAACGAGACCGCGGCAGGCGCCGTCGCAGCCGGCTTCGCCGCGCACGCCGCGGGCAGGGCGAGGAGCAGAAGCCCGAGCGCGGCATCGCGGATCATCATGCGCATCGTCATGCTCCCGGCTTGCAATGGTGGTTCGAACAATGGCCGACCGCGCTACTCGTTCCCGAGGATGCCGCCAAGCAGGCCGCCGAGCACCGCGCCGCTCGCGCCGCCGCCGATCATCGATCCGATTCCCGCTCCTGTTCGCGGCGCGTCGTTGGACGGAAGATGGCGCGCGATCTCCTCGGCAAGGATCATGATCGGCATCGATTGCAGCCAGATCCGGCCGGGTCCGGTCAGCGTCGCGAGGAACAGGCCTTCGCCGCCGAACAGGATGTTGCGGAAGCCGCGAACCATCTGGATGTCGGTCGAGACGGTCGGCTCCTGGATGCCGATATGGCCGGCATGGACGCGCAGCCGCTCGCCCGTGCCCAGCGTCTTCTCGATCACCTCGCCCGACAGATCGAGGAACACGGTACCCGGCCCGGTGACGCGCTGGAGGATAAACCCCTCGCCGGCGAAGACGCCCGCGCCGAGCCGCTGCTGCAGCGCGATGTCGAGCGTCACCGATGCCTCGGCGCAGAGGAATGTCTCCTTGCGGCAGATCAGCGACTCGCCCGGGCGCAGCGTCATGGCGAGGATCTTGCCGGGAAAGCGCGGCGCGAAGGCGATCTCGCTCGGGCGATCGGCGGTATAGTCGGTGATGAACAGGCTGCCGCCGCTCACCGCGCGCTTGAGGCCGGCGAAGAACCCGCCGCCGGTATGCGTCGCCATGTCGATGCCGTCGCTCATCCATGCCATCGCGTGCGTCTGGCTGTAGATCCGCTCGCCGCGTTCGAGCGCGATCGAAACGGTCTGCATCGTCGTGCCGGAGATGTCGTAGCGCATGGTCGGCCTCCTCTGTCGCCGGGATCGTCATAGCGTGTCGGCGACATGTTCGAAATGGCTTGCTCGGGCGGGTGCGAAGCGGCGATGGGCATCGGCATGAGACGCAGGATGTTCATCGCCGCCTTTGCCGGATTCCTCGTGGCAACGGGTGCGCGGGGCGCTCCGCCGCATGCGGCGCCGGCGCGCGTCCGCATCGAGACCGATCAGGGCGCGATCGTCGTCGCGCTCGATCGGCGGGCGCCGATCACCAGTGCCAATTTCCTCGCTTATGTCGATCAGCACCGCTTCGACGGCACGACCTTCTACCGTGCGGTGCGATCCGGGCATGGCGAGGGGCTGGTGCAGGGCGGCATCTCCAACGACATGACGCGGATGCTCAAGCCCGTGAAGCATGAGCCGACCAGCGCGACGGGCCTCCACCATGTCGACGGCACGCTCTCGATGGCGCGCGACGATCTCGGCACGGCGACGGGCGACTTCTTCATCGTCGTCGGCGACGGCCGCTATCTCGATGCGACGCGCAAGGATCCGGGCTATGCCGCGTTCGGCCATGTCGTCAGCGGGATGCCGCTGGTACATCGGATGCTGGTGGCCCCGACCTTTCGCGGCGGCTGGTCGAAGGATACGCAGGGCCAGCAGATCATGCATCCGATCCGGATCGTCAGCGCCCGGCGCGCCGCGCCGAACTGAGCCGCCAATGAGCGCCCTGCCGCTCAGGCCGCGACGGCGAGCAGGCGATCGTCGTCGTCTTCCCACGTCGGCTGACGTGTCACCGCAAGCTGCGATACGTTCGTCGCACGCCGGGGCTTGGCGCGCACCAGCAGCCGGCTGGCGAGCACCAGCAATCCGCCCGACCCATAGGCGATCAGCATCGCCTCGGGACTGAACAGCAGCGTCACCGCCAGCGCGATGCGGAGATAGAGCGGGTTGAACCCGAAGTCCTCGCCGATGGCGTGGCAGATGCCGATCATATTGTCCCGATGCGGCGCGATCGGGCTGGGCTGGGCATTGTGCATCGGTCTGCTCCTCGAAAGGGGCGGGGGTATCCCCGCTGACATGCAGACGGCGTTGCAGGCTTCGTGCCAAATGCCCGAGGGCAGCGAACAGGCGTCGCGCTGGCGCGTTTCGCAGCGGAGCGGATGCGAGGCTTGGCGCGAGCCGCCAACAAGTGGCGCCCCGCGCCATCCTTCACACCATGCTCGGCAGCACCTCGTCACGGCGGATCAGCGCATGGAACAGCGCGGCGCCCAGATGCGCGAGGAAGGTCGCGAACAGCAGCAGCGCCAGCACCGTGTGGGTCGTCCGCAATATCGCGAAGACCGCGGCGTCGTGCGGCAGGATCGGCGGCAGGTGGAGCGATCCGAACACGACGATCGGATAACCCGCTGCCGACAGCATCGCCCAACCGACCAGCGGCAGCGCGAACATCAGCAGATACAGCACCCAGTGCGACAGCTTCGCGGCGAGCTTCTGCGATGCCGGCAGATCGGCGGGCAACGGCGGCGGCGGGCTGATCAGCCGGTTGATCAACCGGATCGCGACCAGCACGAGGATGACGATCCCGATCGACTTATGGATCGAGACCAGCGCGTGATAGCGCGGCGATATCGTGCTCACCATGCCGATGCCGATGAACAGCATGGCCAGCACCAGCGCCGCCATCGTCCAGTGCAGCAGGCGGGCGAGCAGGTTGAATCGGTGCGCGGGGCGGATCATGACCGGGCTCCTGCGGACTCGTTGGCGACCGCGCTGGGCGCTTTGTGCTCGCTCGTGCGGCGGCGAAAGGATACCGAATAGACCGCCGAGCGGGCGAACGGGATCGGATCGTCGGACGGTGCCACGCCGGGCGGCAGCACCAGCGGATCGAAGTTGATGTCCTGGCAATTGCCCGTTGCCTCGCTCTCGACACGGTCGATGGTAAGCTCGCCCATATCGATGCGCTGGCGGTCGGCAGGCCACACCTCGGCGGCGCGATTGGGATCGCCCGGCTGCGCCAGCGTCGCGATCATCCGCCATCTGACCGGGCCCTTGGCGATGCGCGCGAGCAGATCGTCGAACATATAATTGGCGGGCTTGGCGTCGCGAACCGCGGGCGCCAGCGTCGCGAACGGCTCCTCCGCCTGCATCGTCCAGCGGACCAGCCGCCTGGCGCCGTCGGGCGCCACGAACAGGAAACCATCGACGCTGTTATAGCTGTCGTCGGCGAACCCGGACGCGAGCAGGCGCGCCTTCATGCGCGCGAGGAAGGCGACCGTTTCGGGGTGCCTGGCGAGATAGGCCTGCATCTTGGCGGGATCGGGCTTGCCGGTCGCGGGATCAGGGGTCGAGGCGACGACATTCTCGTAGAAGGCCCGTGGTGTCGAGACGTGGAGGCCGGGCGTATCGTTGATCGCCATTCGCCATTCGGGCGCGCCCGCTGGTTGGAGCCGCAGCGCCATGCTGCGCACCGCCTCGGACGAATCCTTGGCGAAGGGGTCGGGCGCCGCCTCTGCGAAGCGTCCGGATACGGACACCGACTGTCCGCTGGCGAACACCGCCGCGCTAGACAGGCCGCGTGCCTGGGGGCTCCCGACGAAATGGCCGGCAAAGCAGATGCCCTTGGCGTGTGCGCGGCGGAAACCCGCATGCGGGCCGCCGGCGGCGGTCTCCATCGCATCGATGAAGTGATTGGGGCTCAGGCGCTGCGGCGTCAGGAAACCGCCGACATAGGCGAAGCTCGCCGCCGTCGCCGCGAGCACGAGGCCGATGGCAAGCAGCCGGATCGGATTGCGCCTGAGCAGCGTCGCCGTGTCGGGTAGGTCGGGCGCGGATTTAGCGGGCTCGGCTTGATCAGGCACTTCGTGCTCCCCCGAACGAATCGCCGTCCGTAACGAGCCTTAGAACGGAATCTCGATCGTGGCCATTACGGCCGGCGCGCTATAACCGCCGACGGACCGCTGGGCGAGGCCGACGCCCATCTTGACGTCTCCGAACAGCCTCCATTCGGCCTTGGGCAGGCCGGCCGTATCAGGCTGCGAACCGGTCGGCGGCAAACGGTAGCTGTTCGCATCCTTGCCGCAGACGACGATTTCGCCCGCCTTGGCCAGACAGTTGGCCGGCGGCACAGGGTGGAGCAGCGATACCGTGCCGGCATCGGTCGAGGCGGCATCCGGCACGACGACGGTGGCAACCCCGAGCACCAGCAGGGCAATGATAGACATGATGCTTCTCCGG
>Ga0302314_10021805_pt1 | contig 10536 bp, 9 predicted proteins | sample III_Palsa_N2_3_FD_200533 | JGI IMG/M metagenome (GOLD analysis project Ga0302314, IMG submission 200533) | Peat permafrost microbial communities from Stordalen Mire near Abisko, Sweden - III_Palsa_N2_3 | ecosystem: Environmental > Terrestrial > Soil > Palsa > Peat permafrost | place: Sweden... | reverse complement strand
ACTCCAACGGAAGGCTCAACGCAGTCTACGTTAGCACCCCCATCGCTGTCTTCCAGGCTTCGCGCGGCCAACGCCGCTGCGGAGCAGGACTTCGCGCTCCCACGCTCGTCTCACAAAACCCTACACCGGCAACCCGCTCTTCTTAGCCAATTCCTTCAGCGACACCTGCGGGCGCGCGCCGATGTGCTGGATCACTTCGGCCGCGGCCAGTGCGCCGAGCCGGCCGGCATTCTCGTAGCCCGCATTGCGCACCAGGCCGAACAGGAAGCCCGCCGCGAACAGATCGCCGGCGCCGGTGGTGTCCACCATCTTCTCAATCGGAAACGCCGGCACCGCGGTGACGCCGTCGGCCGAGGCCACGACGCAGCCTTTTTCGCTGCGGGTGACGACGCCGAGTTTGACGTCCTTGCGCAATTGCGCCAGCGCGGTGTCGAAATCGGAGGTCTGGTACAGCGAACGCAATTCGGCCTCGTTGGCGAAAATCAGATCGGCGGTACCGTTTCGCATCAACCCGAGGAATTCATCGCGATAGCGATCGACGCAGAATGAATCCGACAAGGTCAACGCGACCTGGCGGCCGGCGCCATGCGCGATGGTCGCCGCCTTGACGAAGGCTTCCTTGGCGCTTTTGGGATCCCACAAATAACCTTCGAGATAGACAATGGCGGAAGCCGCGACCTGCGCTTCGTCGACATCAGCGGGCGTCAGGTTCTGCGCGGCACCAAGATAGGTGTTCATGGTGCGCTCGCCGTCCGGCGTCACCAGGATATAGGAACAGCCGCTGGCCGGACCATCAGCGGCCGGCGCGGTCTCGAACGCGACCCCGGCGGCGCGGATGTCATGGGCGTAGAGCCCGCCGATCTGGTCATCCCTGACCTTGCCGATAAAGGCCGCCCGCGCCCCGAGATTGGCGATACCGACAATGGTGTTGGCGCCCGATCCGCCGGACATCTCGGTCGCCGGGCCCATGTCGCGGTAGATCGAAGCGGCGCGCGCTTCGTCGATCAGCATCATGCCGCCCTTGGTCATGCCGTGGTCGGTCAAAAATTTCTCGTCGGTCTGCACCAGCACGTCGAAAATCGCGTTGCCGATCCCGAGCACGTCGTATTTTGCTGAAGTCATTCAATGCAGTCCTGTTGTGGCCATGGCGATGGCACGGAAAATCCGGCCGGAACCGGATTAACCAAGCTGCAGCGGCCTATCACGACAGGCCCCGCGCCAGCAAGCGAGGCTGCTATAGAAGGCCTCATGATCCGCTCCTTTCTCACGGTATCAACGGGAACATTGGCCTCGCGGCTGCTCGGTTTCGTGCGCGATGCCATGATCGCGGCGCTGCTGGGCACGGGTGCCGTCGCCGATGCATTCCTGGTGGCGTTTCAACTGGTCAATGTGATCCGACGTCTGTTGAGCGAGGGCGCGCTGAACGCAGCGCTGGTACCGGCCTGGCTGCGCGCGCGCGAGGCCGGTGGCCCGGCCGCGGCCGCGGCCTTTGCGGGACGCGTGCTCGCCACCGTCAGCGCGGCGCTGATCGCCGCGGCCATTTTGATCGGGCTGTTGATGCCATTCGTCATCGCAGCACTTGCGCCTGGCTTCGCCGGAAATGAGACGCTGAATTTCGCGGTCAACGACGCACGCCTGATGCTGCCTTATCTGGCGTTCGCCGGACCGGTCACGGTGATGATGGCGCTGTTGAACGCGCAAGGCCGCTTTACGCTGACGGCGTTCTCGCCGCTATTGTTCAACATTGCCTTGATCGGCGTGATGATCGTGCTGCTCGGCTGGCGGCAGCAGGGAAGCGATGCCGCACGGGCGATTGCCGCTACGATCGGCATCGCCGGATTTTTGCAGTTGTCGATCCTGGCCTCGCGCCGTGGCGACGGCACCGCGACGCCGCTGCGTATCGCGTTCGACCGCGAGATGCTCAGGTTTATCGGCAAGGCGATCCCGGGCATGATCGCGAGCGCCGGCCCGCAATTGCTTGTTGTCGCAGGCGCCGTGATTGCCTCGTCGTCGCCATCGGCGGTGTCATGGCTTTATTTCGCCAACCGCCTGATCGAACTGCCGCTCGGCATTGTTGGCGTCGCGATGGGCACCGTGCTGGTGCCGGAACTGACGCGCGCGCTGCGCGGCAACAACAAGGCAGCGATGGTATCGGCCGAATCTCGCGCACTGGAACTCGCCGTCGGATTGGCGTTGCCGGCTACGCTCGGATTGATCGCGCTGAGCGCGCCGATCGTGCGGATGCTGTTCGAGCATGGCCTGTTCAACGTGGCCGATACCGAAGGCACCGCGCAGGCGCTGATCTGGCTGGCGCTCGGCCTACCCGCCCATGTGCTGGTCAAGGCGCTGTCGCCGGCCTTCTTTGCGCGCGACGATACCGCCACCCCGCTATGGGCGACGCTGAAGGGAATACTCGTGGCGATCGCGGCGGCGCTGGTGCTCGGCCGGCTGTTCGGCGCCAGCGGTATTGCCGCGGGCATCGCGCTGGGGGCCTGGAGCAACGCGCTGTCGTTGCTCCGGCAAGGTGCGGCGAGCTTCGGATTCTCGGTTGATGCCGACGCGCGGCGGCGGCTGCCACGCATCGTGCTGGCCGCACTTGTGATGGGCGGATTGCTGTGGCTGACGGCACGTTTCGCGCTGCCGCAGCTTACGAATATCCATGGCCTGGCACAGGCCGCGCTACTCTTTGCCCTGATTGCCGGCGGGATTGCGGTTTACGGCGGGCTGCTTGGCATTTTCGGCGTAACCGGTTGGCGCGAAACGCTTAACGCGATCCGGCAACCGCCACGGAGCGACTTGCGCGCGTAAGGCGCACATGGCAAACGACGGCGCAGAGCAGCAGGAAATCGACCATGGCGATCGTTGAACGGGTTTTTTCAGGCGTCCAGCCGACGGGCAATCTGCATCTCGGCAATTACCTCGGCGCCATCGTCAATTTCGTCAAGCTGCAGGAGACGCATAACTGCATCTATTGCGTGGTCGACATGCACGCGATCACGCAAGGGGTGGATGTCTGGGGCGGCCCGGCCGAGCTCGCGCGCAATACAAGGGAAGTGACCGCGGCCTTCATCGCTGCCGGCATCGACCCCAACAAGCACATCGTGTTCAACCAGAGCCAGGTCTCCGGCCATGCCGAGCTGACCTGGATCTTCAACTGCGTGGCGCGGGTCGGCTGGCTCAGCCGCATGACGCAATTCAAGGAGAAGGCCGGCAAGGATCGCGAGGCGGCATCGGTAGGTCTCTACGACTATCCGGTGCTGATGGCCGCCGACATTCTGCTTTATCGCGCCACCCATGTGCCGGTCGGCGAGGACCAGAAGCAACACCTCGAACTCTCGCGCGACATCGCGCAGAAGTTCAACAATGATTTCGGCGATTCGATCCGCGGCCACGGCTTCAACGATGGCCTGTTCTTTCCGCAGCCGGAGCCGCTGATCACGGGGCCGGCGACGCGGGTGATGAGTTTGCGCGACGGCACCAAGAAAATGTCGAAATCGGACCCCTCGGATAATTCGCGCATCAACCTGACCGACGATGCCGAGACCATCGCGCAGAAGATCCGCAAGGCGAAGACCGACCCGGAGCCGCTGCCGTCGGAGGAAAAGGGCCTCGAGCCGCGCCCCGAGGCCGACAACCTCGTCGGCATCTATGCGGCACTTTCCGGCCGCAGCAAGCAGGAGGTCCTGAGCGAGTTCGGCGGCGGACAGTTCTCCAGTTTCAAGAATGCGCTGGTGGAGCTTTGCGTCGAAAAGCTCGCGCCGATCGCGTCCGAGATGAAAAGACTGGTCGCCGATCCCGTCTATATCGATTCCGTCCTGATCGACGGGGCCAATCGCGCCCGCGAAATCGCCGACGAAACCATGCGCGCGACCAAGGACATCGTCGGCTTCATCCGCAAGTCCTGAGCTCGCCGCCGCAATCGGCGGCGAAAGCGCGTCGGAATAGACGCCGCCGCTTGTCTGATATGGCTGCGCCGTGGCAGCATGCGTCATGCTTGACGCAGCCCGGGACATTACATGACCGCCCAGCGACGAAGCTACGAGACGGGTCACAAGCCGAAATGCCTCGTCATCGTTGACGACACCGCCGAATGGGACCGCGCGGTCTATTATGCCAGCCGCTGGGCGATGAGGGTCGGCGGCGGCGTGGTGATGCTGCGCATCATCGAGATCGAGGAGCAGAATCAGCAATGGCTCGGGGTCGCCGATATCATGCGCGCCGAAGCGCAGGATGACGCCAATGCCGCGCTTGATCGCGCCGCCGGTCGCGCCAATGGCATCGCCGCGATCACGCCCGAGCGCGTGATCCGCGAGGGCGACCCGACCGAACAGATCCTCGACGTCATCGACAAGGACGTCGACATCACGATGCTGGTTTTGGCGGCCAATCCCGGCCCCGAAGGTCCCGGCCCCATCATCACCATGATCGCCGACGTGGCCGGCTCGTTCCCGATTCCCATCACCGTCGTGCCCGGCGAACTGAGCGACGAGGAGATCGACGCGCTATCCTGAAAACGGGGCCCCGAAAACGCCGTTCGGAAGGCGATGGGGGCCCCTTAATTAGCGGGTATTGCAGGCAATTCGGGCTTGCCGGGCTTGACCGTGCGTTTGCCGTCGCCATCTGCTAAGGAACCTTACGCGCCGGCCTTGAACCGGCGACGCCGGAGAAAGCCATGTTCATTCAGACCGAAGCCACACCCAATCCCGCTACCCTGAAATTCATTCCCGGCCGCGTCGTGCTCGACAGCGGCACCATGGAATTCGTCAATCGAGAGGCCGCCGCCCGCTCGCCGCTCGCCGAAAAACTGTTCGGCGTTGCCGGCGTCACCAGTGTGTTCTATGGCTCCGACTTCGTCACCGTGACCAAGGACGACAGCGACTGGCAGCACCTCAAGCCGGCGATCCTCGGCGCCATCATGGAGCACTATATGTCCGGCGCGCCGCTATTGGCCGACGGCAGTGCCGGCAGCGACGAGGTCGCCGACGAGCAAGACGAGTTCTTCAACGAAGACGACGCCGAGACGGTCGCGACCATCAAGGACCTGATCGAAACCCGGGTGCGCCCGGCGGTCGCCAGCGACGGCGGCGACATCACCTTCCGCGGCTTCAAGGACGGCATCGTCTATCTCAACATGAAGGGCTCCTGCGCCGGCTGCCCGTCCTCCACCGCGACGCTGCAGCACGGCATCCAGAACCTGCTGAAGCATTTCGTGCCCGACGTGGTCGAAGTCCGGCCGATGTAGGCCACAGCGTAGGTGGGCACGGCGCGAACGGCGCCTTTGCCCACCCTGCGAAGCTGCTATACATCCGCCCATGCTGATCCTCGCCATCGACACCGCGCTGGATGCCTGCTCCGCCGGCGTGCTCGACACCCGCGCCAGCAAGCTCGTCGCGCAAGAATCGCAACCGATGAAGCGCGGCCATGCCGAAGCGCTGATGCCGCTGATCGCACGCGTCATCGAACAGGCCGGAATCGCCTTCACCGCGCTCGACCGCATCGCGGTAACCACCGGCCCCGGCAGCTTCACGGGCTTGCGGGTTGGTCTCTCCGCCGCGCGCGGCATCGCGCTGGCGGCCGGCAAGCCGGTGGTCGGCGTAACGACACTGACGGCGTATGCAGCACCCGTCGTCAGCGTCAATGCCGCGCAGCCCGTCATCGCGGCGATTGATGCGCGGCATGACCACGTCTATGTTCAGGTGGTCGGCGGCGACGGAACCCCTTTGATGTCGCCACGCGTCGCCGCGATCGAGGAGGTGTTTGCAGCCCGCCGGTTTGGCGTGCCGCATCTGGTCGGCAATGCCGCGAGAATCCTCGCCGATCGCTGGCCGAAGGAAGCGCCCTCGCCGTTTCAGGTCGATGCGTTCCCCGCGCCCGACATTGCCTGGGTCGCCTGGCTCGGCGCCGCGGTCAATCCGGAAACCGCCCCGGCGCGGCCATATTACCTGCGCGCGCCGGATGCAAAACCGCCCAAGGACATGCTGCCGAAAGCCGCGCAGCCCTCTGCGACATGATCGCCTGGCTTTCCGGATGGTGGGGCGCCGGTGCGCCGATCGTTGAGCCCGCCTCGTTGCGCGATGCGCCACGGCTGGCCCAGCTTCACGGCGACTCGTTTCACCGCGGATGGGGTGAAAGCGAGTTCGAGGGCATGCTGACCGAGCGCAACACGCTGGTTCACCGGCTGCGGGCCGGGCGGAAAATCATCGGCTTTGCGGTGTCGCGCATGGCCGCCGACGAGGCCGAGATCCTGTCGATCGCGGTGGCGGCGAGCCACCGGGGCCATGGCCTGTCCCGCGATCTGCTGCTGACCCATCTGGGGCATCTGGCGGGCCGTGGCGTGCGCACCATATTTCTCGAGGTTGAGGAAAACAACGCGCCGGCACGGCGGCTGTACGAAAGGGCCGGATTTGGCGTCGTTGGCCGCCGCGAACGCTATTACCGGCAGCCTGGCGGGGAACAATTGAACGCGCTGTTGATGCGCCGCGACTTGTCGTAACGCCCGCGCGGTGGCACAACGGGCCAAATCAGGGATGGACGCATGATGTTGTCGCGAAACCGTATACATTTTGGCGGATCATGCGCTTCTCCAGGACGCAGATCATGACGGCACTGAAACCCACCTCCGCACTGAAGGCCACCGGGATCGAAGCGCGCTGTGCCGCCACCGGCATGCGCATGACCGAGCAGCGGCGGGTAATCGCGCGCGTGCTGGCGGAAGCCGAGGATCATCCGGATGTCGAGGAACTATATCGCCGCTGCGTCGCGGTGGACGACAAGATTTCGATCTCGACGGTCTATCGCACGGTAAAACTGTTCGAGGATGCCGGCATCATCGAGCGGCACGATTTTCGCGAGGGCCGCGCCCGCTATGAGCAGATGCGCGACAGCCACCACGACCATCTGATCAATCTGCGCGACGGCAAGGTGATCGAATTCACGTCCGAGGAAATCGAAAAGCTGCAAGCCGAGATCGCCCGCAAGCTAGGCTACAAGCTGGTCGATCACCGGCTGGAACTGTATTGCGTCCCGCTGGACGATGAGAAGTCCTGAATTCCCGCGCTTCCAAGCGAAATGGATCCAGCTCGCGTGACGACAACGCGTCAAGATAACAATCGGAAATTCGATCTCATCATCTTCGATTGCGACGGCGTGCTGGTCGACAGCGAACTGATCTCATGCCACGCGCATGCGCAAACCCTGACCCGCCACGGCTACGCCATCACCCCAGATCAGGTACTCGAGCGGTTTCTCGGCGTCTCGGATCGCGAAGCCCGCGCCACCATCGAAGCCGAGATCGGCCGAAAGCTCCCCGACGATTTCGAGGTGCAGGTCAAGCAGGCGACCTTGCAGCACTATGCGGGCGACCTGCGGGCGATTTCAAACGTCGGCGCCGCGATTGCCGCGATCGACCTGCCTAAATGCGTCGCATCCAGCGGCACGCCCGAAAAGATCAGACATGGCCTCATCTGCGCCGATCTCTACGACGTCCTCGCGCCCAACATTTTTTCCGCCACGCAGGTCAAGCGCGGCAAGCCCGCACCGGACCTGTTTCTGTTCGCGGCCGAGCGGATGCGGGCGTCCCCCGCGCGATGCGTGGTGATCGAAGACAGCGTGCCCGGCATTACCGGCGCGCTTGCGGCCGGAATGAGCGCGCTGGGCTTTCACGGCGGCAGCCATTGCCGCCCCGGACACGCCGAGAAGCTGCGCGCCGCCGGCGCCCACGGAACGTTCGATGACATGCGGCAATTGCCGGCGCTGATCGCGGCCGCGGCGGTTGCAGGCCAGAGCCTGAACTCATAGCCGTCCCCGATCACAGGCCCCCGCTAAGACCAACGGCGCGCTGGAATTCTCCTTAAAAGGCTGTAGCGTGGCTGCGGCTTGAGCACCGGCAATAAGCAAGGCGAAGCCCTTGGCTGACAACCGATCCATCACCGGAACCGACATGTCGGCGCTCATAGCCGGCAGCCGGGAAAGCACGATTCTCACTACCGATATTGTCAGTAGCACCGCCCTGCTCCGCCGCTATCCCAACGACATGTTGGGCGCGATGGACCTGCATGACCGGATCCTCCATGGAGCAATCCGCCGCCATGGCGGCGATCCGTTCAAGGACACCGGAGATGGCGTGCTGGCGATGTTCGAGCGGCCGCTGGACGCGGTGCTGGCGGCGATCGAGAGCCAACGCGAGATGCGCGCCACCGCCTGGGGTCCGACCGGACGGCTTCAGATACGGTTTGGCGTCCACACCGGCCTGTCGCGGGCGCGGGGCAGCGACTTGTTCGGCCTCACGGTGCCGACCGCCACGCGGTTACAGAGCGCCGCCAATGCCGATCAAATCCTGCTTTCGGACGCCACCGCAAAGCAGCTCGCGGTCGACCGCGCTGAGGTGCCGTTCGAACTGTCCGACCTCGGTGAACACCACTTCAAGGGCCTCGAACCGATCCGCGTCTATCAGGTTTGCGCAGCGGACCTGCCAAGCAGCTTCCCGCCGATCGACGGCAAGCGGGAGAGTGCCGACGGCAATCTGCCAGCCAATCTGAGTTCGTTCGTCGGCCGCGACCGGGAATTGGACGACCTCGTCCGAATGACCCGCGAGTCCCGGCTTTTGACCCTGGTAGGGCCCGGCGGAATTGGCAAAACCCGGCTGGCCATCGAGTTCGCCCGGTCGCTGGAAGCCTCCTTCCCCGATGGCGCATGGCTGGTCGATTTGTCGGCGCTTGAACGGGACAGTGATGTCTGGCCTGCGATCGCGGCGGCGTTGCTGATTTCGCCGCTTCCCGGCGTGGAGTGGCGAATCCGGGTACTGGAGCATCTGCAGGATGCCCGGGCGGTCCTGCTGCTGGACAATTGCGAGCATGTGCTCGACCCGATTGCCGACGCCGTGACCGAACTGGGTTCGGCCTGCGGTTCGCTGTTCCTGATCAACACCAGCCGGCGTGCGCTTGGGGTGGAAGGCGAGGCGGTCTACGAGGTCTCTTCGCTGGATTCAGATTCCCCGGACGAGTCCGGACAATCGGCAGCGGTCCGGCTGTTCGTCGAGCGCGGCCGGCTGGCCGATCGCCGATTTCAGCCGAGCCCGGATGATCTCGGCATCATCCGGACCATTTGCGCCAATCTCGAATACATTCCGCTCGCCATCGAGATGGCGGCCGGTCACGTGCGCCGGCTTCCCCTGGAGAAGATCGAAACCGGCACCACAAACCCGCTCGATCTTCACGCCAGAAACATTCGGCGCCGGGCCGGCCGCCAGCAGACCCTCCGGCAGACCCTGCAATGGTCGTACAACCTTCTCGGTCCGAACAGCCGCCGGGTGCTGCCGCGTTTGTCGGTCTTCTCCGGCCCGTTCCACGAAGAAGAGGCGCTGGCGGTCTGTGCGGTGGACATGCCCCGCGAATCCGATGTGCTCGGCGGAATCGACGAACTGGTCGAATCCTCGTTGCTGATGCGCGATATCGCAAACCCTCAGCGGTTGCGGATGCTGCAGACCGTCCAGGCCTTCGGACGGGAACAGCTCGACCAGGCCGGTTTGCTGCAGGCCGTCGAAACCCGGCATGGCAAGGTCTACGCGGCCCGCTGCCGGGAGCTCGGCCAGCAAATGTCGAGCGTCAAGGAAGCCAAGGCTGCCAGCGCGATTTACGACGAGCTGTCCAATCTGCGTGCCGCCTTCGAACGGGCCCTGACGCGCGATCTGAAACTGGCGGCGGACCTCGCGGCCCCTCTGTTCATGTTCAACTACTCGCACCGCGGCGCGGAAACCGGCAATTGGTACGAGCGGATCATGACCCGGCCTGGCGCCGATGAACTCGAACAGGCGCCGATCCTGCTTGCCGGCGCGGCCGGCCACGCCTTGCACGACGAGGGCGATCAGGAAAAGGCCGCCGCGTTCATCGAACGAGGCTTGCGGGCCGAAGCTGCCGGGTCAGGGTCCAGCCAGAGCTGGCTTTCCGGTGTCGCCGGCCAGATGACGCAGTGGTCCGGCGACACGGCAAAATGTATCGGGCACCACCTTGCGGCGGTCGAGCAGGCGCGAAGCGCCGGCAATCCCACCTGTGAGATCATGTCCCTATGCATGGCGGCCTTCGTCACCGCTCGGACCGGAGATCTCAGCCGCGCCGACGAATTGGTCCGGGAAGTCACCCAGATTGGGCAGACATCCATGCAGCCGACCCTCATGGGCTACATTCATTATGCCCGCGGCGGCGTCGAAAGCTTCAAGGACCCCAACAAAGCGATCGATGAATACCAGACGTCGGTGGAATGGGCGAACATGGCGGGCAACCATCTGGGAGCTCAACGGGTGAAGCACCTGATTGCCGATCTGCAGGCGGCGCAGGCCGAGCCCGCCGAAGCGCTGGCTATTCATGTTCGCATGCTGATTGAGCTTCCGAACCACGGAGCAACTTTTTACACTTGGCTGACAATCCGGTCGCTGCTGTCGTCGCTGGCTCAGCTCGAAGCGGATCAACACCTTGCCGTATTGGCGGGCGCGCTCGGGGCTTCGCCGTTAAAGCTGGACAGGTCGTCCCGCGATGCAGTCAA
>Ga0302314_10021802_pt1 | contig 10536 bp, 9 predicted proteins | sample III_Palsa_N2_3_FD_200533 | JGI IMG/M metagenome (GOLD analysis project Ga0302314, IMG submission 200533) | Peat permafrost microbial communities from Stordalen Mire near Abisko, Sweden - III_Palsa_N2_3 | ecosystem: Environmental > Terrestrial > Soil > Palsa > Peat permafrost | place: Sweden... | reverse complement strand
GCGGCGCTACCGGACCGCTGCTCCTGCTCCTGCTCCTGGCCGCTGCCGTCCTGCTGTTGCTCCTCGCCGCCGGGCTGGTGGCCCGGCGCCGGTCGGGGCGAAGGACCGGCCGCGGTGTCGCGGCGCGGCAGTAGCTAAAGCCCCCTGGGAAAGAGGAAGACGCGGTGCGGCGGGACGCGGCTCGCGATCTCGAGCACGATCCGCTCGTGGCGGACTAGCAAGATCGCGCGGGGATCGGCCGTCCAGCGGCGTCCATCGACGTAGGCCAGGACCATCGATCCCGCCGGCGCTCTGAAGCGTGCGACGACTCGCTTGCCGAGCGCTTGTCCCCAGATATCGAACAGCCCGCCGAGCGTCACTCGGGCACCCTTGCGTACGTCGATCACGCCCGTCGGGTCGGTGGTCGTGGCGGGGTAGGAGCAGCGTCCGCCGAGCACTCTCGCGTCGGCGGCGAGCGCGAACGGCGGCGCGATGCCGATTCCCGCCGGAATCGCGACCACGTGTTGATGGGCGAACACCTCGAGGTGAGCGCCGAATCGCTCGCCGGCCCGCCTGGAGCAGTGCCGGCCGTCGATCGGCGCCGCGGCCCGAACGCGGGCCGACGTCGCCGCGGGTCGGTATCGCGGGCCTGCACCGATCCTCAGCGGCAGGTAGTCCGGCGGGAGACGCGTCGCGGTGGGCGAGCGAACTGGGTGTGGGGTGGCACCGCAGCCTGCGAGGAGAAGCGCCAGCCCGAGCGCGCTAACTGCTCGTGTCCGCAAGCGCCGGCGCATAGGGCTCGAGCCGGGGATAGTCACCGGGTTCGTAGGGCGCGTTGTGCGCGGCGTCGTTCGGAGCGGTGTAGCTGTTGCCGGCTGGTGCGCCGGCCTTGATCCCGAGCGCGGTCGAGGGGTCGAGCATGATGAAGAACCGCGCCCACTTGCCCTTGGCGTCGCCGGAGCTGCCGAGATCGGCGGTGTTCGCGAACCACGCTGCGATCGTATTCGCGCGGGGACCGAGGTACTGGATCACCGGTACGAGGTCGGCGAGCGCCGGGCCAAGCTGAAGCAGCCCCTGACGCGCGGGCGCGGCCAGCGCGGCCAGCTCGTCCAGCGCGGGCACGGCGGCGCGGCGGATCGCGGCGCCCTGCGCCAGCACGCGGTCAAGCGACGCCGTCACCGAGGGAGCCGCACGGAACGCACTGGTCAGATCCGGTGCGGCCGCCGCCAGCTGGCCGGCGACCGGAATCGCTTGCTGGATCAGCGGCTCGGCGCTCGCGAGCGTCACCCGGGCCTGGTGCAGCAGGTCGGGTAGGCGATCGAGCACGCCGCCGAGCGCGGACCGCTGCCCGGCGAGCGCGCCGAGGGCCGTGTTCGCGCTGACCACGAGGCCTCTGACCTCGGCGGCCCGTTGTGCGAGCACGTCGAGCACGCCCGCGCCGTTGCTGACCACGCCGGAGATCTCGCCCGTCTGAGTTCGGAGCTCCGCGGTGAGCCTGCCGAGCGACGCCGTCGCGTTCTGGAGACCGAGCAGCGTGTCGCTGACCTCGGCATTGGCCGCGGGGGATGCTGCGCCCTGCCCGAGGTCGATCAGCGCGGAGCGCAGGTTCGCCCGCCCGGCGCTGTCCAGAAAGCCGAGCGCATCGTCGAGCTCGACCGTGGAGGTGCTCCTCAGCATCGCACCGGCCCGCAGCGACGGCCCCGGGGCACCACCGGGGTCGAGCTCGACGTACGGCTCGCCGAGTGGGGTCTTGAAACCGATCTGGACTGAGGCATCCGGATGTAGCGCCGGACTTCCGGACCCGAGCGCGAGCGTCAGCAGGGTGTCGGCCCCACGCGCCGACACGCCCGTAACCTGCCCGACATTGACCCCGCGGTCGAGCACGTCGGCATGCGAAGGCAGGCCCTCGGCGTCCGCGACGAGCGCATGCACCGTCAGCGTGCTCGCGGTCGGCGACGGCAATGCCCCGAGTCGAATCAGCATGTACCCGAGCAGCGCGAGCGACGCGAGCGCGAATGCCAGCACCCCCGCGGCGGCGCGGAGCGAGAGATGCAGGTTCATCGGCCGGTCTGCCGCGGCACCGCCGCCGTCGCGAGGCTGCGCACCGCTCCCGGCAGGCCGGGCACCAGGTAGCGGACCAGGCATGCCACCAGCCCGCCGTCGAGGCACGTGAGCGTGAGCGCGTGGACGGCCTGCGCCGCCAGCGCGACAGTCTGCGCGGGGGTTGCGTTCGGAACGCCGAAGTCGGCAGGGTTGAACGCCTCGAACGTGCCGAGGCCGCGCAGGATCGGGCCGTTCGCGTCGTTCGTCGACAGGACGCCGCTGAAGCGCGCGCCAAGCACTCCGATCCCGCTCCGGTCCGTGTTCACCGCATCGACGATCGGCGCCACGTCGGCGATTGCGGGCGTCAGGGCTCGCGCGGTCCCCGCCAGCGGCTTGAACACCGCAGCAGCGGCCTGCGCCCCGCCGGAGCCATCACGGACGAGCGCGCTCGCGGCGCCGAGCAGCCCGTCGACCGTCGGCACGGCGCCGCGCAGTGCCGACAGCGCACCGGGCAGTGCGACGGCCGAGGCGTCGAGCCGGCTCAGAGCGGGGGCGAGCGGATCGGCGAGCGAGCGCACGCGGTTGAGTGCGTCATCGAGCGTCGTCAGCGTGCCGGGCAGGCTGGAGATGCCCTGCGCGAGCGCTCCCTCTCGCCGTGACGTCACCGAGAGCGTGTCGGCGCCTGCGGCGAGCGAGGTCGCGAGCTGCTGGTCATGGCTCTCGGCCACCTGACTCAGTCTTGCCAGCGAGCCGACCAGGCTCGAGAGCAGGATGCGTCGCCGGGCCAGCGCGCCGGTGACCTGCCTCGCCGGATTCACCACCGCGGCGAGCTGCGCGACCGCGGCGCGCAGCACCCCCCCCCCGCCACCCCGTCCTCCGATACCGACGGCGAGCTGGTCGAGCAGGATCGCGACCTGGGCGCGCGTGTCCGCGTCCATGATCGCCGTCAGCCGGTCGAGCGGGATCGTGGGCGTGGTCCGTCCCTCGGCGATGCGCATTCCCGCTCTCGCCGCCGGGGCGGTAGGTGAGCCCGGAGTCAGGTCGACGGTGAGATCCTCGAGCGCCGAGCGCGGCTCGATCGTGGCAGTCGTGTCGCTGCGGAGCACCCCCTGCACCGAGTCGGCCAGCTGCAGCGTGGCGACGGCGGCGCCGTCCTGCAACCGAACCTGGCTGACGATGCCTTCCGGGACACCTGCCACCAGCACCGGGATCCGCTCGCCGGTGTGGATTCCGTCCGCATCGGAGAAGGCCGCTTGGATCGACCAGCTGCCGGAGCCGGTGAACGGGAGCGAGACGCCTTCGGAGTGCAGCAGCGATCCGACGAACGCGAGCGCCGCGATCACCTGCACGATCAAGGCGAGCCGGCCGAGTCGCGGCTTCGGACCGCCGAGCGCGTGTGACTTCACGACGTGCACCCGCCGGCGGTTTCCAGCGCGGCCGCGACCGCGGGCGAGACCACCGCGAGCAGGGAGCACGGCGGCAGCGGCAGGCCGACCCCGGTCAGGAACCGCAGCCCGAAGCGCATGAAATGGCCCTGGCCGTCGAGCCCGAACGGGCGCGAGGCCCCGCCGCCGCCGGCGAACAGCCCCAGGAACGAGAGATACGCCGGCGTGCCGAGATCCGTCTTCGCCTCGAGCGCGCCGAGTAGCGTGCTCTGGAATGTCTGCAGTGTCGGGGAGAGTGCGTTGACGGCCGCAAGCGCGGGGGCGGCCCCACTGCGTGCGCCCGCGAGCGCGACGTCCACGTCGGAGAGGACCGGCGAGACCGAGCGGAGCACCGGCGCGGCGCTGCGCAGCAGCGGGCGGACGACGTGTAGCGTCGCGGGCGCAGCGGCGACGCCAGGCTCGAGCGCGACGACCAGCGTTCGCAGCCGGCCGGCGATTTCGGCGGCCGCGGTTCCGCCTGACTGCAGCGCCTGTGCCGTCGCGGGCAGATCCGCGAGTGTGGCGCCGAGCGGCGCGCCGCCCTCGGTCTCGAGCGCGTCGGATGTGCGTGCGGAGGCGGTCACCGTCTGATCGAGCGCGGATGACTGGACGGCGACGGTGCGGGCGACTTGCGCGAGGCTTTCCACGGCCTCGTGTAGCTCGACGCCATCGGGTCCGCGGGCGGCGCGCGCGACCTCCGCCAAGCCGGAGCTGAGGGTGGGCGCCGCGCTCAAGCTCGCGCGAAGCTGCGCCGGCGCCTGCAGGCTCAGCGCGGCCCCGGCGGTTTGGGCGATCGTACGCACGTCGGCGCGGACGGGCGCCTCCAGCATCGACCACGCGTCCTCGAGCGGCACGTAGGTGGATGTCTGCGAGCGGGGTAGCACGTGGTCTCCCAGGGGCGGCGCCGTGGCGGAGCCGCGCGTGAGCTCGACGTACGCGGTGCCTTCGAAGATCAGGCGCGGTCGCAGCGAGATCGTCGCGTCGCGGTGGACGGTGCCGACCGACTGGTTGATCGCGAGCGTGAGCTCGGCTGCGGTCCCGTCGCGCCGGATGCCCGTCACCTTGCCGACCGGGACCCCGTCGACACGCACGTCGGCGCCGATCGACGCGAGCCCGTTCGCGTCGGAGATCACGGCGTGGACGACCTCGTGGGAAGCGAACGGGTTCGGCCGCTGCCACAGCAGGATCGTGACGGCGATGGCGCCGAGCAACACGATCGCGCCGAGGACGCGCCGCCGGGAGCGGGCAGCGCTCACGTGCACGCCTTCCTGTCCCTGGCCGCCTGACCGGGGGCCGGGTAGGGGTCGCGCGCGTGGCCGCAGGTGAGGATCATCGTGAAGCGGACCGCGCGGTGTCCAGGGGCCTGGCCGAAGTCGTACGTGGAGCTGCCCCACTGGGTGAAGCCGAGCGGCCCCTGGACAAGCTCGGTGCCGTACGGGATCAGCACGTTCGCGATCTGGACGATCGGGTCCGTGAGCGGGGTCAGCCCCGCCGCTGGTCCGCGCAGGTCGCTGAGCACCGGGGAGTAGGCCTGCAGCACCGGCGATGCGACCGTGGCGACAAGGGCCAGCTCGCTGACGGCGGCGGCGCGGGCCTCAACCGCGCGCAGGCCGGGAACCGCCGCGCCGAGTGCCTGAATCCCGGGCGTGAGCACGCTCGCTGCCGTGGTCAGGCGCGCGAGCAGGACGTTCGCGTCCGGTAGCACGCTGCCCGCCTCCTGCTCGAGACCCGGAGTCGCGCGGATCGTGTCCGAGACCTGACCGCTGTCACGTCCGGTCTGCTCGAGCACGACCGAAGCGAAGTTGACGAGCGAGGCGAGCGTCTGATCGCCAGGGGGCGCAACCGCGTCCACGAGCGTGCCCGCCGAGCCGATTGCGTCCGCGAGCACGCCGGGCTGCGGGCGCATCGCACGCAACACAGCCGCCAGGTCGTCGAGCAGCGGCGGGGACGACGCGATCGTGTCGTTGAGGGCGACTCCGCGACCGGAGAGCCCGCTGCCGTAGCCGGTGAGGGTCCGCTGCAGGGCGAGCCGCGCGGAGGCGTCGAAGGCCGAGATCACGTCTGTGAGCTGCACACCGCCGCTGGTCGAGCGGGCGGGGATCAGCGATCCCGACGGCCACGGGCGCGCCTGGTTGCCGGGCTGGACGGAGACATAGACGGTTCCTGCGAGCCCCGACGGTCGCACGCGCGCGCTCGCGCCGGGGCCGAGGCGCGTGCCTCCGAGTTGCAGGGTTGCCTGCGCCTGGTTGCCCGGGCCGGTCAGGGTCACGCTCGAGACCTGGCCGGCGCGCTCCCCGCCGATCCGGACTTCGTCGCCCGCGTGCAGCAGCGGCGCACCGGCCGGGAGCGCGATCCTGACCGTGTACGGGCTCGACCATGGAAATCCGTTGATCGCGGTCGTCGACAGCCACACGAGCACGCCGACCACCACGATCAAGATGATCCCGAGCGTCAGATCTCGTCTCGCGGCGCGGGCGACGCGTGCCGACTGGTCGCGTGGGGCTCGAAGGGTGCTCACGGAGACAGGAGGTAGGAGAGCAACCGCGCCGCCGCGCCGGTGAGGTGGGGCAGGGCCGTCGCGACGGATGTGGTCGTGGTGGACGTCGTGCTCGTCGGCGTGGTCGGCGCGGCGCCGGTGGCCGTCGCGGGGGTCGTCGTGGTCGTGGTGGTGGATCTGCCGGGCGCGGCGGGCGCGGCGGTCGGGAGCGCGGCCGCCGCGCGCAGCAGGGGTGCCGGCGCGGCCGCGGACAGGTTCGCGATCGCCTTCGTCAGGCAGCCGGGAGCGTCGACGACGCCGAACGTTTGGCAGGTCAATACCGCGGCTCCGCGCCAGTAGTTGCGGGTCGCGTCGGCGAACGGGTCGAACGGCTGGTTGCCGGGCTCCGCGGCCTCGTCGGGGAAGTCGACGAAGAATCCCTGGGCGATCCCTGGCGCCGCCTTGTCGAGCTCGCCGAACAGCGTCGAGATCTCGGGTGCCTGACCACGCAGCACCGGCAGCGCCTTCGCGAGCTCGTCGAGGCCGGGCGCTCCAGAGACAAGCGCAGTGCGCGCGGCGTCCACGGCATTGGTCAGGGCCGGCGCGCCCGCGCGGACCTGGTCGAGCAGGCCAGGAAGCCCGTGCAGCGCCTCGCCGAGGGGGGTCGCGACCGTCTCGAGCGCTTGGGCGAGTGGGGTCCCGGTGACCGCCAGCGCCGTCAGACCGCTCGCGGTCGCCCGCACCTGGCCGAGCGTGCCCGGCAGGCCGGTGATCGCCTCATCGAGCGCGCCGGCGCTGCCGGCCGTCGCCGTGAGCGTGCGTGCCAGCCCATCGAGCAGTGGGCCGAGCTCGCCGCGCTGGGCGTCGAGCTGACCGACCGCGCTGTCGGCGGCCGGGAGCAGGCGGGCCAGCGCGACGTTCTGCGAGTCGAGTTCCTCGATCACGCCGTTGGCCGCTTCGAGCGCCGGCCGCAGGTCGACGATCGCGCGGGCGAGATCGTCTCCGCGCTCGTCCAGCGCGATGCCGCCCTCGACCAGGAGCGTCTGCAGTCCATCGCGAACATCGGGCTGGAAGGCGTCGAGCACCTCGTCGAGGCGGGGTGCGTTGACCGTGTCGGCGGTATTGATCGGGCCTGTTAGCGGCCGGGGTGCGGTTCCCGGTGAGAGCGACAGATAGTTGTCGCCGAGCAGGTCCGCGGGGCGGATCGCGGCGGCGGCGTCGGCGTGCGGGTACGCGCGCCGCACGGCGAGCTTGAAGCGCACGAGCGCGGTCCCCGCCCGTGATAGCGAGATCCCGCTCACGCGCCCGACGACGGCACCGCCGACGCGGACGTCGTTGCCGACCACAAGTCCGCGCGCGTCGGTGAACTCGGCCGTCCATGTCGGCCCGCCGGTGATCCCGAGCGCCGCGTTCCAGATCAGCACCGCTACGATCGCGGTCGCGGCGGCGAGCCCGAGCGCAGCGACTGTGGAGGCGAGCCTGGTCATCTGTGCCGGGCCACGTCGGGCTCCGCGGCACCGCCGTCGACGAAGCTCTTGAAGTAGTCGGTCCACGGCTGGCCTTCGAGCGAGCCAGGGGTACGTAGGTAGGGCGGCGCGAGCTGGCCCGCGCCGTCGGAGCTCGGGGAGAGGACGTTGTCCGGCGCCGGCGTGAGCACGATCCCGACGCGCGCTGCGTGGCCGTTGATGTCGTAGTTGGCGGTGAAGTCGGCCCAGTTGGCGAAGAACGAGAACGCGTCCGGTAACCGCACGCGGAGCTGATCGAGCATCGGCCCAGCACGCTGGAGTACCGGCGTGAGCACGGCGAGCAGCGGCTTCGCCGCCCGCAGCAGCGGCATCACCGCGGTCAGTGCGCCGGGCGCGATCGCCGCGACCGCGGCGGCTCGGCTCAGCGCGGGCCGGGCGGCCACGAGCGCATCCCGCAGCTCGTTCGAGACCGCCGGCAGCTGCGCGATCGTCGGGCGCGCCGCCGCGAGTAGCTTCCGCGCCGGTGCGATCAACGCCTGTCCACGCAAGAGCGTCTGCGTCGCCGCGTCGAGCCCCGCGGGGAGCTCGGCCACCCCGGTGGAGATCGAGCTCGCGCGGTTGGCCAGCGTCTGCAGCACCGCGTGCAGCCCGTCGACGGCGCTACCGAGGTCGCCGCGGCGGTCCTCGAGCGCGGCGAGGATCGTGTTCGTGCTCGCGAGCAGGCTGTGGAGCGACCCGCCGTCGGAACCGACCGCGTCCGCCAGCGCAGCCGTCTGCTCGAGCGCCTGGGCGCTCGTTCGCAGGGTCGCCGCGAGCGCCGGGCCCTGGCCCGAGAGCGACTGGTGCAGGCCGCCGAGCATCGCGCTCAGCGCGGCGCGCGTCGGCGCGCCGAAGGTGCTGATCGCCTGCTCGAACGACACCGGCGAGATCGTGCTCTGCCTGTCGAGCACGGCGCCGTCGTGCAGCCGGGCCCCCGTCCCCTGAACGATCGAGACGTAATCGCTGAACTCTCCCGAGAGCGAGAGGAGGCGGACGGCTGCGGTTCCGGTGGCCCGCATCGTGACGTCGTTGTCGATCGCCATCCTCACGCGTGGATAGCCGTCGGACCCGAGGCGGATGCTCTGCACTTCGCCCACGGTCACTCCGGCGAGCTCCACCTGGGCGCCGGGGACGAGCCCCTGCACGTTCGAGAACTCGGCGACGATGTCATAGCGCGGCGGGGCTCGGGTGAGGAATATGAGCACGACGGCTCCGAGGATCAGCGCGAGCGTGGCGGCTGCGCGACCGGCGGTCAGCGATCGCGCTGTCATCCGAGCGGGATCCGCGGGTTGGCGCCCCACACGATCAGCGTCCCCGCCATCGAGATCAGCGTCACGCCGACGATGTTGATGGCCATCGAGCGTGCGGTCGCCACCCCCACGTCCACCGGCCCGCGCGATCGCAAGCCGTAGCCTTGATAGAGGGCGACGACGACCACGAAGGCGCTGATCGTCAGGCCCTTGCAGAGCGAGTAGAGGAGATCCGAGCTGTCCTGGAAGGTGAGGAAGAACAGCCGCCAGGTCCCCACCGACACGTCGGCGTAGCGGCCCACCGACTCGAGCTCAGCCGCCGCGTAGGAGGCCGCAATAGCGAGCAGATACGCGAACGGCAGCACGAGGGCGCATCCGATGAACCTGGTCCCGGCGAGATACGCGAGCGAGCGGATACCCATCGCGTCGAGCGCGTCGACCTCCTCCGCGGCCCGCATCGCGGCCAGCTCGGCGACCATCCCGCAGCCCACCTTCGCCGCGACGATGTAGCCGAACACGAACGGAACGACTTCACGCAGAGTGCACCAGGCCGCGAAGCCGCCGGAGAGTGGGGCGGCGCCGAACGCCTCGGCGAGCGAAGAGGACTCGAGACCGCACGAGCCCCCGGCGAAGAACGCGATCGCCAGGATCACGAGCGTGGAGCCGGTGACGACGAGCGCCGCCTGACGCAGTGCCTCGGCCGCGTACTTGCGAACGTGTGGCAGCTCGCGTCCGAGCCGCCAGGCGAAGATCGCCGTCGCGCCCGCGATCTCGAGCAGCCCCTGGGGGTCGGCGGGCGGATCGCGTCGGGCGACGCTCATCGCAACACGCTCACCTGCGGGAAGGCGGACAGGAACCACTGCGTGTAGATCAGGTTGACGAGGAAGATCGCCACGAGGCAGCCGACGACGGCGCGGTTGACCGCGCGCCCGACGCCTGCGGCGCCACCCTCTACGTTCAGCCCGTAGTAGGCGCAGATGACGCCGACCAGGCCACCGAATATCGCGACCTTGACGACGCTGCCGATCACGTCGAGCGGCGTCGTGTTGGCAAAGAAGGACGCCAGGAACTCGCCTCTGGTCCCGCCGAGGATGACCGTGGTCGCGAGGTAGCCGCCGAACACGCCGCAGACGAGCGCGAACAGGTCGAGTCCGATCATGCACAGCACCAGCGCGAGCACGCGTGGCGCAACGAGCTCGCGCACCGGATCGACGCCGAGCACGCTGAGCGCGTCGAGCTCGCCCCGCACGCGGCGTGCGCCGAGCTCGGCAGTGAACATCGTCCCCACGATGCCCGCGACGACCGTCGCCGTCACATAGGTCCCGAACTCGCGCAGGATCGCGACGACCATGAACCCACCAGAGCGGTCGAGCGCGCCAAACTCGACCAGGAAGTTCCCGGCCTGCAGCCCCGGCCCGGCGAAGCCCCAGGCGGCGATCGACAGCATTGCCGCAGGCAGCGACGCGCGCAGGATCGATGCGGACTGCCGGACCAGCTCGCCGCGCCAGCGAAACGGCGGCCGCGCGAGCGCGCGAGCGCACTGTCCGGCCAGCGCCGTCATCGCTCCGAGTGCACGCAGGCGTCGGATTGCCAGAGCCCCAGCCGCAGACATACACCACAAAGATTACTGATTTAGTGGACTATTCGGGCCGATGCAGGGGTCAAAATGCCGGTGCGGGCGCGAGAACACCCGAGCACGCAAGCGGTGACAATGCGGGGCTGTGGCCGCCCGCGCCTCAACTGGATCCGTCTCCGATCAACTCGAGATCGTCATCGTCCGCCACGGCGAGACCGAGTGGAGCGCGGCACTCAAGCACACGAGTCGCACCGACGTGCCGTTGACGCCGGCCGGCCGCCGG
>Ga0302314_10021796_pt1 | contig 10538 bp, 10 predicted proteins | sample III_Palsa_N2_3_FD_200533 | JGI IMG/M metagenome (GOLD analysis project Ga0302314, IMG submission 200533) | Peat permafrost microbial communities from Stordalen Mire near Abisko, Sweden - III_Palsa_N2_3 | ecosystem: Environmental > Terrestrial > Soil > Palsa > Peat permafrost | place: Sweden... | reverse complement strand
CGAACTTGAAGAGTCGCGGATGAAGTCTGCGGCTGGAGCGCTGGATGAGGCCCTGTCGCGCGCAGTTGAGGTCAAGGGCGTGAAACTGGTGACACTGCGGGCGGACTCGCTGGAGCGCGGACAGCTCCGCACACTCGTGGACAACCTGAAGCAGAAGCTGGGCGAGGGCGTGGTGGTTCTGGCTTCCGCGCAGCCTGAGGGTAAGGTTGCCCTGATTGCGGGCGTTACCGCTGGGCTGACAAAGAAGATCCAGGCCGGGAAGCTGGTGGGGGCGGTGGCCAAGCTGGTTGGCGGGTCGGGCGGCGGGAAGCCGGAGATTGCCGAGGCGGGCGGAAAAGACGCGGCTTTGATCGATTCGGCGCTTCAGGCGGCTGCGGGGATTGTTGGGGAGTTGCTGAGTTAGCCAACCTATCCGTTCGGCGGAATTAGGTTCGTGGTGTCCCTGGTCCCCAAGTGCGAGGGACCAGGGACACCCGGCGAGGGAAATGGGGCACCCGGCTTCTGGCGGTGAGCTTGGAGGGCGACATGAGAGGACGAGAACTGGCTTTCCTTCTTATTGGTTTAGGCACCGGCCTCATTCTCGCGGTTATTTGCGTTGTTGAATTCGTCCTCGCCTACCATCACATGTTTGTGGTCGGGATTCGGCTCCAACCAGCATCGTTAGTGTTGGCGGTTCCATTCCTGCTGATCATTGCGGGCGCAGTGCTCTTGAAGCACAGCAACGCCAGGCGCTAGTGTGGTGTCCCAGAGGTTCATACCATAAGTCCCGAAGTGCAACCGCAGATCTTTCGACTCCGTTTGGCCAAAAAACGGCCAAACTGCGCTCAAGATGACAGTGAAATGATGATGCGAACTTTAGGGTCCACAAGAAATGCCATTGCCAGCTCTTGGCAATGGCATTTCTTGTGGTCGGACAAAGATCTCGATGCGAAAGAGCTTAGCGCAGGTGGAAGCTGTAGGTGACGCCGGCGGAGAGGATGGGGTAGGTCTTGAGCGGATTCAGGTCGCTGGTCCACTTCGCTTCCTGGGTGGCGAGGTTGCTCTGCACGGATTGACCGATGGGGTTGCTGGTGTCGGCGATGTTGGCGCAATCGGTCTCGGCGGCGTCGTAGCAGGCCCAGCCGGCCAGGTTGACTTTCACGGTTGGCGCGCCGATGAAGGCGACGCCGACGTCGACCGGGAAGGCCCAGTGGCCGCTGCCCCGGGCAGTGTTGCCAAAGCCGGCGGTAACGGTGAAGGCGGGCTTGGTGGCGTTCAGGGCCAGCACGCCGCTGCCGGTGATGGGCGTGGCGCCGGTGGCGGGGTTCGCGTAGGCAGAGTAGTAGGTCGTGTTATTGAGCGTGAAGCTGCTACCCGCTGGAACGTTGGCGTTGGCCGTGACCTGGTTCTGGTTGTAGAGGAGCACGCCGGGGCTGAGGCGAAATCCGGAGTGGAAGGGGTAGAAGTCCGCCGAGACGCCGGCCGAGGCCAGGTTGAGCTTGCCGGTGGCGCTGATGCCGTTGCTGCTGAAGTTGGTGTTGTAGTTGAAGAAGTTGCCGGTGGCGCGGATGTTCAGGTGGGCCAGGACGCTGGTGTCCGCCTGCAACTGGACGCCGAGCGGCGAGATGCCGGCGCCGAAGCCGATGTGCGAGAACAGGCCGTTGCCGCCGCCGTAGGAACGCGGCGTTCCGCCCATGGGCGAGGCAGCCTGTACACCTTCGCCATCGAGGGTCGCGTCATCGGCGACAAAGCCGGAGGCCGCTGTGCTCGAAGAGAACGGTGCGGGCGCGAACTGGCTGGATTGGGCCACGAGGACGAGCGGCGCGGCGATGAGGCAGGCGGTAAGGACGAGATTTATGTGCTTCATGAGGGGGGAGTCTCCAAAGAGCCAACGGATGCAGGAACGGATTTTCGAGTGGCCCCTGATCGCCGAGTTTCGCGCGGGCTTGGAGAACATCCGGCTGCTGTGTTCTGCCTGGCGTTGCAGCCAGTCAACATTTAGTAACCGTAGCATGGTTACTAACGAATGGGATCACCCGGCAGGGTACACCTTTTGGGTAGGAATCCGTTTCAGGAACAGCACTTCTCGAGATTTCCAAGATGGAACCACCTGCGGTGGGGCGGACGCCGCTGGCGCGGCCTATTCGGGTTCGAGGTTTCCCTGGTCCCTAAATGCGAGGGACCGGGGGCGCCCAGCCACCTGCGGTGGGGCGGACGCCGCTGGCGCGGCCTATTCGGGTTCGAGGCTTCCCTGGTCCCCAAAGGCGAGGGACCAGGGTCACCCAGCCACCTGCGGTGGGGCAGACGCCGCTGGCGCGGCCTATTCGGGTTCGAGGCTTCCCTGGTCCCCAAAGGTGAGGGACCAGGGGCACCCGTCCTCTTTAGGTCCGTGGTTTCCCGCCCATGCGCCAGAAAAAGGCGCAAGGACGGGGCACGGAGCTGTTTCAGTTGGGTTAGGTTTGGGCGGTTTGGGGTTCGTGCTTTCCCACCTTAGCCGCAAAAGTCGCGGCGAGGGTGGGGCACCCAGGATGGTGGGGTTCCCCGGAGGGTGGGGCACCAGATTTGCGGCGCGCTGGTTAGCCCATTGGGACCAGGCCCGAGGTTGAAGCGGGTGCGCACGGCGTCGAACCGCACCAGCAGGTTCTTCTGGTCGAATGTCAGGGAGAATTTCCGTAGCGCACATGCGCCGAAGTTGGCCAGTGGGAAGGCCGGATTGATCTCGACGAAGGGCTTGAGGAAGGTGTAGCGGCCCAGGCGCACGTCTGCTCCGAGCTTGCCGGCCCTGACCTGGAAGCGGGTGGAGAGCGACTGCCCGTTGGCGAAGGGGGTGGGGTCGATGGCGAAGCGGAGCTGCGAGGCGACCTTCTCCGGCAGGCTGAGGCCATCGCCACCGGTGTCGAGCAAGGCGTCGACGATGAGGCCGCCGATGTCGAGCCGGGCGATGGGGACGCCGTCCGGCATGTGGAAGGCGACGATGGAGCTCTGCTGGTCCGGCTTGGGGTCGGGTTGCAGTGAGCCGGCAGCCAGCGTGAGGCGGCGGTTGGGGTAGTCGAGGGTGAGCAGGTAGTCGCGGAAGAGGGTGAAGCCGAGCAGGCCCTGGCAGGAGCCGATGGAGCCGAAGCCGTCCTGGCTGGGGCCGGATTGGCTGACTGCGTCCTGGCCGGCCAGGGTGTGGCGCATGGCTTTGATGGCGGTAAACTCGACGCCGGCGACGGTGAGCGAGTGGATGAGGACGAGCTGGGTGCGCTGCTGGCCCTGGCGGCTGGGATCGGTGAGGCGTACCTGGCCGGCGGCGGGCAGTGCGAGCTGGTCGGCTAGTTCGGGAGTGACGAGGGCTTCAGCGCCGGTTCCGGTGTCGATGATGAAGCGGAACGGGCCCTTGCCGTTGATCAGGACCTGAACGTAGGGCTTGTCGTGGATCAGCTCAATCGGGGCCGAGTGCAAGGGAACAGCCGGACCGGGGAGCTGGGCAGGCAGGGAGACAGATACTGCCATCGCGATCACGGCAGAAGCGCCAGCAAGTGTGCCCTTTAAGAACATTCGGGGTCTCCATTGTTGAGCCACGAAGGTTGGCCGGGAGGAAGCAAGGGAAATTTCCGGCTCGAATCCTCACGATTTTGACCCGCACGATCATGCACGGTGAGCGGATTGTCAATAATTATGCGCTCGCTCTGGCGGGAGCGCCATGACCACTTACGGACCGCTCCTGCGTCCACTGGCGTGCCGCTCCTGCCTTACGACACCAGGTTCTACAATCGAGCTCTATGGCAACCGCGGTTCGATCGCACGCGAAGATCAATCTGGGACTGTATGTGGGCGCGCCGCGGCCGGACGGGTTCCATGGGCTGGCGACGGTCTACCAGACGCTGGAACTGTTTGATGTGGTGACGGTTACGGCGCGGCGGGCGGATGCGACGGCGATCCACCTGACCTCGAACGACGAGCGCGTGCCGCGCGATGGGCGAAATACAGCGTGGAAGATGGTGGAGCTGGCGTTGTCGGAGCTGGACGTGACCGCTGAGGTCGAGATTCATATTGAGAAGCGGCTGCCGGTGCAGGGGGGGATGGGCGCGGGGTCGGCGAATGCGGTGGCGGCGCTGGTGGGGTTGGAGCGGGAACTTTTGGCCGCCAACATGCTCGCATGCGATGTCGGCGGATGTCAGGCCGGTCTTTTATCCCCAGAGAGATTTGCCGAGAGGTTAGGCACTCCTGAATCCGCCCCGATATTTAAGAAGACAGGAAACTGGCCGGTGTGGCAATTGGAGATAGCAGAGAAGGTCGGCTCCGATGTTCCGTTATTCCTGGTTGGTGGAGCCGTTCTGGGACGAGACCACGGCCAGAGCGTCTTTCCACTTCCCGACTTTGAGCCGGTGTGGTGCGTGTTGGCGATCCCTGCGGTCGGCGTCTCCACGCCGCAGGCTTTTCGAGCCTTGGACGCGCTTTGCGCCGCCCAGGGATTGACCGCAGAGCCGAGCGACGATAGACTGGAGGAGTTGAGCCGCGCCTTCGTGAGCGCCTTCGGGAAGATTTCCTCTGAAGGTGGGCAGGAGACAGGCTCCTCCGGTGTTCCTGCCGTGGGCGGGAACCTGGCCGGACCACACGAGTCCGCGCTTGTCCGCACCGGGATATTGACCTGGGTCGAAAACGACTTTGAACGCGTCGTCTTTCCCCAGCATCCTTCCCTTGCAGAAATCAAGCGCATTCTTGCGGGCTCCGACCGTCCGGAGGCAGCCCTTCTTGCCATGCTTTCCGGGTCCGGTTCGGCGCTCTTCGGGTTGTACCAGACCTGTGGAGATGCGGAAGCGGCGCTTGGGCGGCTGCGCGCAGCAGGAGTGGATGGGCAGTTGACCCGCACCCTGCCGCGGCAGGCTTACTGGAGCGAAATGCTGCTGCTTTAACAGGTTTGACAGGATCAGGATTGACAGGCAGCCCAGGCGGGAGTGAGACTCTCGGCTTCGGCTGTTCAGGAATGTTGGGCGATCGTCTAATGGTAGGACAGTGCCCTTTGGAGGCACTTGTCTAGGTTCGAATCCTAGTCGCCCAGCCAAGAAAGCAGGGAATAGGGATCAGGGAATAGGGAGTAGTCGAGATGCGGGGATTCCAGCCGCATCGACTGATCCCTGACCACTGATCACTGATCGCTGATTTACAGCCAAAGCAAACCAGCTTGGAGGGTACATCGGAGATGGAAGTGGAAGCTTTGCAGGTTACGTTGGAAGAAAAACAACCCGGCAGTGACCCGAACGCCCAACCGGACGCGAGCCCCCTGGATAATGCAGGTAAGGACGGTGCGGGCAAGGAGCCTGTTGCGCCTAAACCGGCGCCGCAGGGCCAGTTCCAGGCGTCCAATGCCGACGCTGGGAAGGCTGCGGAAGCCAAGTCAAAGGATGGTAAGCTGGCGGACGGCAAACCTGCTCCCGAACGCAAGCGCAGCCGCAACCTGAGCGAGGACAAGCGCTTCAAGCTGTTCAGCGGAACGGCCAACCGGCCGCTGGCCGAGGAGATTGCGCGCCACATTGGCGTGACGGTGGGCGAATGCAAGATTCAGCGCTTTGCCGATGGCGAGATCTACTTCCAGTCGCTTGAAAACGTACGCGGCGTGGATGTGTTTGTGGTCCAGCCGACCTGCTACCCGGTGGACCAGCACCTGGTCGAACTTCTTGTCATGATCGACGCGTTGAAGCGCGCATCGGCAGCCCGCATCACGGTAGTGGTTCCTTATTACGGCTATGCGCGCCAGGATCGCAAGGACAAGCAGCGCGTGCCGATCAGCGCCAAGCTGGTGGCCGACCTGCTGACCACGGCGGGCGCCAACCGGGCGCTGTTCGTTGACCTGCATGCGGCGCAGATTCAGGGCTTCTTCAACATTCCCGTGGACCACTTGTTCGCCAGCCCGGTGCTGGTGGGGTACTTCCGGGAATTGAAGCTGCCCAATCTGATTGTGGTCTCTCCGGACGCGGGCGGTGTGGAGCGGGCGCGGTTCTTCGCGCAGAAGATTGGCGCGCCGCTGGCCATTGTGGACAAGCGCCGCACGGACATGAACGTGGCCGAGGTGATGAACGTGATCGGCGACGTGCAGGGCAAGAGCTGCCTGATCCTGGACGACATGGTGGACACGGCGGGGACGCTGGTGAAGACGGTGGACGCGCTTTATAACAGCGGCGCAACCAGCGTGTACGCCTGCGCCAGCCACGCGGTGCTTTCCGGGCCGGCGATCGACCGCATTGCGGCGTCGCGGCTGGAGCAGCTGGTAGTGACCAATACGATTCCTCTGCGCGAAGCAGCGCAGAAGCTGAGCAAGATCAAGGTGCTGTCGATTGCCGGACTGATTGGGACGGCGATCGAGAATATTCACCTGGAGACGAGTGTTAGTTCGCTGTTTAATTAGGGGTCAGGGATCAGGGATCAGGTTTCAGGGCCCGTAACGACAATTGTCAGCCGGAAGAAGGCAGACGGACGAGTGGATCGGAGAGCATTTCCTGATCCCTGAGCCCTGACCCCTGATCCCTGGCGCCAACAAAGGGAGCGGCCTTCAAACCCCGTGCCCGAACGCAAGGAAAAGAGAGAGCAATGCCTGAAGTCGTAGTCGCCAAGCCCCGTGAGGGCAAGTTCACCAAGAATGCCGCCCGCCGCGTGCGCGTGGCCGGCAAGATTCCCGCTGTGCTTTACGGCCCCGGCCATGACCCTGTGGCCATTGAAGTGGACCCCAAGCAGATCTCCCGGATCCTGTTTTCCGAGACCGGGCACAACACGATTTTCGATGTGGAGATTGGCTCGGCCGGCGCGGCCAAGGCGATGATCGTCGACTGGCAGCGCGAGCCGATCAAGGATCAGCTGATCCACATCGACCTGAAGCGCATTGCGCTGGACAAGCTGCTCAAGGTGAGCGTCCGCGTCAAGCTGTTGGGCACCCCGATCGGCGTCAAGACGGCCGGCGGTATCCTCGATCAGATTCTCCGCGAAGTTGAAATTCAGTGCCTGCCGGCCGACATTCCCAGCCACATCGATGTCGACGTTTCCGGCCTTGAAATGCACGGCGTGATCCGCGTGAGCGATCTGCCCCACTCGGACAAGATCGCGTACACGAACGCAGAGGATGCGACTGTAGCCCACGTCATCTCTATCCGCGAGGAAGTGGTGGCGACGCCTGACGCCGTGGCTGCCGCCCCAACAACGGGCGAGCCGGAAGTGGCCAAGAAGGGCAAGCCGGAAGACGCAGCCAAGGCTGCCGACGCCGCGAAGAAGCCAGCGGCCAAGAAGTAAGCTTTGGCCGACGCAAGCGAAGTCCCATTCCCCGGCGAGCAGAAGTCACTGGCCGGGGACCGAGGGTTCGGGGAACGCCGAGGTCCGTTTATTGTGGTGGGCCTCGGCAACCCCGGTTTGGAGTACCTGTGGACCCCGCACAACGCGGGATTCATGGCCATCGACCGCATCGCCCAGCAAGAGGGCGTTGTGGTGCAGAACCGGCGCTGCCGGGCCGCTACCGCAACCTGCCGTATCGCAGGGCGCGAGGTGATCCTGGCCAAGCCGGAGACGTTTATGAACCTGAGCGGGCTTTCCGTGGCCGCTCTGGTGAGGGAGTTTGAAGCTGACCCGGCGCGGGACCTGCTCGTGATCTACGACGAGCTGGACCTGGTGCTGGGGACCTTCAAGATCAGGGAACGCGGTTCGCCTGCCGGGCACAACGGAGCCCGCAGCATTACCGGCGCCCTGGGCAATCAGGAGTGGCTGCGGCTGCGGATTGGCGTGGGGCTGAATCTTCCACCGGAGGCAATAGCAGCCGGAGGCAGACGGCCGGGCAAGGATTACTTGCTTTCGCCCATGCGCAAGGCAGAGTTGACGGTGCTGGACGAGGTGCTGGATAAAGTGGCAACGGCCACGCGGCGCATCGTGGAACAAGGGCCGGGACCGGCGATGAATGAGTTTAACCGCAGGGAATAAGAACAGGGACTAGGGACTAAGGGACTGGAACGGCAGCGAGCAGGGTGAGTGACCGGGGCAGCCCGGAGATTGAAACTGCGAACTGTTAGCTGGAGTTGAAGCTCCGGCGGAAAAGGAATGCTGATGTCGCGTGTGTATGAAGTGATGTTCATTGTTCGGCCCGACGTGGCCGAAGAGGAAGTCGACAAGCTGATCGCCGGCTTCTCCACCACCGTTACCGGTGGCGGCGGAGTGGTGAAGACTGTCGAGAAGATGGGCCGCCGCAAGCTGGCTTACCTGGTGCGGAAGTTCAACGACGGCAACTACGTTCTGCTCACCATTGAGGCCAGCGGGCCGGTGGTGCTGGAACTGGAGCGCCGCCTGCGCGTGACTGAGCCGGTGATCAAGTTCATCACCGTGCGCACGGACGAGGAAGACAAGCGTCTGGCCAAAGTGAAGGCTGCGCGCGGGGTACGCCGCAAGGTGGAACACGCGGCTCCGGCTTCTGCGCCTGCGGCTCCTGTTGCTGCGTCGCCGGCTCCTTCCGTGGTCGCTGCTCCGGCGGAAGTCGCGGAACCTGCACCGGCTGCTGTCTAGTCCTTGAGATAAGGGCCAACATCTTGCCGCTCCTCGGGCCAGTCCCGGCGCGGCAGCGAAATCAACAGTTCTCCTCTGCGCCGAAGACGCGCAGCCGGGAACCGAAGAGAGTCAAGAGGAAACGTTATGCCAGAAGATACTCCAGCAAGTGCTTCCCAGTCGGGCGCACCGCAAGCAAGCTCTGAATCCCAGTCCGCGCCCAGCTCCGGCGGCAGTTCCGGCCCCAGTTCCGGTTCGGGGCCCCGCTCCAGCGGCCCTCGCCCGCAGGGTGGTCCCGGCGGCCGTCCCTCCGGCGGTCCCGGCGGACGCGGCAAGTTCTTCCGCCGCAAGAAGGTCTGCAAGTTCTGCACGGAGAAGATTGACGCCATCCCTTACCGCGATGTGCGTCTGCTGCAGGGCTTTGTGGCCGAGCGCGGCAAGATTGTGCCCCGCCGTTTGACCGGCGTATGCACCACGCACCAGCGCCGTCTGACCCGCGCCATCAAGCAGGCCCGCAACATCGCCCTGCTGCCGTTCGCAACCCGGCACTAGACCGCGCCTGTACGGACGGAGCCATTGACCCTCGCGCATCGTATGCTGCGCGACACTGTTGAGCCGTTGGCACTCTTGACCGAAAGGTAAAGGCGCCCACGGCGCGGAGAGTTTCCCATGGAAGTAATTCTGAAAGAAGACGTAGACAACCTCGGCCACCGCGGAGACGTGGTGAAGGTCGCCGATGGCTACGGCCGCAATTTTCTGCTGCCGCGCAAGCTTGCGCTGCAGGCTACCGACGCCAACAAGGCCGTCATCGACACGATGAAGGCCGCCGCCGCTCGCCGCTCTGCCTCTGAGAAGATCCAGGCGGAAGAGCAGCTCACCAAGCTGGAGCCGGTGTCGCTCACCTTTACCCGCAAGTCGGGCGAAGCGGGCCACCTGTTTGGCTCGGTCACCTCGGCGGACATTGCTGCCGAGTTGGCTGCCCTGGGCTTTGAGGTCGATCGCCGCAAGATCGAGCTCAAGGAACCGCTCAAGTCGGTGGGCGACTTCAACGTGGGCATCAAGCTGCACCGCGAAGTGACGGCGCACATCAAGGTGAAGGTGGCTGCCGAGGCTACGGCTGAGGAGGCCGTTGCCGAGCCTGCCGTCGAGGCCGTCGTCGCCGAGTAACCACCTGCCGTGGGGCAGCCACCTGCGGTGGGGCAGCCACTTGCGGTGGGGCAGACGCGGCTTGCGCCGCATTGGACTCGCGTCTTTGCCATTGCCCGCCTCCCGGTTCGCCGAGGGGCTCTGGCGCCTCTGCTTCCCTACGGCCTGAGGCGGTCGCGCTGTCGTAGAGATGGGTCCAATTTGAGTCATAAAAAAGCTGGCCATTCCTGATTGCAGGAATGGCCAGTTTTTTTGTGGCGGAGCGCTGGTTCCCGTCTCCAAAATTGCTCGCATAGGTCCCGAAGTGCAACCGCAGATCCTTCGACTCCGTTCGACGCAAAAGCGCGTCAAACTCCGCTCAGGATGACACTTTTTGCGGTACGAACTTCTGAGACGCTACGCTGGACGAGTCAGGGCGCCATCAGGGTTGGCTGGGCGCGGTGGTATAGGTGTAGTCGTTGGAGGACCAGCTTCCGTTGAAGTTGGTAATCAGGCGGACGTAGATGGTTTCGCCATTCGTGGGCATGCGGGTGAAGGTGTAACTGGTGACGGTCTTCTCCGCTGAGTAATACAAGTCCGAGGAGCCGACTCCTGTGGTGCCGATCCAGAGATAGTAGCCGCTTGCGCTGGTTTGCGTGGTCCAGTTAAAGGTTACGCTGGAGCTGGTGAAGGCAGAGCCGGGCGTGGGCGAAGTCAGCACTGCAGGAGAAGACGCCGTGAAGGTGTAGTCCTTGTAAACCCAGGTTCCGTTGTAATTGGTGGTCAGACGGACGTAGATGGTTTGGCCGTTGGTGGGCATACGGGTGAAGGTGTAACTGGTGACGGTCTTCTCCGCTGAGTAGTACAAGTCAGAGGACCCGACGCCGGTGGTGCCGATCCAGAGATAGTAGCCGGTTGCGCCGGGACCGGCGTACCAG
>Ga0302314_10021795_pt1 | contig 10538 bp, 9 predicted proteins | sample III_Palsa_N2_3_FD_200533 | JGI IMG/M metagenome (GOLD analysis project Ga0302314, IMG submission 200533) | Peat permafrost microbial communities from Stordalen Mire near Abisko, Sweden - III_Palsa_N2_3 | ecosystem: Environmental > Terrestrial > Soil > Palsa > Peat permafrost | place: Sweden... | reverse complement strand
CGAGGCCGCGGCCAGGCTGACGTCGCTCTCGGTGATTCCGCCGACGCCCGAATGCAGGATGCGCACCTGGATGAGATCGGTCGAGATCTTGTTGAGCGAGCCGACGATGGCTTCCACCGAACCCTGCGTGTCCGCTTTCACGACCACCGGGAACTGCTGCGCCTGCTTCTCGCGCAGCGCCGAGAACATCGTCTCGAGGCTGGCGGGCGCGAAGGTGGTCCGCTTGGTCTGGATGACGCCGGCACGATAGGCGGCGACCTCGCGGGCACGCGCCTCGTTCTCGACCACCGAGAGCGGATCGCCCGCACCCGGCACGCCCGACAGGCCGAGCACCTCGACGGGCACCGAAGGCCCCGCCGACTTGATCTGCTTGCCCTTGTCGTCGACCAGCGCGCGGACCTTGCCGCTCTCGGCGCCGACGACGAAAATGTCACCGACCTTGAGCGTGCCCTTGCGGATCAGCACCGTGGCGACCGCGCCGCGGCCCGTGTCGAGCTTGGCCTCGACCACGGTCGCCTCTGCGGGCACGTCCGGATTGGCCTTGAGCTCGAGGAATTCGGCCTGCAGCAGGATCTTCTCGATCAGCTCGTCGAGCCCGGTCCTGGCGGTCGCGGAGACCTCGACGTCCTGGACGTCGCCGCCCATCGCCTCGACCTGCACGTCGTACTGCAGCAGCGCCTCGCGAACCTTCTGCGCATTGCCGCCGGGCTTGTCGATCTTGTTGATCGCCACGATCATCGGCACGCCGGCCGCCTTGGTGTGGTTGATCGCCTCGATCGTCTGCGGGCGGATGCCGTCGTCGGCAGCCACCACGATAATGACGATGTCGGTGATGTTGGCACCGCGCGCGCGCATGTCGCTGAACGCCTCGTGGCCCGGCGTATCGAGGAAGGTGACCTTCTCGCCCGATTTCACCGTCACCTGATAGGCGCCGATATGCTGCGTGATCCCGCCCGCTTCGCCGGCCGCGACATCGGTGCCGCGGAGCGCATCGAGCAGCGAGGTCTTGCCGTGATCGACATGGCCCATGATCGTGACCACGGGCGAACGCGGCACCGCACCCTCGTCGGCATCGGTGTCGTTCGACGCGACGATGTCGATGTCGCTGTCAGACACGCGCTTGAGGTTGTGACCGAACTCGGTGACGAGCAGCTCGGCGGTGTCCTGGTCGATCGTCTGGTTGACCGTGACGGGCATGCCCATCTTGAACAGCGCCTTGACCAGGTCCGCGCCGCGTTCGGCCATGCGGATGGCGAGCTCGCCGACGGTGATCGTCTCGGGGACGACGACGTCGCGGACCTGCTTGGTCTGCGGACCGCCCGAGGCGTGGTGACGCTTGTCCTTCTCGCGCGAACGCTTGAGCGCAGCGAGGCTGCGGGCGCGTGCGCCACCCTCGTCGTCGAGCGCCTTGGTGACGGTGAGCTTGCCCGACTGGCGGCGATCGTCGGCACCGGGGCGACCACTGCGCGCAGGCTTGGGCGGCAGCTTGGGGCGCTCGGGCGAGGCGACGGGCGTGAAGCGGCGGGGCGGGGGCGCCCCATTGGCGGGACGCGCCTCGGGCTCGCCGGCGACCTCGGCGGCAGCAGCCACCTCCGGTTCGGCGACGGGCGCGGCCGGCGCGGCGGCGGCAGGCGCGGCCTCGGGCTGGGCCTTGGCCTCTTCCGCTGCCGTCAGCTTGCCTTCGGCGCGGCGCTTCTCTTCCTCGATCGCCTCTACCTTGAGGCGATCGTCGCGGCGGCGATTCTCCTCGTTGGCGGCCATGCGCGCCTCTTCGGCCTCGCGCAGCAGGCGCTCCTGCTGCTCGCGACGCTCAAGCGGGGTCAGCGGACGCGCGTTGGTCTGCTGGGGGCGGGGCGCAGGCGCGGGGGCGACGGGAGGGGGCGGCGGCGGGGGCGGGGCGGGCGCTGCCACGACGGGCGCCGCAACGGCGGCCTGCTGCACCTCGGGCTCGGGCGTCGGCACAGTCTCGACGGGCGCCTCGACCTGCGGCTCTTCACCTGGTCGGCTGAGCACACGGCGGCGCTTCACCTCGACGACGACGGTGTTCGAGCGGCCATGGCTGAAGCTCTGCTTCACCTTGCCCGTCTCGACCGTACGCGTGAGGCCCAGCGGCGCGCGCATACCCAGTTTCGGCTTGTCCTGATCGCTCATCGACTACTCTAATCCCTACGGTCCTGTCCGGCAGCATCGCCGCCGGTATCATTCTGCTCGACGGCGTCGCCGCCGTCGGTGTCATTCGGTACGGTCGAAACCGGAAGGCCCCGCGAAGAATCGCGAGGCTCGGCCCCATCGTTCAGTCCGATAAATCCGCGCCAACGTGCGAGCGCATGCGATACGCGCTGAGCGGCAGCCCGGTCTACGAGGGCGATATGTACCACATTCTCACGCCCCAGCGCCATCGCCAATATGGTGCGCGAGACGGGCAATGCCACCCCCCGCAAGCCCGAACCCTCTTCATCCCGGCCGACGCGAAGCGCCTGGTCGAGTTTGCGCGAGCCATCCGGGCCGGCATCGGCGGCGTGCATCAGCAGCTGGACGCGGCCCTTGCGTGCCGCCTCCTCGATGCGATCGGAGCCGAGGACCAGCGCGCCCGAGCGCGATTCCAGCCCAAGGCGGTCGAGGAAGGCGCGCTCCAACGCGGTTTCGATACGCTGCCCGAGATCGTCGGGGATGTTTAGCGGCTTGCCCTTGAAGGAGCGCGCCAGCGCGCCGCGGAGCTTGCCCTTGGCCTGCGCCGTCTCGAGCATCGCGCGATCGACGCCGATCCAGGCGCCACGACCCGGCGCCTTGGCGCGCACGTCGGGCAGCAGATCGCCGTCGGGCGAGATGGCGAGGCGAATGAGGTTGTCGCGTGCGTCGTGCGCCCCGGTGAGGATGCATTTGCGTTCGGGCGTGTGGGGGGAATCCGCCGCCGACGAATCGCCGACGTCGTCCGTGCCGAGCGATGCCGGGACACCCGACGCGGCGTCGGTATCCCCCGGCCTTGCTCGGGACGAAAGATCGTTTTCGGCTGGACCGCTCAGATGCTCATCGTTTTCCATCCGCAAGAGCGACCTCCTGCGGCTGGAGCGGCACACGGTCGGCGAGCAGCATGCCGGCGGAGCCGTAATTCTCGGGGCTGACTTCCTCGATCACGACCTGGACGGCGGCGGGGACCTTGCCCAGCCGCGCGACCAACGAGGCGGTCACGTCGGCGACGACCCCGGCCTTCTGCTCCTTGGTGGCGGAGCCTGCGATCCTGATCGAGACGAAGGGCATCAGGCCTCGTTCTCCGTCGCGGGCGCTGCGGCGGGCTCCTCGTCGAACCAGCCGGCGGCGTGGCGCGCGGCCATGATGATTTCGTTGCCCTGCTCTTCGCTGAGACCATATTCGGCGAGCACGCCACCCTTGTCCTCGGCGCGCTGTTTGACCGGGGCGGCGCCCTCGGCACGGCGGCGCGGCTCGACGCGCTTCTTCTGGACGAGCTCGTCGGTGGCGAGATCGCCGATGTCGTCGAGCGTCAGGATCTTGGCCTTGCCCAGCGTCACCATCATCGCCTCGGTGATGTAGGGCAGCTCGCCGATCGCATCGGCGACGCCGAGCGCGGTCCGCGTCTCGCGGTTGGCGGTCTCCTTGCGGTCGAGCGCCTCCTGCGCGCGGTTCTGCAGCTCGCCGGCGAGATCGTCGTCGAAGCCCTCGATCACCGCGAGCTCGGACGGATCGACATAGGCGACCTCCTCGAGGCTGCCGAAGCCCTCCGCAACGAGCAGCTGCGCGAGCGTCTCGTCGACGTCGAGCTCGCCCTCGAACAGACCTGTGCGCTCGGTGAATTCCTTCTGGCGCTTCTCCGAGGCGTCGGCCTCGGTGAGAATGTCGATCGCCTTGCCGGTGAGCTGTGAGGCCAGGCGGACGTTCTGGCCACGGCGGCCGATCGCCAGCGACAACTGATCGTCGGGGACGACGACTTCGATGCGCTCGTCATCCTCGTCGATCACGACGCGCGCGACATTGGCGGGCTGCAGCGCGTTGACCACGAAGGTTGCGACGTCGGGCGACCAGGGAATGATGTCGATCTTCTCGCCCTGCATTTCCTGCACGACGGCCTGGACGCGGCTGCCCTTCATGCCGACGCAGGCGCCGACCGGATCGATCGACGAATCGCGCGAGATCACGCCGATCTTGGCGCGCGAACCGGGGTCGCGGGCGGCGGCCATGATCGTGATCACGCCGTCGTAGATTTCGGGCACTTCCTGCGCGAACAGCTTCTTCATGAAATCGGGATGCGCGCGGCTGAGGAAGATCTGCGGCCCACGCACTTCGCGTGCGACCTTGAGGATCAGCGAGCGGATGCGATCGCCGACGCGGACGACTTCGCGCGGGATCTGCGCGTCGCGGCGGATGACGCCCTCGGCGCGGCCGAGATCGACGACGACATGGCCGAATTCGACGCGCTTGACGACGCCGGTGATGATCTCGCCGACGCGGTCCTTGAACTCGCCATATTGACGCTCGCGCTCCGCGTCGCGGACCTTCTGGAAGATGATCTGCTTGCTGGCCTGCGCCTGGATGCGGCCGAACTCGATCGCGGGCAGCGGATCGACGATATAGTCGCCGATCGCGGCGCCCTTCTGCAGCTTCTCGCCGTCGGCGACGGAGACCTGCGTGAAGTAGTTCTCGACCTCCTCGACCACCTCGACGACGCGCCACAGGCGGAGCTCGCCGCCCTTGGGATCGATCTTGGCGCGAATGTCGTTCTCGGCGCCGTAGCGCGTCTTGGCGGCGCGCTGGATCGCGTCCTCCATCGCCTCGATCACGATCTCGCGATCGATCAGCTTCTCCTTGGCCACCGAATCGGCGATGGCGAGCAGTTCGGCCTTATTGGCGGAAATGGCGGTGGCCACGAGGTTATCCTTCCTTCGAGATGCTGTCGTCGCCTTCGTCGGGCGCGATTTCGATGATCTTGTCCGCGCCGTCCGTAGAGAGGGGCGCGGTGGCCTTGATGAGCGCGTCGGTCAAGATCAGCTTGGCCGATGCGATGGTGGACATGTCGGTCGCGAACTCGCCCGCGTCCTTGGAAAGCGAGAAACGGACGATGCTGCCCTCGGTGCCGAGGATGCGCCCGTCGAGATGCTTGCGCCCCTCGATCTTGTCGACCAGCCGGACGCGCGCGTCGAAGCCTGCCCAGTCGTCGAAGTCCGCCAGGCGGGTCAGCGGCCGGTCGATGCCGGGCGAGCTGACCTCGAGCCGATAGGCTTCCTCGATCGGGTCGTGCTGGTCGAGCACGTCCGAGATGCGGCGGCTGAGCGCTTCGCAATCCGAGAGATCGAGCTGACGCGTGTCGGGGCGCTCGGCCATCACCTGCAGCGTCGGATCGGAGCGCCCGCCGTTCATCTTGACGCGCACCAGCGCGAGTCCGAGCGCTTGGGCTTCGGGCTCGATCAGGCGGGCGATGTCGGCGATGTCGGTCATGCGGTCCTTGGCGACGGGGTAGTGGAAACGTCGAGCGCCTTCCAGCCGGCCCCGGTGGGACCAGCCTCGGCAGAGTTTCCAATGTCGAGAAGGCAAGTCGCATATAGATCGAGTCTCGCGTTCGGGCAAGCGCTGCAGCATAGCCACATCCGTTCGCGCCGAGCGCAGTCGAACCGCACCGTCGGCGCGTGGCCTTCGACTGCGCTCGGGCCGAACGGACAGGTGTTGGGAGATTCGAAGATATGCGTTCGATGCTTTGTGCCACGCTGATGCTGCTTGCCACGCCCGCCGCCGCCGAGGTGAACGCCGGGCGCGACAAACCCAATCCGGTCCAGCCGTTCGTCGAGGCGGGCATCGCGACGTTCGACTATCCCTGGGCGATCGCCTTCCTGCCCGACGGGCACATGCTGATCACCGAGAAGCCGGGCAAACTCTATCTGGTCAGCCAGACCGGGTCCAAGCAACAGGTGACCGGCGTCCCGCGCGTCAATTATGATTCGTCGCAGGAGGGTCTGCTCGACGTCGCGGTATCGCCGCATTTCGGCACCGACCACATGATCTATCTGACCTATTCGGAGCCGGGCGCGGGCGGTTCCGGTCTGGCGCTGGCACGCGCCACGCTGGCCGGGACGACGCTCGCCGGGCTGCAGGTGATCTGGCGGCAATTGCCGCGCGGCCACGGCGGGCAGGATGGCGGCATCGTCGCCTTCGATCCGTCGGGGCAGCATCTGTTCCTTACCGTCGGCGAACGGCAGCGCTTCACCCCGGCGCAGGATCCCAACCAGGCGACCGGCAAGATCCTGCGCCTGACGCTCGACGGCAAACCCGCGCCGGGCAATCCGATGGCGGGCAAGATCGGCGCGAGCATCGTCGTGGTGACCGATCCGCCCAGCGACACGGTCGCGGCGAACACCGCACCCGGTCGCAAGGTGACGCTGCCCGGCCCCAATCTGACCCCCGCCGAGACCTGGAGCACCGGCCACCGCAACCCCTACGGCCTCGCCTATGACGACAAGGGGCTGCTGTGGGAGACCGAGATGGGCCCCAAGGGCGGCGACGAACTCAATCTGATCAAGCCGGGCAAAAATTACGGCTGGCCCGTGGTGTCGAACGGGATCAACTATGACGGCGTGCCGATCCCGAAGCACGACACGCATCCCGAGTTCGAGAAGCCGGTCGTCTACTGGACGCCGGTGATCGCGCCGGCGGGGCTCGCCTTCTATTATGCGAAACTATTCCCGCAATGGCGCGGATCGGCGTTCGTAGGCGGCCTCGCCTCGGACGCGCTGGTGCGGATCGGCTTCGACGGCAAGGGCGGCGCCCATGAGGTGGAGCGCTGGGACATGGGCCATCGCATCCGCGACGTGAAGGTCGGGCCGGATGGTGCGCTGTGGCTGCTCGAGGACGAGGAAGGCGGACGATTGCTCAGGCTGACGCCGAAGAAGTAAATGGTGCGGATCGGATCGCTGAAACGGGAAAATCTGCGGTCGAGCTTGCGCAGGAACACGGAAGAGCGGACTGGCGATCCGCTCTAATGCGCGTCCGCTTCCAATCTCCTCGGCATGAACGCCTGCGACAGCCCGTGATACAGTCGCTCGCGGCAGACCAGCGACGCGACCGCGTCGGCGATCAGCGCGGTCGCCAGCAGCGGGAGCAGAAGGCCATGGCTCGCGGTGGCCTCCGAGATGATCACCACGGCGGTGAGCGGCGCGCGCACCACGCCGGTGAAATAGCCGATCATGCCGAGCAGTACGACCGGGCCGGCGGCTTGCGACGGGAATATCGCGCGCAGCAGATCGCCCAGCCCCGCGCCGGTCGCGAGCGAAGGCGCGAAGATGCCGCCGGGCAGCCCCGATATCGCGGTCGCCAGCGTCGCGACGAATTTCGCCGGGCCGAACCAGTGCGGCATGTCGGCGCCGAGGATCATCTGCCGGGCGGGCTCATAGCTCGTACCCCAGGTCAGGCCGGTCGCGCAGCCGACGATCGCGACGACGAGACCGGCCGCCGCCGCGGTGAGCACCGGATGGCGCCGCAGCACCGCCAGCGGCCGGATCGGCGACAGGCTGAACGCCAGCATCGCCTTGGCGAACAGTCCGCCTGTCAGGCCGCCGATCACACCCGAGACCGGCACGACCAGCAGTGCCTGGCGTAGCGGCAGCGTCGTGCTCATTGCGCCGAAATAGACATAGTCGCCGGCAAGCCCCAGGCTGACCATTCCCGAGATCAGCACCGCGGTCATCACCAGCAGCGTCATCTTTTGCTCGTAGGCCGCCGCGAGCTCCTCGATCGCGAAGGTGACGCCGGCAAGCGGCGTGTTGAACGCCGCCGCGACGCCCGCCGCCCCGCCCGCGATCATCACCGAGGCGCGGATCGGCACGCGGAACAGCCTGTGCGCATAGGCCATGATGCTCGCCGAGATCTGTACCGTCGGCCCCTCGCGCCCGACCGAAGCGCCGACCAGCAAGGCGGCGATCGTGCTGACGAACTTGACGGAGGCGGTCCTCCACGAGGCGAGCGCCGCCATCGCGCCGTCGGGATCGAGCCGTGCCGCCATGATCTGCGGGATACCCGATCCGCGCGCCTCGGGCGCGACGTGGCGGGTGAACCACACCAGCGCGGCGAAGCCGGCCGGCGTCAGCAGCAACGGCGCCCACCAAGCGAGATGCACCAGCGAGAGGAACACCCCGCTCGCCCAGTCCGCCGCCTTGGCGAACAGCAGCGCGGCGAGCCCGAGTGCCACCGCACCCGTCAGGATCGCGGCACGCACGCGCCATACCGGTGCGGTCGGCCCATGACGGCGCGCAAGCGTTTTCGCGCGCTCGATCGTCTCGCGGCGTGTCACGCGCCGCCGATCGCGGGTATGTCCGTGCGGCGATATCGGGAATACCAGACCTCGTGCCCCTTGGCGCGCGCCTTGGCTTCGTAGCGCGTTTCGGGCCAGTCGTCGGGACGGACGAGGAAATCCTGCGGGCCGTCCACCTGCCATTCGAACTGGGGGAGGCTCGCCATCACCATCATCGCCCAGCGGACGTAGATCGGGTGATCGGTACCGAAGCGGAACTCGCCGCCCGGCTTGATCTTGGCGGCGAGCAGTCCGATCGGGCCGGGATTCATGAAGCGCCGCTTGGCGTGGCGTGCCTTGGGCCAGGGATCGGGGTGGAGCAGCCAGCCGCGATCGAGGCTGGCGTCCGGCAGGCGCTCGAGCACCTCGATCGCGTCGCCCATGTGCAGGCGGACGTTGGTCAGCCCGCGGTCGCGGATGTGCATCAACGCGCCGACGACGCCGTCGAGGAACGGTTCGCAGCCGATGAAGCCCATGTCGGGTGCCATCGCCGCCTGCTGCGCCATATGCTCGCCCTTGCCAAAGCCGATCTCGATCGCGAGCGGTCGATCCTGACCGAACAGCCGCGTCGCATCGAGCGGGCCGTCGGCGGGGACCTCGATCGTCGGCAGCAGCTCGTCGATCAGCCCGGCCTGTCCGGCGCGCAGCGCATGGCCTTGCCTGCGGCCATAGAGCCGGCGGATCGTCAACGGATCGGTCATGTCCGCGCCCTTAGCGGGTGCGCCCACGCTTTGCACCCCTCGGAACGCCTCGCCGAACGGCTCGTTGACCCTGCCTGAGGAGAGCCGACATGACCGACACGCCGAACATGCCGATCGACGACGAGGCGCTCGACACGATTGCGGTCGCGCCGCCCGAGCCCGACGGCGCCGATGCGGGCCCTGCGCCGACGGCCGAGAATGACGACGAGAAACCCGCGGTCCGCGAGGCGCACGACGCCGGCACGCACGACGCGCTCGCCAACGATCCGCATCATGAAGATGCGAAGCTCGATATCGGGCTGGACGAGAGCTTTCCGAGTTCCGATCCGCCGGCCAACGTCGCCCCCGGCCATGACGAGCCGGCACCGTCCTCCGGTTTCGACGAGGAGGCCGAAAAGGCGCGCAAGCCCGCCGATCGATAGTCGCGAGATTGCAACAGTATCGACATAATGCGGCCGACGCGGGCACTCGCGCCGGTCGCTTGTTGCGCCGCAACACGTTTCCTGCTTCGATTCTGAGCGATGGCTCGGACTGGTTAAGCCTCGGGTAACCGCTTGGGGCATACTCTCCAGCCTATCTTGGCGGGGAAATGCTATGGGCACGCAGCAACGACCAGCAGACGGCGCGATGACATTGGCGGAGATGAAGGAGTTCGCTTCCTTCCCCGCCGCGACGCAGCGCTATATCAGGCGATCGCTCGACGTCGGGCTGATGCGACAGGATGCGCTGGGCCGTTGGTCGCGCGACGTCGTCGAAGCCGCCAGCATCCGGGCCCAGACGCGGGTCTATGACCGGCTCACCGGCCTGCGTCAGATCATCCCCGACGACAGCGGCCTCGACGCGGTCGAGCCCTTCATGGCGCCGCTGGTCAGCATCTCCGCCTTCGACCTCGGACAGGATCGGCTGAGCAGCTTCGGTGCCTATCGTTTCCTCTACGAACGGCTGCTCGGCGCGCCGGTGCGGCCATGGCTGCCGGGCGCCTTCTGCGCAGCCGCCGCGCTGCCGCACCTCCATCCCGAGCGGCGGCGCTCGCTGCTCCAGTCGATCAGCGAAGCGGCGGCGACCGCGGCAGGCTGGTCGGCGCGCGAGCCCAGCTTCTTCCCGGAATGGGTCGAAAAGGTCGATACCCGGCTCGCCAACTGAGGTTTCGCAAATCGACACCGTCATGCCGGACCACGTCCGGCATGGCGAAGAAGGCATATCGGGCGGCGGAGCGCACGAAACGCATCGCCTCCGGAGGCGTTCGATGGCAGGGTGACCGCCGCCATCTGCCTCGGAGATCCTTCCCATGTCCGTCATCCGCCTCGAGACCAAACGCGTCGAGAAGCCCTGGGGCCGTCACGATCTGTGGCCCGGCTTCGAGGATGCCCCCGCGGACGGTCCGCCGATCGGCGAAGTCTGGTTCCAGGCGCCCAAGGGTGTCGGCGAGGACGATCCCGAGCTGCTGATCAAATATCTGTTCACCTCCGAACGCCTCTCGGTGCAGGTCCACCCCGACGACGCCGATGCGCGCGCCCGCGGCTATGAGCGCGGCAAGAGCGAGGCGT
>Ga0302314_10021792_pt1 | contig 10539 bp, 9 predicted proteins | sample III_Palsa_N2_3_FD_200533 | JGI IMG/M metagenome (GOLD analysis project Ga0302314, IMG submission 200533) | Peat permafrost microbial communities from Stordalen Mire near Abisko, Sweden - III_Palsa_N2_3 | ecosystem: Environmental > Terrestrial > Soil > Palsa > Peat permafrost | place: Sweden... | reverse complement strand
CTCGACGCTTTCGCTGCGCCGGTCGTGCCGCGAAGGCATCTGCGGGTCGTGCGCCATGAATATCGGCGGCCGCAACACACTGGCCTGTATCAAGGGCCACGACGAGTTCCAGGGCGATATCGTCATTTCGCCGCTGCCGCACATGCCGGTGGTCAAGGACCTGGTGCCGGACCTGACCGGCTTCTACAACCAGTACGCCTCGATCGAGCCGTGGCTGCAATCGAAGACGCCGGATCCGGAAAAGGAACGCCTGCAGACGCCGAAGGCCCGCGACAAGCTCGACGGTCTTTATGAGTGCATCCTGTGCGCCTGCTGCTCGACCTCGTGCCCCAGCTATTGGTGGAACCAGGACAAGTATCTGGGGCCCGCGGCCCTGCTGCAATCCTACCGTTGGCTGGCCGACTCGCGTGACGAGAACACCAAGGAACGGCTGGAAGCGCTGGAAGATCCCTTCAAGCTCTATCGCTGCCACACCATCATGAACTGCGCCCAGGTTTGCCCGAAGGGGCTGAACCCGGCCAAGGCCATCGCCGAGATCAAGAAAATGATGCCGTCGAAGGGCTAAAATCCCGGACACCCAACTTTTTTGTTGCCTTTATGAAGGGCCGGAGCGCAGGCTTCGGCCCTTCAAGATTAGATAAGACCCATGGCCAAGATCACCTATATCGAACATACCGGCGCCGCACACACCCTTGAGGTGAAGACCGGCCAGAGCGTCATGGAAGGCGCCGTCAAGAACAACATCCCCGGCATCGACGCCGACTGCGGCGGGGCCTGCGCCTGCGCCACCTGCCACGTCTATGTCGATGAAGCCTGGACGGAAAAGACCGGCACGGCTTCGGTCATGGAGGAGTCGATGCTCGACTTCGCCCAGGACCAGCGCCCCAATTCGCGCCTGTCGTGCCAGATCATCGTCAGCGACGCGCTGGATGGCTTGATCGTCCGCATGCCCGAAAACCAGCATTGATGTGCGCTCAAGCGCCGCGCGGGCTCACGCGCAAATGTGCGCGGCGGCCCATTCTTGCTTAAAGACGAGTTGGCGCCCCTGCCAAACCGCGTTGCGGTTTGGAGATTTCGCGCATGTCTCCACACTGACGGGTTTTGACATCAGGCGGCGTAGGCTCGCCCCATGACATACACACTTCTCTGGGAATTCCGCGTCATCCCTGCCCGGCGCGACCGTTTCGAAGCCGCCTACGCCCCCGACGGCGATTGGGTGGGGCTGTTCTCACAAGCCTCGGGCTATCGCGGCACGCAACTGCTGCGCAGCGCCGACGAGGCCGGGCGCTACGTCACCATCGACCGCTGGGACAGCCGCGAGGCTTTTCTTGCCTTCAAACGCGACAATGCCGAGGCCTATGTCGCGCTCGACCGACAATGCGAACCGCTGACCCTCTCGGAAAAGCCGATCGGCGCGTTCGAGGCGTAGGTACCCTACGGGTTCGGCGCCACCACACGCCAGAAGAACTTCTGCAGGGTATCGATCAGCGTTTCGCGGCTAATCAATTCAGGGGACAGCACCACCTCGTCACAGGCGCCGTGCACGGCGTTGAACAGCATCACGGCCAGCAGGCGCGGTTGCTCAACCGTCCAGGCGCCGGCCGCTGTCCCAGCCTTCAAAAACGCCTCGACATGGTCGACGACCGGGTTCTGGTTCATCTCCTTGCGCTCGGCCGGCGCGTATTCGTGAAAGACGACGTCGTGGATCTGAAGTTCGGCGAAGAACTTGTTGATCGCCGTCTCCAGCCAGATATTCATCCGCCCCTGCCAGTCGTCTGCCGGCAAGGATGCCTGGGCCTCGACAAGATCGCTCAGAAAACGCGCGACATAGCGGTCCTGCAAGGCCATCAGCAGGGCGTCCTTGGAGGCGAAATGGTGATAGAAACCGCCCTTGGACACACCCGCCGCGGTGACGATGTCATCCACGCTGGTCGCGGCTATGCCCTTGGCGACAAACAGGCCAAGCGCCGCATCCATCAGCTCTTCGCGGCGGACATCGGCAGGCTTGGTGCGGGCGTGATCAGTCGTCATGCCCCTGCATAGATCGCCCGCCGTCAAATGTGAAGCTGCCAGATTCATGTCAGGGTGCGGGCCGCAATCAGGTCAGCATAGCGATCCTTCCAAGCGACCAAATGATCGTGGCGCCCCTCTTCGACCACCGTTCCCCGTTCCAGCACGACGATCCAGTCGGCCAGCTTCATCGTTTCCAGCCGACGCCCGATCAGCAGCACGGTGCAGCCGCGGCGAACGCGGGATACGGCGGCGATCCAGGCCGCCTCATCACCAATGCCTTGGCCGGCGGCCATTTCGTCGAGGATCAGGATCGGCGCCCGGCCCAGCACGGCGCAGGCCAGGGCCAGCCTCTGACGCTCACCGGCGGTCAATAGTCCCGCCCAAACGTCTGGCGGCGTATCATAGCCTTCCGGCAGGCGCAGGATCGGCTCGTGCACCTGGGCCAATCGCGTCGCGTCTTCGATCTCCGCCTGCGCGGCGCCGGGCCGTGCCCGGCGGAACAGCACGCGGATCGGCTCATGCGGCAACCGGCACGTCCGCGGCACAATCGCGACCAGGTCGCGCAACATGGCCGGCGGCAAGTCGCGAATATCGACGCCACCGATGCACACGCGGCCGCCCTCGACGTCCCACAGGCGTTGCAGCAAGCGGGCGCAACTGCGCTTGCCGGCGCCAGTATGGCCGACAAGCGACACCATCTGGCCCGCCGGGATATCGAAGCTGACACCGCGCAACACCGGATGGCCCGTGTCTTCATAGCCGAAGCGAACGTTGTCGAACGACACGGCCATGTTCGACAGCACGGGCTCGGCGCCACGCTCGTTCAGCAATGGAAAAGGAATGACCTGGCCACGCGCCAGAACCGAATGACGACCACGCATCGCGCGAACTCCCGTTACGGAAATCACCTTGACCGACCGACGGTCGGTCGTCAAGTTAATTGCGAATCGTTATCGTCCACATCAGGGCGCTGCCGCCTCGTCAGGGCGCCGGCGGCGTGTAATAGGCGTCCCACAGCAGGTTATGGAACTTATAGGTGGGATCCAGGCGTTGCTTGAGCGCGAAATAGTCGGGCGCCCGCGGATAGGCCTTCAGGAACTGCACCTTCGTGGCGATGACCTGATAGGGCAGGTAATAGTCTCCGCCCTCGTCGATCGAAAGCTGGATCAGTTGCGACGTCCAGACCTTGACCGCGGCCTCGTCTTGCGGACGCGTCCCTTGGGCGTAGTAGATCACGAAGCAGAACGTGTCCTGACGCGCCCAGGACAGGAGGGTATTTGGCTCCGCCGGCGAATGCCGGATGGCGATGTTGAGCACATTGGCCTTATGGGTTCTCAGGATATCGGCCATCTTCGGCACGAAGTCGTCGAACGTGCCGACCGGCACGAAATACTCCTGAAGCACATAGGTGGTTTTCGCCCGCGACGCCGGCTCCAGCTGGTTGGCGTCCTGGCTGGCGGCATAGTTGCGCCACACCACCTGGGTCGGGCCGCCGTCGACCGGATCGTAGGCATATTCCCGTACCCATTTGCCGAGCGCGGTGTCGGTAACGAAATCGAGCATCAGATGGTCGAAGGCTGTGGGTTTGGCCAAAGGCGCCAGCCGGCCCTTCACCGTGACCGGCTTGTCGGTCGCGTAATAGGTGACGGCGCTGAGGGTCTTGTATTCCGGTGGGTAGAGGGTGGCGTAGTGCAGGACGGCGTCCGGGCGCCCGTAGACCTGGTCGGCGAAGAAACGCTCATAGCCACCAAGCGGCAGGCGTTGCGCCACCCGCTCGAGCGGCCGGTTGTCGGCGAGGTCCAGCGTCACCTCGACAATGATGCCGAGGCCGCCATAGCCGCCGATGGCGCCGTAAAAGATATCGGGATTCTTGTCGCGGCTCGCCGTCTTGATCGTACCGTCGGCCAGGACGATCTTGAACGACTTGACCGAATTGACCACCGGCCCTTCGTTGAAATAGTTGCCGTGCGCATTGACGCTGAGCGTGCCGCCGACGGTAAAGTTCGAATAGCTCTGCATGATATGGACCGAGAGGTCCTTCGGGTCGATCGCTTCCTGGATGGCGCGCCACGTCGTGCCGGCCTCGACCGTGATCAGATGCTGCTTGGCGTCGATGCTGAGGACGTGGTTGAAGTGCCGCATATCGACGAACAGGCACCCTGTGCAAGCCGTCTGGCCGCCTTGCGAGTGACGCGCGCCGCCGATGGAGATGGGGCCGTTGTGCGCCCCGACGATGCGGCTGATCTCGCCGACCGAGGTCGGTGTGACGACGGCTTCGACGGAGACGGGATTAAGCCGGGTAACGTCATTGACCGTCTCGCCGGCCAGGGTCTGCCCGACCGGCAAGACCGCCAGCAACATCGCCAGTCCCAAGCCCAGCAGGGATATCCTGTTCATCGCGCCCCTCAATCCGGCAATTTAGAGCGCAATCCGATAAAGTGGAAACCACTTTTGGCTAGGCCGAACTTCGTTTCGGTTAAATTGCGCGACCAAGCAAAGGCTTAGAGCGGGATGATGTTTCTACCTAACATCATAACGCTCTAGCGGCGCCGGAAGTCGAAATCGACCTCGTCCCCGGTCGCACCCTTGGGCCAGAACAGCCACACGGGATCGCATTTGCCGTCGTCCACGGTGATGCTGATGCGATGATCGGTATCGAGGTCCAATTCCTTCTGGGCTTGTTGCGACCACAGCTCCTGCTTCACCGTGGCGCGCCCGGCATCGCACAGCGCGACCTGCTGATCCGGCCGCGAGGCCAGCAGGATATAGGCCGATTGCGCCTTGTCGCCGCTCGCCACCCGCGCATCGATATCGATGAAGGTGCCATAGGCCTTGTCACGGATGACCCGCCAGCACACGGTATCCGGAATGCCATCGCCGTTAACATCGTAGTGCGCCATGTGCTCGGCCTTGCCGGCGGCGCAGGCGGCCGTCATGGCGATGTGCCAGTCGCCGACCTGCGTATCGGGCGGGTCGATGATCGCCACGGCGGAAGACGATGAGGCAGACGCAGCCTTCATGGGCGGCGCGGCGGGTTTGGCAGCCGAGGCCGGCGGCCGACCACCCCCGTCATTGTCCTCGCCGGCCAGATCCCGCGCCGCCTTCTGCACGCGGTCGCAGCCCGTTACCAGCAGCAAAGCCATCAGCGCCACGGCGCCTATTCCTATCGGTCTCATCCCGTTCTCCCCTCGTCTCCCGGTTCTTATAACACCGGCTCAAAGGGATTGCCATAAAAATTTGAACACTGTTCAAAATATCAGACCTGGGGTTCGACAACCGTTTCCGCCTCGGCCAGGCGGCGTTCGCGCGCCTGGCGTACGAAGGTTTGGGACAGGGCATGGTACAGCGGCCGCGGGCAGATCAGGCGTGAGACGCTGTAGGCCAGGAGGCTGGTGGCGATCAGGGGCAAAACCATGTTGTGGTCGTTGGTCATCTCCATGACGATGACGAAGGCGGTCAACGGCGACTGCACCACGCCCGAGAAATAGCCGACCATGCCGAGCAGGGCCATGGTCGCCAGCGGCAAGGCCGGCACCAGCCAGTGCAGGTCCGCGCCCACGCCGGCGCCGGCCGACAGGGAGGGCGCGAACAGACCGCCGGGAATGCCCGAAATCCCCGCCAACAGAGCGCTTGCGATGCGCAACAAACCATAGCCGAACGGCATAGACGGGTCGCCGGCCAGCAGGCTCTTGGCATTGCTGTAGCCGGTGCCGAAAGCCGCGCCGCCGCTCACCAGGCCCAGCACGGCCAGGACCAGCCCGCAGGTGGCAGCAAACACCACCGGATGGCGCGAGATCAACCCGCCCCACAGCCCGCCCAGATGCTTGGCCCCGAAAATGGTCAGGCGGCTGAACCCGCCACCCAGAAGGCCACCGACCACGCCACAGATGGCGACCGCCCAGACGTCGCCCCAGCCGATGAGACCGACCGTGTCGCGGCCGAAATAGGTATAGTCGCCGAGCAGGCCCAGCGAGGCGACGCCGGCCAGCATCACCGTCAAGATCACCGTTCCAGAGGTGCGCTGCTCGAATGACTTGCCCAGCTCCTCGATGGCGAAGACGATGCCGGCCAAAGGCGTATTGAAGGCCGCCGCCACGCCGGCCGCGCCTCCCGCCAGGAGCAGGGCCGATTCATTGCTGACGATGCCGCCGGCCCGGGCCGTAAAGCGCATCAGCGAGGCCCCGATCTGCACGGTCGGCCCTTCGCGCCCGATCGGCGCGCCGCAGACCAGGCCCAACAAGAGCAGGATGATCTTGCCGACGACGATGCGCATCGACACGAGATTGTCCAATCCCTTGGGATGGTGGCGCACGATTTCCGAAGCCGCGATCACCTGGGGAATGCCCGAGCCTTGGGCGCCGCGAAACCAGCGCCGCGAAATGAAGGCCGATGCGCCGAAGCCCACAGGGGTCAGGATCAGGGGCAACCATACGACATGTCCGCGCATGATGAAGAAAAGGGCCTGCGCCTTGTCCGAAGCGATGGCCAGGGCAACCGCGACAAGCCCGACCACTAGCCCACCGCTCCAGAAAACCAGCTGGGAACGCCAGTGAGTCAGGCTCATCCAGCGGGAAAAGGTGGGACGAAGACGGCGAAGGTCGCGAGGCATGGGCAAACCGATCGATAGGGGAGCATGGCCTGGGGTCGTGTGATCACTTCCGGCCTAAATTTGCAAGCCGTTCCCGAGAGCGGCAAGAATTGACTTAGGGCGCCTTGATAGGCAAATGGCGGCCATGATGACCTGGTCCGCCTTTATGCACGCCTTGTGGCCCCGCCCGATGTCCGTGTCCTGGCCCGAACGCCTGCGCGGTGCGCTGGGTGGCGGGATCGGCATCGCCTTCGCCACCTTCACCGGCATGGCCATAGCCAATGCCCTGCATCTGTCGCCGTGGCTGGTCGCGCCCATAGGCGCCAGCGCCGTCCTGGTCTTCGCCGTGCCGGCCAGTCCCCTGGCCCAACCATGGGCGGTGATCGGCGGCAATACGGTCGCGGCGATTGCCGGCCTTGCGGCGTGCAATCTTATCCCCGACCCTTTGTTGGCCGCGTCCGTCGCCGTCGGCCTGGCCATCGCCGCGATGTTCGCCCTGCGCTGCCTGCATCCGCCGGGGGGCGCCATGGCCCTGCTGGTCGTGCTGACCCATACCAAGGCGTGGTCGTTCGTGCTGTTTCCCGCCTTCACCGATTCGCTGCTGCTAGTGGTGGCCGGGATCGCCTATCATGCGCTTACGCGCCACAGCTATCCGCATGTGCTGAAACCTGCACCGGTCGATGGCTTGATCGAATCCGACTTCGCCGCCGCGATCGCCAGTGAAACGGAGCTGCTGGATATCGATCCGGCCGATCTCAAGCGCCTGATCGCCGCTGCCGAGCGCCACGCCGATGAACGGCGGAAGGGGTAGAAAATCGGATATTCCTGCGGGTAAAAGACCTCTCCGTCACGGGGCTTCGCCTATCGGCTTGCTCCCGCGCCACGGCACCGGCCGCCCGGCTCCCCCGCTTCGCGAAGAGGCTCGCATGGGAGGACAGGTCGGAGCGAGGGCTTACGCGACGTCGACGACGCCCAGAACGCCGGTGGAGCTCGGCGGCAGGAGCATGGGCTCGGGCACCGGGCTCTTTTGCTCGACGATCTCGGTCGTGCCCTGGCCGGCCCGGTTCTGGTTCGGCAGATGAATCTTGAAGCTGGCGCCTTCGGTCGGCTCGGATTCCAGCGTGATCCAGCCCTCGTGCAGCTCGACCAGCGCCTTGACGAGCGCCAGACCCAGGCCCGGGCCGCCGCGTTCACGGCCGATGAACCGGTCGAAAATGTGCGCCTGGACGTGATAGGGGATGCCGCGGCCCTGGTAGGCGATCTCGATGACCAGATTGTCGCCCGAGCGCTCGGCCTTCAGCATCACGGCCTTGTCGGGCGCCGCATTGCGCACGGCATTGCCCAGCAGGTGGTCGAGGCATTGGCCGAGACGGCGGGCATCGACATGGACGAGGCCGGTTTCGACCACGCCCGCATAGTCGAACTTCACGCCGCGCGCCTTGATGGCGTCGGCCAGGCGCGCACCGACCTCGGCGACGATGTCGAGCAGGCGGACATCGGCCACGGTGATGGTCATTTCGCCGGCATCGATCTGCGCCATGTCGAGCACGTCGTCGATCGAACGTGCCAGTTCCTGCGCCGCGCTCTGGATCGATTCAAGGTATGAGCGCTGCTTGGCGTCCTGGCTCTTGTTCTGGGCGTGCATCAGGTCGGCGTAGCCGACGATGGTGGTCAGCGGCGTGCGCAGCTCATACGACACGTTGGCGACGAAATCGCGCTTCAACCGCACCGACTCGTTCAGCGCCTCGTCGCGCGCCACGATGGCCTTTTCCAGTTGCCGCGTGGCCGTGATGTCGGAGAAAGCGACCAGCGTCGCGCCGTCCGGCAGGGGCTGGGTGCGCCATTGCGCCAGTCGGCCGTCGCTGAGCTTGATCTCACCCAGTTGCGGCGCGCGGGCCAGCGGGTCGGTGTCGGTGACCCGCGCCTTCAGTTCCTGCCAGAAGCCACGGTCGTGAACCAGCGGCAGGCATTGCTCGGCGACCGTGGTGAAGTCGACCACGCCCTCGATATCCTCGCCGCGCAGCTTCCAGAACTTGTCGAAAGCCTGGTTCCTCAGGCGCAGGCGCCCGTCGGAGCCATAGACCGAAACGGCGTCATTCAACTGGTCCAGAGTCGACTTCTGCACCTGGATCAGGCTGTTGAACTGGGTCTTCAGCTTCAGTTCGCCGGTCTTGTCGGAGAACAGGATCAACAGGCCGCCCAGCGGATGCGGCTGGCGTACGACGCGCAAGCTACGGCCGTCGGGCAGGGTCCACATCTCGTCGTCAGCCGTGTGGGTCAGGCCGTAGAATTCCAGCTCGCGCGCCTTGAAGCCGGCATAGTCGCTGGTCTCCGGCGAACGGCGCTTTTGGCGGAGGCGGTCGAGCCATTCGCCGTGGGTCGGTCGTTCGGCCAGCCAGGCCGGCTCGATTTCCCAAAGTTTTTCGAAGGCCCGGTTATGGAACATCAGCTGCTTTTCCGGACCGAAGATGGCCACGGCGTCTTGCAGGCTATCCAGCGTCTCGTCGTGCGCCTTGGCGTGGCGCTTCAGCGCCTCGCGGCTTTCCTCGGCATCGGTGACGTCGATGGCGTAGGCGCAGACATAGGCTTCGTTGAGCGGTTCGGCGATGACGTGGAACGAACGGCGCTGACCGCCGATAGTCAGCCAGCGGAAACCGTCACGGCGCGAATGGCTTTCCAGCGCCTCGGCGACCAGCTGGTCGGCGTTGCGATCGAGGCTGATATTCTGCTTCAAGGCAGAGTCCAGCGACGGCGTTTCGGTGGCCTTGAGCCAGGCGGCATTGGCCCAGACCATGCGCCCGTCGCGGGCGCAGATCCAGCACGGCGCCGGCAGGTGTTCGGCCATCTGCGCGAACGGGCCCGACGACAGCGACGCCTTGGCGCCGGCAATGGCCAGGCGAATCCAGGCGGTGGCGCCCGACGACTTGCCTTCGATGATCAGGGTCAGGCCGGCCGGCGTGGCGGAGGGAATGCCGCCGGCATTTTCGGCAAAGACTTCGAAGCGGCACGAGCGGCCTTCGGAAATCAGGGTCTTCAGTCCAGTCGCCGCTTCCGGCGAGGTTTCGCCCAGCGCCTCGACCACGGCGGGCGCCAGGTGGCTGTCGGCGACATTGCGGATGCCGAGCGCCGTGGCGCATTGCTTGAGGGTTTCTTCACCCCACACCAGACGCACCGCGTCGCCTTCGACGGCCAGGAAGGCTTCGTCGAAAGCCTGGGTGGCGGCATCGAGTTCGCCCAACATCGTCTCGCGCGCCAGCAGGCTCTCGCGTGCGGTATCGCGCGCCTGGGTCAGGCGGGCGCGCGTGCGCCAGGCAAGATAGGTGGTGGACAGGGCCAGCGCCATGGCCCCAGCAGCGGCCGTATAGGCAATAGATTCCATGGCCATGAAAGCCGCCAAGCCCTTGTTACGAATCAGTCAGAGGTTAATCCTAAACCAATTCTAAAAACTACGGGCGAAAAACCTTATCACACGGTTAACGCGACGGTGGACAATCAGGCCACATCCAGCCGTTTAGCGACGATATAGGCGTAGATCAAACAGATAATCGTCACCGCGACAGCCGCCCCGATCATGAAGATATAGGCCTGCGGAAAGGGCGCCACAATGGCGTCGGCGAGAACGGCGAGACCCAGCAGGACGTGCAGCGGCCCGGCCAACCGGTGCGTCCGATCCCATACCTCTTCGCTCGACAGGGTCCAGGGGCTGCGGATACCCATGACGTAGTTGTAGCGCGTCTTGGGCAGGTAGTTGCCGATAACGATGAACAGAAGACCGATGCCGGCCAGCGCCCAGCGCGTAATATCGATCGGATAGTGCAGCGCCCGCGCGATCAGTCCGAAATGGACAAAGCCCAGGAACAGGGCCAGGACGACGACCACGGCGCCATAGGCCTCGGACGACCGCTCCAGCGACCCCTTCTTGGGCATGATGGCCGGGA
>Ga0302314_10021791_pt1 | contig 10539 bp, 8 predicted proteins | sample III_Palsa_N2_3_FD_200533 | JGI IMG/M metagenome (GOLD analysis project Ga0302314, IMG submission 200533) | Peat permafrost microbial communities from Stordalen Mire near Abisko, Sweden - III_Palsa_N2_3 | ecosystem: Environmental > Terrestrial > Soil > Palsa > Peat permafrost | place: Sweden... | reverse complement strand
GCGGCCCTCCCCCCCCCCCCGGTGGGGGGGGGGGGGCGCTCCGCGCGGGGGGGGCCGGGGCGGCCACCCCACCCGTCTCGCGCTTCGCGCGATCCACCCTCCCCATCGAGGGGAGGGAGGGCCCGTCCTAAAGCTTCAGCTCACCGCGTTCGATCGACAGCACGCCGGTGCGCGACACCTCCACCAGGCCGATGGGGCGCATCAGGTCGACGAATTTGTCGATCTTGGACGGCGCGCCGCTGACCTCGAAGATAAAGCTGTCGGAATTGGTGTCGATCACGCGGGCGCGAAAGGTGTCGGCCAGGGCGCGCGCCTCGGTGCGATCCGCGCCCGTCCCGCGCACCTTGACGAGGGCCAGCTCACGCTCGACGCCGTTGGGGTCGCGGGTGACGTTCTGCACGTGGCGGGTGGAGACCATCTTCTCGAGCTGGGCCTCGATCTGGGACAGCACGTGCGGCGTGCCGCGGGTGACGATGGTGACCCGGCTGGTGTGGGCGTTGCGGTCCGTCTCGGCGACGGTCAGGCTCTCGATGTTGTAGCCGCGGGCGGCGAACAGGCCGACCACGCGGTGCAGCACGCCTGGTTCGTTGTCGACCAGCACGGCGAAGGTGGCGAGATCCTCCACCTCCTCGGCATGGCCCATGTCATAGGCGCTGGCCGGCGCCTCGTCGCGCTGTTCGCTCACACCAGCCCCCGCCCCGCCTCGCCGATGACGCCGCCGAGATCGGACGCATCCTCGCCGAGCAGCATGTCGTTGTGCGCCCGGCCCGAGGGGATCATCGGGAAGCAGTTCTCCGCCCGCTCGACGCGGCAGTCGAGAACCACCGGCAGCGGCGTGTCGATCATCTCCTCGATCAGGCCGTCGAGCTCGTCCGGGTGGCTGGCGCGCAGGCCCACGGCCCCATAGGCCTCGGCCAGCTTCACGAAGTCGGGCAGGCTGGCGGAATACGAATGGCTGTAGCGCTCGCCGTGCAGCAGCTGCTGCCACTGGCGCACCATGCCCATCCATTCGTTGTTGAGGATGAACACCTTGATCGGCAGGTCGTGCTGGATGGCGGTCGAGAGCTCCTGGATGGTCATCTGCACGCTGGCGTCGCCGGCGATATCGATGACCAGGCTCTTGGGATGGGCCGTCTGCACGCCCACCGCCGCCGGCAGGCCGTAGCCCATGGTGCCGAGACCGCCGGAGGTCATCCAGCGATGCGGCGCGTCGAAGCCGAAGTACTGCGCCGCCCACATCTGGTGCTGGCCGACCTCGGTGGTGATGTAGACGTCGCGGCCGCGAGTGAGGGCGAACAGTCGCTCGATGGCGTACTGCGGCTTGATGATGTCCGCGGACGGACGATAGGCGAAACAGCGCCGCGCCCGCCAAGTCTCGATCTGCCCCCACCAAGGCTTCAGCCGATCGGCGGCCAGCCGCTCGCGCTTGAGGGCGTGGACGAGCGCCGCCAGGGCCTCGCCCGCGTCGGCCAGGATCGGCACGTCGGCGCGCACCACCTTGCCGATCGAAGACCGGTCGATGTCGATGTGGATCTTCTTCGAGCGGGGCGAGAAGGCGTCGAGCCGCCCGGTCACGCGGTCGTCGAACCGCGCGCCAACGGCGATCATGACATCGCAGTCGTGCATGGCGTGGTTGGCTTCGAAGGCGCCATGCATGCCGACCATGCCGAGCCAGGCGGGGTCGCTCGCCGGGAAGGCGCCCAAGCCCATGAGCGTCGAGGTGACCGGCGCGCCGGTCAGCCCCGCCAGTTCGCGCAGCGCCGCGCTGGCCGCCGGTCCGGCGTTGATCACGCCGCCGCCGGTGTAGAACAGCGGCCGCTTGGCGGCGGCGATCAGGGTCGCGGCCTCGGCGATGGCGCGCGGATCGGGCGCGGTCCTTGGCCGGTAGTCGTGCAGCGGTCGCGCGGCCTCGGGTCCCACGTAAGGCGCGCTGGCGAACTGCACGTCCTTGGGCACGTCGATGACGACGGGCCCCGGCCGACCCGAGGCGGCGATGCGGAACGCCTCGTGCATGACCCTCGGCAGGTCGGCGACGTTCTTCACCAGATAGTTGTGCTTGGTGCACGAGCGGGTGATGCCCACCGTGTCGCATTCCTGAAAGGCGTCGGTGCCGATCAGGTGGGTGGGCACCTGGCCGGTGATCACCACCAGCGGGATCGAGTCCATTAAGGCGTCGACGATGCCGGTCACCGCATTGGTGGCGCCGGGTCCGGAGGTCACCAGCACCACCCCGACCTTGCCGGTGGAGCGGGCGTAGCCTTCGGCCGCGTGGGTCGCGCCCTGCTCGTGGCGGACCAGGATGTGGCGCAGGCGCGGCTCATGGAACAGGGCGTCGTAGATCGGCAACACCGCGCCGCCGGGATAGCCGAAGAGGTCGGTCACGCCCTGGTCGACCAGCGCGCGCACCACGATCTGAGCCCCGGTGAGGATCTCGGCGGCCTGGTCGGTGGTCTGGCTGGGATGGACGGTCATCTGCGGGGTTCCGGGATGGGGAGCATGGGAGCAAAGAAAAAGGCCCGCGAGGGGCCCTGGCATGCGCGACCGACCGCAAGGCGAGGGGCGCTCAGCCCTTCGCCGCGATCGGCCGCCTAATAAGTACGATGGCGGTTCCGCGCATCGATCCTGCTCCTGAAATTCCGCATCGGGTGATGCCATTGCGCGCGCCGGCGGTCAAGATGGGGTTTCGCGCAAGATTTTGCCAACCGCCCGCGCGTCGGCCTCCGCCCGCGGCCAGCCCGCCGCCTGGTGGTTGAACCAGGCGATTTGCCGCTTGGCGTAGCGCCGCGTCTCGGCCTTGGCGTCCGACAGGGCCTGCGCGGGGGTGAGGCGGCCGGCGAGCTGGGCCGCGAAGCTCGCCACGCCCAGCGCCTTCATCGCCGGCAGCTTGGGATCGAGACCGCGCGCCACCAGCGTCTCGACCTCGGCCAGCGCCCCGCCGGCGACCATGGTTTCCAGCCGGACCTCGACGCGGGTGTAGAGCTCGGCCCGGGGGAGCGTGAGCACGACGCCTCGCCAGGCTTCGCGGGGGAGGGGCGGGACGGTGTCGGCCTGCCAGGCGGTGAGGGCGCGGCCGCTGGCTTCGAACACCTCCAGCGCGCGGGTCAGGCGCTGGCGGTCGGCCGGCGCGATGCGCGCCTCGGCGGCCGGATCGACGCGGGCCAGGCGGGCGCGGATGGCCGCTTCGCCGAGGGCGTCATAGTCGGCCTCAACGACGGTGCGCACCTCGGCGGGAACCGGCGGGATCGCCGCCAGGCCGCGGGTCAGGGCGCGGAAATAGAGTCCCGTGCCGCCGACCACGATCGCCTGGCGACCGCGCGCCGCGATGTCTTCCAGGATGGGCAGGGCGGCGGCTTGCCAGCGGCCGACCGACCAGGACAGGGCGGCGTCGGCGACGCCGAACAGGTGATGCGGCGCGGTGGCTTCATCTTCGGGGGTCGGCCGGGCGGTCAGCACCCGCAGGTCGCCGTAGAGCTGCATGGAATCGGCGGCCACGATCTCGCCGCCCACGGCCCGCGCCAGCGCCAGCGCCACGGCCGACTTGCCGCTGGCCGTGGGTCCGGCGATCAGCCACGCGGGCGATCCTGTCATGAGGGTCCTGAATGCGGGCGACCGCGCGACTTTAGATTGATCGACAGGCCTCGCCCAGGGCTGTAGGACGCGGCCATGCGCGGCGGCGGGATGTGGCGGGGAATCGGGCGGGGGGCGTTCGCGCTCCTGGCCTTCGTCGCGCTCGCCCTGATCGTCGCCGTGCCGCCGGGCTTCATGGTCGGTGGCGGCGGAGACGGCGGCCCAGCCCGTATCGTCATCTGCACCGGGCACGGCCCGGTGGAGACGGCCCTCGACCTGGGCGGCAAGGGCGCCCCCGCGCATGGCGGTAAGGCGGCCGCCCCGTGCGCCTTCGCCGGCCACGCCGCGCCGCTGACGCCGACGCCTACCGCGCCGGCGATCGCCATCGCCTGGTCCCTGACCGCCGCGCCGCAAGCGATACCCGCCTCTCAGGTCGCCATCGGCCGGGGTCTCGCCGCGCCGCCGCCGGCCCGCGGACCGCCCAGCTCCCTGACCTGACCGAGCCTGCGCGGGCCTGCCCGCGCGTGACCCGTCACGGCGGCTTCGCGCCGCCTTGGGAGTTCCTCCATGAACATCACACTCAGATGGCGCGCGGCCGTCATCGCCGCTTTCGCCACCCTGGCGCCCTCGATGGCGCTCGCCTGCGCCTGCGGCTGCGGCGTCTTCGATGTCGGCGACGCCACCCTGATCCCCGGCGGCGCCGGCGGCGGGATCTGGCTCGACGATGATTATCTCGACCAGAGCCAGAACTGGAGCGGCGCCTCGCGCGCGCCGGCGGCCGACAACAGCGACATCCGCATCATCAGCAACTTCACCACCCTGGGCGCCCAGTACATGTGGAAGAACGGTTTCGGCGTCATGGCCGAGGTCCCGTTCACCGACCGCAGCTTCACCACCGACGAGAACGGGCCGTTCCAGACCTTCCGGCACGCTGGCCTCGGCGACATCCGCGTAATGGGCGTCTACTCCGGTTTCTCGCCCAACATGTCGACCGGGATCACCTTCGGCCTCAAGCTGCCCACCGGCGGCTTCAACTATTCCGGCTATGACCGCGACGTGCAGATCGGCGCCGGAACCACCGATCTCGTCCTGGGCGCCTACCATACCGGCGGCATCGGCCAGGACACGCCGTGGACCTGGTTCGCCCAGGGCCAATGGGACCATGCGCTGGACTCCCGCGCCGGCTATCGGCCTGGCGGCGAGGTGGACGCCTCGGCCGGCGTCGCCTGGGCGGCCAGTCCGCCAACCGCCAGGGTGTCGGTGACGCCCATGCTGCAACTCATAGCCTCCGATCGCGCCAGGGACGGCGGCCCGGCGGCCGATCCGGCCAACAGCGGCTATGAGCGGCTGCTCGTCGCGCCCGGTGTCGAGTTGAAGGCCAAAGCCTGGAAGCTCTACGGCGACATCGAGCTGCCGATCTATCAGCGGGTGAATGGCAACCAGCTGGTCTCCCCGGTGCTCTTCAAACTCATCCTGAGCCGGAGTTTCTAAGGCGGCCCAGAGCGGGCTAGAGTGCGGCCCGCGTGGAGCGGGGGCGGACATGAAAACAGGGGCTTTGGTGGCGATGCTGGGTGCGCTGGGGGCGGGGGTGGCGCATGCCGAACCACCGCCCGGGCCGGTGGCGGAACTCCACCGGATTCTCGCCGACTACGACGCCTTCTGGAATCGCAACGATCCGATCGGCGCCGGGCAGCGTGGCGACGTCGCCGCTCAAGCCTTGTGGCCGGACGATTCCCCAACCGAGGAGGCGCGCCGCCACCGTCTCGATCTCGAGTTCAAACAGCGCCTCAGCGCCGTGCCGGCGGCGCCGCTGACCGGCGAGGACGCCCTCAACCGCCAGCTCCTCAGCGCGCAACTCACCATCGACATCGACGGCGACCGCTTCGACGAGGAGCGCATCCCGTTCACCAATGACGAGGGCTTCTTCGTCGCCCCGGCCGAGGTCGCCTCAGACACCGTGGTGCACGACGACGCCGAAGCCAAGGCCTGGCTGGCGCGCATCGCCTCGCTGGACGGCTATTACGCGACCCAGACCGACAACATGCGCAGGGGTCTCGCCACCGGTTTCATCAGTCCACGGATCACCGCGACGACCGCGACCAGGGCGACGCGCGCCCAGGCCGATTTGCCGGCCGACCAGAGCCCGCTGCTGGCGCCGTTCGATCGGCTGCCGCCGTCCATGGCCGGCCAGCGCGAAGCCCTGCGGGCGCAGGCCCTGGAGCTCATCCGCGCGCGCGTGAAGCCGGCGGAGATCAAGCTGGCCGACTTCTTCCAGAATGAATACCTGCCGAAGTCGCGCGAGACGCTAGGCGCCTACGCCATGCCGGACGGGCGCGCCTACTACGCCTATCGCGTCCGGCGCGAGACCACCACCGACATGACGCCGGACGAGATCTTCGCTCTCGGCCAGTCCGAGATCGCCCGCATCCGCAAGGCCATGGACGTCGAGATCGCCGCCAGCGGCTTCCACGGAACCTTCGCCCAGTTCCAGGACAAGCTGCGCACGGACCCTGAGTTCTATGTGACGACCCGCGAGGCGCTGATGGAGAAGGCCAGCCGGCTCGCCAAGCGCGTCGACGGCCAGCTTCCCGCCTATTTCGGCAAGCTGCCGCGCCTCTCCTACGGCGTCGTCGAGGTGCCGCGAGCCATCGAGGACGGCTACACCTCCGGCCGCTATAACCCCGGCAGTCCGGAGCAGGGCGTCGCCGGGCGGCTGATGATCAACACCTCGCACCTCGATCAGCGACCACTCTATGAGCTGCCGGCGTTGGTCAGCCACGAGGGGGCGCCAGGTCACCACATCCAGATCGCGCTGGCCCAGGAACAGACCGGCGTGCCGGTGTTCCGCAAGGACAGCGACATCACCGCCTTCGTCGAAGGCTGGGCGCTCTATTCCGAGCAGCTCACCCGCGAGATGGGCCTCTATCAGACGCCGTATGAGCGCTTCGGCCTGCTCTCGATGGAGATGTGGCGCGCCTGCCGCCTGGTCATGGACGTCGGCATCCACTGGAAAGGCTGGACGCGGGACGAGGCGCTGGCCTGTTTGAAAGACAACAGCGCCCTGGCCGACAAGAACATCCAGAACGAGACCGACCGCTATATCGGCTGGCCCGGCCAGGCGCTGGGCTACAAGATCGGCCAACTGCGGATCGAGCGGCTGCGCGACAAGGCGCGGGCGCAACTGGGGTCGAAGTTCGACTATCGCAGCTTCCACGACGTGGTGCTCGATGAGGGGGCCATGCCGCTCTCCGTGCTCGAGGCGCGGGTCGACGCGTGGCTGGCGACGCAGGTTCGTTAGGGGTGAGGCTGATCCTGGCGCTGGTTCTTGGCCTCGTCGCCGGCGGGGCGTCCGCAGCGTGCGACATCAAGATACTCGCCGATCTGCCGGTGACGATGGCGGGCGCCCAGCCCATGATCGAGGCCAGGATCAACGGCGCGCCGGCAAGTTTCGTGGCCGACAGCGGGGCCTTCTACAGCATCCTGTCGCCAGCCGCCGCGGCCGAGAACCATCTGCCTCTGGGGCCTGCGCCCTTCGGCTTGAGGTTCGACGGCGTCGGCGGATCGGCAGTTCTGTCTGTGGCCAAAGTCAAAGACTTCACCCTGGCCGGCATCCCAGACCCAAACGTGGAATTCCTCGTCGGGGGCAGCGAAACCAGCGTCGGCCAGGGCGTCATTGGCCGCAACATCCTGAACCAGACGGACGTGGAGTTCGATCTGGCCGGCGGCGCGATCCGCTTGATAAGGGCCGACCACTGCGGCGGCCTTGGGCTTGCCTACTGGGCCAAGCCGCCACTCACCTACAGCGCCGTCGACATGGTCGTGGCCGACGGCCCGTCAATTTTGCCCGCGATCATCGGCGCAGCCAGCGTGAACGGGCGCAGGATCACGGTGATCTTCGACACCGGCGCCAGCCGTTCGGTGTTGTCGCTCGCGGCGGCCAAGCGGCTAGGGATTGGACCAGCCGCGCCGGGCGTGGTCCCCGCGGGGATGCTCGGCGGTTTCGGACCACGCCTGGTCAGGACATGGATCGCGCCTGTGGACGTGTTCGAGATCGGCGGCGAAAAGATCGAACACACGCACCTTGTCATAGGGGATATCGGTGAAGCCGGGGCCGATATGTATCTCGGCGCGGACTTCTTTCTCTCGCACCGGATCTATGTCGCCAACAGCCAGCGGCGGATCTATTTCAGCTACAATGGCGGCGCGGTGTTCAACCTGACCCCCGGCTCGGCTCCGCCGCCGCCCGCCATCGCGGAATCCGCGCCGACCGACGCCGCCGCCTTCGCCCGAAGGGGCGCCGCCGAGGCCGCCCGGCGCGATTTCCCGGCCGCGTTCGGCGACTTTGGCAAGGCGATGGAGCTGGATGCGAAGAACGCCGACTATCCGTACGAGCGGGGCGTGACGCACCTGCAGGCCGGCCAGCCGGTCCTGGCCATGGCGGACTTCGACCGGACGCTGGCGCTCGCGCCGACCGACACCCGCGCGCTCATCGCCCGCGCCGGTCTGCATTATGCGGCTCACGACCACACGGGCGCGCTGGACGATCTCGACGCCGCCAGCAAGGCGCTCGCGCCGGAGGCCAACGAACGGCTGGTTCTGGCCAATCTCTACCGCCTGTCGGAGGCCCCGGCCCGCGCCGTGGCGCAATACGATCTGTGGATCAAGGTGCGTCCGGACGACCGCGGCCTGGCGGAGGCGCTGGGCGGCCGTTGCTGGGCGCGCATGCTCCTCAACGTCGATCTCGACAAGGCCATGGCCGATTGCCAGGGCGCGCTGCGCCGGCTGCCCACCGATTGGGGCGCGCTGGACGGCCGAGCGTTCATCAACCTGCGCCAGGGTGCGTCGGACAAGGCCATCGCGGATTTCGACCAGGCGCTGAAACTACAGACGAAAAACGCCTGGCCCTACTACGGCCGCGGGCTGGCCGAGCTGAAGCAGGGCCGCGCCGACGCCGCCAAGGCCGACATCGCCGCCGCCACGGCGATCAATCCCAACATCGCCAAGGCCGCCGGCCGTTACGGTCTTGCGCCTTGAGTTGACCCGCCGACCGCCGACCGCGTAACCGGGCGCGGGGACAACCGGCGAGGTCGATGGATGAAGGTGCTGGTCACGGGCGGGGCGGGCTACATCGGCAGCCATGCCTGCAAGGCCCTCGCCCGGGCCGGACACGAGCCGATCGTCTACGACAACCTCTCCGGCGGCCACCGCTGGGCGGTGCGCTACGGGCCGCTGGAAGAGGGCGATGTCTGCGACCCCGGGCGCCTCGCCGAGGTGATGGAGCGGCGCCGACCCGACGCGGTCATGCACTTCGCGGCGCTGATCAGCGTCGGCGAGTCGGTGGATCAGCCCGATCTCTATTATCGCGTAAACGTCGGCGGGGCGGTGAACGTGCTTTCCGCCATGCGCGCGGCGGGCGTCAGCCGTTTCGTCTTCTCCAGCACCGGCACGGTGCACGGTCCGCCGCCGGCCCTGCCGATCACCGAAGACATGCCGCATGGCGCGATCAGCCCCTATGGCCGCTCCAAGTCGATGGTCGAGCAGATCCTCGCCGATTGCGCCGCCGCTTCCGACCTCTCCTGCGGCGTCCTGCGCTATTTCAACGCCTGTGGCGCCGATCCCGACGGCGAATTGGGTGAGGCGCACGAGCCCGAGACCCATCTGATCCCCCTGGTGCTGGCGGCGATCCGCGACGGCGTTCCGCTGACCCTCAACGGCGCCGATTATCCGACGCCGGACGGGACCTGCGTGCGCGACTACATCCATGTGAGCGACCTCGCCCGCGCCCACGTGCTGGCGCTCGACGCCTTGAAGCCTGGATTCCGCGCCTACAATCTCGGCACGGGCGATGGCTACAGCGTGCGCCAGATCATCGACGCGGCGCGACAGGTCACCGGTCGCCCTGTCGAATTGAAGATGGGCCCGCGCCGTCCAGGCGATTCCCCGTCCATCTGGGCCGACCCCAGCCGCGCCGCCGCCGAACTGGGCTTCAGGGCCGAGTGCTCGTCCCTCGCCTCCATCATCGAGACAGCCTGGAACTGGACCATCCGGCCGGCCGCTTATGCTGGATCATGACCGTCCCCTTTGAGATCGTCGCCGAGCGCGACCGCCTGAAAACCTGGTTGCTCGAACGCGCGCTGCCGATCTGGTGGAACCCCGGCGCCGACCTTGCGCATGGCGGCTTTCACGACCGCCTGGATGCGTCCGGCGCGCCGATCGCGGGCCCCAAACGCGCCCGCGTCGCCGCCCGCCAGGCTTTCTCCTACGCCGTGGGCGGCGCGTTCGGCTGGAGCGGTCCGTGGCGCGAGGCCATCGACCGCGGCGTCAACTTTCTGGAGCAGGCGCACCGGCGGCCCGACGGACTCTATTGCTCGCGCGTCGACGCCGCGTCGCCCAGCGATGACGTCGACCTCTACGACCAGGCTTTCGTGCTGCTGGCGACGTCTGTCGCCGCGGCTCAGGGTGACAGGGCGGCTCCAGCCCGCGCCGAGGCTCTGCTGGCCCGCCTACCGCGCGAGCCCGCCGGCGGATTCGCTGGGCTGGGCGGCGCCGGCCTCGACGCCAACCCCAACATGCACCTCTTCGAAGCCTTCCTGGCCTGGGATGCGCTGGACGTCGGCGGGCCGTGGCGCGAGGCCGCCGCCGGTCAGGCGCGACTGGCCATGACCCGGCTGATCGATCCGGAGACCGGGGCCCAGAGCGAACTGTTCGGTCCTGGCTGGGCCGCGCCGCCTAAGCCGGAGCGCGGCGTCTGGCCGGGACATCAGTTCGAATGGGCGTGGCTGCTGATGCGCTGGAACCTGGTCTCGGGCGACGCGCCCGCGCTGGCGGCGGCTCTACGCCTCATCGAACTGGCTGAACGGGCCGGGGTCGATCGCGAGCGCAACGTGGCGGTCAACTGCCTCGACGGCGATGTTGCGCTCACCGATCCCGGCACGCGCCTGTGGCCGCAGACCGAGCGCCTGCGCGTGGCGG
>Ga0302314_10021789_pt1 | contig 10540 bp, 8 predicted proteins | sample III_Palsa_N2_3_FD_200533 | JGI IMG/M metagenome (GOLD analysis project Ga0302314, IMG submission 200533) | Peat permafrost microbial communities from Stordalen Mire near Abisko, Sweden - III_Palsa_N2_3 | ecosystem: Environmental > Terrestrial > Soil > Palsa > Peat permafrost | place: Sweden... | reverse complement strand
CCCCGACCCCTAACTCGTCAAGCCGGACTTCACGACAGGATCTTTGCCAGCCGTGCGTCGGCCGCACGGAGCGGGTCGATGAGCGCTTCGAGGGCTGAGTCGTACTCCTGCAGTGAGAGCACGGTCCCGTCGTGCAGGACCATCAGAAAACGGTCCATCGCCCGCAGGAAGGCACGATCGTGGGACACGGCGACCACCGTGCCCTCGAAGCTCCCGAGCGCCGTCTCGAGCGCCTCGGCCGACTCGATGTCGAGATTGTCTGTTGGCTCGTCGAGCAGCAACAGGTTGTGGCCCTCGAGCTCCAGGACCAGCACTTCCAATCGTGCCTTCTGGCCCCCGCTCAGTACGTCATAAGGTCGACGCGCCGCCTCCGCGAGGCCGTACCGCGCCAACGCTCCCATCGCGGCCTGGACACCACCGCCTCCAACCCGGTCGAGCGCCGCGTCGATCACCGCCCGCCCGCCGAGGTCCGACCGCGACTGCAGCTGCGTGAAGAGACCGACCGAGACACGCGGTCCAACCACGAGCTCGCCCCGATCTGGCTCGCGCTCACCCGCCAGGACGCGGAGCAGCTCACTCTTGCCCGAGCCGTTTGGACCCAGCACGCCGACCCGCTCACCGAAATGGACCTCGTCCGTGAACGGTGCGACAAGCCCAGCGATGCCCAGCGCCCGCAGATCGAGCACGCGGCGCGCGGAGTCACCTCCACGGATCCTCATCACGATCGGCGCGCTCGCCACGGGCGGCGGTGGCGGGCCACTGTCGGCAAACCGGCGCCAGCGCGTCTCGGCTGCATCCGCCTTCTTGGCCCAGTCACTCGAGTAGCGGGCGCGCTCCTTGAAGGTCTTCACCAGCCCGAACAGCCGTCGCTCCTCGTCACGCCAGCGCTTGACAGCGTCGCCAAGCCGGCGCTGACGCTCCTCGCGAGCGCGCGGATACGAGGCATACCCACCGCCGTGCAGCCACGCGCCGTTTCCCTCGAGCGTCAAGATCGAGCGAACTGCGCCGGTGAGTACCGCCCGATCGTGGGAGATCATCAGAACGGTCTTCTTCGTTTCGGCGATCTGATGCTCGAGCGCCAACTTCGCCGGCACGTCGAGGAAGTTGTCCGGTTCGTCCAACAGCAGTACATCGGCGTCGGAAGCGAACAGCACGTCGAGCACGAGCTGCTTACGCTCACCCCCCGACAGGGTGACCGCGGGACGCTCGGCCACCTCCTCGAAAGACGAGCGGATGATCCGTCGGCACGACGCGTCCCACTGCGCCTCGAGCTCGTAGCCGCCGAGCGCCGACCAATCCGCGATCGCCACGCCAAGCGCCATCCCGGCGGCATCGTCGCCGGCCGCGAGCTCGTCCTCATGACGCATCACTCGCTCGCCTGCGAGCCTGACCGCCCGAGGTGCCAGCGACAGCAGCAACTCCCGCACGCTGCGCGAGTCCCGATCGGCGCCGACGTTCTGGGCCATGTAGCCCGTCCGGCCGCCAACCGACGCCTCCCCCTCGTCCGCCGGCAGCTCCCCAGTCAGCACCCGCAACAGAGTGCTCTTGCCCACGCCGTTAGCTCCGACAAGGCCGACGTGCGCGCCCGCCGACAGGCGAAACGAGACATCCGAGAACAGCACGTCACCGCCAGGATGGGCGTAAGCAAGACCAGACGCGACAACGTGACTCATCGATGTTCCGCAGAGCAAGCCCTACCCACGGGCGGGGACGGTCACAGCACCGGGAGGTAGCGCACGAGCTCCCAGGGGGTGACCTGCACGCGGTAGTCGTCCCACTCCTGGCGCTTGATCTCGATGTAGCGGTTGAACATGTGCTCGCCGAGCGTGCGCAGCACCAGCTCGGACTGCGCTGTCAGCTCAATCGCCTCGCCGAGCGTCTCGGGCAGCTGCTCGATCCCGAGCCGACGGCGCTCCTCGGGCGAGAGGTGGTACAGGTTCTTCTCCATCGGATCCGGGAGCTCATAGCCGTGCTCGATCCCCTCCAGGCCCGCCTGCAACAGGACCGCGAACGTCAGATACGGGTTGCAGGCCGGATCCGGGCAGCGCAGCTCCATCCTGGTCGTCGACTCCTTGCCGGGGTGGTACATCGGCACGCGGACGAGGGCGGAGCGGTTGCGCCGCGACCAGGCGACATAGACGGGCGCCTCGTAGCCGGGGACCAGACGCTTGTAGGAGTTGACCCACTGGGCGTAGATCGAGCTGATCTCCCGCGCGTGCCGGAGCTGGCCGGCGATGAACGCCTTGGCGACGTCGGACAGGAAGTAGGGGTCATTCGGGTCGTAGAAGGCGTTGCGCTCGCCCCGGAACAGCGACTGGTGCGTGTGCATGCCCGAGCCGTTCTTGCCGAACAGCGGTTTGGGCATGAAGGTCGCGTGCAGGCCGTACTTCATCGCGTACTCGCGCACGGTGATCCTGTAGGTCATGCAGTCGTCGGCCATCTTCAGCGCGTCGGCGTAGCGCATGTCGATCTCGTGCTGGCTGGGGCCGACCTCGTGGTGGGTGTACTCGGTGTGGATTCCGAGCTTCTCCAAGGCGAGCACGGTCTCGCGCCGCAGGTCCGAGCCGGCGTCGAGCGTGGTCAGGTCGAAATAGCCGCCGTCGTCCAGCGGCTCGGTCGACTTCGAGTCGCGGAAGTAGTAGTACTCGAGCTCTGGGCCGACGTAGAAGTGGTCGAAGCCCATGGCGTTCGCCCGCTCGACGGCCCGGCGCAGCACGTGGCGCGGGTCGCCCTCGTAGGGCGTGTGCTCGGGCGTGCGGATGTCGCAGAACATCCGCGCGACGCCAGCCTCGTCCGGGCGCCACGGAAGGATCGTGAACGTCGTCGGGTCGGGCATCGCGATCATGTCTGACTCCTCGATCGCGTTGAAGCCGGTGATCGAGGAGCCGTCGAATCCCATGCCGCCCTCGAAGGCATCGGCAAGCTCGGTCGCGTTGATCGAGAACGCCTTGAGCTGGCCGAGGATGTCCGTAAACCAGAGGCGGATGAAACGGATCTCCTTCTCGGCCGCGACCGCCTTCACGTCGTCGGCGGACAGAGGCGGGTGCGAAGTCATCGAGGCGCGAACGTTACTTGCTGGCAGCGCCGGCCGGAGGGCCCGCGCGCATCAGACGTGCGCCGACGTGCGACCGAGCCAGCGCTTGGCCCAGCGCTGCAGCTCGGACAGCGCCGGCTCGAGCTCGCTGCCCATCCGCGACAGCGAGTACTCGACCCTCACGGGCGGACCCGGATACACGGTCCGCCGCACGATCCCGCGCGACTCGAGCTCCTTCATCCGCTCCGACAGCAGCCGGTCCGACAGCTCGGGGACGGCCTGGGCGATCTCGGAGAACCGCATTGGCCCATCCATCAGGACACGCAGGATCGCACCCGTCCAGCGCCGCCCGACGAGCTCAACCGCCTGGTGATAGAACGGACAGCAGGCGCGCGACGAGGAGTCACGCTCTTCGGTCTGCTCGGGAGCGTGCATCGCCGAACTCGATGCTACGCCGCTTTGAGGGAGCGCGAGGCCTCGCTCGAGCCATCGATTGGAACCTCCCCGGCGAGGTTCACCATCGCCGTGAAGCCCTCGAGTGCAACCGCCGCGATCGCCTCGAGCAGCTGCTCGTCGTCCCAGCCTGCTTCGCGCGCCTCCTCGTGCAAGTGCATCGGCGGCCGGCCGTCGATCAGCAGCGCCCGCAGGTAGGCGAGAAGTGCCGCCTCGCGCGGGTCCTTCGACGTGAACTGCCGTGCGAGCGCGACCTCGTCGAGTCCCAGGCCAGCGGCTCGCGCCGCGCGCGAGTGGATCAGGATCCCCTGCTCCGAGCCGTGGTGCTCGGCGACCGCCAGCGCGATCCGCTCGAGCGTCGCGAGCGGCAGCTTGCCGTGGCGCAACTCGCCACGGAAGCGTGCGTAGGCCCGCAGCGCCGCCGGGGAGCCGGCGAGGACACCGAGGAAGTTTGGCAGCTGACCGCCGCCGGACAGGGCCCCGCGGAGAACGGGCGCCGACCGCTCCGGGGCCGTCAACTCATCGTGAATTTGGAACCTGCTCATGGAAGCTTTCATATCGACCACCACATGGCCTGTTTCGGGGTAGCGGGACGGTCCGGGGCGAACGGCCATCCTTTAGTTTTGTGACCAGCTTACGGTTGGTAAGTCTAGCCCTCAGTGGCTCACCGTCAAGGGCCTGGGCTTCGGACTTCCCGCTCCGCGTGCGAATAAACGCAGGCCGGGCTAAAGCCCGCATCACGGTCTCGTGCGGTGCTGGTAAGAACCGCTCAGCTGCCGCCGAGAGCCGCGGCGTGGGCCACGAGCACTGCGGCGTGCGATGTCGCAACGGCCCCGAGCAGCAGCGCGAGGCACAGCACGACGGCCCACATCGCGAGCCGGTCGGGCCTGAACCCGGCCCGCTCATGGCGGCGTAGGCTCGAGCTGTAGCTCCGGCGAGGCGCCGGGTAGCGCTCAGCGCCGCGCCCGGTGATCACGATGGTGCGTCGCCCATCGCCGCGAGCTTCGCGGTCGAAGAAGGTGTCCGCCGGGACGGGTTGGCGAACCGATGCCCTCGGGGCCGCGACCCGATCGCCCCAGTCGTCGAGATGGGCGTCTGTCCGCCGGTGGGACGGGCTGTCGCTCGGCGTCTCCCACGTGAACTCGGCGTCGGCGCTCAGCACGTCGAGGCCGGAGGCGGCGATCGCGCGGCGCGCGCGCTCGCGCCTGCGCGCGCTGATGTACTCCTCGGCCTCGTCGGCCTCGCTGTACCTCGTCCGGCGCACAGGCTGAGATGGCGGCATAGCAACCGTCCTCTTTCTCTGGCTTACGGGGTTAGCTGACGGGCTCGTGCCGAAAGAGCGGCACTACGCATACGAAAACGATTCGCCCCAACAACCGGGGTCCCCCGTTTCCCTCACGCCGCAGTTACGGCGACGTGACGAAATTCAGCATTTTCTGTGAGTTCGACTCTACCAATGGCGGCGGACGGATTCATCCGGCTATTCCAGAACCCCGCAAATTACGGGGTCTGGGTAGCCGCCGGCCGGTCGCCCGGGACTAGTGTCCGGCGACCGTTGCGACGAACTCGGCGACGTCCTGCGCGTCGCGGCCCTGGACGACATCGGCGGGCATGTTGCCGTAGCCCAGGCAGCTCTCGTTCGACTGTGTGCCGGGAGCCTGCAGGCACCCGTTCGCGATCGTGCGCTCCACAACCGCCACAGACGGCTGCAACTGGTCGAGGTCGGGCCCGACCTTGCCCACGGCGGCGGCGGCGGCCAGGGTGTGACAGACGGCGCAGTGCTCGCCGAACAGGAGCCGGCCCTGCTTCTCGACGGCGGTCAGCTTGACGCCCCCAACCTGCGCACTTGCCTTCGCGTGGTTGCCGAGGATGAAGATCAGCGGTACGGCGATGCCGAACCCGACGTACACGATGACCATCGTGAGGCTGAACAGCCGCCGCCCGGTCGGGCTCTCGGACATGACCACGTTCGAGACGTTGCCGAAGCCGCCGCGCGAGGCGCCCCACCAGATGCCGCCCGCCAACCCCGAGAAGACGACCGCGATGATGACCACGCCCACCATTGCCGGGCACCTTATCGAGGAACTGGGCGCGACGTCGCCGTAGGGAGCGTCCGGGAATTCGGTGACGGAGGCTCATCGTCGCCTTCCTGACCCGAAGCTCATCACCGGTGGCGCCACCGCTCTGAACCGGCACATATCTGTGCCGGTGCGGTCGTCCGCGCCGGCCGCCTCGCGCTCCTGCTCGGCCCGTGTGAGCCGCACCTGCTCGTCGAGCAGCGAGAAGTCCTTGATCTGCGCGACGAGCCGGTCGGGCGCCGGGACCGAGTCGACCTTGTCGACGAGGATGTTGATCACGCCACCGGCGGCGGCGAACCGCTCGAGCTTGCCCTCGACCAGCAGCAGCGGTTCGGTTCGCACCGTCAGACGGTGACGCTCGTAGACCTTCGGCGGCACGATCAGGTTGATCACCCCGAACTCGTCTTCGAGCAGAACGAACACCACCCCGGCCGCCGTACCGGGCCGCTGGCGCGCCACGACCAACCCAGCCGTTCGCACCCGGCCACCGTGCCGAAGGCGCTCGAGGTCGGTGCTGGTCACGCAGCCGGCGGGTAGCCGGCGGCGCAGCAGCGCGAGCGGATGCGCCTCCGTGGTCAGGCCAGTCGTGCGGTAGTCGGCGAGCATCGACTCCCATCCCGACAGCTCGTGCAGGCGGGGTGGAGCGGGGAGGTCCAGCGGCAGAGCCAGCTGGACCCCGCCGGGCACGGTGTGTCCGGGGGTGGCGACGCCCAGCTGCCAGAGCGCCAGGCGCCGTGGCGATCCGCGCTGGCGAGGGGCGGAGCCGTCCGGGGAGGCGGAGTCGTTCGGGGGCGGGGAGGCGGCGAGGGAGTCGCACGCGCCCGACCAGGCGAGCAGTTCGAGCGCGGGAGCGCCGGCACCAGCCCGCGAGGCGAGCTCGGCGAGGCTGCGGAAGCGTCCCGCGGCGGCGCGAGCGGCGACCAGCGCCTCCATCTCCTGCTCGCGGGCGCCGCGGATGTAGCCCAGGCCGATCTGGACGCGACGAGCAGAGTCGAGCTCGCATTCGACGGCGCTCTCGTTCACGTCGGGCGGGAGCACCTCGATCCCGCGCCGCTGGGCTTCGTGGACGAGCGCGTCGGGAGGGTAGAAGCCCATTGGCTGCTCGTTCAGCAGCGAGCAGAGGAACTCCGGGCTGTAGTGGACCCGCAGCCAGGTCGACTGGTAGGCGAGCAGCCCGAAGGCGGCGCCGTGCGCCTTGGGGAAGCCGAAGCCCGAGAACCCCTGGACCATCGTGAACACGCGCTCGGCCAGCTCCTCGTCGACACCGTGCAGGCGCTGGGCGCCGGCGACGAAGCGCCGGTGATGGGCCTCGATCGCCGCCTCGGAGCGCTTGCGGCTCATCGCGCGGCGCAGGCCCTCGGCCTCGCCGGTGGAGAAGCCGGCGAACGCCATTGCGACCTCCAGCACCTGGTCCTGGAAGATGATCGTCCCGAGCGTCTCGCGCAGAACCGGCTCGAGCGACGGGTGCTCGTATGGCACCTGGTAGGCGGGATCCTCGCGGAGCCGCTGGCGCCGTTGGATGTACGGATTGACGGCACCGCCCTGGATCGGCCCGGGGCGGACGATCGCGACCTGGATGGTCAGGTCCTTCAGCGTCTCGGGCCGAGTCCGGCGCAGCGATTGCATCTGCGCCCGGCTCTCGATCTGGAAGACGCCGGTGGTGTCGGCCGTCTGGATGCACTCATATGTCGCGCGGTCGTCGTAGGGGATGCGGCTGAGGTCGATCCGCTCCCCGCGCGCGCGGGCGATCAGCTCGACGCACCGCTCGACCGCCGACAGCATCCCCAGACCGAGCAGGTCGATCTTCAGGAACCCGGCGTCCGAGCACGAGTCCTTGTCCCACTGCACGATCTGGCGCCCCTCCATCGCCGCCGGCACGATCGGGCAGCAGTCGACGAGCGGCCTGGTCGAGATGATCATCCCGCCCGAGTGCTGGGAGAGGTGGCGCGGGAGCCCGTGTGCCTCGGCTGCCAGGCGGGCCAGCCAGCGCCAGCGCTGGGTGGGCGGGGCCGTATTCCGTCTCCCGTCCGCCTTGGAGGGGCGTCCGCCACGCCCCGCCGCACCGTGGCGGCTCGAGTCGCGGCGTGGATCGGGGTCCACGCCCGGAGGCGGTCCGTCCCAGTGCAGACCGGGATCCCCTCCGCCGGCACCGTGCCCCCAGCCGGTGCCGGCGGCGACCCCCGCCCTACCGACCTGGAGAGGATCCGCCCCGTCCTGCCCGAGGTCGACGTCGAACGCGCCCTCGATGTCACGACCGACGCCACGGGCATCCCACCCCTCGCTGCCGCGAGCGACCCGCTCGATCTCGCCGGGGGGCAGCCCCAGCGCCTTGCCCAGCTCGCGGATCGCGCCACGCGCGCGGTACGTCGGGAAGGCGGCGACCAGCGCCGAGCGGTCGTGGCCGTAGCGCTCATGGATGCGGGGGATCAGGGTCGCGCGGATGTCGCGCGGGAAGTCGAGATCGATATCCGGCAGCGAGGTCAGCTCCTCGTTGAGGAAGCGCCCGATCAGGAGGTCGTTGGCGATCGGGTCGACGTGCGAGAGGCCGGTCAGGTAGCAGACGATCGAGGAGACGCTCGAGCCGCGCCCCCGTCCCGGCGGCAGCAGCGCCCGCGGTGAATCGCTCCCCCCCGCCCCGCGGACCTCGACCGCGACCTCGCGGGCGAGCTCGAGCAGGTCGTGGTGGAGCAGGAAGAAGCCGGCCAGGCCCAGCTTCTCGATGATCGCCAGCTCCTGCTCGAGCCGGCCGATCGCGGCGCCGGCGCCCCGGTAGCGGTCGCGCAGGCGCTCCGAGCACAGCTCGCTGAGCTTGCGCATCGCGGCTGCGTCCTCGGCGCCGGGGTAGCGGTAGCCGAGATCGCTGCACAGGTCGAAACGCAGCTGCTCGGCCAGGCGGACGGTCTCGGCGACCGCCTCCGGGTACTCGGGGAAGCGAGCCGCCATCGCCGCCGGGGACGCGAGCACGTGGCTGAAGTTCCCGCGGCGCTCGGGCTCGGAGGCATCGAGCGTGGAGTGCATACGGATCGCGACGAAGGCGTCCTGGAGCGGCGCACGTGCGCGCGAGTGCGCGTGCACGTTCCCGGTCGCTACGCACCTGACCCCGAGCCGGTCGGCGAGGCCGGCCAGCCTCCGGTTGCGGGCACGGTCGTCGCGCAGGTACGGGCGCTGGAGCTCGACGCGCAGGCGATCGGGCCCGAACGCCTCGCGCAGGCGCCTCAGCGTCGCCTCGTCGTGGATCCCGCGGGTCGCGCAGCCGCTCAGGCAGACGAGGCCGTCCGCGTGGGCGAGGACATCGTCGAGCGCGACGTACGGCTGCGTCAGCCGTGGTGGGCCACCCTCACGCGTGTGCGCGTGCGCGCGTGTGAGCAATCGACAGAGGCTCGACCAGCCGACGGTGTCCTGCACGAGCAGGGTCAGATGTCGCTTGCGCTTGCGCAAGTCATCCGGCTCATCGGGCTCCTCGAGATCGAGCTCGGCGCCGTGGATCGGCCTCAAGCCCAGCGCCTGCGCGCTGACGGCGAACTCCATCGAGCCCGAGACCGAGTTGTGGTCGGTCAGCGCCAGCGCGCCGTAGCCGAGCTCGAACGCCGCCGCTACGAGCTCATCCGGAAGCGAAGCCCCGTCGAGGAACGAGAAGGCAGAATGGCAATGGAGCTCGGCATAGACGGACATAACGATGCGAACACATGTTCGCATCGCCGGCGGACGTCAGGAACGTTCAGTTAAACGGGGGCCGTCTTGGCCTCGAGCTCGCTCACCCGCTCGGCGAGTGGCGTCAGCTCCGCATGCTCGATCTCGCCACGCTGGATCAGGGCGTACGCGACCCGCCCGAGCTCCCCATACGCCTGCGACAGATCGCGCTTGACGGCGACGCCCTCGACACCCTCCTGCGCCTTGCTCGCCGCCTGCTCGGCCGCCGCTTTCGCCTTATCGAGAAAGCCCATAGTCCCTCCTGGTCGATTGCACACACCGTACTCCGTTGGCGGGCGGCGGCCGTCTAGGATTTGCGCCCGCGATGCCGCTCACCGACAGCTACGTCCCAAGCGTTGACCGGTACGGGCCGATGCCCTACCGGCGCTGCGGGCGCAGCGGGCTGCTGCTCCCGACGCTGTCGCTGGGGCTCTGGCAGAACTTCGGCTCAGAGCGGCCGCTCGAGCACAGCCGCGCGATCCTGCGGCGTGCGTTCGACCTTGGGATCACGCACTTCGATCTGGCCAACAACTACGGGCCGCCGTACGGGTCGGCGGAGGAGAGCTTCGGCAGGCTGCTGGCACAAGACTTCCGCCCGTACCGCGACGAGCTCGTGATCTCGACCAAGGCGGGCTACGACATGTGGCCCGGGCCGTATGGCAACTGGGGCTCACGCAAGTACCTGCTGGCGAGCCTCGACCAGAGCCTTGGGCGGATGGGACTCGACTACGTCGACATCTTCTACTCGCACCGGTTCGACCCGGAGACGCCGCTCGAGGAGACGCTGGGCGCGCTCGACACCGCGGTCCGCCAGGGCAAGGCGCTGTACGCCGGAATCAGCTCCTACTCCGCCGAGCGCACGGCCGAGGCGATCCCGATCATGCGCGGGATGGGCACGCCGCTGCTGATCCACCAGCCCTCCTACTCGATGGTCAATCGCTGGGTGGAGGACGGCCTGCTCGACGTGCTCGGGACCGAGGGGGTCGGGTGCATCGCGTTCTCACCCCTGGCCCAGGGTCTGCTGACGACCAAGTACCTGGATGGGATCCCAGCCGACTCGCGGGTGCGAGTCGGTCAGCACTTCCCGGAACACGTCTTGACAGCCGAGAATCTCGAGCACATCCGCGCGCTGAACGAGATCGCGCGGCGGCGCGGGCAGTCGCTCGCGCAGATGGCGCTCGCATGGGTCCTGCGCGACGCCCGCGTAACCTCGGCGCTGATCGGCGTCTCGAGCGTCGAGCAGCTCGAGGACAACGTGGCGACCCTCGAGCGGCTCGACTTCGAG
>Ga0302314_10021784_pt1 | contig 10542 bp, 10 predicted proteins | sample III_Palsa_N2_3_FD_200533 | JGI IMG/M metagenome (GOLD analysis project Ga0302314, IMG submission 200533) | Peat permafrost microbial communities from Stordalen Mire near Abisko, Sweden - III_Palsa_N2_3 | ecosystem: Environmental > Terrestrial > Soil > Palsa > Peat permafrost | place: Sweden... | reverse complement strand
CGGCGACGTAGGTGTCCGGCCGCAGCAGATAGGCCGCGTCCCGGGCGATGCCGACACGCCGCTGGCCTTCCCGGAACTCGAACACATGGAGCGGCACGTCGTGGGCCTGGCTCCAGGCAGCCAACGCGTCGGACGCGGCGCCGTAGATGCGCACCTGCCAACCCATCTCGGCCTGGGCAGCGGTCTCCTGCGGCGTGACCTCGGGCGTCCAGGGCAGCCGGTCGCCGGCCTTCACCTCGCCGGCTTCGCCAACGGCGAGCGGCGAGCCGCGATAGTTCAGCGTGATCTGCGAGACGGTGCGGAACATGAACTCGCGCACCTGCTCCAGCGACAGCAACGACGTGGCGATCAAGGGCGCGAGGCGCGTGCGCAGGAAGCCGGCCACCGGGCCTTCGGCGGTGGCGAGGCCGAAAGCGCGATCGGTGCTGGCCACCAGCCGGCGCGCGAAGCCGATGCGCTCGGCCTCGTAGCTGTCGAGCAGGGCGTCCGGCGCGCGACCGCTCACCACCCACGCCAGCTTCCAGGCCAGGTTGATGGCGTCGCCGATGCCGGTGTTCATGCCCTGGCCGCCGGCCGGACTGTGGATATGGGCGGCGTCGCCCAGGAGGAACGCCCGGCCTTTGCGGAAGCGGTCCGTCACGCGGTGGTGCACGTGATAGGTCGAGAACCAATTCACCTTGCGCACTTCGAGGCGCATGTGCGCGATCGCAAGGGCGCTGACGTCCTCGAACTTCAGGTCTCCCGCTTGTTCGGCGCGCTCGTCGCGGACCGTGCCTATCAGGCGCGCGCGGCCTTCCCCGGCCAGCGGAAACACCGCCAGGAAGTCGGCCTCGTCGAGATCGACGTGCAGTTCGCCGTCGACCGGGGGACCGGCCGCCTCGATGTCGGCGACGTAGAACACCTGGCGGTAGGTGCCGCCTGGAAAGGTGGCGCCGATCGCGCCGCGCACCACCGAGCGGGCGCCGTCACAGCCGGCGATGTAGTCCGCCTCACAGGTTTCCTCCGCGCCGTGAGGCCCGCGCAGCCTCGCCGTGACGCCCTCGGCGCCGTCGGTGAAACTGACCAGTTCCGTGCGCCGCTCCACCTCGACGCCGAAGGTCCGCAGGCGTTCGATCAGCAGTTGCTCGTGCTCGTCCTGCGGAAAGATCTGCAGGAAGGGATAGGGCGTCAGGTCTTCGCCGATGACCTCGAACGCCACCCTCGCGGCCGGCTCGCCGCGCACCCAAAGATTCACAGCCGGCATCTTGTGACCCCGCGCGATCACCGCGTCGGCGAGGTCGAGCTGGCGGTAGAGTTCCAGCGTGCGCGCCTGCACCGCCAAAGCCCGCGACGTCGTTCCTGGGCGCTCGGTCTTGTCGATGATGCGGACGCCCACGCCCAGCTTGGCGAGCCAGAGCGCCAGCACCAGGCCCGTAGGCCCCGCGCCGGCGATCAGCACCTGGTGACGGGTCATGGCATGAGTTCCTTCTTGGTTTCGGTGAGCAGGCCGTGCAGCGCGGTGCGGGCATGCAGCGCGGCCAGCGCTTCCAGGTCCGGCGCGCCCGCCTCGCCGAACACAGCGCGGAACAGGCCACCCATCACCAGCGGGCCCATCAGGCTGAATGCGTACAGGCGTGGATCGCCGACGAGGACTTCGCCCCTGGCCTGGGCGCGGGCGATAAGGCCGGCAACCAGGCCCAGCACCTGCTCGACCACGTCCTCGCGCCAGATGCGGGCGAGGTCGGGGAAATTACGCGATTCCGCTAGCACCATGCGCACGATCGAGACGGCGCGCGCGTCCGACAGCAGGCCGGCCGCGCGGGCCAGCAACGCTGGCGCGAGCTCGGCGAACGGGGCTTGCGAGGCCTCCAGCGCGTCAGCCAGCGCGGTCAGGTTGGGCGCCGCCAGGGAGCGCGCGACCGCGCGGAACAGGTCTTCCTTGGTCTCGAAGTAGAGATAGAGCGCGGCCTTGGAAACGCCGGCGCGACGGGCGATCTCGGTCAGCCTCGCCGCCGCGAAGCCCTGCTCGGCGAACACGCCCAGCGCCGCCTCGAGGATCTCGCCGGGCCGGGCGGTCTTGCGTCTGCGCCATCTGGGTGCGTCGTCGGGCATCTTCATCCAATAACTGACCCGCCGGTCATTTAGTTCCACCGGCGGCCGGTTTCAATGCCCATTCGCCCGTCGTTGCGCGGCGCGGCGCCCTCGTCTATCGCAAGGCCGACGCTTCAGATTCAAAGGATCGGCATGCGCGGGCTTGTCACCGTGTTCGGCGGCTCCGGCTTCATCGGATCGCAGACCGTGCGGGCGCTGGCCAAGCAGGGCTGGCGCATCCGCGTCGCGGTGCGGCGGCCCTGGCAGGCCTATCGCCTGCGCATGCTGGGCGACGTGGGCCAGATCGAGATCGTCCAGGCCAACGTCCGCGTCGCCGAGACGGTCGAACGGGCGCTAGAGGGGGCGGAAGCCGTCGTCTACGCGGTCGGCGCCGCGTTCGAGAGCGGCAAGCAGTCGTTTTCGATCGTGCACGCCGAAGGCCCGGCGCTCGCCGCCGAGGCGGCCGCGCGGCTGGGCGTGTCGCAGTTCGTCTTCATCTCCGGCATCGGCGCGGCCGCCGCCTCGCCGTCGAAGGCCGCGCGGGCCAAGGCCGAAGGCGAGGCCGCGGTGCGGGCGGCGATGCCCGCCGCGGTGATCCTGCGGCCGTCGGTGGTGTTCGGACCGGAGGACGACTTCTTCAACAAGCTCGCCCAGATGGCGGTGATGGTTCCGGTGATGCCGGTGTTGGGCGCGGCGACGCGCGTGCAGCCGGTGTTGGTCGCCGACGTGGCGCGCGCCGTCTCTGGAGCCTTGGCCGATCCGGCCGCCGCCGGCCGCACCTTCGAGCTCGGCGGTCCTTCGATCTACACCCTGCGGCAGATCACCGAGATCACTCTGGCCGAGATCGGCCGCCCACGTCCGTTGGTTTCGCTGCCCTCCGGCGCGGCCAGCCTGCTCGGGTTCGGCGGCGATGTGCTTGCCTTCCTGCGCGGCTCGCTGCCGATGCTGCCACCGCCGCCGATCACCACCGACCAGCTGGCGCTGCTGACGGTCGACAACGTTGTGGCCGATGGCGCGGCAGGGATCGCCGACCTCGGCGTCACGCCCACGGCGCTCGAGCCGATCATCCCGACCTACCTCTACCGCTACCGCAAGGGCGGCCAATACGCCGACCTCGACGCGCCGGAGGCGCTGCGGGCCTGAGTCAGGGGCGGGCGGCGGCTTTGAGGTGCAGGAACAGGTCGTTCACCAGGTCGTCCACGTCGACGCGTCCAGTTCGGATCGGAGACAGGTGTCCGGCTGCGGCGAGGTCGGCGGCGCCGTGCATGGCTGACAACAGCAACGTCCCCAGCCGAACCGGGTCTGCCGTTGGCAGTTCGCCCATGCTTTGGGCTTGCGCGACGGCCCTGAGAAACACCGCTCGCACCCGCGCTGAGGCCGCGCCTAGCCGCTCATCGTCGTCTTCCCACCGACCGAAGGTCAGGCGAAACCGCTCCGGATACCGCAGCGCCCACTGCAGATAGATCAACATCATCGCCCGGGCCGCCGGCGCGCCCTGCGCGTCGATGGCTAGGAAGGCGTCCGCCAGGCGATCCAGCTCCCGCGTGGCGATGGCGGCGAGCAATTCGGTCTTGGTCGCGAAGTGATGGTAGGGCGCGCCGCGGGAGACGCCGGCGGCCAGGCCCAACCCGCGCAGGGTGACCGCACCGGGGCCGCCACGATCAAGCAGCTCAGCGGCCGCCGACAGCAGGCTCTCGGGGGCGGTCTTGACCATTTTCCGGGGCCTCGCTTCGCAGAACTTGACAATGTCATGTTTTCAAACAATTCTGACAGTGTCAGGTTTATGGGATCGCGACGCGAGAGGCAATGAACGAGAGCTGTATCGGCGCTGCGCTGCCTACCAACCGTGGTCCGGCTGTGCTCCCAGGATCGACTCAGTTCGATCTGGCCTCACGCAGGACCGGGCGCACCTACCGCATCTTTGTCTCGCGCCCCGAGGGCGAAGCGCCCGCAGACGGCTATCCCGTGTTCATGGCCGTCGACGGCAACATGGTGTTTCCCATCGCCGTCTCCGTGAATGTGACCTTCGCCTTGGCGGGCAAGCCGTCGCTCGTGGTTGGGGTCGGCTATCCGACCAACGTCGCGATGGAACTCATGACGCTGCGAACGCGGGACCTGACGCCGCCCACGCCGCTGGAGCGCTTGCCGCAGCGGCCTCACCTGCCGCCGCCCAGGCTCGAGGACTACGGCGGCGACGAGGCGTTCTTTGCCTTCCTCACCGAGGAGCTGACGCCGCTGCTGGCGCAGGAATATCCGATTAACTTGGCCGAGCTGACGCTCTACGGCCACTCGTGGGGCGGGCTGTTCGCGCTCGGCGCGCTGTTCAAGCATCCGGCCTCGTTCAAGAACTTCATCGCCTCCAGCCCGTCGATCTGGTGGAACGGCCGCGCCGTGCTCGGACAGTTGCCTGGGTTCAGGGCCAAGGTTCAGGCGGGAAAACTGGCGCCCCGCCTGCTGCTGTCGGTCGGAGGGGCCGAGGAAACGGTCCCAAGGCCGATGCCGCAGATGATCCTCGACCAGGTCGCCGAGCGGGCCGCCTGGCTACCGCCAATGCTGCGCGGCCTGGTGGCGCGGTGGTTCGTCGGCAAGATGCTGCGCGAATACCGAATGGTCGGCAATGCGCGGCGGCTGGCGACGAGCCTGCGGCGTCTGCCCGGCGGCCAGGTCCGGTTCCGCTGCGGCGCGGAGGAGGATCACATCACCGCCCTACCCGCCTCGATCGGAATGGCCTTCGACTTCGTGCACCGCGCCTAGCGCCGCTGAGCTTGGGGGCTAAGCGGCCGGCGCCGGCCCGACGTAGCGCGCCCGCGGCCGGATCAGCGCGCCGGTGGCAGTCTGCTCGATGGCGTGGGCCAGCCAGCCGGCGGTGCGGGCAAGTGCGAAGAGGGCGAGCGGGGATTCATCGGGCAGGCCCAACGACTGGCGCAGGGCGACCAGGGCGAAGTCGACGTTGGCGCGCTGGCCTGTAGCCGCCTCGATCTCGGCGCGCAACGCGGCCAGCGCCGGCGGGACTTCGATCGCGCCCAGCAGCGCCGCCGCCCGCGGATCGCCGTCTGGATACAGTCCGTGCCCGAACCCCGGCGGCGGCTCGCCGCCGCGCAGCGCCTTGCGCCAGCCATGCCTAGCGGCCTGGTCGGCGAAGGCCTCGACCCGGGCCGCCATGCCGCCGTGCCGGGGTCCTGACAGCGCGCAGAGGCCAGCGAGCACGGCGGCCGCGAGCGACGCGCCGGTCGAGGCGGCGACCCGCGCGGCGAAGGCCGAGGCGTTGAGCTCGTGGTCGGCCAGCAGCACCAGCGCGCGGCGGATCGCGTCCCACTGATCGCGCGGCGCCCGCCAGGCCCGGGCCAGCCGCTCGTGGATTGCGCCCGCTTCCTCCTCGCGCTGGACGTGACCCTCGGGTCCGGCGATGGCGGCGGCCATCAGGTCGAGCAGGCGCGCGGCTTCGCTGGCGAGGTCGGCGGGACCGCGGCCCTGCGCCGGCGGGTCGGCGTCGGCGTGCAGGGAAAAGGCGGCGAACGCGCGGGACTGCGCCGTTGCGCCCGCCGGCGCGGTCTGGCCCTCGTCCGGCGGCAGGCCCAGCCCGCCGCGCAGCAGCCGCGCCACCTCCTCCAGCGTCGCCGAGTCGGAGAGCCGCGCCGCATCATGGCCGCGGTAGTAGAGACGCCCGCCCTGCACCGTGGTGATCGCCGAGGCCAGCACCGGCTCGCCCCAGGCGATCGCGGCGATGGCGACGTCGGCGGCCTTGCGGCCGCGCGCCTTGCGCTCGGTCAGCGCGGTGACGTCGCTGGCGCGATAGCGGCTGCGGCGGGGCTCGACCGGATCCGGCTCGGCGCGCACCCGGCCGCGGCTGACGTAGGCGTAAAGCGTCTGCGGCCGCACCCGCAGCCGGCTCAGGGCTTCCTCGGCGCTGAGCCAGTCTGACATTGGTTGATTCTATTGATCAAGATTGACGTTGTTGCCTCAAGGTTTCATGGCGAAACGGAGAGATCAAGGAGAATTACGTTGATCGATGGCATTGACGGACTCGAAAACATCGTCGCCGCCGAGACCGTGCTTTCGGAGGTGGACGGCCAGGCCGGCCGCCTGGTGATCCGCGGCTACGCGGTGGAGGAGCTGGCCGGCCGCACGACCTACGAGGAGGCCGCGCGACTGCTGCTGGACGGCTTCTTCGAGGATCTGCCGGCCGACCTCGCGCCGGCGATCGGCGCGGCGCGGGCCGAGGTGTTCGCCCATGTCGCCGCGCTGGACGCCACCCTGCTGGCGCTGACGCCGATGGAGGCGATGCGCGCGCTGACCGCCCGCCTCGCGGACGGCGACGACCTGGCGACCGCCATGCGCCTGATCGCCGCCCCGGCGGTGTTCACCGCCGCGGTCGCGCGCCGCCAGGCCGGCGCCGAGGCGCTGACGCCCGACCCGGCCCTGTCGCACGCGGCCGACATCCTGCGCATGCTGCGCGGCAGGCCGGCGCCGGAAGCCGAGGTCAAGGCCTTCGAGACCTATCTCGTCACCGTGATCGACCACGGCCTCAACGCCTCCACCTTCACCGCCCGGGTGATCGCCTCGACCCATGCTGGGCTGGCCAGCGCGGTGCTGGGCGGCATCAGCGCGCTGAAGGGCCCGCTGCACGGCGGCGCGCCCGGGCCGGTGATCGAGATGCTGGACGGCATCGGCACGCCCGGCCGCGCCAGGGCCTGGATCGAACAGGCGCTCGACCGCGGCGACCGGCTGATGGGCTTCGGCCACCGCGTCTACAAGGTGCGCGACCCGAGGGCCGATGCGCTGAAGCGCGCGGTGCGGATCCTGGCGGAGCGCTCGAACGTGCTGCCCGGCCGGCTCGCCTTCGCCGAGGCGGTGGAAGAGGCGGCGCTGGCGATCCTGAAGGACCGCAAGCCGGGCCGCTCGCTGCAGACCAACGTCGAGTTCTACACCGCGCTGCTCTTAGAGGCCTTGGCGTTCCCGCCGTCGGCCTTCACCTGCGTGTTCGCCACCGGCCGCGTCGCCGGCTGGATTGCCCACGCCCGCGAACAGGTGGCTGGCGGGCGCCTGATCCGGCCGCAGTCGCGGTATGTCGGGCCGAGGCCGAAGGCGGCAGCGTGATCGCCTGGCGAGCGGCCGAAGGCAAAAAGGTTTAACGCAAAGGTCGCGGAGGAACGCGGAGTTCGCAGAGAGACTGTGCGCGTCTCTGCGTCCTCCGCGCTTCTCTGCGTTCTCTGCGTTCAAACTTGAGTGCGCCTGCGACGCGCTCGATCTCAAGGGATGAGCTGAAGTGCTGACGCTGTATTTCGCGCCGGGGGCCAGTTCGATGGCGCCACATATAGCGCTGCACGAGGTGGGGGCGCCGTTCGAGGCCGTGCCGGTGTCGTTCCATCGCAACGAGACGCGCTCGGCGGACTTCCTGGCGGTGAATCCCGAGGGCAAGGTGCCGACGCTGGTGATCGATGGGCGTCCGCTGACCGAGGTCGCCGGCATCCTCTACTACCTGGCGCGGCGCCATCCCGAGGCGCGGCTACTGCCCCACGGCGACCCGGAGGCCGAGGCGCGGGTGGTGTCCTGGATGTCGTTCCTCGCCTCGACCGTTCATCCGGCGCGGCGGCAGGGGCTGGACCATGCGATGCAGGTCTATGCGATCGCCGATGCGCGGCTGAACGTGTCAGGCTGGGCGACCCGTGACTACTCGATCGCCGACATCCACCTGTTCCGGCTCTTCTGGCGCTTTGCGGCCTCGCTGAAGCCGCCGCCAGGTTCGTTCCCGCGCCTGGAAGCCCACCACGCCCGGATGATGGCGCGTCCGGCCGTGATCGCGACCATCGCGGCGGAAGAAGCCGCGGGCTACGAGCTGCCGGCCTAGCCGCCCGCCTTCTCGCCGGCGCCGTGTTCCCGGACGTGCAACGCATCTGCCAGCCGCATCTTGGCCGAGCCCGGGCGCAAAGGCTGCGGCTGGCTCGCATGCGGCGTCCAGCCGGTCAGGGTCAGTATCTCGAAGGTGGCGACCAGGCGCCCGTCCGGCTCGGCGAACTTGTTCGCATAGACCTCGGCGGCGCGGGCGAGCACCGGGCGGGTGAGCGGCCGGCCGGCGCCTTCGATCAGGGCGCTGGTCTCGCCCATCGCGCGCAGGTCGGCCATCAGCGCGAAGATGTGGTCGTAGCGCACCGTCACCCGGTCGACGTCGGCCACCGGCAGGGCGAAGCCGGCGCGCTGCAGCAGCCCGGCGGCGTCGTAGGCGTCGGCGAAGGGCGAGACGCGGGGGCCAGCGCCGCCGAGCAGCTCCAGCTCCGCCGTCATCAGCGCCGCGCGCAGTTCGATCAGCGTCGACCCGCCCAGCATCGCGCCCAGGAACAGGCCATCGGGTTTCAGCGCCTCGCGAATCTGGATCAGCGCGCCGACGAAGTCGTTGGCCCAGTGCAGCGCCAGCGAGGAGACCACCAGATCGAGGCTCTCGGGCGCGAACGGCAGCTGCTCCTCGTCCGCCACCAGGCGCTGACCCGGACGACCGGCCAGCATGGCTTCGGAGAGGTCAGTCTGGAACAGCACGCCGACCTTCGCGGCGGCGTCACTGGGCGCCAGCGCCTTGGCGAAGGCGCCGTCGCGCGATCCCAAGTCGACCGCCACGGGGAAGTCCCGCTTCACCGCCTCCAGGCGCTGGACGATGTCTTCCGCCGCCCGGCGTTTGAGGAAGTTGGCGCCCGCATAGGCCCGCGCGGCGCGATCGAGGCGGCGCCGGTGCAGGTTGCGATCAAACAGGCGCGGCGGTCCACTCATGAACCGCCAACAGCTACTCCGAGCGCCTGGGTTATGCCAAGCTTGGCCCCATGGATTGGCCTACAGGACTGCACTGGCGCGCGGAAGCCGCGGGTGAGGCGATGGCGGGCGCGGCGATGCGCGCCGCCGGCCTGTTGCGTGCCGCGGCCGACGTGGTGATGCCGCCGCTGGCGCTCGACGCCACCCGCCGCGCCGGTCCGATGCAGTCGCCCGGACTGACCGCGGCGTCCTGGGCCAAGCTCGCTTTCATCGAGGCGCCGGTCTGCGACGGCTGCGGCGCGCCGCAGGTCTATGACGCCGGCGCCGACGCGCGCTGCCCCGCCTGCCTCGTCCGCCGCCGCGCGTTCGACCGCGTGCGCGCCGCGGTCGCCTACGACGACGCCTCGCGCGATCTGATCCTGAAGTTGAAGCGCGCCGACCGCACCGACCTCGCCGGTCTGTTCTCGCTTTGGCTGTCGCGGGCCGCCCGCGACCTGATCGAAGACGCCGACGCGGTGATCCCGGTGCCGCTGCATCCGATGCGGCTGATCACACGGCGCTTCAACCAGGCCGCCGAGATCGCCCGCCCGCTCGCCCGCCGCGCCGGCCTCGCCTACCTGCCAGGCGTGCTGATCCGCCGGCGCGATACGCCCAGCCAGGGCGGTCGTTCCGCCTCGGGCCGCCGGCGCAACATGCAGGCAGCCTTCGCCGTACCCCGGCAGGCATGGCCCAAGGTGGCGGGCCGGCGGGTCCTGCTGGTCGACGACGTGCTGACCACCGGCGCCACCGCCGAGGCCTGTGCGCGGGTGCTCAAGGCGGCGGGCGCCCAGGCAGTGCACGTTGCGACGGTGGCGCGCGTGCAAGAGCGCGAGGCTCAGCCTATATGACGGTCAAGTCACAGGAGCAGCGCCAGGCAGCCATGGCCGACGTCGTCATCTACACCCGTCCGTTCTGCGGCTACTGCGCCCGCGCGATCTCGCTGCTGGGCCAAAAAGGCGTTGCCTTCACCGAGATCGAGGCGGGCATGGACCCCGACAAGCGCCGCGAGATGATGGACCGCTCCGGCCGCAACACCTTCCCGCAGATCTTCATCGACGGGAAGCACATCGGCGGCTGCGACGAGATGATGGCGCTGGAGCGCGCCGGCAAGCTCGACCCGCTGCTGCACGCCGCCTGACGCCGCGCTCGCGATGCTGAAAGTCGGCCTCATCCAGATGCGTACGCCGGCGGACCAAGCCGCCGCGCTGGCCCAGGCCGAACCGCTGGTGCGCGAGGCCGCCGCCAAGGGTGCGACACTGATCGCGACGCCCGAAGGCACCAACATCCTGCAACGCAATCGCGCGGCGCTGTTCGACCAGATCGCGTCAGCCGAGGACGACGTGGCGGTGATCGGCCTGAGGCGGCTGGCCGATGAACTCGGCGTCTGGCTGCTGATCGGCTCGGCGCTGGTGCGCCGCGAGGATGGCAAGTGCGCCAACCGCGCTATTCTGGTGCGGACGGATGGGTCCGTCGCGGCGACCTACGACAAGCTGCACATGTTCGACGTGGACCTGCCGACCGGCGAGCACATCCGCGAGTCGTCGAGCTATACGCCGGGCGACCGGGCGGTGGTGGCCGACGCCGCGGGCGCGAAGCTCGGCCTCACCGTCTGCTACGACCTGCGTTTCCCCGCGCTGCACAACGCGCTAGCCAAGGCGGGCGCCGAGGTGCTGACCGTGCCGTCGGCGTTCACGC
>Ga0302314_10021783_pt1 | contig 10542 bp, 7 predicted proteins | sample III_Palsa_N2_3_FD_200533 | JGI IMG/M metagenome (GOLD analysis project Ga0302314, IMG submission 200533) | Peat permafrost microbial communities from Stordalen Mire near Abisko, Sweden - III_Palsa_N2_3 | ecosystem: Environmental > Terrestrial > Soil > Palsa > Peat permafrost | place: Sweden... | reverse complement strand
CAACGCCCAGGTGCTGCAGGCGATGACCTATGCCGAGGCGAAGCCGCGCCTCGTGGCGGTCGATGCCGATCTCGGGGAATTGTTCTGGGATACGGTGAAGATGAACCTGCACCTGTTCCACGAAGTGAAGGATTGGGCCCAGGTCGTCGCCGGCGAGATCACGCCGCGCGTCGAGGATCCGGCCTTTGCCGCCAAGGCGCTCGAATTGCTGCCGGCCGACTATGACCGCGATAGCTGGCAGGCCTGGTCGGGCGCCATCAAGGAGGCGACCGGCGCCAAGGGCAAGGCCCTGTTCATGCCGTTGCGCCAGGCCCTGACGGGGATGGACCACGGTCCGGACATGGGCGCGCTGAGCTTCCTGATCGGCCGCGACAAGATTGCGCAGCGGCTGAAGGCGTAGGGCCGTTATTTCGGCGATACGTCCAACCAGCGCGTCCCGTCGAATTCCCAGGTGTCGGCCAAATAGCCGTGCAGGCCTTGCCCGCCGAAAGCGACGATGCGGTCGCGCGCGCGATCGTAGCCCATGGCGAACTGGATGCGCGGCGGCGGACCGCCGTCGGCGATCTTCGACCAGAGCTTGCCGTCCCACGCCCAGGTGTCGTTGAAGAAGTGGCCGTTTTCATCTTCCCCGCCGAACAGAACGGTACGCTTGCGCCTGGCGTCATAGGCCATGCCCGGCCAGGCACGGGCCCCCGGACCATCCTCGGTGATGGCGCGCCACGTGTGACCGTCCCATTCCCACGTGTCGTGCAGTCCGGCCAGCGGCCGGAAGCCGCCGTAGAGGACGCTGACGCCGCGATCGGAGTCGTAGACCATGGCCGTCGGATCGCGCAGGGATGGCCCCGCCATCCAGGTCTGGTTCCACTTTTCGCCGTCGAACTCCCAGGTGTCGGCCAACTCGACCTGGCCGTTGCGGCCGCCGAACATCACCAGTCGGTCGCGCTGGCGATCGTAGACCATGGCCGCGCCGCCGCGCGCCATTGTGGCATCGTCGGTCAGCGGCTTCCAGACGCCGCCGTCCAATACGCTCAGCGTGCCGTTATTGCGTTCGCTGTCGCCGAACCCGCCGAACATCGCAAGGCGCCCGCGCCGGCTGTCATAGGCGAGTCCGGGGACGACGCGGGCGTTGCCGGTATCCGCCACCAGACGCCATCGCGCCCCATCCCAGCCCCACAGCTCGCCGGTCGCCCGCGGCGTCGGGCCGGCCATGACATAGCCGCCGTAGATGACAAAGGCGCCCAGGCCTTCGTCGTAGGCGGCCGCCAGGTGCGCCCGCCCGGCAGGCGAGGTGACCTGCGCCCGTGCCGGCGCCGCGATCAAGGCGATCCCGGCGACCACGCCGCGTCGCGATATGAGCTGCATGAATAGTCTCCCAGGTCGTATGTACGATAGTCTTCGTATATACGACGCCTTTCGTACATGTCAATGGCTCAGGAGGCCTCGAAGCCGTCGGCGCGGATCATGCCGAGAAAGCAAATCCCCTATCGCTTTTCGACTTTATTATCCTTATTGCGCCATACTTGTCGCAAAACCGGTCCGAGAAGCCGGCATACTGGGAGTCGAGCATGGGCACACATGTCCTGCTGTGTGATTTATCGTTGTCGCCGGTGATGTCGTTGGCCACCACCCGCGACGGCGGCCGGCCGGAGCACACCCGGCGCTATCCGAGCGCCAGCCGCGCCGAGTTCGATCACGCCATCAGCCATTACCTCGCTGAAGTCTTCGACGGGCCGCCCAGCGCGGTCGCCATGTCGGCGCGCGGCTGGCAGGATCGCGACCGGCTGTATCTGCAAGGTGTCAGTTTCGAACTCGGTCGCGACGACATTCGCGCCCTGGCCGACGTCCAGCGCGTCAATTTCCTGAACAATTTCGTCGCCCGCGCCCTGGCCGTGCCGCGTCTTGGCCGTTCGGACCGCCATCAGATCGTCGGCGGCGAGGTCAATGACGACAGCGTCATCGCCGTGCTGGGCCCGCACTACGGCCTGGGCCTGGCGTCGCTGGTCTCCGACGGCGTCGGCGGGTGGGCCGCGCTGCACGGCGAGGGGGGACATTCCGACCTCGCGGTCAAGACCGAGCGCGAATGGCGCCTGGCCGAAGCCATGCGCGCCAAGAACGGCTATGTGTCGCGCGAAACCGGCATTTCGGTCGCCGGCCTGTCCGACATCTGGTACGCCCTGCATGCGATCGATGACGAGCCGTCCTTTGCCATGAGCGCCGCCGAGATCATAGACGCGGCGCGCGCCGGCACGAAGCGGGCGCAGGAGGCGATCGACGTCATGACCGGCTGGCTGGCCGCCATGGCGTCGGATATCGTCCTGATCATGGGGGCGACCGGCGGCGTCTATCTGACCGGCGCGCTGATGGACATGATCGGCGACCTGTTCAACGAGGACGTCTTCCGCGCGCGCTATCTCGACAAGGGCCCGCGCACCGCCTATGTCACCGCCGTGCCGGTGTTCCGTACCCAGGCCGCCGACATGGAACTGGCCGGCCTGGCGACGCTGTTCGAATAATTGGGATCAGGGCTAGTTCGCCCCAGCTCATGCCAAAAAGTGGATTGCCACTTTTAGGATGAACATGAGGCGTCAAAGGATTCAAGTCGGGATGAGACTATCTCATTCCGACTTGGCGTACTGCTCGACATTCGACGGCAGAATCAGCTCGTACGGCACCCAGTCGTAGACGTCGGCATATTGCTTGTCGGCGAACTTCTTGGCGTCGACCAGCGACTGCTCGCCCTGGGCCTTGGCGTTCTGCAGCAGCGACAGCGTCAGATAACCGCTGCGGATGGCGTCGAGCGCGTCCGGCGTGCCGTCGACCCCGGCGACCAGCACCTTGCCGGCGGGAATATTGGCCTTTTTCAGGGCGCTGATCGCGCCCATGGCCATTTCGTCATTATTGCACAGGATGGCGTCGATATGCTGGCCGGACGCCAGCCACTGGGTGACCAGTTGCTCGCCCTGATCGCGTTTCCAATTGCCGGTCGCTTCCTGGACGAGATGGATGCCCGGCTGCTTGGCCAGGATCTCCTTGACGCCTTCGGTGCGCTCGATGGCTGCCGGATGGCCTTCCTCGCCGCGCAGGATGACGACATTGCCCGCGCCGTGCAGCTTGTCGGCGATCAGCCGCATCTGCAGCCGCCCCGCCACCAGGTCGTTCGACGAGACGATCGACACCGGCCCGTTGAATTGATCCTGTGGCGGGCGGCGGTTGAGGAAGACGAGCGGGGTCTTGCCTTTGGCCGCCATGTCGCCGGCCGCGATTTCGGTCTTGCCGTCGACGCCGAGAAGGACCACGGCGTCGGCATGGGCGGCAATGGCGTCGCGCACCTGATTGAGCTGGGTCGGGCCGTCATTATTGGCGATGGCGACGGTCAGGTCGACGTCCGGATCGGCGTTGCCGGCCTTGGTGATGGCCTCGCGCAGAATATCGATGAAGCGGTCGTCGGTCTTGGCGATGGAGACATAGATCTTCGTCTTGATCGCGGCTTGGGCCGCGGCTTCGCCGGCCGGCGGCAGGACGCAGAGCGCCGCGAGGGATACGATGCCGAACAGCACTGATGTCTTCATGGCTTTCATCCTCACGCGGCTCTGACACGGTTCAGGAAATTCTCGACTTCGCCCTTCAGCCGGTCGGACTGCCGGGCCAGGCTCTGCGCCGCGTCGAGCACGCGCATCGCCCCGGCGCTCGAGTCCTGGGCGGCCTGGGTGACGCCGTTGATGCTGCGTGTCACGTCGGCGGTGGTCTGCGACACTTCATGGATGTTGCGCGCGATTTCCGCCGTCGTCTGTTCCTGCTGCGACACGGCGTCCGAGATGCCGGCGGCGATGTCGTTGACCTCGGCGATGGTGCGCTCGATATGGCCGATCTCATCGACCGCCTGACCGGTCGAGGTCTGCATCTTTTCGATCGACTGGCCGATGGTCGAGGTCGACTGGGCGGTCTGGTTGGCCAGCCCCTTGACCTCGCTGGCGACGACGGCGAAGCCCTTGCCGGCTTCGCCCGCCCGGGCCGCCTCGATGGTGGCGTTGAGCGCCAGCAGATTGGTCTGGCGGGCGATGGCGTTGATCACGTCGACCACCGATTCGACCTCGGCCGCGTCGTCGCGCAAGGTGTCCATGACGGTGCGTGCGCGCATCGCCTGATCGACGGCGGTACCGGCGATGCTGCCCGAGCGCGATACCTGCTCGCCGACCTGACGGGCCGAAGCCGACAACTCCTCGATGGCCGCGGCGACGCTGCGCACATTGTCGGCGGCCTGGTTGGCGCCGCGCATCGTCGCCGCCGACTGGGCGCTGGTTTGTTCCGCCGCCGCCGACAGGGTCTGGGCCGAGGATTGCAACTCGCCGGCCGACGCCGAAACGGCGTGGACGATATTGCCGATGGCGTCCTCGAAATCCTGGGCCAGGCGGGCGATCTCGGCGCGGCGCTGGCGTTCCATGTCCTTTTCCAGGGCGGCCTGGCTGGCGCGCAGGCCTTCGGCCTCGCGCAACTGGTCCTTGAAGACGTTGAGCGCGCCGGCCATGCCGCCGATCTCGTCGCGGCGGCCCGTGTCGGTGACGCGGACATTCGTGTCCTGGTCGGCCAGCCGGCGCATAACTTCGGTCATGCGCAGGATCGGGCCGGTGATGCTGAGCGTCAGGGTCCAGCCGACCAGGACGCACAGCGCGGTCAGCGAGCCCAGCGCGATCATGATCCACAGTCGCGCCGAGGCGTTGACGCGCGCGGCCTTGGCCGAGGCGGCGGCGGCCACGCCCTGGCGGTAGGTCTGGACCTTGGCGACCGCGGCATAGAAGGCCTGGCGGTCGTCATTGAGGTCGGTCATCAGGACATTGCCGGCGACATCGCTCAAGCCGGCGCGGTCGAGGTCGGTGATTTCTTCCTGGACGGCCAGGAAATGCTGCCAGGCCTTGCGCAGGCCGGCGGCCAGCGTGGCTTCCTCGCCGCCCGACACCATACCGCCATAGCGGCTCCAGGAGCGCGAAAAATCGCTGCGCGCCGCGGCCGATTCGCGGGCGAAGCCGTCGCGTTGCGGTCCGGTGGCGTAGTGTTCGAGGAAGGATAGGGTGCTGAGCGTCTGCGAGGTCCGCGCCAAATCGCCCAGCGTCGCGGCAGCGGTGATTTCGCCTTCGAGCTCATGGCCGATGGCCGAGACCTCGTTCAGCTTGTAGATTGAAAAGACACCGGTGGCGATGGAAAGAACCATCAGAACGCCAAAAGCCAGCGCAAACTTGGCGCGAATGGACTGCGTCACCTTGGTGATCATACGCGACTGCCCCATTTTTGAATTCGACCCTGTGGGGATAACTTGGCCTTATATGGGAAACAGAAGGTTAACGAGCGGGCTGGCCGGTGCGTCTAATCGTCAGCCTGCCCCACTGCCCGGTGGCGTCACCCCGCCATGTCCGCCGTTGCGCGCTCGGGCGATCGGGTCGAGCTGGCGCCGGTAGTTCCAGATCATATGGTCGTCGATAATCGACAGTCGCCGCGAGATCACCGACACCAGCATGGCCCACAGGTTCACCCAGAAGCTTGCCAGGACGAGACGGTCGCGCCTCAGCGCCTCCTGTGGGTGCGTTTTCGGCGCGAGCAGGCGCGGATCGCCCGAGTGCCGGTAACGGCCGAACGGCGGCGGAACGCCCGGCACCAGGTCCCAGCCGTCGATCACGCGGTAGTGCGGACATTTCACGTCCCGATCGAAATTGACCGTCGCCACGCGCGGCGAGCCGAAGGTATAGCAGGCGGCGAGGTTGTCGCGCTCCAGGACCATGGCGGTGATTTGCGCCAGGGCGCCCCCCATCGAATGGCCTGTAATATATAGGGGTACATTGGGCGGGACCTGAGCATTCACCGTCGCTTCGATGTCCTGGTGAGCGGTCTGAAACGCCTTCCAGAAACCGCCATGTATGCGCAGGCCCTTATAGTCGGGAAGCGTCACCAGCCCTTCGTTCAGATCGGTGCACCAGTCACGGAACGTGACCGTGCCGCGAAAGGCGAGGACGGCGATATCGCTTCGTAGCGCCAGATATGCCTGCACGTCATCGACATTGAACAGCTTGGCAAGCGTAAAGCCGCCCTTGGCCAACTCTTCGGTGAGTTGGGCTTCGCCCTGCGGGATCATCTTCAGGGCTACGCCGCGTTTTCGCCGCTTGGTGAGTTGTTCGAAAGGGATATAGGCGTCCTGGCACAAGGCCGCCATGAGCGCGGCGGTGCGGTCCGAATAAGCCGCGCGCAAGGTCGGAAGGCTTGTCGACTTGGCGAAAGCCAGGCCGACCGCGCCGTTGTGGTAGATATTGTGTTTTTTCATGTTCGGGCTTGCCTGTGTCAGCCCCCAAAAGCCACGTCGTTAACCATTTATAATAACAACGTTCGCTTCTCAATATTTGTCTGCGCCGGCCGCGGTGATACTTTACAGCCCGTGTCGCAAATGACGCACCGGTTACCACTTGTCGTCGAAGGCGAGTAGCGCCGCGCCGAGCGCCGGGGCGAGGCCGCCCAGCGCGGTTGGCTTTACGGCCATTTCACTCCAGTTGAGCCCCAGGTTGAGCGACAGCCGTGTGTTGAGCCCGAGGCAGAGGCGGGCAATGATCTCGCGAGGAAACGGCCCGCCGATCAGAATGGAGCCAAGGTTCAGGCAGCAAAACATCGACAGCAGCGGGACGTAAAGCAGATCCGCCACGACGCCGATCCATTCATCGACCGTGTCATTGACGCTTTTGTCAGTCAGGTCGATGTCGTCGAGCGTCGACAGGGTTTGGCCCCGGTCCGCGAGGAATTGCAGAAAGGCCGGCAGGGAAACCGTTTCGCCGAGCCTCTTGCCGAGGTCCGTCCGGCTCGATCGAAACGGGTTCAACTGCGGCAAGGCGGCGGGCGCATTGCGTCGATTGAGGTTTCCGCGCATGACGTGGCCGTCGACAACCAGGGCGCTGCCGAGATGGTCGCTCAGATGAAGATAAAAGAATGGCTCGGAAGCCGAGCTTTGACTCAAAAGGGCTTCGGCGTGCGCCGCCGCAATGGCCCGGTCCTCGACATATAGCGGACGACCGGCAAGGCCGGCGAATTCGCGTCCGGCGAAGTGAAAGCGCGCACCGGATGTCGATCCGATATCCGCCAGGGCCGGGAAGGTCCTGGCGTCTCCGGTCGCTATGCCGATACCAACGATCTTTGCAACGTCGACGGCATGGTCGTCGAGAAGTCGAGCGATATGGTCGGCATAAAAGCCTCGTGGCGCCGCCGCCGCGCCGGGGTGCGTTCCAGCCAGGCTGCGACGGCCGCGGACATCGCCGGCAAAGTCCATCACGATGAGGACGGTGTGATCCTGTTCGAGGCTGATGCCAACGGAAAAGGCCGCGTCGGGATTGATCGCCAGAACGGCCGCGGGTTGTCCCTTGGCGCCTCGCCGGGTCTTGGGACTGATCACAAGTCCCTCGTCCAGGAGCTCCCGGACGATTTTGAATATGGCGGGTGTGGTGAGGCCGGTGATGTCGGCGAGATCGCTGCGCTCCGCGGTCTTCAGGGTGCGCAAGGATTGCAGGATAATTTTTCGGTTATGGGCCGCGGCGATCTGAACATTGGCGCCGCGAACATTCAGCATGGCCTTGGAGGCAAGGTAGGCTTCCGCCGCCTCCCGTCCGATGTCTTTTGTCAAATTCAATGTGGTGTCAAAGCTCACAAAATCCCCCCGGCCGGATAGAAGCCCTTCGACGTTTTGTCCTCACGTGCGGCGATCGGACAAAAGTATCTACGTATTTTGGCGCAACTATGACAACGCTATCATCTTATTGACGTGAAATCAATTCGATGGATTATTTGTAGAATGTCACATTGTGAGAGTTATCATTTTCATACTCAGAATAAGTATTTCGTTTTTCGTTATTTAATTCGAGGTCTATGCTGCGCGTTCCGGCGGAAATTATGCAATTGACAGCGCTGACATGTGACGAATGACCGCCTCGGTTATAAGGGGCGGGCATATCGGCAATAATATGTCTCTGATCGCCTCAATGAGGAAACGGCATTGGCAGGGCCTGGGCGGTCCTGGCGACAACCTTGTTCGTCGGCGCCCAATGTGAGCGCAATAATGGCCGAAGTCGGATTTACAAAGCCGCGCGCTTGGCCAGCAGCGCCTGGAACGCCTGGGTGATGCGTTCGACGGCCGGATTGCGGTAACTCAAGGCGCCGTCGGCGTCCTCGGGGCGGACCAGCATGGTGGCATTGGCCTCGAACACCAGGACGCGGCCGTCGGGCAGGATCGAGAAGTCGAGCCCGCAATAGTCGAGGTCGAGGCGGCGGCCGATCTCGCCGATCGCCGTCATGGCGGCATTCCCGAGAAAGGCGGCCGGATCGCCGAGGAAGCGCTCTTCCTCGACGCGGCGCCAATCGGCTCCGACACCTTTGCCCTCACTCATGTCCGAGCTGACATAGTGGACCATCCAGCGCTCGGAGATCGCCCAATGATAAGGCAGGGGCCGGCGGTCGATGAAGATCATGCGTCCCTTGCGGTATTGGCCGTCGGCCAGGGCGTAATCGACATATTGGGTGATATAGATATCCTGGCCTTCCAGGCGCGTCTCGATCTGCGCCACCTCGGCGGGGGTGTCGGCGCGATAGAGGCCGACGCCGCCGTGCGAGGCCAGCGGCCGCACCAGTACGGGATAGGCAAAGCCCTCGGCCTCGATCCGCCCGGCCAAGGCCCCGCCGCCGCGTTCGCCGCCCGTCACCCGCACCGTCTTCGGCGCCACGACGCCGTCGATATCGCCCACCCGCCCCGGGATCAGATGGCGAAAGGTCTGCTGCACCGGTTCGGGGTCGTTGATCACCGGGCGCGCGTTGCGCGCCAGGAAGCGCGCGACAGCGGCCTGGCTGGGACCGGACAGGTCGGGATCGCCTATGGCGTTGAAGACGACATCGTAGTCGGGCAGGATCTGATCGTCGCGGGCGTGCTCCATATACCAGACGTAACGCGTATAGAGCTTGGGCGGCATGATGAACCGATAGGGTACGTTGCCCTGGGCGCGCGTCGCCAACACCAGCACGCGGGCGCGCGGCTCGGGCGCCGGCTCGTGGAACAGCGCCTGCGCCTCATAGGCCCGGTCCAGCCAGGCATCGGCTTCGTCGCGTCGGCCGGCGCGTTCGCTGAGCATCGACAGGGTCTGGCAGGCGAGGGCGTTGGCCGGATCGACCGCGACCGCAGCCTGGGCGGCGACAAGGGCACGATCGGGCAACTCGGCGCGCAGGTATAGCGCCGCCAGTCCGCCGTGCGCCTCGGCCAAGCCGGGATCGAGCGCCAGCGTCCGGCGAAACTGCCGTTCGGCGTCGTGCAGCCGGTCGCGCCCGGCATAGGCGAAGGCGAGATCGAGCTGCGGGCCCGCGCGCTCGAAGTTCAGCGCCGCCGCCAGCTCGAGCCGGGTCAGGGCGGGTTCGGCGGCCTCGATCGTCTGGGTCAGCGACGTCTTCAGGCTTCTGGCGGGCAGGGCGCGCGGGTCGAGCGCCAGAGCGCGCTCGACCGCCATCAACGCCTCGGCGGGGCGGTGCGCCTCGGCGAGTTGCCGCGCCTTGACCAGCCAGGGGCCCGGGCGGGTCACCGGCGGCTGGATATCAAAGAGCTCGGCCAGAAGGTCGGGCGCCCGGCTCATTGAAACCTCGCGGAGATGGGAAGAACGTTTCCACTATCGGGCGAGTCGGCGGCTGTAATGCGGCTGCTATTTTTCGCCGTGGAAATATGACCCCGGCTATGGCGCGATTCGGCTTAGTGCCTAGCGCGGATGGGCGCCGCGCCGCGCCGCCAGGGCCCCGGCGATCAGGCTCGAAAAGATCTCGAACGCCTGGATTTCGGCGCCGGTGAAGCGGCGATTGTCGCGCGGCAAGAATCCGATCGCGCCCAAGGTGGCGTCGCCGGCGACCAGGGGCAGGTACAGCCCCTTGGCCGACGGCAGGGTATCGGTGTTGCGGCCGGCCATTTGCCCGTTGTCGAGCACCCAGCGGACCGCGCTCGTCTCCTTGAGATCGGCGGGTGTCAGAGGCGGCGGATTTTGGGGCGCTGGATATTGTTGCGGGCCCGACGACGAGAGCACCCAGATCGAAACGGCGGCGCGGTAGGGTGCGCCCAACCGCGCGACGACGGCATCGGCCATGGCCGCGACGTCGCGGGCGGCCGACAGGCCGCGCGCCAGTTCATACAGGGTTTGCGTCTCCTGTTCGCCCTTCTGCGCCAGTTTGGCGTTCTGGCCCTGACGCGCCGTCAACGAGCCGACCAGCAGCGATGTCGTCAGCATGAAGGCGAAGGTGGCATAGTAATAGGTGTCGTAGACGGCGAAGCTGTAATAGGGCCGGGTGAAAAAGTAGTTGAATGACGCGACGCTGAGGAGCGAGGCCAGGAAGGACGGTCCCATGCCGATGCGCGACGCCACGAGCACCACGCCGGTCAAATAGATCAGGGTGAGGTTGGTGGCGGGCGTATGGTCGCGGAACGGCGCGGCGGTCAGCGTGCAGATGGCGACGACGCCGGCCGCCGAGATATAATCGATCGGCTTGGAGACCAGC
>Ga0302314_10021782_pt1 | contig 10542 bp, 9 predicted proteins | sample III_Palsa_N2_3_FD_200533 | JGI IMG/M metagenome (GOLD analysis project Ga0302314, IMG submission 200533) | Peat permafrost microbial communities from Stordalen Mire near Abisko, Sweden - III_Palsa_N2_3 | ecosystem: Environmental > Terrestrial > Soil > Palsa > Peat permafrost | place: Sweden... | reverse complement strand
CGCATGATGAGCTCGCGCATCGCCTTGGCCCGGTCGCCCAGGACGGCGGCCACATCCCGCAGCAGGGTGGCGCGTTCGGCGTAGGTCCGCATCGCCCAGGCCGGCTGGGCGACCTTGGCCGCCGCGACGGCCCGGTCGACATCGGCCTCGCGGGCCAGCCCCGCGGTGGCGAAGATCTCCCCCGATGCCTTGTCCCGTACCCCGATGGTGCCGGCGCCGGCCGGCAGGCGGAACTCCCCGTCGATAAACACGGCGCCCTGCCACTGCGCTGATCCCACGCCACCCTCCGCTTTCCTGGCCGCTTGTTCTTAGGCCCGCTGGTCCTGGGCCGCTCTTTCTGGACCGCACTTTCTGGACCGCTCTGAAGGCCGCCTCCATTGGGCCCCGTTTCGCTGGGGCGGCGCCGGCCGGGCTGGCGGCCGGCCGGGCTACGGTCGGGCCCGCCTATGGGCAAGCGCTTTCCAATTGCTGCGAAACGTACCGGATGTGCGGCTGGGTGCGCAAGGGTCCGCGGCGCGGCGGTCCGGCTGCTGACCGGCGCGATGACGCCAGATCAGCCGGGCGGCGGCCGCGGGACGGTGCTGTCCCTCAGGATGACCTCGCCGCGGACGGGAATGACCCGCGGCTGTTCCCGGCCGGCGTCTCCGGCCTCGGAGAGGACCAGGCCCGCGGCCATCTCCCCCATCCGCTTGAGCGGCAGCCGCACCGTCGTCAGCGGCGGGTAGACATCGCGGAGGGTGGCGATGTCGTCGAACCCCGCCAGCGCGATGTCGGCGGGCACCTGCAGGCCGCTGGCCCGCAGCCGGGCCAGCGCGCCCAGGGCCATGACGTCGGTGACGGCGAACACGCAGTCCGGCCGCGGCTCGGTCGCGGCCAGGATCGCGCTCATCGCCTCGTAGCCGCCGTCCCAGCTGAACGGGCCGTGGACGACCTGGGCCGCCTCAAGCGGCACCGACCAGGCGGCGAGGCCGGCCAGGAAGCCGGCCAGCCGGTCCCGGGCGGTGAGCAGGCCGCGCGGTCCGGCCAGCACGGCGAAGCGGCGGTGGCCGAGCGCGACCATGGCGTTGGCCAGGGCCTGCGCGCCCGCGGCGTTCTCCGGCAGGATCGTGTCCACGCCCAGCAGGTCCTGGCCGACGCAGACGGCCCGGCCACCTGACCGGGTGAAGGCGGCGATCTCCGCGCGGAGCGCGTCCCTGGCCACCACGTCATCGGAGCGGCTGCCGATCAGGATCACCGCACGGGCTCGCTGGGCGCGCATCAGCGCGACGTAGGCGCGCTCAGCCACCTCGGTGCCCGACGCGGGAGACATGCAGACCAGCAGCTGCTGCGCATCGGCGACCTCGATGAGGCCGGCCGCGATCGAGGAGAAGTAGGGGTCGGCGATGTCGTGCACCACGATGCCCACCATCGTGCTCTGCCCGGTGGCAACGGCCCGGGCTTGCAGGTTGGCCGTGTAGCCGAGTTCGGCGACCGCCTTGTTGACCCGGTCGGCCAGCCGCGGCCCGACCCGGCGCGCGCCTTCGTTCACCACCCGGGAGGCGGTGGTCAGCGAGACGCCGGCCCGGTCGGCCACGTCCTGCAGCGTCACCCTCCCCCGCGGCCTGGCCGGCTGAAGCCTGACCGGCTGGGAGCTGGCCGGGTCCGGACGGGCCTGGTTCACGGGCCCCTCCTAACCGTCCCTGGTGCCGCGCTTGACCCGCAATCTGAGGCCAGCTTAATGTGGAAAGCACTTTCCCGTAGCAGTAGGTTAACATCGCACTCGTCGCCGATCGAAGGCCAAGTCACATGACGCGCAAGGTCATTCACGTTGCCCTGAACGGTGTCACCGGCCGGATGGGATACCGGCAGCACCTGGTGCGGTCGCTGCTCAGCATCCGCGAGCAGGGCGGCGTGCTGCTCGAGGACGGGACCACCCTGTACCCCGAGCCGATCCTGGTCGGCCGCAACGAGCAGCGGCTGCGCGCGATCGCCGAACGGCACGGGCTGGAGCGCTGGACCACCGACCTGGACGAGGTGCTTTCCGATCCCGAGGTCGACGTCTACTTCGATACGCAGGTCACCAGCGAGCGCGAGGTCGCCCTGCTGAAGGCGATCGAAGCGGGCAAGCACGTCTACACCGAGAAGCCGGTGGCCGAGTCGCTGGAGGGCGCGCTCCGGCTGGCCCGCGCGGCCAAGGCCGCGGGTATCACCCACGGCGTCGTGCACGACAAGCTGTTCCTGCCCGGCGTGATCAAGCTGCACCGGCTGATGAACGAGGGCTTCTTCGGCCGGGTGCTCTCGGTCCGGCTGGAGTTCGGCTACTGGGTGTTCGAGGGCGACGAGATCCCGGCGCAGCGGCCCTCGTGGAACTACCGCGCCGCCGACGGCGGCGGGATCGTGCTCGACATGTTCCCGCACTGGCAGTACCTGCTGACCGATCTGTTCGGCCCGATCAGCGCGCTCTACGCGAGAAACACCACGCACATCCCGCGGCGCTGGGACGAGTCGGGCCGCCCCTACGACGCGACCGCCGATGACGCGGCGTACGCGGTGCTGGAGTTCGCCAGCGGCGCGTTCGCCTCGGTGAACTCCTCCTGGACGGTCCGGGTCAACCGGCGTGAGCTGCTCGAGCTCCAGGTGGACGGCACCGTGGCGAGTGCGGTGGCCGGCCTGCGTGACGTCGCCGTCCAGCACCGGGTATCCACGCCGATGCCGGTCTGGAACCCGGATCTGCCCGACCCGATCGAATACCAGGACCTGTGGTCGGACGTGCCGGACAACATGACCTTCGATAACGGATTCAAGGTGGAATGGGAGCTGTTCCTGAAGTGCGCGGCCGAGGGCAGGCCATTCGCCTGGGATCTGGTCGAGGGCGCCAAGGGCGTTCAGCTGGCTAACCTGGCGCTCCAGTCCTCCGCCGAAGGGCGGCGGCTCGAAGTGCCGCCGCTGGGCATCTGAGGTGGCCGCGCAGGTCAGGCTGCCCGGCCGGGACGAGCCGCTGGTGATCCCCGATCCGGGCTGGGCGGCCAGCTACCCGCCGCCGGTGTCCCGGCGGGTCTTCGCGGCTGCCCACGTCGCCGCGCGGCCAGCCGCTGGGGATGCGGTTATCGACTGGGAGTCCACGATGCGCTTTCGCGATCAGCTGTGGGCGCACGGGTTCGGCGTGGCCGAGGCGATGGACACCTCGCAGCGCGGCATGGGCCTGTCCTGGGAGCAGGCCAGGGAGCTGATCACCAGGTCCGCGGCCCGGGCGGCGCAGCGGCGCGCGGCCGGAGCCGCTGCCGCGCTGGCCTGCGGGGCGGGTACCGACCAGCTGGCCGACGGCCAGAGCTATCCGCTCGCCGAGATCATCGGCGCCTACGCCGAGCAGATCGCGTTCGTGCAGTCGGCCGGGGCCGAGGTGATCCTGATGGCGAGCCGGGCGCTGGCCGCCAGCGCCCGCGATACCCGGGACTACCTCGGGGTGTACGGCGAGCTGCTCAAGCAGGCCGACCAGCCGGTGATCCTGCACTGGCTGGGCGAGGCCTTCGACCCGGCGCTGCGCGGTTACTGGGGCAGCCCCGACTTCGATACCGCGGCGGACACGGTGGTCGAGCTGATCGAGCGGGCCGGCGGCCAGGTGGACGGCATCAAGCTGTCCGTGCTCGATGCGGGCCGGGAGGTGGCGCTGCGGCGGCGGCTCCCCGCGGGCGTCCGCCTCTACACCGGGGACGACTTCAACTACGCCGCGCTGATCCGGGGCGACACGACCGGGCACAGCGACGCGCTGCACAGTGACGCTATGTTGGGGGCGTTCGCCGCGATCACGGCCCCGGCCGCCGCGGCCCTGGCGGCCCTGGACCGCGGCGACACCGATGGCTACGACGCGGCGATGGGACCCACAGTGCCGCTCAGCCGGCTGATCTTCGAACCGCCGACCTCCCGCTACAAGGTCGGGGTGGCCTTCCTGGCCTGGCTGAACGGATGGCAGCCGCACTTCACGATGCTGGCCGGGCTGCAGCGACAGCGGCCGGCCCGGCACCTGCTCCGGGTAGCCGAGCTGGCCGCCGCCGCCCGTGCCCTGACCGACCCGGACCTGGCGGCCGACCGGATGACCGAGCTGCTGGCCCGCCTGGCCGGCCCCGAACGCGTATGACCGGAGCCGGGATCGGGCTGGAGCGGCTTTCGCTGAACCAGGCGACGGTTCAGCACCTCGGGCTGGAAGACGCGGTGGCGTTGTGCGTGCGGCACGACATCCCGGCGATCGGGCTGTGGCGCGCCCCGGTCGCGGAAACCGGGCTGAAGGCCAGCGCGGCGGCGGTGCGGGCGGCCGGGCTGCACGTGTCCAGCCTGTGCCGGGGCGGCTTCCTGACCCGGAGCGACCCCGACGGGCGGGCGGCCGCGCTGGCGGATAACCGGGCGGCGATCGCCGAGGCGGCCGAGCTCGGTGCGGATGCGCTGGTGCTGGTGTGCGGCGGGCTGGTCCCCGGTCACCGGGACCTGGGCCTGGCCCGGCGCCTGGTCGCGGACGCGATCGGCGAGCTGGTGCCCGAGGCGCAGCGGCTGGGCGTCCGGCTCGGGATCGAGGCGCTGCACCCGATGTTCTGCGCCGACCGGTGCGTGATCAGCGGGCTGGGCGAGGCGATCGACCTGGCCATGAGGTTCCCGGCCGACGCCGTGGGCGTGGTGGTGGACACCTACCACGTCTGGTGGGACGCCCGGCTGCCCGAGGAGATCGCCCGGGCCGGCTCGCGGATCGTCAGCTACCAGGTGGGTGACTGGGTGCTTCCGCTGCCGGCGGACGCGCTGCTCGGCCGCGGTCACCTGGGCGACGGCGTGATCGACTTCGGTCCCATCTCGGCCAGCGTCACGGCGGCCGGTTACGACGGCTACGTCGAGGTCGAGATCTTCAACGCAGGCATCTGGGACGCACCCGCCGACCAGACGGCGGCCACGGTGCGGGAGCGGTTCGCCGCCGTACTAGGCCGCGGGCCGGCCGACGGCGCGGCGGGCCATTGAGCCGGTTGCAGGCGGCTGTAGGCGGCCCGGTTGAGCGGTTACAGGCGGGCCTGGTTGAGTGGTTACAGGCGGGCCTGGTTGAGCGGTTGCGGGCGGCTTGGTTGAATCGGGGGATGGACGACGTGCTGCTGCCGGGCGACGACACGGGCATCCCGGCGTTCTGGCAGGCGCTTGGGCTGCCGGGGCTGGCCGATATCCACACTCACTTTCTGCCGCCGCGGATGCTGCGCCGGGTCTGGGAGTACTTCGACGCGGCCGGGCCGCTGATCGGGGTCAGCTGGCCGATCCGGTACAAGTGGAGCGACGAGGAGCGGGTGGCGCACCTGAGGAGCATGGGCGTGCGGATGTTCAGCGCGCTGGCCTACGCCCACCGGCCGGAGATGGCCGCCGACCTGAACGCGTGGACGCTGGCGTTCGGGCACGCCACGCCCGGGTGCCTGCCGTCGGCGACGTTCTACCCCGAGCCTGGCGTGGCGCAGTACGTGGGCCGGGCGCTGGACGCGGGGGCGCGCATCTTCAAGATCCACCTGCAGGTAGGCGGATTCCCGGCCGACGACCCGCAGCTCGAGCCGGTCTGGGGCCTGCTCGCCGAGGCCGGGGTGCCGGTGGTGGTGCACGCCGGGCACGCGCCGGCGGGGACCGAGCACACCGGTCCAGGTCCGTTCGGCGCACTGCTGGCGCGGCACCGCCGCCTGACCGCCGTCGTCGCGCACATGGGCGCGCCCGATTACCAGGCGTTCCTGCGGCTGGCCGCGGACTACGAGCGGGTGGCCCTGGACACCACCATGATCTTCACCGAGTTCTTCGACAAGCTGGCCCCGTTCCCGCCCGCCGCGCTGCCGCTGGCGCGCGAGCTCGGGCTGGCCGGCAAGATCCTGCTCGGCAGCGATTTCCCGAACATCCCTTATCCGTACGCCCGGCAGATCGCCGGGCTGACCCGGCTCGGCTTCGGCGACGCGTGGCTGCGCGCGGTGTGCTGGGAGAATCCGGTCGCGATGTTCGGCCCTCCCCCGCCGGCTCGCGAGCCCATTTCATGATCGTGGCCAGTTTTCTGCAATATGCGCCCGTTTCTGGCCACGATCATGTTTTGGGGTCATCGGGCTCGGGTTAGCAGCTCGGTGACCTTGCGCCGGGGCAGGGCCGGGGTGCGGTGACCGTCGCGGCCGATCATGTCTTCGTTGGCCACCAGGGCGTTGACCACGGCTTCCTCGGTGGCCTGGACGACGGCCTCGAAGAACGGGTCCAGGCTGCCCCACGGGATGAACGACAGCTGCTGCAGCCGCTCGGGCGCGGGCCGCAGCGCGCCGGGATTAGCGGTGGAGAAGGCGAGGAAAAGGTCGCCGGAGAAATGCGACCCGCTGGCCCCGGTCCGGGCCAGCCCGGCCGTGACCCGGCGGGCGAGCGCCTGGCACTGGTGCGGGAACAGCGGCGCGTCGGTAGCCACCACGGCGATGACCGAGCCGGCGCCCGGCGCGAAGCGGAAGTCGGCCATCGGGTTGTCCCCGGCGAGCTCGGTGCCGAGCGGCACCCCGGCCAGCACGAGCTCGTGGCGGGCGCCGAAGTTCCCCTGCACGAAGACGCCGACCGCATAGTCGGTGCTGGCGAAGGCGACCAGCCGCGAGGCCGTCCCGGACCCGCCCTTGAACTGGTAGCAGTTCATCCCGGTGCCGCCGCCGACCGAGCCCTCCTCGACCGGCCCGGAGTGGGTGGCGTCCAGCGCCGCGACCACGGTGTCCTGCGTGACGTGGTGCCCGTTGATGTCGTTCAGGTAGCCATCCCAGGTCTCGGCGGCCACCGGGAGCAGCCACGACTCGGCCACCTCGGGGTGGTGCCGCAGGGTCCACTCGATGATGCCGGCGTGCGCGACGCCGACCGCGTGCGTGTTGGTGATCGCGATCGGCCCGGTGAACGTTCCGGACTCGTTGATCCAGGACACCCCGGTCATCTCGCCGTTGCCGTTCTGGGCGTGGAAGCCGGCCGCTACCGGGTCGCCGGTGCCGGCCGGACCGCGAGGATGGATGCCGGTGACACCGGTCCGGACCCGGTCGCCCTCGATCAGCGTCACGTAGCCGACCTGTACCCCCGGTACGTCAGTGATGGCGTTCCAGGGTCCGGGGCGGCCGCCGAACGGGATCTTCAGCGCGCGGGCCCGTGGCTTGCCGGCCGGCGTCTGGACGTGCGGCGTGGGCTCGGGCGGGGTCCGGTTGGGCGTCGTCAGCCCAGGCGGGGTCTGGTCGGGCGGGGTGGGCATGGTGATCAGGGTAATGGGCGGTGAGTTGCGGTGGCAGCGTCCGCGGTGGCCTCGGTACGGACGGCGGCGCGGAAGCGGGCGGCCAGGGCGCTGGCACCGACGACGAGGGCGGCCACGGGGCTAGGATAATTGCCCGATAATAGCAATTGCACGTTAGTTGCCTGGATTTAGGCGCGGACGTAAAGCGGTAGCTGACAGGAGAAAAGGGACCGGGCAGATTACTTTCTCCGGATTCCAGGGCCGCGCAGATTTCCGGGCGCCCGGCTGCGTTTGAGTCGGTGCCGGCGCAACACGCGCTCCTGCGTCGCCATTACACCCCTGCGGCCTATTCGATTCTCTATAGTTTCAAACGCGGGGCGGCTAGCAATCCGGGGGATCTATGGTTGCGGACCAGCAGGTGCGATTGCGGGCGGGCGCCCGTCTGCTGCACATTGGCCCGCACAAGACCGGCAGCACCGCCGTCCAGGGCGCCTTCCGCCTGGCCCGGGAGCGGCTGGCCGGGCAGGGCGTGGTCTACCCAGGCCGGGGCAGGCAGCCGCTGTGGCCCATCCTCGCCGTCACCGGGCAGCCGGCCCTCCGTGGCGAGCCGAGCCCCGAGATGGCCTACTGGGACCGGCTGGTCCGCGATATCCGCGCGGCGGGCGAGCAGCGCGTTGTCTTGAGCAGTGAGTTCTTCGCCGAGGCGGACGACGAGACGGCCCGCCGCGTCATCAAGGATCTAGGCGGTCCCGATGTCCATGTCGTGGTGACGCTGCGCTCCCTTATCCGGATATTGCCCTCGCAATGGCAGCAATACCTGCAGAATGGCTACCAATTCCCATATCTGGAATGGCTCGACGGGATACTCAGCGAGCCACCGCGGACGCCGACTCCCGGCTTCTGGCGCCGTCACCGGCATGACGCGCTCGTTACCCGCTGGGTGAACGTGGTCGGGACGCAGAACCTGACCGCCGTCGTGGTCGACGAATCCGACCGGCTCATGCTCCTGCGCACGTTCGAATCGATGCTCGGGCTGCCTGACGGTTTCCTGGTTCCCGAGGAAGGGACGGCGAACCGGTCCCTCACCGTCGCCGAAGCCGAGCTGGTCCGGTTGCTCAACGCCGAGTTCAGCCGCCGGAAATGGCCGGATCGCAACTACGCCAGGTTCATGAGGTACGGCGCGGTCGAGCAGATGAAGACCGCCCGTCACCCGGCGCCGGACGAACCGAGGATCGCGACTCCCGCCTGGGCGCTCACTCGCGCGGCGGAGATCAGCGCCGAGATGGCCGCGAACATCAGCGCGCTCGGCGTGAACATCGTCGGCGACATCTCGGCGCTTGGCCGCCTCCCGGCGGACCCGCCAGCGACCGGGGATCCTCCGCCTGGCGGGTCCGTCGTCCCGCTCGAAGCGGCCGCCCTGGCCGTCCTGGGAGCCTTGATCGCGGGCGGCGCAGGCGGTCAGAGCCCCGAGGAGGCCGTGCGCGGCGTAGACACCCGGAGCCTGGCCAAAGTACTCGCAAAACGCAGTCGGCGGCGGGTCATCAAGGCGCTGCCCCGGCTGAGCTGAGGCGCCGTGTTCTGCTAGCGCTGTGTTCTAGGGCAGGGCCAGGGTGATGGGCGTGGCTCGCGGGGGGACCAGGACGGTGGCGGCGGCGGAATCGTGGACTAGCGAGGTGAAGTGGCCGGGGTCGCCGGTGTTGCTGGCGATCGCCTCGTAGTGCATGGGGATGACGTAGCTGGGGGCGACCTGGGAACACAGCCAGGCCGCCTCGGTCTCGTTCATGTTGCCGACGATGCCCTTGGCCTCGCGCATGTGGTCGCGGCCGTTGATGGGGATCATCAGCACGTCGGGCGCCAGGGCGGACACGGTGCCGGGAAGCTCGGGGTACACCAGGCCGTCTCCGGCGTGGAAGAAGCGGACGCCGCCGACCTCGACCGCGTAGCCGAGGAAGCGGACCGGGCCGGACTCCCCCTCCTCCGGCGAGAACTCGTAGACCACGGGCTTGTCACCGCCCAAACCGTGCAGGGCCGGGACCGGGTTAACCGTCACGTCCCCGTCGGTGAGTTCCTGCCCCGGAGCCGCGCCCACCAGCCGCTCGCGGTCAAGACCGCCCTCGACCGCGATCTGGATGACCGGCGCGGGCACGATGATCCGGGCACCGGAATTAACCGCGCAGAACTCCCGCAGGAACGGCAGGTCGAGATGGTCCACGTGTTCGTGCGTGCAGAGCACGAGCGTGATGTCGGCGAAATCCGCCGCCTTGGCCGGAGGCTGGTAGCGGCGGTCGGCCCGATCGGTCAGGAACGGATCGATCAGCACCCGGCTATCCCCCGCCACGAGGCGGAAACCCGCCTGGCCGTACCAGGTGACGGAGACTTGATGGCCCGATCGTTCGGGAAAATTGTTCATGATTTAGCGGTCGTCACTGAGGATGGGCTCGGGCAGGGTGCCGGCGTTGTGCTCGAGCAGCCGCCAGCGGTCGCGCCGCTGGCCGACCACCGACCAGGAGCAGTTGGACAGCGGGCCGAGCGCGCTGAACACGTCCTCGGGCAGGCCGAGCAGCCGTGAGGCGCCGAGCCGCAGCGCCGCGCCGTGGCTGACCACCACGCCGAGCCCGCTGCCGCCCGTCCGGGTGTCTTCGCTGACCGCGGTGGCGATGCGGCGCAGCGCGGCCGCGACCCGGTCGGCAACCGCCAGGGACGGCTCGCCGTCGGGCGGGTTCCAGCTCGCGTGCTCGGCCGGGTAGCGCTCCCGGATCTCGGTGTCGGTCAGCCCTTCCCAGCAGCCGCCGTGCCGCTCGCGCAGGTCTTTGTCGAGGATCACGTCGAGCCCGGTCAGGCGGGCCAGCGGGGCGGCCGTGCTCGCCGCGCGGCTCAGGTCCGAGGAGACGATCATGTCGGGGCGCAGGCCGGCCAGCAGCCGGGCCGCCCGCTCCGCCTGCGCCTGCCCGGTCGCATCGAGGGGGATGTCACTTTGCCCCTGGAACCGTCGCTCGGCGTTCCACGTCGTCTGGCCGTGCCGCCACAGCACCAGCCGGACCGGATCGCTCAGCGCGTCCTCCCCGGATTCACGACCAGCTCGGGCAGCGGAATCAGCGGGCAGTCCTTCCAGATCCGCTCGAGCGAGTAGTAGGTACGTTCTTCAGAGTGCTGTACGTGGACCACCACGTCCAGGTAATCGAGCAGGACCCAGCGGCCCTCCCGCTCACCTTCGCGCCGGACCAGTCCCGCGCCTGCCTGGCGCATCCGCAGCTCGATCTCATCGACGATGGACCTGACCTGCCGGTCGTTGGACGCCGAGCACAGCACGAACGCGTCAGTGATGACGAGCTGGT
>Ga0302314_10021781_pt1 | contig 10542 bp, 13 predicted proteins | sample III_Palsa_N2_3_FD_200533 | JGI IMG/M metagenome (GOLD analysis project Ga0302314, IMG submission 200533) | Peat permafrost microbial communities from Stordalen Mire near Abisko, Sweden - III_Palsa_N2_3 | ecosystem: Environmental > Terrestrial > Soil > Palsa > Peat permafrost | place: Sweden... | reverse complement strand
TCTCGTCGCCGCCATCGAGGCGCGCCGGACCATCCCGCTCGACCGCTTCATCCTGTCCCTCGGCATCCGCCACATCGGCGAGACCACCGCGGTCGGCATGGCGCGCGCTTACGGCTCGGCGGTCGCGCTCCTTGAGGCGATGGACAAGGTGGCGGCGGGTGACGAAGAAGCGATCGCCGAACTCGACGCGGTCGACCAGATCGGCGAAGCGGTGATCGAAGCCGCCGCGGCCTACTTCGGCGAAGACCACAACCGGCGCATCGTCGCCGCGTTGACCGCCCAGCTCACCATCCAGGACGCGGAACGCCCCAAGACCGACACCGCCGTCGCCGGCAAGACCGTCGTTTTCACCGGATCGCTGGAGCGCCTCACCCGCGACGAAGCCAAGGCCCAGGCCGAGGGCCTCGGCGCCAAGGTCGCCTCGTCCGTCTCCAAGAAGACCGACATCGTCGTCGCCGGCCCCGGCGCCGGCTCCAAGCTCAAGACCGCCGCCGACCTGGGACTACAGGTGCTCACCGAAGACGAGTGGCTGGCGCTGATCGGGTCGCCCGCTACTCCGCCGCCGACCTGATCGCCGTGGTCCAGCGATCCCGCTCCGTCGACATCGCCTTGCGCCACTGGCTGCGCAGGATGTCGCGCCGGGCCGGGTAACGTTCCTCGAGAAACGCCGCCTCGGTCACCCGGTCGGTGCGGAAGTGGCGGAAGTCCTGCCGCAGCTCGCACCAGGCCGCCAGCAGGCGCACCGTCTCGTAGTAGGCGATGGCGACCGGCCAGACCGTGCGCTCGGTCGAGCGCTCGGTCTCGTCGCGATAGGTGAGCCGTATCTTGGTCTGGCCGCGGATCGCGCTACGCGCCTTGCCCACGTCGAAACTGTCAGCCTTGATCATGCCACGCCGGTTGGGCGTCGTCAGCGCGCCATCCAGCAGAAACGGGCGCAGATGCTGCGGGATCACTGCCCCGATCTTGGCCACCAGGTCGTCAGCCGCCCGGGCCAGCGCCGGATCGCCGCGCCCTGCAACCCAGCGCGCGCCCAACACCACCGCCTCGATCTCGTCGGGAGTCAGCATCAGCGGCGGCATGTCGAAGCCGTTCTCCAGCATGTAGCCGATGCCGGCCTCGCCCCGCACCGGCACGCGCTGGGCGATCAGCTCGGCGACGTCGCGGTAGACCGTCCGCAGCGAGGTCTCCAGCTCCTCGGCGATCGACTGCGCGGTGATTGGCGTGCGCGCGCGCCGCAAGATTTGAATGATGGCGAACAGTCGCTCGGTACGTCTCATGGCGGACATCATCGGCCCTCCGTCCTGACAGCAGGGTGACAGCAGCGAGCGGTTGTGCCAAGCCCGATCCATGCCCCGCATCGTCGATTCCCGCCGCGCCTATGACGGCTATGCCAAGATCACCGTGCTCACCCTCGCCGACGACGACGGTGAGCCCTACCTCCGCGAGGTGGTCAGCATCGGCCAGTCCGCCTGCGTTCTGCCCTACGATCCGGAGCGCAAAGTGGCGCTCGTGGTCCGGCTCCCCCGCGCCCCGCTGCTGATGCAGGGCATCGCCACCAACCTGATCGAGGCGCCCGCCGGCATGATCGGCGACGGCGAAGCGGCCGAGGCGACGATCCGGCGCGAGGCCATGGAGGAAGCCGGCCTTCAGTTGAACCAGCTGGAGCCGGTGGCCGTCTGTTGGCCTTCGCCGGGCGTCTTTGCCGAGCGCACGCATCTCTTCCTCGCGCCCTATCGCGCCGCCGACCGTGTCGGGCGTGGCGGTGGATTGGCGGAGGAACACGAAGGGATCGTCGTTGAGGAGCTACCGCTCGCCGATCTGTGGCGCGCGGCACAGTCCGGCGGACTGCACGACCTGAAGACGCTCACCCTGCTGCTCGCCTTAAACGCGCGCAAGCCTTCGCTGTTCGCGCGATAGGCGGGCTCTGTCGCGATTGCGGTCGACTACGCCGCGCTTAGCGTACCAAACTGTAGTGACGCGCGGGAGTTGCCGGTTGCGCTAGCTTGGGCGTGATTAACGACTTGGGGCTGAGTCCTTCGCTGTCACGGGGAAGTGAGCTGCGCGACGGTGGGGACTGGTCGGCGCTTTGGTTCAGCCAGGACGCAGCAGCGCGTCTGGTCGTTTCGCGCGACCTGACCGTTCTCGCGGCCAACAGCAACGCCATCGCCCTGATCGAAACCAGTGGCGTCGTCGATCTGCGCGACGGCTCCTTGGCGACTAGAGATCGCCGCTCCGGAGCCGAGCTTGGCGCCATTCTCGCCGAGGCGGATGGCCGCCCCCGGGTCGGCGTCGTCGGCGCCAGCGGACCGGCGGCGTTGCTGGTTGACGCCATGGCGCTGGGCGTCGGCCCGGATAGTCCCGTGGCGCTGCTGCTCCGTGATTTGCGCGCCTCGGCGCAGATCGAGTGCGCCGACCTTGAGCTGATGTTCGGCGTCACGCCTGGCGAGCACCAGGTGCTTGTCCAACTGGTCAAGGGTTACTCGAGCCGGGAGATCGCGGAGGAGTTCGGTAAGTCGATCCTCACCGTCCGCACCCACGTGAAGCGCGCCTATGGCAAGATCGGGGTCAAGACCCGCGGCCAGCTCTTCGCCAAGCTGCTGCCGTACCTGCTGATCCGCTAAACGCTAGTGGTGGAGTAGGGTCGCGATGCCGAGCTTGGCGGTGATCGCCGGGAGGCAGATCGTCACCTCGGCCAGCGCTATCGCGTAGAGGCTGCCGAGCACGGGACGGCCCTGCCTGAAATTCAGCACGACGCCAGCTAGCAGCGGTCCTGAGATCGGTCCGGCCAGAAAGAACGGCGCGAGACGCTTGACCTTGGGACTGAGATGAAACCCGATCGCCGTCATGAGGTGAGGAAAACAGCTCCGCCTGTGCCTGTCCAGAAAATTTAAGAATTCCTTAATGATAAAAGCGTTCCTTAACTATAAAGGTCAGAAATCGCCTCTCAGGCGAACACTTCCTGCGCAAGCTGTGCGCCGCCACGCCTCGGCGGCGAACATCGCATCGGCGATCTCGATCGCCGTCCGCGCGCAAAACCGGGCCGCCGCGAAATCCTTCGCCGCCAGACGGACGAGGGCTTCGGCCATATAGAACTCGAACAGTTGCTTGGCGCGCTCTCGCCTTAGCGGCCCTGACCTGCGCTCGATCGATCCGCCGCTATGCCAGCAGGTGAGGGGGCCAGCTCGCTCTGGCGTCATTGCCCGCCCGCCGCCGCGAACACGACGCTGAAGCGGCGGCCGTAGATGACGATCTCAGCTCCAAGCGTCGCGCCGTCAAACAGCGTCAACGCGTGGCGCCGGCCCGCGCGGTCGAACCATAAGGCGACAGCGTCGCCCGCCGCCTTGTGGGCGTACACGCGGCCAAAATCAGCGTTGCATGGGTCGCCGCATTCGGACCAGGGCGGATGTTGCCGGGCATGGGCGAGTTGGGTTTGAGCGGAGGTCATCCGGTCCCTTTCAAATGGGACCAGATCAGTGACTACCGGTAATGTCCGCCGTCAAGCCTGGCGTTACTCAAGTGAGGCGTGCGCCCGTCAGGGCAGCTTCGTATAGGGCCGGAAGGTCTTCAAAATCTCCAGCGCCTGGCTGCGGCGCTCTTTGGGAATCGCCTTGATGGCGTTGAAGATGTTGGGGTCGGCGTCTTCCGGGAGGTTGTCCAGCAGATAGCCGACGGTCGTGTCGAGCGCGTCAGCCAATTTGCCCATCAGTTTCGTGGACGGATCCATTTCGCCGGACTCGATGCCGGAAATGGTCTGGGCGCTGATGCCGGATTTCTTGGAAAGCTGCGCCACCGTCAGGCCCCGATATACGCGCCAGGCCTGCAGGTGGTTGCTCTCGCGCTCCTCCTCCGACCCGTCGTCCTCTTCCGCATCGCTATCCGTCAGCCAGGGCTCGCCCAATCCGTCGAGCAGCCATTCCCAGCGCACCTTGAACACCTGAGCAAACTCACGGGCATGCTTGTATTCCAGCGGGATGAATTTCGCCGCGCCCGGCCCGCGCTCGTAGCAGCGGTAGGTGCCGTCCTTCATACCGGTCGCATCGGCCGCCGCCGCAGCGCTGCGGTAGTGACGGGCGCGCGCCCACTTCACCCGCTCCCAGACTTCCAGGTTTTTCCAGCTGTTGTTCGCCATGAATCGGCTCCGTAGCGATGGTTCGAGTCTCGTCAAGTTACCATATTTCACGATACTGTGTGTAACGTTCGGCTTGACCGTGTAGGGCACCTATAGTAACCGTTACCGAATGATCGAACCCAGCCATTCAGTCTTACCAACCTGGACCCCCGAACGGGAAGCGCGCGCGGTGCGGCTGTTCCTGCGCGAGGGCCTGACCGCCGCCGAAGTCGCCAGCGCGCTGGGTATTGGGTTCAGTCGCGCCGCAGTGATCGGCAAGGTCCGTCGCCTTGGCTTCCGCAAGCGCGATGAGGCCGCCCGCGTCGCCCCGCTGGCCACGGCGAAACCGTGCGGCCGCAACTGGAAACGTCGCCTGCCGCCGCAAGGGCCGCCACTGCCCCTGCCGCCATTGCGCGAGATCGCGCCGACCGGGATTCCCTGCCGACTGGCTTGCCTGCCAGCCAATGGCTGCCGCTGGCCGATCGACGATCCCGGCCCCGGCCAGATGCACGCAACGCTATTCTGCGCCGGCCCGGCCGCGAACGGCCCTTACTGCACGGCCCACCGCGCCTTGGCCTACGCCCGATGAGCGCGGACCCTGAGCAAGCCGCCGAGGACGCGATCGAGGCGGTGCTGTCGAAAGCGCGCAACCGCTCCGCCGTGTGCGCCGCGATGATGCGCCTCGCCGGCCAAGCGCTTGCCCGGCTGACCAGTCACGACCAGGCCTCCAGCCTCCACGCCCAACTCGCCCGCCGGCACGCCCTGCGCGCCATCCGCGGCCAACGGCCCTGAAGGAACAGCAGTTGAAGCAAGTCTGTCGCCGCCTCGCCGCCGAGGCCGCCGCCCCGAAGGCTCTGAACCGCGACGAATTGCGCCGCCTCGCCAAGGCCGAGCGCAAGCTCACCAGCCCCGACCGCGCTCAGTCCGTCAGCGGCCACCGCGAGATCCACGACCTGGAGCGCCGCCGCGCCGAGCGGGTGGAAGACCAGAGTCTCGTCGCCCGGCTGGCGGAGACTTCCAGCCTGGCGCTATCGCGGGGTGAGGAAGTCAGAAGCGAGAGCGTCCGCCTTTCGATACCCCTCACGGATGACCACGGCGCCCGCGTCGTCCGCCATGGGCTGCCGGTCTATCGTCAGGAGACCCACACCCGGCTACGCATCGCCAGCCGCGGCGGACTGCAGCTGGCTTTCGAGCGCGGCGACCTCGACGGCGGACCGATCAAGGCCGATCGCCTGCACGAAACCGGCAAGGCCTACCGCTGGGCGTTCGAAACCAACTCTGCCCTGACCACGCCGGAGCGCAACCTGGCCCCGATTTCCGGCCGTTCGCCGCTGCGCGCCAGCCTAGGGCCGCAGGACGCTGTGTTCGCCGCCGGCGAGATCCTGCGAGTCTTCCGCGCCGGTCTTACAACTCGCCAGATCGCCATGCTCGACAACGTCTGCGGGCTGGAGATGACGGTCAGGGCGACCGGCCTCGCCTTCAAAGCCGATACCCGCACCATCCGCCGGCAGCTGGTCGAGGCCCTGACCATCGCCACCGACAACCAGAAGGCCAGCGCCCAGCCGCCAGCCGCCTGAACCGCCTCAGCCCTTCGCCGCCGCCAGGATCGGTCCGCCGCCGGGCGCCTGCAGCAGCACCGCCGTCATCAGTCCCGCCTGCGTTGCCGGCGGCAAACTGAGCGACGCGGCCCCGCCGTTCCAACCGCCGATCCGCACCAGCTCGCGGACGATATCCTTGTGCGGCAAGGTCCGCCCGCCGTTCTCGCCGCCGCGGATCGGAACCTGCAGGACGTGGGGGTCATAGCGCACCAGCCAGACGTCGGCGGTCGCCGCCGGCTTGGCTCCGGCGCCCAGCGTCACTTTGTCTGCTGAAAGCGCGATCGTCGGCCCAGCGGGGTCGCCGGCCCCGGCGCCGACCAGCCGGGCGAAATCGGCCCACGCCGCACCGACGCCGTCATGGCGGCCGTTCACCACCACCTCGGGCGTGAACACATTGCCCCGGCCAAAACCGTGGGCGTAGCCCCACTGCCGGGCGGTGAACTTCGGCTGGGCAAAGGTGTCCTTCCAGCCCTGGCCGTCCCAATATGTGACGGCGAAGTTCAGCGCGATCACGTCCGGCCGGTCCGCCACCTTGGCCAGGTTGTCGTTGGCCGGCGGACACGACGAGCAGCCCTGGCTCTGGAACAGCTCCACCACCACCGGCCGTGTACCGGCTTTGGCGGAGCAGCCGCCGACTGCGAGAGCGCTCAGTAGGAAGAGCCATCGGAAGGGCGGGGGTGTCATGCCGGCTAATTCGCGGATTTTTCGGCCCAGGTTACCGCGAACGGCCCAGAAAATCGCCACCCGCTAAATTCGGACTTGCGATTCAACCACGTTTGTGGTGTTACTTTGGGTGTCGACGGAATAGCGACCTGACCGGCCCCGCCGGAAACGAAGGAGCCGCCGCCGATGCCCGTCCCGCGTCCGTACGATCCCGCCTTCGCCGTCCGCGTGGTCGAGCTGGCTCGCGGCGGTCTCTTGCCCCCGGAGATCGCCGTCGAGCTCGCCGCCTCCCTCGCCGATTTCTCGGCCTGGGAGGCGGCCCACCCGGACTTCAACGTCGCCCTCGCCGACGCCCAGACCGCCGCCTGGGCCTGGTGGAACACCCAGGCCCGCGAAGCGATCTCGACTAACAAGACGTTCCGCTCCGCCCTCTGGGCCAAGGTCATGGCCCAGAACTTCGGGAGGTCAGCCAATCTCCCAAGCCGACGCACTGACAAAGCCGCAGCCCGACCCGTCGTCCTCGCCCGCGTCAACATCCCCGACAACGGCCGCAAGCGCAGAACCCGCAGTAACGGAACGAGCCGCTGATCTGCCGCCGTTCGAACCGCAAAAAGGTCCGCAATCCGATTTCTTCGAGACCGAGGCCGACATCGCGATCTACGGCGGCGCGGCCGGTGGCGGTAAGACCTGGGCCCTGTTGCTCGAGCCGCTGAGGCACCGCGAAGAGCCGGACTTTTCGGCGGTCTTCTTCCGCCGCACGACGGTACAGGTTCGCAACCCCGGCGGCCTCTGGGATGAGAGCTTTAAGATCTATCCGACTGGCGGCGGCGCTCTGCCGTTTACGGCCACCCTAGAATGGAAGTTTCCATCCGGCGCGAAGGTGAAGTTTGCTCACCTCGAACACGACAAGACCGTGCTCGAATGGCAGGGCGCCCAACTGCCGCTGATCTGCTTCGACGAACTCACACACTTCACCGCCGCGCAGTTCTGGAGCATGACCGCCCGCAATCGCTCGGTTGGCGCGGTCGTCCCGTATATCCGCGCCACCTGCAATCCCGACGCGGACAGCTGGGTCGCCGAGTTGATCGCCTGGTGGATCGACCAGGAAACCGGGCTGCCGATCAAAGACAGGTCGGGCAAATTGCGCTGGTTCGTGCGCGTCGGCGACCGCCTCGAATGGGCCGACAAGAAGACGAAGCTAAAGCGACAACATCGCGGCCTGATCCCACGCTCGCTCACCTTCGTCGCCGCCCGCCTGGAAGACAACAAGGCCCTCACCATCGCCGACCCCGAGTACCGCGCCAAACTGCTGGCGCTGCCCCGGGTCGAGCGCGAGCGCCTGCTGCACGGCAACTGGAAGATTCGCGCCGCCGCCGGCCTGCTCTTCAATCGCGCTTGGTGTCAGGTGGTCGACGCCCCGCCCGCCGGCCTCGTCGTCAAGCGCGGCTGGGACCTCGCCGCGACGCCGAAGTCCGAAACGAACGACCCGGACTGGACAGCGGGAATAAAGATCGGCCGCGCCCCCGATGGCCGCTACGTCGTGCTTGACCACCGCCGCCTGCGCGGCACGCCCGCCGCGGTCGAGCGCTTCCTCGCCAACACCGCCGCCGAAGACGGCCCCGAGGTCGAGATCGCCCTGCCGCAAGACCCCGGCCAAGCCGGCAAGTCCCAAGCCGCCGCCCTGGTCCGCGCCCTGGAGGGTTTCACCGTGAGAGCAACCCCGGAAAGCGGCGACAAGGTCACCAGATTCGGCCCGTTCAGCGCCCAGGCCGAAGCCGGCAACGTCTACGTCCTCCGCGCCCCCTGGAACGACGCCTGGTTCTCCTCGCTGGAAGGCTTCCCAACGGCAGCGCACGACGACGACGCCGACGCGACCAGCCGCGCGTTCGGCGCGCACCAGTCGAAGCTCGCGAGCGCGGGGTTCCTGGAGATGGCGCGGGAGGATTTGGCTAAGGGCCAGCTACCCTAAGTCCCGCGTCCGAATGAGGATGGAACCGTCAGGCTCCAGTTGGCCGCGTGCGTATTTGAGGCTGGCAAATGCCTCGATCTCTGCGCGGTGCGCCCGAAACGCGGCGTCCGGCCGGAGTCGGTCGCCGTCGGAGAAATGGTCTTCAAGCGCTTCGCGACTAACGACGCAGCGGACACGCTTTTCTCCATCTTCTCCCCAGAAGATCGTGCCGTGGGTGGTGTCAGTACGATGGTCCGAGGTGGGGAAATCGAGGCTGCGCCGCTGATCGGGCCGGGCCAGCGAGTAACTCGTGCTGCGCCCGCCACCGAGGTCCTTCGCGAGGATGCCCTGGCCAATGAGGTCGTCGATATCTCGAGACGCGGTGTCCTGAGAGCACCTGGCGAGGATCGCGTATTTCGACGAGGTCAGCTTGCCCTCGAACCCGTCGAGCAGCCGGTTCACGATCAGCCGCTGCCGACCGTTGAGCCTGGCGCCGGCGTTCGCCTCCCAGAAGCGCGCCTTCGACAGCACGGCGGCGAGGACATCGTCGGCGCGGTCGAAGGCGCGGTCGAGGCAGGCCAGGAACCATTCGAGCCAGGCGCCGATATCGAGGTCGCCTTTCTGAGTGGCTTCCAGGATGTCGTAGTAGTCCTTCCGCTCGGCGCGGATCTGGGTCGACATGCTGTAGAAGCGCCAGGGCGTCTGTTCCGAGCGGGCGAGCGCCATGTCGGCTATGGCGCGCGCAATGCGGCCGTTGCCGTCCTCGAACGGGTGGATGGTGACGAACCACAGATGCGCGATCGCGGCGTCGATGACGGGATCGAGCTGGTCCTTGCCGTTGAACCACTCGAGGAAGCGATCCATCTCGCTCTTGAGGCGATGGGCGGCGGGCGCTTCGAAGTGAACCCGCTCATGGCCAATGGGGCCGGAGGTGACTTGCATCGGGCCCGTCTTGTCACCGCGCCAGCGACCCACTTCGATCTTGGCGATGCCGCTGCGACCGGTCGGGAACAGCCCGGCTTGCCAGTCGAACAGACGCTCGTCGTTGAGCGGCGCGTGATAGTTCTGGGTGGCGTCGAGCATCATGTCGACGACGCCTTCAACACTGCGATCGACCGGTTTTAGGCCGCCGATGTCCATGCCGAAGCGTTGGGCGATGGACGAGCGGACCTGTTCGCGATCGAGCACCTCGCCTTCGATCTCGCTGGACTTGATGACCTCTTCCGTAAGCGATGGCAGGATCGCTTCGCTGCGAAGTTTGAAGCCGAGGCCGTCCATACGGCCGATAAGACGACCTTGATGCAGACGCACGGCGGCCAGCCGGGCGGCCAGTTTGGCGTCGTCCCACCGGAACCTGGGCCAGTCTTTCAGTTCGTGAATGTAGATCGGTATTCTCCGCGATTTCTGCGGAGAATATGCCGAGCATTCTCCGCAGTCGCAAGCTTATTCTCCGCACAATGTGCGGAGAATAGCGCCTCTAATCTCCGCAACGCCCAGGAGCCCCCATGCCCCCCACCGGCGGATATCGCACGTCGTTGTCTTGGCAGGCGCGCTACGGCCCCTTGGGCCAGAGCGTCACCGACGCCGTGTTCTCGCCCGGACAGCCGCTCAGCCCGCCCGACCAGGAGCCGGTGCGGGTCTGGGACTTTCCGGTCGGCGTCAACACCACCATCACCCCGCGCTCGGCCGAGGCGTTCGGCTTCGCCCACCTGCGCGCCTTCTCCAACGTCGAGCTCGTGCGGCTGGCGATCGAGACCCGCAAGGACCAGCTGGAGGCGCTGCACTGGCGCTTCAATCCCTGTGACGGCGCCACGCCGACGCCCACCCTCAAGGCCCGCATTCAGAGTCTCACCCAGTTCTGGCGCCGGCCCGACGGTGTCCACGCCTTCGCCGCCTGGCTGCGTCCCGCCATCGAAGACCTGCTCGCGATCGACGCCCCGGCGTTCGAGAAGCGCCGCGACCGCGCCGGCCGGCTGATCGGGCTCGATGTCGTGCCCGGCGACACCGTCAAGCTGCTGGTCGACGAGACCGGCCGCACGCCCATCCCGCCCCAGCCGGCCTACCAGCAGATCATCAAGGGCCGGGTCTGGGCCGATCTCACCACCGCCGATCTGCTCTACGCCCCGCGCAATCGCCGCCCGAACCACGTGCTCGGCTTCTCGCCGGTGGAGCAGATCGTCGTCACCATCCAGACGATCATCAACCGCCAGGCCGCCCAGCTGGCC
>Ga0302314_10021780_pt1 | contig 10542 bp, 7 predicted proteins | sample III_Palsa_N2_3_FD_200533 | JGI IMG/M metagenome (GOLD analysis project Ga0302314, IMG submission 200533) | Peat permafrost microbial communities from Stordalen Mire near Abisko, Sweden - III_Palsa_N2_3 | ecosystem: Environmental > Terrestrial > Soil > Palsa > Peat permafrost | place: Sweden... | reverse complement strand
GGCCGCCGTGGTTGGCATGACCAAGGCGTTCGCGCGAGAGGGAGCGCCGCTGGGAGTGCGGGTGAACGCTTTGCTGCCGGGACTGACACGCACGAAGCTGGCGGCGGCGCTGCTGGAAGGCGAGACCGGGGAGCTTTGGGCGGCGCATATTCCGATGGCGCGGGCGGCTGAGCCGGACGAGATGGCGGGGGCGGTGCTGTACCTGGTTTCGGGGGCGGCTTCCTATACCACGGGTGTGTCGCTGAATGTGGATGGCGGGTATTTGGTGTCCTGAGCCTGGGTTTTGGGTTTGGGGAGGTTATTTGGACTTGGTAATGGTAAGAAAGCGCTTCTTTTTGGAAAAAGAAGCAAAAACTTTTTACTGTTGCTTGGCTGGTGCCGTTTTATTCTTTTTCCGGGTGGGCTGCTATTGCTGCTTGTAAGCAATGGAGGGGGGTTTTGGGCTTTCTTTGGACGGCTGGCGGAGTTGCCGGAGGCGGATCGAATCTTGGACCAGGTTGCGGTTTAGGAACATCATTTTATTTCTAGTGAATCGTAACAAAATAGTGCTGCGCCCGGGTTTGTCGGCCCGGTGCGTGCTTTTTTTGGTGTAAATTAATTGCGCCGCTGAATTTTTCGTGTAGCGCGGTTGTATGCACTGCGCACGGCGAAATGGCGCGCGTGCCACGGCCGCGCGGCACTCCACCTGCGATTGAAGATTGTTGTTTACTTTTATCTCAGGGGGTTAGCTATAATGCGGAAGCGTGCCCAAAAACATGATGGGCCGCTGGAATAAAAGCTGCGCCGGCATTCGGCGGCGGCAGGGGGGATGCTTGCGATGAATGCTGTGCCCGAATGCGGCCTGGTTCAGGATGCCCGTACGCTGAGATTCAAGTTACAGCACATGCTTCATGCTGGAATCAAGTTAAAATACGTATTTCGTCTAAAATTATACAGGATACCGGACAGTGCCGGTTCCGTATTCGCCGGCCCGGCGCTGGTTCAATTCCCCCGCAGACCTTTCGCAACCCGGTATCGATAAAAAGGAGAGGTCCATGGCTACGACATTTGGACGGTGCTCCAACCTGGATTATTGCTCGGTGGCGGCGAGCCGGCGGGATGTCGAGGTACCGCTAGGCGAAGATTTCATTTGCGCGGAATGCGGCCATGCCCTGCGCCCGCCGCCGCAAAAGGCGGGGGCCGGAAATAGGATTGTCGTGGCGGGCGTTCTGGGCGGCGGAGTGGTCGTTCTGCTCTGCGTCGGCGTGTATTTTGGCGCCCATTTCGGTGCCGGCGGTGCCGCGGCGGCGCTGCCCATGGCGCCGCGCATCGCCGCGGCACCGCCCGTGGTGGCACCGCCCGTGGCGGCGCCCATTGTGGCGCCGATTGTGGCGCCTATTGCAGTACCGGCACCCGTGCCGCCTGCGCAGGATGTGCTGATCCGGCTGGCCGGGTCCGATATTGTTGGCGCGACACTGGCACCGGAATTGGTCAGCGCGTTTCTGGCGCAGGCCGGTGATACCGATGTGAAAATCATGCGGGGGAGCAGCCCGGGCGAAACATTGGTGGTGGGCGCGCATAATGGGCGGCCCGAAGCCATTGCGATCGATGATACGCCGACCGCCGAGGCGTTCGCGCGGCTGGGCGCGGGCCATGCGGATATCGTTATGGCGGCGCGCCAGGTGAATACCGCCGAGCATGAGGCGCTGCGCGGCCTGGGCGATATGAATACGCCGGCGGCCGAGCACGTGGCGGGTGTGGACGGGCTGGTTCTGGTGGCCAATGCGCAAAACCGGTTGCGCGCGCTGACCACGGAGCAGGTGCGGGGATTGCTCAGCGGTGCGATTACCGATTGGAGTGCCGTGGGCGGTGCCGCGGGTCCGGTGGCGATTTATACACGCACGCGCGGATCGGAAACCGATGCCGTGATCCGGCAATTGGCGTTGCATGGCGCGGCGGTTTCGCCCACGGCGACGGATTTGCCGGACGACGCGCAAATCGCGCAGGCGGTGAGCCGCGATCCGCGCGCCCTGGGCGTGCTGACGCTGCCGCCGCTGATGTTGCATAATCGTTACGCGGTGCAGGTGCGGCCGCTGGCGATTGCCGATACGGGGTCGTCGCCGGTGGCGCCTTCCAACCGGCCGGCGGTGGCGACGCTGGACTATCCGTACGCGTTCCGGCTGTACCTTTATATAGGTGATAGCGTCACGCAGCCGGTGGCTAAGCGCTTTGTTGATTTCGTGGATTCGCGCGATGGCGAGGCGGTGGCGGACGCGCAGGGGCTGGTGTCGCAAAGTGTGGCGCCGCAGGAGCTGATCCTGCCGGATACGGTTTCAAACCGGTTTCGTGAGTTCGTCGCCGGTGCCAAGCTGCTGGCGGTGCATTTCAGGTTTCAGACCAATTCCACGGACCTGGATATTTCCGGCCAGCGCGACCTGGACCGGGTGACCAATTACCTGGTGGCCAATCACTACGGTGGCGAAAACCTGGTGCTGGCCGGGTTTGCCGATAATCAGGGTGCGGCGGCGCAGAACGTGGCGCTGTCGCAAAAGCGGGCGGATGCGCTGGCGGTGCTGCTGACGCAGCGCGGATTGAAGCCGGGGCGGGTGAGCGGTTTCGGTGCCGAATTGCCGCTGACCGATAACGGCACCGAAGACGGGCGCCAGCGCAACCGGCGCGTTGAAATGTATCTGTTGCCATGAATTCGTCTTTGCTTGCCGGCGCCCCGCGGAGGGGTGCGGCGAAAAGCTCTTCCGGGAAAATAAAAATGCGCATTTCTCCAGCCGTGCTGGCATTGCTTCTGACCGTGCCGGCATGGGCTTCGGCACAAACACCGCCGGCACCGGCAGCGGCACCGGCACCGGCCGCGGCGGCGGTGGCACCGGCCGCGGCGGGGGCTACGACAGCGCCCAAGCATGTGCGTCGGCATTACCGCCGGCATCATCGGGTAGCGTTGGCGGCGAAAACGCCGGCGGCACCGGTGGCGGGCGCGCAGGCGAATGACCAGCCGCCGGGCGAGGGAACGGTGCCTGCCGCACCCCCCGTCGTGGTGAAGGCCGCACTCGTGCAGGCGCCGCATCGGGTGGCGGTGGTGCCGGCTGTCGCGGCTGTTGTGGCTACGCGCCAGGCCGCGCCCGTGACGGCGGGCAAGCTGGCGCCGGGGCTGACGCCGTTCGGGGCGATTACCGCCGGCAATGCCGACGGCACGATCCCGGCCTGGACCGGCGGGCTAACCACGCCGCCGGCCGGTTTCGTGCGCGGCGGCGGACATCCGAACCCGTATGCCGATGAAAAGAAGCTGTACTCGATCTCGGCCGCGAATATGGGCCAGTATGCGCCGCAACTGACACCCGGCATTCAAGCCATGCTGCGCCAATATCCGGGCTACCGGCTGGATGTTTACCCGACGCATCGCAGTTTCGCGGCGCCCAAGCCCATTCTGGAAGCGGCCATCAACAATGCCGGTCATGCGCATCTGGCGGCGGACGGCAAATCGGTGATTGGCGCCACCGCGAGCATACCGTTCCCCATGCCGCAATCGGGCCTGGAAGCGGTGTGGAACCATTTGCTGCGCTGGCGCGGCTACCAGGCGCATTTTACGTCATACGCGGCGACGCCGACGACGAGTGGCGATTACACGCTGATCAAGAACGATACGAAATTGCTATTCGCTTATGCGAATGGCGGTGTGTCCGATAACGGCGTGCTGGCCTACTACATTATTAAGACGCTGGAGCCGCCCCTTTATTCCGGGCAGATCGCGGTGGCGAATGATCACGTGGATCCGGGGGCGCATCCGCGCGAGGCGTGGGTGTACAGCCCCGGCGAATCGCGCGTGCGACGGGCGCCGGAGGTTAATTTCGATACGCCGCAGGTGCAGGCGGATAGCCTGGCGACCGATGACGATCTGGACGTGTATAACGGCTCGCCGGAACGCTACAATTGGCAGCTGGTTGGGCGGCGCGAAATGTATGTGCCGTATAACGATTATGAGTTCGGTAGCGAGTCGCATGATTATAGTGATTTGCTAAAGCCGCTTTATATCAATCCGGATTTGATGCGGTGGGAACTGCATCGGGTGTGGGTGGTGGAAGCGACTTTGAAGCCGGGGTCGCATCATATCTATTCGCGCCGGACGTTCTATTTCGATGAAGATAGCTGGGAAGGGCTGCTGGCCGATGAGTATGACCGGCGGGGGCAGATCTGGCGCGTAATCTCGGGGGCACCGATCGAGTTTTATGAAGTGCCGGTGCTGACTAATGGCGCCAATATCTTCTACGATTTGCAGGCTCGGCGGTATCATGCGCGCGGGATGCGGAATCGGGATGCTTCGATTGATTTCTTTGGGGCTAAGATGACACCGGCGGACTTTTCGCCTGAGGCTTTGCGGGAGGCTGGGGTTCGGTAGGGAGGTAAGGAAGCGCTTTCTTTTTTGAAAAAAACAAACAAAAAACTTTTGTTTGTTTGGGCTGCGTTTTACTGGGCGGGCTAACCAAAGCGTCTGGCGGGTGCGCACAGAGTCTTTGGAGATAGCGAAGTGACCGAAATCGCGCGTGTTCAAAGGAGGTCGTGATCAGCTTGCAGTGGGGTTGGACGAGCTCGTGCTCTGAGTCATTCGAAAGTTACAGGTGGACGGCTAAGTTGGGGTCGCCGCACGATTCGTCCAAGCAAGAAAGCGCTTCTTTTTGAAAAAAGAAGCAAAAACTTTTGCAAATTGGGGTGCGCGTTCGATCCAACGCGCACCCCAATGAGCAAAAGTTTTTTGGTTCTTTTTCTCAAGAAAGAACTGCTTGTCTTTACCTTGCGTGAGTCAGGTTCAATGCCGATTGGTATAATTCCCCGACAACTATCCGCTGATTTTAGTTGAACTGAGTTTAGTCTAGTGTCCCTCGAATTCCTTTGGAACGCGACGAGCCCATCCGACACTGCTCAAGGAGTATTGAAGGTGACAGAAGCGATCTCGATAGTGGAACAGGTCCCAGAAGCGGCGGCGACGAAGAAAATCGGGCTGATCGGCGGCCTCGCGTTGCGGGCGGGCGTTTTTTACTACGAGCAGATCGTGAAGCGCACCGCGGCGGAGAAGCGGAAGCTGAAGCTGGTGCTGAGCCACGCCGACTTGAACACGGTGCTAGCCTTTGTCGGCGGCGGGGACAGGGCGGGGTTGGGGCGATACCTGGGCACGCTCGCCAACGAGTTGTTCGATGCCGGCGCCGACTTTGTGGCGGTGACCGCCGTCGCGCCGCATTTGGCGATCGAGGAGATCGCGCGGGTGGCGCGCGGGCCGGTGGTGGACGTGCTAGGGTGCATCCAAGCGGGGCTCGCTGCCGCGGGAATTGAGCGGGTGGCCATCTTCGGGAACCGCGCCGTAATGAACACGGACGCCTACGGCAGCGTTGCCATGGACAGGGTGGTGCGGCTGGAGCCGCCGGTGCTTGATGCCGTGCATGCCATGTACAACGATATCGCTCTGTTCGGAAAGCGCGGGACGCCCAACGAGGTAGCCTTCCTGGAGCGGACCGCCCGCGACCTGATCGACCGGGGCGGCGCGCAGGCTATCCTGCTTGCCGGCACGGACCTGTCGTCGTTCTATGCCGAGCAGCCGCCGTCCTTCCCGTTCCTGGACGTGGCCCGGCTGCATATCGATGAGATCGTGCGGCGCGCAGTAGCCGCCTGAGATGGGGCAGGCGGCGGCCTGATTGCACCGCGATGCACGGGACCTCTGGGAATTTTCATTTCATAACCCTCTTTCAAAACTCGTCGCGTGGCGAAAGGGTTGTGGAAGCTTCGTTAGCGTGCGGTTTTAGACAATTCGTGCGGCGACCCCAAGTTCGGCGAGGATAACGAACAGTTCCCAAGGCGAAGCGTATGCCGTTCATAGGTATTGATTCTAAATAATGGAGGTCTGGAGGCCCTGCCTCCAGCGGGCTGGCGCAAGGGCGCCATTGGTCTGAGCCTGCGGCGCCAGGGGGCAGCGCCCCTGGCCTTCACCGTCAGTAAGTTTTCAAAAGCCGATCGATATAATCCAACTCTTCATGCGGCCGTTCGCGGTTAGCTTCGCGGCGGCGTAGTTCTTCCTGGATGGCGCGGCTGCGGCCCTGCTCCATTTGATCTGGCACGTGTACGCTGTTGTCGTCCGCCGCGCGGCCACCGGTGCCTTGGCGGAGGGGGCGGCCGAGGGGGTCGCGTTCGGTGCCGTCGCCGGGGCCGTTGGGGTCGGCGCCGGCTTCTTCGCCTTCGCTGCCGGGTTCGCCCATGCCGGGGATGAGGGCCATTTGGCCGCCGCCGGATTGCATGTCCTTGGCCATTTGCTGGCCGCCGCGGCGCAGATCGTCCACGGCGCGGGCTTCGGCGCCGCGGGCGGTGGGTTCCTGGCCGGCTTTCAGGGCGTCGTTGGCGGCTTGCATGTCGTGGCTCGCGTCATCCAGGCTTTTTGGCACTTTGTGGCCGGCACCGAAGGCGCTTTTCAGGGCGTCGAGGGCCTGGTGCAGGGCGCGCTGGGTTTGTGCGTCGGATTCGCGGCTTTCCTCGTTGGCTTCCATTTCGTCGGGGTTCATGGGCGGCGGGGGTGGTTCTTCGCCCATATACATTTCCGGCGGGAGGGCGCTGGGGCGAGGGGCGCGGGCTTGGGCGTGGTCCATCAGGCCGGCTTCGCGCTGCACCATGTCCTTTACGGCACCGGTTTGCTGGCGGCCGGCTTTGGCGGCTTGTTCGGCTTGCTTGGCTTCCTCCGGGGAGAGCACGCGGGCGTTTTTTAGCTGCTCCATGAGCTTTTCCAGCTCGGCCAGGCGCTGCTGGGCTTCTTCCGTGCGGCCTTCGCGGGCGGCTTGCTCCATTTGGCGCATCAGGCGGTCCAGCGTGGGGACGCGGAACTGGGTGTGCGGGTCTAGTGGGGGGATGCGGCCGTGTTTGGCGGCGTCCTTGGCGATGTCTTGCAGGCGCTGCGACAGGGCTTCGTGCAGGCGTTGCATTTGGCGGGCGAGTTCGTCGGCGGTGATTTTGCCCAGCGCGCGGTCTTGCAGGGCGCGGCGGAGGGCGGCGCGGGCTTCGTCCAGTGCTGCCTGGCTGGCTTCGGGGAGGGCGCCGTCTAGCGCCAGAGCGGTGATCCAGAGGCGGGTTTGGGCTTCGGCGATGCCGTCGGGTGAGGGGTTGTCGCGCAGGAGGGAGGCGACGCTGACGGTGTTCAGGAAGATCGCGGCGTGGCCGGTGAGGGTGTCGACGGGCTTGCCGGTTGTTGCCGGGGGGGTTTTTGGGGGCTGGGCGAGGGCTTCCAGGTCGTCGGCGGCGTCGGCGGGGGTTTCCTGTTGCAGGGCTAGTCGGCGGCGGAGGTCGATGATGGCGCGGGCGAGGCCGTTCTTGAAAACGCGGGCGGGGAGGGTGAAGGGCACGGGGGGGCTTTGGGCGGATTGGCCGGAGACGTCGCGCACCGTCAGTTGGGCTTGCATGGGCAGGCCGGCATAGGGGTTGGGCGTGAGGTCCGTTTGCAGGGCGCCGGTGGCGTCCTTGGGCGTGCCGGGGAGCGGGACGGGTAGTGTGATCGGCGGCAGATTGGGATGGCCGGCGGGCGTGAGGGCGGCGGACAGGCTGGCGACGCCCCAGCGTTGGGCGGCGTGCCAGGGGAGTTTCAGTTCCAGCGTTTTGCCGGCGGGGCCGGGCGGGCTGGGGATGGTGGCGGTGGGGGGATCGTTGGGCAGCACGTTGAGCGTCCATTCGCCCAGCGTGGAGAGGAAGCGGGACAGGACCAGGGGGCCGCTTTGGGTGATTTTCGCGGTGGCCTGCCAGGCTGCGTCGCCAGTGGTGTGGAATTTCGCGCGGGCGCCTGGGAGGTGGATGCGGGGTTTGAAGCTGCCGCCGGTGAGGCTGACGGAGAGTTTGCTGCCGGCGGGGACGTCGATAGGCGTGTCGGTGGGAGTGGGTGCGCCGCCTTCGTGGGTGAGGAAGATGGGGGGCATGCCGGTGTAGGCGGGGGGTTCGATCCACGCTTGCAGCACGATGGCCGACGCGGTGCCGGTGGGGATGCCGGGGATGAAGGAGGAGAGGATGCGCTGGTTGGCGCGGTCGCCGGCGGTGATCGCGCCGGTGACCAGAAGGAGGAGGGCGGCGGCGCGTAGGGCGTGCGGGTCGCGAGTGGGCAGGTTGGCGTTGGGGAGACGCAGGCGCAGCTGGCGCAGGGCGGCGCGGGCGGTGGCGGTGTGCAAGGACCAGAGGCCGGCTTGGCTGGCATCTTCGGGGGTGGCGGGCTGGTCGCGCAGCACGGCGAAGGGGCGGTGGCGTAGGTTGCTGTCGCGTTCCAGGCGGCGTTCGGCGGCTTCCTCCGTGGGTATGGGAGGGCGCTGGCGGTCGTAGCGGACGCAGAGGAGCAGGGCGCAGGCAGTGGTGAGCAGAAGCAGGCAGGGGCCGGTGACGCCGGGCGGCACCAGGCCGAGCATGGCGATGCCGCAGGCGCCGGCGAGCACGCAGATTTGCGACCAGCTATGCGCTACCAGCCATTCCACCCAGAGGGCGGATTGCGCGGCGCGGCGCCAGATCGCCAAGCGGGATGGCATGCGGTTCAGGCCTAGGGCCGCTTCTGGTGGGCCCCCTGGTAAGTGGGGAAGGACGGCACTGTTTCGTCGCTCCATAGGCTCTCCAAGGGGGCGCGGGGGCGGATCAGCGTGGCAGCCCCATCCGATACCATAAGCTGCGCCGCGTGGGGGCGGGCATTGTATGTAGAACTCATCACCGCGCCGTAAGCTCCGGTATCCAGGATGGCGACCAGCGCGCCATCCGGCAATGGCGGCAGTGCACGGCCGCGGGCGAAGAAGTCGCTGCTTTCGCAGACGGGGCCGGCGATGTCGGTGGTTTCCGTGGGGGCGTGCAGGTGGGTGGGGCCGACCGGGACGATGCCGTGCCAGGCTTCATACATGGCGGGGCGCAGCAGGTCGTTCATGGCGGCATCGAGCACCACCACGGGGCGGATCATGCCCTGGCGGCGGGTGCGGATGACGCGGGTGAGCAGCAGGCCGGCGGGGGCGGCGATCCAGCGGCCGGGCTCGATCGCCAGATGCAGGTCCAGGCCGGCGAAGGCGTGCTGGATAACCGCGGCCCAGGCTTCGGGCAGGGGGGCGGGTTCGTTTTGGTAGGGAACGCCGAGGCCGCCGCCGCAATCGACCGTGTGGACCGGCAGGCCCTGGGCACGCAGTTGGCGCACCAGAGAGGCGAGTTTGCCGTAGGCGGAGCGGTAGGGGGCCATGGTGAAAATCTGGCTGCCGATGTGGACGGCCAGGCCGCGCAGGGCGATGCCCGGTAGCTTTGCTGCGTGGGCGTAGAGGGCGGGGATTTCAGGGAACGGCACGCCGAATTTGTCGCCCTGGCGGCCGGTGCTGATTTTGGTGTGGGTGTTGGCGTCGACATCCGGGTTCACGCGGAAGGCGACGGGTGCCGTGCGGCCCTCGGCGGAGGCAAGCTCCGAGAGCATGGCGAGCTCTTCGGGGCTCTCGACGTTGATCTGGCCGATGTTGCGGTCCAGCGCCAAGGCCAGCTCGGCCTGGGTTTTGCCGACGCCGGAGAACACGATTTGGGCAGGATGGAAGCCGGCTTTCAGGGCGCGGTGCAGCTCGCCGCCGCTGACGACGTCGGCGCCGGCGCCTTCGCGGGCGAGCACCGTGAGCACGGCCAGGTGATCGTTGGCCTTCACGGCGTAATGCAGGGCGATGCCGGGCATGGCCGCGCTAAGGCGCTGGGTGCGGGCGCGCAAGGTGCCGGCGCCGTAGACCCAGCTGGGGGTGCCGTGGGTGGCGGCTATGGCGGCTAGGGGGACGTGCTCGAATAGGAGGCCGTCTAGCGCGTTGGCTTGGAGCTGGGGGCGGGCGGTTAGCAGTTCGGTAAGGGAAGGTTGGGTGGGGCGTGCCTTGGGGGGATCGTCGCAGTGCGCCGATTGATCCCCCCAAGCCCCCAAACCCCCCGTCGCTTGTTTGGGGGAAGTTGTCATGAAGGTCTCGCCCTAAAAAGAAGCCGGGGGGTCTGGGGGGGACGGCTTCGTCCCACCCAGGCCTTACTGTGTGGGATAAATCTTGGGATAGTGGATCTGGTCAGCCGGCCCCGGCGGATCATTCGGCCCATATTTCCCGCAAGCGGCCAGGCTGCAAAGGGCGAGCCCAAGCAATACACAGCGTCGGATCATGCCAGCTCCCTGAGCCATCGTGCCGCCTGTGCCGCGACATTCGCGGGGGCCGTGCCGCCATAGCTTACCCGCGACGCGACCGAGGCATCTACCGTCAGCACTGAAAATACATCGGCTGTGATGGATGGGTGTTCGGTCTGCATGTCCGCCAGCGTGAGCGCTTCCAGGCCGATGCCGGCCGCCTCTGCACGCGCGACCAGGCGGCCGGTGACGTGGTGGGCGGTGCGGAAGGGCAGGCCGGCGGCGCGCACCAGCCAATCCGCGAGGTCCGTGGCCGTGGCGTAGCCGGTGCCGGCGAGTTCGCGCATGCGTTCGATGTTCGGCTGCATGTCGCGCACCATGCCGGCGGTGGCGGCCAGCGAAAGTGAGAGGGCTGCCGTGGCTTCGAAGACCGGCTCTTTGTC
>Ga0302314_10021778_pt1 | contig 10543 bp, 13 predicted proteins | sample III_Palsa_N2_3_FD_200533 | JGI IMG/M metagenome (GOLD analysis project Ga0302314, IMG submission 200533) | Peat permafrost microbial communities from Stordalen Mire near Abisko, Sweden - III_Palsa_N2_3 | ecosystem: Environmental > Terrestrial > Soil > Palsa > Peat permafrost | place: Sweden... | reverse complement strand
GGTTAGGGAACTTGCAGGCCTGACCTTCGAAGAGGAAGGCGCGGGACCAGGCGGGGAGCACGGCGTCATCGCCGCCCGGCCGGAACAGTCTGGGGACGTAGTCCTGGCCCGCAAGGACCTGGGCGTTAGCTATCATCTTGCCGTGGTGGTCGACGACGCCTGGCAGGGCGTCACCCGGGTGATCCGCGGGTGCGACCTGTTCGCGGCCGCCCACACCCAGCGCCTCCTGCAGGCGCTGCTGGGGCTGCCCACGCCGGTCTATCGGCATCACCGCCTGCTGCTGCGAGACGACGGCAAGCGCTTCGCCAAGCGCGACACGGCCGAGACATTGGCCGATCTCCGCGCCCGCGGGGTGACCGCGGACGGCCTGCGCGCCGAACTCGGCGTCTGAGCGGTTGCCCAAGACGGCGCGCTTGCTATCATTGAGCGCATGACGACGACCGACGAGAAGGACACCGGCGCTTGGCGAACCACCGGCGTGCGGGTCATTCCGGGCGACCAGCTTGACGTCAACACGGCCCAGACCCCCGGCATGAACCGGGCGGCGGCGATCAACTTCGCCCGGGTGGGCGCGGAAAAGCTGTGGGCCGGGACGGTGCACATCCACGCCGGGGCCAAGACCGGCGCCCATCATCACGGTGAGCTGGAAAGCGTGATCTACGTGGTCAAGGGCCGCGCGCGCATGCGCTGGGGCGAAGCCCTGGAGTTCACGGCCGAGGCCGGACCCGGCGACTTCATCTATGTGCCGCCGTTCGTCCCGCACCAGGAGATCAACGCCTCCGACGCCGAGACCCTGGAGTGCGTGCTGGTCCGCAGCGGCGGAGATGCGGTGGTGGTGAACCTGGACATCGCCCCGGTCGAGACCCCGACGACGGTGGCTTGGGTCGATTCCATCCACAAACCCCCGGCTCCCTGACTACAGGGTCTTCCGCCAGTAGCGGTAGCGGTAGGCCTCTTCGAACCCGGCCGCCGCGTAGAGCGCAATGGCCCCGGTGTTCTCCACCTCCACCTGCAGCCATCCGCGCCGGGCTCCGGCGTCGGCGGCGAACCCCATCAGCGACGCCAGGATGCGCCGCGCCAGGCCCTGCCGGCGGAAGCGCGCATCGGTGCGCATGGCGAAGACGCCGGCCCAGTCGCCGTCGGCCGCGCAGGCGCCGATGGCCGCCGGCGCGCCGTCCACATCCAGCCGGGCGAAGGCCCGGGGCGTCGGCACGCGGGCCAGGGTCTCCAGCCGTTCGCGCGCATCGCCAGGACCGTCGGCCGTGGCCCCGAACACCGCCGCGAAGTCGCCATCGACGACCTCGCCGAGCACCACGGCCGGGTCGCCGGCCGCCGCCATCGGGCCGACCATCATGATCGTCTCGGTGTGAGGGCGATAACCGAGAGCCGTGAGGCGCACAGGCAGGGCTGCGGGGACGCAGGCGGCGTCGACGATCTTGAAGAGGCTGGGGAGGCTGTGTCCGGCATACCAGGCTTCCGCGCCGGCGATGGCCTCGTCGAGGCCGCTCCCCGGATCGCCGAGCGGCCAGCAGGCATTGATGCGGCCGGAGAATCCCGCCGAGGCGTGCAGCCGCCAGCCACCGAGCCTCGCCTCGCGGGCCGCCGGCCAGGCCCGCGTGGAGACCGCCTCCAGGTCGAGGATTTCAGCGCTCGAGAGGATCATTTCTCCGCCAGGAGCCGGTCCATCACGGCATGGGCCTCCGGGCTCGACCAGTCGGCGCCGCCGGCCAGGCGGGCGCGCTCCACGCCCTTGGCGTCGTAGAGGACGGTGGTGGGCATCCCATCCACCGGCGGCTTGAACGCGAAGGTGAGGGCGTAGGTCGGCTCGGTGTAGAAGGGGAGCGGCGGGTTGCGGTCGATGAAGGCGTGGCCGGCGGTCTCGTCGTCGCCCTTGCCGACGCTGACCGGAACCACCACCAGCGGCTTTCCAGCGTAGGCGGCCTGCAGGCGGGCCAGGCTGGGGATCTCGGCCTTGCAGGGCGCGCACCAGTTGGCCCAGACGTTGACCACGGCGACCCGGCCCTTGAATTCGGCCAGGGTGTGGGGTTTTCCGGCGGCGTCGTGGAAGACGGTGTCGGGGGGCGGCGCCGGCCTGTCGCTGACCACCAGCTTGGCCATCGGCCCCTTGGCGAGGGACTTCAGGTCGGCGGGCGGGTTGGAACAGCCGGCGAGGGCGTATAACAGAGCCAGGCTTCCCGCTCCCGCCAACGCGCCGCGGGTGATGCGGCCCCGTGCGCGGACGGCGGGGCTGAGCGGATGGCGAGCCGGCGCGAGGACTGGGTTCATATGAGCGACAACTCCGGAAAGGCAGGCCACTCTCTATGGGGCGGTCGCTTTTCCGCCAAGCCCGCCGATCTGATGCGGCGGATAAACGCGTCGATCGACGTCGACCGGCGCCTGGCCGCAGAAGACCTCGCCGGCTCGCGCGCGCACGCCGCGATGCTCGCCGCGGTCGGCGTCATCCCGGCCGTCGACGAGGCGGCGATCCAGGCCGGGCTCAGCCAGATCGAGACCGAAATCGCCTCAGGGGTCTTTCCGTTCCGCGAGGATCTGGAAGACATCCATATGAATATCGAGGCGCGGCTCACCGAGCTGATCGGACCCTCGGCCGGCCGGCTGCACACCGCCCGCTCGCGCAACGACCAGGTGGCGGTGGATTTCCGCCTGTGGGTGCGGGAGGCCTGCGCCCGCTCGGCGGGGCAGCTGCGGGACCTTCAGCGCGCCCTGGTTCGTCGGGCGGAAGAGACCGCCGACGCGCTCATGCCGGGCTTCACCCATCTGCAGCCCGCCCAGCCGGTGACTTTCGGCCATCACCTGATGGCCTATGTGGAGATGTTCGGCCGCGACGCCGGGCGCTTCGACGATGCGCGCGCGCGCATGAACGAGTGTCCCCTGGGCGCCGCGGCCCTGGCCGGAACCTCGTTTCCCATCGATCGAGAGGCGACCGCGCGCGCTCTGGGTTTCGCGCAGCCCACCGGTAATTCCCTGGACAGCGTCTCCGCGCGCGACTTCGCCCTCGAGGCCCTGGCGGCCGGCGCGATCTGCGCCACCCACCTCTCACGCCTCGCCGAGGAAATCGTGATCTGGACGACGCCGCACTTCGGCTACGTCACCCTCAGCGACGCGTTCACGACGGGCTCGTCGATCATGCCCCAGAAGCGCAATCCCGACGCCGCCGAGCTCATCCGCGCGAAGGCGGGCCGGATCGTCGGCGCGCTGGTCAGCCTGACCGTGGTGATGAAGGGCCTGCCGCTCGCCTACGGCAAGGACATGCAGGAGGACAAGGCCCCGACGTTCGAGGCCTTCGACGCCCTCGAGCTCTCGGTTCTGGCGATGACGGGAATGGTGGACGACCTGCAGCCGAACCTGGCCGCCATGGCTGCGGCGGCGGGATCGGGATATTCCACGGCCACCGACCTCGCCGACTGGCTGGTGCGTCGTCTGGGTCTGCCGTTCCGCGAGGCTCACCACATCACCGGGCAGGCGGTCGCCAGGGCCGAGGCCGCCGGCGTCGACCTCGCGGACGTGCCGCTCGACACGCTGCGCGCTCTGGAGCCTCGCATCACCGCCGACGTTTACGATGTGCTGAGCCCCGTGGCCTCGGTGGCCAGCCGGGTCAGCTACGGAGGAACGGCTCCGTCCCAGGTCCGCGCGCAGATTGCCCGCTGGAAGGAAACCCTGTCATGAACCGCATCCCGCTTCCGATCCGCATGGCGACCGGAGGGACCGTGATCCGGGGGGCCGTCATCTGGACCGCCGTCCTGGCGCTCGCCGCCTGCGGTCGCGTGGGGCCGCTGGACCAGCCGGCACCGCTCTACGGCGCCAAAGCCAAGGCCGACTACCAGGGCAAGAAGAAGGCGGCGGCGGCCGCCGCCAAGGCATCCAAGGACCAGGATGAGCCCGAAGCGCTGGCGCCCGACACGCCCGGCCCCGACAATCCCGGGACCATCCCCGACAATCTGCGCACCAACCCGGCGCCCGGGATGCGCCCGGCGCCCGGCGGGACGCCGCCGGCCAACATCCTCCCCGACCCCTATAACCGTCCCCAATGAACCACTTCGGGCCGCGCGAGGGCGAGCTTTGGTGCGAGAACGTTCCTCTTGCGGCGCTGGCCGAGGCGGTGGGGACGCCGCTCTACGTCTATTCGACGGCCACCCTCGAGCGTCATCTCCGCGTATTTCGGGAAGCGCTCGAGGCTTTCCCGCGGCTGGGAAAACCGCTCATCGCCTACGCGGTGAAGGCCAACTCCAACCTCTCGGTGCTCGCGACCCTGGGGCGGCTGGGGGCCGGCGCCGACACGGTGTCGGAAGGCGAGATCCGCCGCGCCCTGGCGGCCGGCATTCCGCCATCGCGGATCGTTTATTCGGGAGTGGGCAAGACCGCTGACGAGCTGACCTTCGCGCTCGAGGCCGGGGTCGCCCAGATCAACGTCGAATCGGAGCCGGAGCTGACGCTCCTCGCCCAGCTCGCGCGGGCGCGCGGGGTCAGGGCCGACCTTGTCATCAGGGTCAATCCGGACGTCGAGGCGGGCGGCCACGCCAAGATCTCGACCGGCGCTCGGGAGAACAAGTTCGGCGTATCGCTGGCCGAGGCTGAGCGGCTCTACGCGTTGGCGTCCGCCGACGTTCACCTGAAGCCCGTGGGCGTGGCGTGCCATATCGGCAGCCAGATCATCGACCTCGTCCCCCTGCGGCGCGCCTACTCCCTCATGCGCCAACTGGTCGAGCGGTTGCGCGCCGGCGGCTTCACGGTCGGGCGGCTAGACCTGGGCGGCGGACTTGGCGTCCCCTACTTCAATCAGCCCGACCCGCCGACGCCGCGCGACCTCGCCGCCATGGCCGACGAGACGGTGGGCGGCCTCGACATCGATCTCGCGTTCGAGCCGGGGCGCGCCATCGCCGCCAACGCCGGGGTGCTGCTCTCGCGGGTGATCCACGTCCACGAACGCGCGGAGGGCCGGCGCTTCCTGGTGTTGGACGCGGCGATGAACGACCTGATCCGGCCCGCGATGTACGACGCCTACCACGACATTCGTCCGATCAGGCCGCGCCCAGGTCCGCTCACGCCCTACGACGTGGTGGGACCGGTCTGCGAGACCGGGGACACCTTCACGCGGGACCGCCTGCTGCCACCGCTCGAGGCCGGCGACCTGGTGGCGTTCATGAGCGCCGGCGCCTACGGCGCGGTGATGTCCAGCGAGTACAACAGTCGCCCCCTGGTCCCCGAGGTCCTGGTGAACGGCGACGCTTGGGCCGTGGTTCGTCCAAGGCCGACCTACGAGGAGATGCTGGGCCGAGACTCCGTCGCGCCCTGGCTCTCCCGCTAGGATAAGGCGGCGATGTAGGGCAGGCCTCGGTAGGCGCCGCCGTAATCCATGCCGTAGCCCACCAGAAAACGCCCCGGCGCCTCCCAGGCCACGTAGTTGGGTGTCAGGGCGCGGGGGCGCGGCCAGGGCTTGCTCGCGAAGACGGCGGTCTTCACCGAAGACGCGCCGGCGGCGCGCACATGGCGGACCGCTTCCTGGAGGGAGAGGCCGGTATCGAAGACATCGTCGATGATCAGGACGCTGCGGCCGGCGATCGGACGTTGCAGACCCGCCCGCAACTCACACTGCCCGGCGCTGGCGGCGGCGTCGCCATAGGACGCCAGCCACAAGGCGTCGAAGGCCACCGCCCTGCCGAGCCGCGCCAGCGCGCGGGTGAGGTCGGCGGCGAACCACAGCCCGCCGGTAAGCAGGCAGACAGCGACAGCATCGTCCCCGAGATCGGGGGCGATGCGCCGGGCCATGGCGTCGACGCGCTCGGCGATCGACTCCGCGGGCAGCAGAACCTCGAGCCGAGGCGCAACGTCAGCCACGCGGGGCCACCGCCGGATGAACCAGAAGTCCCATCGAGGCGTAGAACGGCGCCAGGCCGGGAAGCGCCTGCACGATCACGTCGCGAAACATCACCACAGCGGCCAAGACGATGATCACCAGGAACACGACGGCCAGCCATCGCGCGGCGCCCGGCCGCGGGGAGGCGAAGGTCGATGTCAGGCGCTGCGGCGGCTTCCGAAAGAGCGACTCGCCGGTCAGAGCCTCATCCGCCACGGGCGGTGTGTCCGGCAGGGTGGCATGCCAGTCAGGGCGCGTCTGCGCGGGATCCAACTCGCGTTCGGGCGAGGATTGGGATTCGACGGGGTCTGGATTGCCCGGCGTCGTGGCCTCGGGGTCATCGTCAAGGGCGGCCTTCCCCCGCGGCGGGTCGACGGGCGGCGGCTCCTCCTCCCGGGCGGCCTCCGGCCGTGGAGCCGGCCGGACACCCTCGCCGGCGGAGCGCCAGCGTTGACCGCAGGCCTCGCACTCCACGGTCCGGCCGGTCGTCCACACCTCGAGCGGGTCGACCAAATATCGGGTAGCGCACCTCGGACAGGTCAGTATCATGGGCAGACTCAGGTTACCTCGGCGGCATGCGAACGGGGTCGCCGATTTTCACGAGCATGTCCAGAAAACCCATCACGGCCTCGGACGAAAGCGCACCCGACGCGGGCTATGAACCCAGCGTCGTCCGCCTGCTCGGCGCTGCGGTTCGCGGCGGCCGCGGGCGAAACGTCGGGCCGCCGCTCTCCCTCGACCTCGAGCCGGGAACCGCGCATGTGATCGCCGCCGGACCCGGCGCCGGCAAGACGGCCCTGCTGGAAGCCATCGCGCTGGCGCGGCCTCCCCACCGCGGCGTCATCGAGCTGTTCGGGCGCAACATCGCCGCGGTGCGCCCGGCGGGCCGGCACGCGCTCCGCAGGCGGATCGGCATGATCTTCCAGGACCTGCGTCTCATCGACGACCTCACCGCGCGCGACAACATCGCCCTGGCGGCGCGGGCGGCAGGGCGCGCCCGGGACGATTTCGACGAGCCCATCGGCGAGTTGCTCCGTTGGGTGGGCCTTGCCGACCACGCCGACGTTCCTGCATCGACGCTCGACGAAGACCGCCGAGGCCGCCTGGCGGTGGCGCGGGCCGTGATCAACCGGCCCGACCTGTTGATCGCCGACGAGCCAAGGGGCGAGGCGGTGCTGCGGCTGCTATCGGACCTCAACCGGGCCGGGACGGCGATGCTGATCGCCACCCGCGACGCCGACCTCGCCACCCAATCGGGCGCCGAGGTCACCGTCCTGGTGGCGTCGCCATGAGCGCTCAGGCCATGGGAGCTCGACCCCCACGCGCCGCGCCGGGAGCGCGCCGCGATCCGTCCCTGCTGCCGGGCGTCGCAAGCCCTTCCCCCTGGCTAGCCCTGGCGATCTTTTTGCTGTCATTACTCGCCTCGCTGGAACTGGTGACGGTGACGACGGCGGTCAGGGCGGCGGTCGCCTGGTCGCCGCGCTTCGCCGGTTCGATGACGGTGGCGGTCAGCGGCGCCGGGCTGGAAAGCACGGAGGCCGCCGCCGCCCGGGCGACCGAGATCCTGGCCCGGGCGCCCGGCGTGACGAGGATCGCCGTTCTCGAGCCCGACGCCGGAGACGAAGCGGTCGGCCGGTTGATGGGCTTGTCTGGCGCCGCCGAGGAAGCCGACCCCGTCCGCCTGATCGAAACGACCCTCGGCGCCGGCGTCAGCGTCAAGGGCGCGGCGGCGGCGATCAGCCGGGCTCTGCGGCGCGAGAACGTGGCGGCCAGCATCGACGACCATGGCGTGTGGAGCGGATTGGTCGAGCGGACGGCGTTGCTGGCCGCGATCGGCGCGGCGGGGCTGCTGCTCGTTCTCGCTATCCTCACCTGGGTGGTCGCGGCGGCGAGCGCCAGCGCGGGGGCCCGCAGGCGGGCGGGGCGCGTCATCCTGCTTCTGCACCTGGGCGCGACCGACGAGATGATCCTTGCGCCGTCGCGCGCCGGAGCCGCGGGCGCGGCGGCCCTGGGGGCCGTGACCGGCGCGGCGGCGGCCGCCGTCCTGGCTGGGGCGGTGATCTGGTCCCCCGAGGCGGCGAACTGGCTCGGCGGCCGCACGGGCGCCCCGATCGGGGCCGCGCCCGGCCTCGACGCGTGGGACCTCGCCGCCGCGGCGATCTGGCCGCCGCTGGCGATCCTGGTCGCCCTGTGGGGCGCCGGCGCCGCGGCGCGGGCAAGGCTGAGGGCGCTTCTTTGAAGGGCCTTGCCGCCGGGCTCGTCGCCCTGATGATCTGGACGGCGGGGCTCTTCGCCTTCGGCGATCGGGTCACCCGCCTGACCCCGGCGGCAGACCCGGCCCCCGCCGATGGGGTCGTGGCCCTCACAGGCGGCTCGGACCTGCGCCTTCGGGCGGCGACCTCGCTGCTGGAAGACGGAAAGGGACGCCGGCTCCTGGTTTCGGGCGTCAACCACAAGGTCAGCCGCGCCGGTATCTGGGCCGTCACCGGCGCGGCCAAGCCGCTGTTCGATTGCTGCATCGACCTGGACTTCGACGCCGCCGACACGATCGGCAATGCCCGCGAGGCCGCCCGCTGGGCGCGCGCCATGGGCTACCGGAGCCTGATCCTGGTCACCGCCGACTACCACACCCCGCGCGCCGCCCTGGAGCTGAAGGCGGTGCTCCCGGAGGCGCGCATCAGTGTCTATCCGGTGGTCACCCCCGACCTCGACGCCCGCCACTGGCCCGAAACGTCCGCCGGCGCGCGCCGCATGGTCGCGGAGTACACGAAGTACCTCGTGGCTCTGGGACGCGAGGGGATCATCGCGCTCGGCCCCCACGCCCGGACCGCCAGCGCGCCCGGCTTCCGCCCCGGAGCGGCGCGCGCATGATCCTGATCCGTTCGGTGGCCTTCATGGCGGCGTTCTATCTGTGGTCGGTCATCTATGGCCTTGTCGTCATGACGCCGCTGCTGCTGGCGCCCCGGCGCTGGACGATCAAGGCGATGGCCGCCTGGGGCGTCGTCGTCATCGCCATGCTGCGCGTGATCTGCGCACTCAGGGTCGAGTTTCGCGGACTCCAGCACCTCCCGAAGGCGCGCGCCCTGGTGGCGGCGAAGCACCAGTGCATGTTCGACACCATGGCGCCCCTGACGGTGTTCCCCGACGCCTGCTACGTGATGAAGCGCGAACTGCTGAGCATCCCGTTTTACGGCTGGTACAGCGTCAAGGCGGGCATGCTGGCGCTCGACCGGGGAGGCGGCGCGGGCGCGCTACGCAGACTGATCGCCGATGCCAAGTCGCATCTGGCGCAGCCCCGGCAGCTGGTCATCTTCCCCGAGGGGCACCGCATGCCGCCCGGGGCGAAGGCCGACTACCAACCGGGCGTCGCCGGCCTGTACCGCGAGCTGGGCCTGCCCTGCACGCCGATGGCGACCAACTCGGGCGTCCATTGGCCGGCGCACGGCATCCTTCGCCGGCCAGGCCTGATCGTCTACGAGTTCCTGGAGCCGATCCCTCCAGGGTTGCATCGGGCGGCGTTCATGCGCGAGCTGGAGACACGCATCGAGACCGCCTCGCAGCGCCTGCTCCAGGGGTGAGCCTTCACGGCGTCACACGCCCAGGCCGGGCTCCTCGAGGCGGACGACACGCTCCATGAGCCTCTCCATGGCCCGATCGCGGATCCCCTCGGCGCGCAGATGATCGACGAGGTCGCTCAGATAGTCGACATTGCGGCCCGAAAGGCCTCGGGCGCCGGCGATCAATTGCGCCTGCCGCTCGGCGTCGAGGACGCCCGCCCACTGCGGATGGGAGACGTCGGAGAGAAACGTCGTCGCCTCGGCGCGGCGGCCGTCGGCGAGACGCACCAGGACCCGGGCCTCGACATAGGTTTCCGTAGGCTGCTCCCGTTCGCGCAGATAGGCGTAGGTTTCCGGCCAGGCTTCCTCGGCGATCCGATAGACGACGCCCCTCGCCGCGCCGCCGGGCGCCAAGCCCAGGACGAGGCCGGGCCGCTCAGGGGTGCCGCGGTGATGGACGGAATAGATGCAGAAGGCGCGGCGGCGGCCACGCAGAACCGCCGGCGCGCGCTCCACGAACGGGAAACCGGGGCGCCACATCAGCGACCCGTAACCGAACACCCATCTGACGCTGTCACTCAGGCGGCTTTCCCGTGAGAGACCCTCAGCAGGGGCGCTTTCAAAGTCCGTCGTCATCGCGCAAAACCGTCGCCCGCATCGCCGACGCCCCTCTTCATGACTGAACCCCCTCAGCGCAAGCCCCTCCTGCCGACGCGGCCCCGGCGTCTGGGGCTCTACGCGCCGCTCGCCCTGCTGCTGACCCTGGCCATCGCCTGGAGCCTCGGATGGTTTTGGCTGCGTGGCGAGGTCTACCGCCGCATGGACGCCGCGGCGACATCGCTCGAGGGTTCCGGCTACCGTGTCGACTGGTCGGACCGGGAGATCTACGGGTATCCGTTCCGCCTGGACCTCGTCGTCAGGAACGCACGCTTGCGGGAACAGTCCGGCTGGGGGCTGGCCGCGCCGCGGATGGAGGCCGAAGCGTTCGTCTTCGCCCCGGACCACTGGATACTGGTTGCGCCCTATGGCGTGTCGCTGAACCGCCGGCTTGGCGGCCCGGTCGTGGTCGGAGCACGGGTCCTGCGGGCCAGCGTGTCGGACACCGACGCCA
>Ga0302314_10021777_pt1 | contig 10543 bp, 10 predicted proteins | sample III_Palsa_N2_3_FD_200533 | JGI IMG/M metagenome (GOLD analysis project Ga0302314, IMG submission 200533) | Peat permafrost microbial communities from Stordalen Mire near Abisko, Sweden - III_Palsa_N2_3 | ecosystem: Environmental > Terrestrial > Soil > Palsa > Peat permafrost | place: Sweden... | reverse complement strand
CGGTCGCTTCGAATGGATACAGATTCAGCACGAGCAGATCGATCGGCGCGATACCCAGCTCGGCCATGACGGCATCATCCGTGCCACGTCGACCGAGCAGTCCGCCGTGGACTTTTGGGTGCAGCGTCTTTACGCGGCCATCCATGATTTCCGGAAAACCCGTGAGGTCACTGACTTCCCGCACCGCGATGCCGGCCTCGCGCAACGCCTTTGCGCTGCCACCGGTGGAAAGCAGTTCCACGCCTACGGCGACCAGCCGCTGCGCCAGCTCGATCAGGCCGGTCTTGTCCGAAACGCTGAGCAGGGCGCGGCGAACCGGGGCGAGAGAGGGCGTGGGCATGAGCGGTTTCCAGAAGGGGAAAGCCGCTGATTATAGCCGTCCGATCGACGGCCGTTTCTGCTGGAGACTGGCTAAACCTTAGAGCAGGCCGTGCAACGCCAGTTTCTTGCGCAGCGTGGCACGGTTGATGCCCAGCGCGCTGGCGGCGCGGCTCTGGTTGCCGTCGTGAAATGCCAATACCTCGCGCAGCAGCGGGACTTCGACCTCACGCAACACCAAGGCATGCAGACCTTCGCTGCATTCGGTATCGCCGATATCAGCGAGATAGCGGCGCACGGTGCGGCTGACGCATTCGCTGAGGGCACTCTGGGTACCAGCGCTATGCGGAGAAGTCGGTTTTGCTGCCTCGGCAACAGGCAGTCGAACGGCATTCACGGACATTTCCCCTCACGTACAAGGCAGCCGGCTGCTTGGGCCGCTGCATATGGTTATAACTGTTGACGCAAAGCGCGGCATGGATCGACTGCCGGTTAAAAAGTTGCGCGAAGGGAGTGAGTCTACCCGTGCGCGAGAATAATTTTAAGTACTATTCGAAGCGGAATTCGAACGCGACTGCCTTGTCGCCGGGATCTTCCACCTCGAACAGCAGCACTGCACTGGCGCCAGGCGCCAGGCCTCGCTGCAGAATCGCGTTGTCATCAAGGTACTCGTGCGGCCGCAATCGGCGCATGGCCATGCGTTGCCCCTGAGCGTTTGACAATGTGATGGTGACCACTGGATACGGCTGCGCGAATGCGGCACCGTTGCGCACACTGGCGCTGATCATCAGCGCGCCGGCCACGCTGGGATGTGCCTGCACGTTGCTGTCCAGCAGGCGCAGCTGTTGCGGAGCGGCAATCAGCGGAAGTTCACAGCCGATGCTGGCGCAAATACTGCGCAGCCAGCCGCCAGTGACTGGGTCGCGTATCAGCGTATCGCGCTCAGCCCATGCCAGCTGAACACCAAGCCCCAGGGCCAGCACGAGGCATACCAAAACCCACGGCCAGCGCCGCTCGCCGGACGCACGCCGTTCACGCTGACGCGCGTGGTGCGGGCGTTTGGGGCGACGTGTTTTTTGCTTGCGCGCGAAGCGCGGGGTGAACACCAGTTGCGAGAAATCTTCCCCTACGGGCTTTGCGGTTGCCGAATCCGCTTGAACTACGGCGGGCGTATCGATCTTCGGTCGATAGACCACCAGATCGATGCCGGGAGGTTCGAGTGCGGGCTCGTTCACCGGCAGTTCGCGAAACGGTTCCGGAGGAAGTTGATCGGTAAGCGTGGCGATGCTGTCAAAGCTGGCGCTGCAATGCCCGCAAATCACGTGGCCGTGCGCCTGCGCAAGCGTGTGCGCATCGAGCGAAAACACGGACAGGCATTCGGGACATTGTGTATACATGCAGGCCGCTTTGTTCTGTATCCGGCAAGCTTAGCAGGCTGTCGAAGGCAGGCTGGAGTTGTGCTCAGCAAACGTGACGAGCATCAGCGCGCATGGGTATGCGGTCAAGCGCGACGACGGCCGCTGATACGCACCCAGTCCTCGCGGGTATCCACGCGCAGTTCGTCAAACCATTCGGCATAACGCTGCAGCAGTTCATCCTGTTGCCCAACGAGAATGCCGGAGATCGCAAACGGTGCGTTCGGTTTTGCGGCAGCCGCGAATGTCGGCGCGAGTGCACCCAGCGGGCCGGCCAGGATGTTCGCGATGAATACCTCAGCGGGTTCGGCATCCACTTCATCGGGCAGGAATAAGGCGAGCCGTTCGGCCACGCCATTGCGCTCGGCATTGTCAGCCGACGCGGTGAGTGCCTGCGGATCGTTGTCCACGCCAATGGCACTGGCTGCGCCGAGTTTCAACGCGGCGATCGCCAGGATGCCGGAGCCGCAGCCATAGTCGATCAGGGTCTTGCCGGCGAGCTCGATGCCATCGAGCCATTCCAGACACAACGCGGTAGTCGGATGAGTGCCGCTGCCGAACGCTAGGCCGGGGTCCAGTCGCACGATCACCGTGTCTTCTTCAGCCGGTGGTTCGATGTTCCACGGATAGATCCACAGCCGGCGGCCAAATGCCATCGGCTTGAACTGGTCCATCCATGCACGCTCCCAGTTCTCATCGGCAACGTCGCGGAAAGTGAGCTGGTCGGGTTCGAGCCAGGGCAGTAGTTCGGCCAGCGTTTCGGTGAGGCCGCGCCGGTCGGTATCAGCGTCGAACAAAGCGTTCAGTGTGATTGTCGGCCACAGCGGCAACTCGCCCACACCGGGCTCGAAAATGGCCTGTTCGTCGGGTGTCTCCGCGTTAGCATCCTGCAGCGTTATTGCCTGCGCGCCGAGATCGTCCAGCGCTTCTTCCACATGAGGCTGCTGCTCGATGCGGACGATGAGGGAGAGTTCGAGAAAGGGCATCGTGAGTCCGCTTTGCTCCCTCTCCCCTGTGGAGAGAGGGTTGGGGTGAGGGTGACAATCTTGCGGTGAGGTTACATCGGAGCGAGCTTTGATCAACTTCCCGCGAGCACCCGCCCCTCACCTCAATCCTCCCCCCATAGGGGAGAGGAGGCGAACGCAAAGAGCTTTTTAATGCTCTTTTTGCTCGGCCATGCGCTTTTCCAGATAGTGGATGTTCTGTCCACCGTGCTGGAAGCCGGCGTCGGCCATGATGCGCTGCTGCAGCGGGATGTTGCACTTCACGCCCTCGATCACCGTTTCGGCGAGCGCCAGACGCATGCGTGCGATCGCGGTTTCACGATCGGGGCCGTGCACGATCAGCTTGCCGATCATCGAATCGTAGTTCGGCGGAATCTTGTAGCCGTCGTAGAGATGCGTGTCGACGCGCACACCGGGGCCGCCGGGTGCTTCGAAGCGCTTCACCGTACCGGGGCTGGGCATGAACGTGTCCGGGTCCTCGGCGTTGATGCGGCACTCGATCGCGTGGCCGTGGATGACGATGTCTTCCTGCCTGATGGTAAGTTTGTCGCCACCGGCGATCAGCAACTGTTCGCGTACAAGGTCGATGCCGGTGATCAGCTCGGTCACCGGATGCTCGACCTGGATACGGGTGTTCATCTCGATGAAGTAGAAGTGGCCGTTCTCGAACAGAAACTCGAACGTACCGGCGCCGCGATAGCCGATGCGCAGGCAGGCATCGACGCAAACCTTGCCGATCTGCTCACGCTGCTCCGGCGTAATGCCGGGCGCGGGCGCTTCCTCGACCACTTTCTGGTGGCGGCGTTGCATGGAGCAGTCGCGTTCGCCCAGATGGATCGCATGGCCCTGGCCATCGGCAAGAACCTGGATCTCCACGTGGCGTGGATTCTCCAGAAATTTTTCCATGTAGACCTGTTCGTTGCCGAACGCAGCCTTGGCCTCGGCCTTGGTCATGGTGACTGCGTTGCCCAGATGCGCTTCGGTGCGCACCACGCGCATACCGCGACCGCCGCCGCCACCGGCAGCCTTGATGATGACGGGGTAACCGATCTCGCGGGCTATCCGCAGGTTCTCATCGACATCGTCACCGAGCGGACCGCCGGAGCCGGGCACGCACGGTACGCCGGCGGCCTTCATGGCGCGGATCGCCTCGACCTTGTCGCCCATCAGGCGGATCACTTCGGCAGTCGGGCCGATGAAGATGAAGCCCGACTGTTCGACCTGCTCGGCGAAATCGGCGCGCTCGGAAAGAAAACCGTAACCCGGGTGAATGGCCTGGGCGTCGGTAATTTCGGCGGCCGCGATGATGCGCGGGATATTGAGATAGCTGTCGACCGAGGGGCCCGGGCCGATGCATACCGATTCGTCGGCCAGGCCGACATGCTTCAGGTTGCGGTCGACGGTGGAGTGCACCGCCACGGTCTTGATGCCCAGGCTATGGCAGGCACGCAGGACACGCAGGGCGATTTCACCGCGGTTGGCTATGACGACTTTTTCGAGCTTGGGCATGTCAGGCGATCACGAACATGGGTTCGTCGAATTCCACCGGCTGGCCGTTCTCGACCAGGATGGCCTGCACGGTGCCAGCCACGTCGGCTTCGATCTGGTTGAACATCTTCATCGCTTCGATGATGCCCAAGGTCTCGCCAGCCTTGACCTGCTGACCGACCTTGACGAACGCGGGCGTGCTCGGGCTGGCCGATGCGTAGAACGTGCCCACCATCGGCGCCTTCACGACATGGCCGGCTGGCAACGCGTTGGCGGCAGGGGCTTCGACGGCCGCGGCCGCCGGCGCCGGCGCGCTGGCGACAGGTGCGGCCACTGCGGCGGGGGCAGCGGCGGCCGGCGCGGTGTTCTTGGGCACGCGCGAAAGACGCACGACCTCTTCGCCTTCCTTGATCTCCAGTTCGGCGAGGTTGGATTCCTCGAGCAGGTCGATCAGTTTCTTGATTTTGCGCAAATCCATCGGATCAGCCTTTAGTCAGTCGTGCCACCGCAGTGGCCGGATGTGGATTCAGTCGGCCAGGAGGCCAGGTTTTTTATGACGCGGCGGCCGCGTTGGTGGCCGTTGCCGGCAGTCGACGCATCGCCGCCTCCAGCGCCAGCCGATAGCTATCGGCGCCAAAACCGCAGATCACGCCGACCGCGATGTCGGACAGGTACGAGTGGCGCCGGAACGGCTCGCGCGCATGCACGTTCGACAGGTGCACTTCGATGAAGGGGATCGCCACCGCCGCCAGCGCGTCGCGCAGGGCAATGCTGGTATGGGTGAAGGCGCCGGGGTTGAACAGGATCAGCGCAGTGCGCTCTTCGCGGCCCTGCTGGATGCGGTCGATCAGTTCGTGTTCGGCATTGGACTGGAAGCAGATCAGCTCGTGTCCGCCCGCCTGCGCCAGCCCGGTCAGTTGACGGTTGATCTCGGCCAGCGTCTCGCGGCCATAGATCTCCGGCTCCCGTGTGCCCAGCAAATTGAGATTGGGTCCGTGCAGGACCAAAATCTTCGCCACGAAAATACCCGCCCTACGTCCGGAAGCCCCGGAACCGGGCGAAGTGTGCTCGCACTCGTGGATGATGTCTAGTTCGCTGCAGATCGACGATGTTTGACGGAGAAGCGCCAGGTTTCCGTGCGCAAGCGTATGTCGGTGCGGCTCAAGGCTTGGTGAGGCCAGGCGTCATCCACCGTTCCAGTGCGGCAGGGGGCAACGCGCCGAAGTGAGTGGCCAACACACGGCCATCGGCGTCTATCAGCACGCTATATGGTAGAGCGTCCTGGGTATCGCCCATTTGCAGCGACGTGCTCGGTGGCGACATCTGGCCGAGCAGGATGGGGAAATTTTGCGGGTGCGCTGACAAAAACGCACGGACGCGGACGGGGTCATCCATCGCAACGCCGACGACGATCGGTCCTTTTTCGCCGAACTTTGACTGCATCCGGGCTAGCGCCGGCATTTCGTCCAGGCAGGGGCCACACCAGCTTGCCCAGAAGTTCAGCAGGACGCGGTGGCCATGGTAGCCGTTCAACGGATGCTGCCTGCCATCGAGGTCAGGCAGGCTCAATGCGGGTACCGGTTGGCCGATCAGCGCGGAATCGCCCTGTGATGGCTGCCCTCGGTATTCGACATAGCCGCCGACGGCGGCGGCGATCACTGCCAGGCCGAGAATCAACCAGTTGCTTCGGTCCATCACGGCTGGTCAGTCACTGCGCCGCCGCCGTCAGCGCCTGATCGACCATGGATGGCGTGAGCACGGTGGATAGCTGCTGACCGGCGGCGCCGTGTTTCGGAAACACCACATACAGCGGCACGCCGGGCGAGTGGTACAACTGCAGGAAGGCGCCGATGGTCGGGTTCACATCGGTCCAGTCGCCTTTCATATAGACCGCGCCGGTACGTTGCAACAGATCGCGGAACGCCTGGGTGTCCAGCACGGTGTGTTCGTTGGCCTTGCAGGTGACGCACCAGTCCGCGGTCATGTCGACGAACACCGGGGTGCCGGCGGCGCGCAACGCGGCAAGTTTTTCCGGGCTGTAGACGGCTACACCGTCCTCGGCCACGACCGCGCTGGAGACCGGCGGCACATGAGCGAGCAGATACACCGGCACCAGTGTGGCCAACGCGAGCACGCCCACCAGCACGCGGCTGACAGGGCCGCGTTGACGACTGCGCTCGAACCACCACAAGGTCATCGCCAGCAGCACCATGGCCACCAGCACCAGGCCGACCGCGTCGGCGCCACGCTGATGGGCCAGCACCCACACCAGCCACACCGCGGTCAGATACATCGGGAACGCCAGCACCTGCTTCAGCGTTTCCATCCAGCGCCCTGGCCGCGGCAGCAAACGCGCCAGCGCCGGCACGAAACCGATCAACAGGAATGGCAGCGCCAGGCCCACACCCAGCATCAGGAATACCAGTAACGCCGAGAGCATCGGCGCGGCAAACGCATAGGCCAGCGCGCTGCCCATGAAGGGTGCCGTGCACGGGCTGGCCACCACCACCGCGAGTACGCCCGTAAAGAAGTCTCCAGCCGGTCCGGAGCGCGAAGCGAGTGCCGCGCCAGTGTTGCCCAGCGAAGCGCCAAACTGCACCACGCCGGACATCGACAGGCCGACCGCCAGCATGATCATCGCCAGCACTCCGACCACGATCGGTTGCTGCAACTGAGTGCCCCAGCCGAGCGCGGCGCCGGCCGAGCGCAAGGCAAGAATGCCGATACCCAACACGGCGAAACTGCACAGCACGCCGGCGCTGTAATACAGAGCGTGACGGCGGGCGCGACTGGCGCTTTCGCCGATCTCCAGCACGCTGACGGCCTTGATCGACAACACCGGCAGCACGCACGGCATCAGGTTCAGCACCAGGCCGCCGCCGAGCGCGAGCAGCAGGGCAGTGAACAGATTCAGCGGATCCTGCGTTGCGCCGGCTGGCGGCGCTTCCGCTGCGGGCGCCGCCGTGGTGCCGGACGGCAAACTCATGACACTCGCGCCAGCAGATGCGTGACTACCGATGGCACGCAGCGCGCCACTCAGTGAGCCGTTTGCGTGTTCGGACGGCGTTGCGTTCGCGGTGGTCGAGGCCACGCCACCCGTGAGCGGCAGATCCAGCTGCTCAGTATGCGGCGGGTAGCAGATCTTCGGATCGACTTCGTGGCAACCCTGGAACTGCACGCTCAACTTCAGCCGCGAAATCCCTGCAGCCAGGGTGTAGGGCAGCGTGGCGTCGATAGCGTTGTGATAGGTCTCCACATCGCCCAGGTATTCGTCGTGATGCTTGGCGCCGTCCGGTAGCTGAGCCTCGCCAAGTGTCACACCATCGCCAGCCTTGAACTTCATGCGGCCGCGATAGAGGTAGTAGTCCGGCGCGATCGTCCAGTGCAGCTTCAGTACGCCCGGAGTGGAGGCGTCGGCGCTGAGTTTGTACGCTTCGGTGACCGGCAACAGATCCTGCGTGCCCTGCGCAAACGCGGGCAAGGAACCGAGCGACAGCACGACGAGGCCTAGCAGGCAGGCGATCAGCCGGCTGGAAAATATCAGTCGCATCACAACTCCGAAGCGAAACGCGGGGTGGGGAAAGGCCATTATGACCCAGCCTTACATTCGCACGGGGAAGCGCGGCGGTTACGCCTTTTCGATAGCGAGTTCATCGGCGCAGGTTGCTACGGCACGACGGCCCAGCCAACCCGTCGTCAACGCTGTACCGACCAGGACGATGGCGCAACCGATCGCCATCGTCGTGGTAAATGCCTCGCCCAGGAACAGGCAGCCCCAGAACACGCCGAACGCGGGAATCAAATACAGCACCGTCATTGTCCGCGCCGGACCGATATGCGCGATCAGCCGGAAGAACATGACGTAGGCCACCGCCGTGCACAGCACCGCCAACGCCAGCATCGCCAGCCAAGCCGGCATATGCGGCGTGCGGCTCGGCCACAGCCAGAGCGTGGTGGGTGTCAGCAGCAGGGCTGCGACGATCTGGCTGCCGGCTGCCGGCTGCCACGACCACCGGCGACACGCCGCTCAGTCGCTGCCGGGTGTAGTCCACCGAATAACCGTACAGCACCGTAGCCGCGACACACGCAGCCAGCGCCCAGCCGGCGCCGCCGATATGCACGCGCAACGTGTTGCCGGCCAGCCACAACACGCCGGCGAAACCGACCAGCATGCCCGCGCCGCGCGTGGTGTCCAGTTTCTCTCCCAGCCATAGCCAACCGATCAGCGCCACGAATAACGGCGTCACCGCGTCGATGATCGAGGACAGTCCGGCTGGCAGCGTCTTCGCCGCAAACGAAAACAGCACGAACGGCAACGCCGAATTGGTCAGGCCGATCACGGCAATCGGCTTCCAGTGCGCGCGCCATTCCCGCATGCGGCCGCGCGAAGCGAGCAGGGGCAGGAAGCACACGGCCGCGCCGATGGCGCGTAGACCGGCCAGCACCAGGCTGCCGAACTCGCCAGCGCTCATCCGCATGAACAGGAACGAGCCGCCCCACAGGGCACCCAGCGACAACAGCACGGCGAGATCGGAGCGTTTCATGGGCGGGTTCCGTTGGGTGTGCCAAGCGCCTTGGGTGCAGGCGGCGCTGGATGACAAGCTCAGATTAGGAGTAATTTTGGCATGCCATAAGGTCCACATATGGGTGATTTCATGGATCCAATTTTGGGTTTTCCGATCACCTTGCCGGCGCCAGGCTCACGCGAGTTGCTACAGGCCCTTCACCGTCAATTGCGTTCGGCCATCCTCGATGGGCGGCTGCAACCAGATTTGCGCCTGCCGGCGACGCGCGAGTTGGCAGCCGCGCTGGGAATTTCCCGTAACACCGTGGTGGCGGCCTACGACCTGTTGCTGAGTGAGGGTTACGCCGTTGCTCGACGGGGCGCCGGCAACTATGTGGCCGACACGCTGCCTCGGCGAACTACGCAGCGCGTGCTCAACGACGACGCCACGATGCAGCACCGGTTGGCGGCGTACTGGCGGCATGCGTCGGCACTGCAGAGGCAGGCTACGCAAGCGTCGTTCCGCTATGACTTCAGCATCGGTGTACCGGATCACACGCAGTTTCCGTTCGAGGTATGGCGACGGCTGTCGGCACGCGCACTTCGCTCGTTGTCAAAGGCGATGCCGGCTTACGGACCGGCGCAAGGGCGACCGGCCCTGCGCGAAGCGATTGCCCGACACGTTTCATTCGCCCGCGCGGTCGCCTGCATTGCCGAGGATGTGATCGTCACTACCGGCGCGCAACAGGCGTTCGACTTGCTCGCGCGCGTGCTGGTCATCCCGGGGCGCACCACCGTTGCGGTCGAGAACCCTGGCTATCCGCCAGTGCGCGCGGTGTTCGCGGCGGCGGGCGCGAAGGTCATTGGGGTGCCGGTCGACGAAGAAGGACTGATGGTGGACCGGCTGCCGATCGATGTGCGCGTGATCTACGTGACGCCGACGCATCAGTTTCCGCTTGGCGTGGTGCTGTCGCCGCGGCGACGGGCGGCCCTCCTGGATTTTGCGCGCACACATCATGCCGTGGTGATCGAAGACGATTACGACAGCGAGTTTCGCTACGGCGGTCGGCCGCTGGATGCATTGCAGACACTCGATCGCAGTGGGGCTTCCGCCACCGGGTCGGTGTGTTACGTCGGTACGTTCTCCAAATGCCTCTTTCCCGCATTGCGGCTCGGCTATCTGGTGTCGCCGCCCTGGCTTCGACCTGCACTGACGGCGGCCAAGCAACTGGCCGACTGGCATGGCGACGTGCTTGCCCAGGACACGCTGGCAGCATTCATCGCCGAGGGTCATCTGGTGCGCCATGTGCGCCGGATGCGCAACATCTATGCCGAGCGGCGCCAGCAGTTGCTCGACGCGCTAACGGAGCACGTCGGTGATCGATTGATGCCAATCGCCTCCGACGCGGGTCTGCATCTGGCGGCGCGATTGGCCGCCCCGTTCGATGCCAATACATTGGTGGCCGAAGCGATGGCTGTCGGTATTCGACCCGAGACTATTGATGCCTATGCGGCGGGCCGATCGAGCATCAATGGATTGGCCTTTGGCTTCGGAATGATCGAAGCAAATCGGATCGAGGATGCCGTGCGTGGCCTTGCGCGACTTATGGATGCCCGGGTTCAGCCCATCGGCTGATCACGGACGCTATCCCGCACCCAGTCGAGATAGGCCGTGTGACCGTATTCAACCGGCACGGCGATCAATTCGGGCAACTCGTAAGGATGCATTTGCAGCAGTCTTGCCTTCAAGGCTTCGAAGCAGGCGGCACTGGTCTTGATCAACAGCAAGGACTCCGTTTCCGACATCACTTTGC
>Ga0302314_10021776_pt1 | contig 10544 bp, 9 predicted proteins | sample III_Palsa_N2_3_FD_200533 | JGI IMG/M metagenome (GOLD analysis project Ga0302314, IMG submission 200533) | Peat permafrost microbial communities from Stordalen Mire near Abisko, Sweden - III_Palsa_N2_3 | ecosystem: Environmental > Terrestrial > Soil > Palsa > Peat permafrost | place: Sweden... | reverse complement strand
GCCGCCAGCGACGAGGAAGACCAGACCACCGGCCTCGAGGACCGCATGCGCCAGCGCATCGAATCCCTGGTCGCCAGCGTGGTGGGACCGGGTCATGTCCGCGTCCAGGTCGCGGCAGACATGAAATACAACCATGTGAGCCAGGTCGCCGAGGCCTACGATCCGGATTCCAAGGTCGTGCGCTCGACCCAGACCACCGAGCAGAACGCCACCGACAGCGGCGCTTCCGGCGGCAACGCCGTCTCGGTTTCCAACGCGCTGCCCAGCAGCACGCAGAATTCCGCAAGCCCCGACGCCAGCAAGTCGGACTCCACGCGCACCGAGGAAACCACCAATTACGAGATCAACAAGACCACGACGACCAGCACCATCGACGGCGGCGAGATCAAGAAGCTCTCGGTCGCCGTGGTGGTCGACGGCACGCCGACCACCGACGCGGCCGGCAACACCAGCTATAAGCCGCGTAGCGCCCAGGACATGGCGCAGATCGAGGCCGTCGTGAAATCGGCGATCGGCTACGACAAGTCGCGTGGCGACGAAGTCCAGGTCGTCAACATGCCCTTCGCGCGCGTCGATCTCGGCCCGTCGACGCCGGCGTCCGCGCCCCTGCTCGGCTTCGATTCGTCGGACTGGTTCAAGATCATCGAGGTCGCGATCCTGTCGCTGACCGCGCTTCTCATTGGTTTCTTCGTCGCCCGTCCGCTAATCGCGCGCAGCTTCGCGCCGAACCATCAAGGCCACGCCGCCCTGCCGGCGCCGCAGCAGACGGCCGGCCAGTTGCCGGCGCCGTCCATGGCGCGCGCCTCCGAGCAGGCCCAGCAGGCAGGCCTGCCGCCGCCGAAGGACACCATGATCGACATCCAGCGCATCGAAGGTCAGGTGCGCGAATCCTCCATCCGCAAGGTCGGCGAGGTCGTCAGCGCGCATCCCGAAGAAGCGCTGGCGATCGTGCGCACCTGGCTGCATCAACCGGTCTGATCCATGTCGCGCCCCAAAACACTCGCCAAAGACGACGTCCGCCAGCTCACGGGACCCGAGCGCTCGGCCATCCTGATGCTGTCGCTGGGCGAAGAGCACGGCCAGCATGTCTGGAAGATGATGGACGACGAGGAGATCAAGGAAATCTCCCAGGTCATGTCCACGCTGGGAACCGTCAGTTCAACCTTGGTCGAAAAACTCCTGGTCGAATTCGTCTCGCAGATGTCGGCGACCGGTTCGCTGATGGGCTCCTATGAGTCCACCGAGCGGCTGATCTCGCGCTTCATGCCGGGCGACCGGGTCACCCAGATCATGGAAGAGATCCGCGGCCCCGCCGGCCGCACCATGTGGGACAAGCTCGGCAATGTGAACGAGACGGTGCTGGCGAACTATCTGAAGAACGAATACCCGCAGACTGTCGCCGTGGTGCTCTCCAAGATCAAGCCGGAACATGCCGCCCGCGTGCTGGGTGCGCTGCCGGAGGAATTCGCCCTCGAAGTGGTGCAGCGCATGCTGCGCATGGAGAGCGTGCAGAAGGACATCCTCGACAAGGTCGAGAAGACCCTGCGCGTCGAATTCATGTCCAATCTCGCGCGCACCGCCAAGCGCGACAGCCATGAGCACATGGCGGAAATCTTCAACAATTTCGACCGCCAGACCGAAGGCCGCTTCATCACCGCGCTGGAAGAGCGCAGCCGCGACTCCGCCGAGCGCATCAAGGCGTTGATGTTCACCTTCGAGGACCTCGGCAAGCTCGATCCCGGCTCGATCCAGACGCTTCTGCGCCATGTCGAGAAGGACAAGCTGGCGCTGGCGCTGAAAGGCGCGACCGACACGCTGCGCGACGTTTTCTTTTCCAACATGAGCGAGCGCGCCGGAAAGATCCTGCGCGAGGACATGGAGGCGATGGGTCCGGTGCGCCTGAAGGACGTCGACGAGGCGCAGATGCGCATGGTCAACGTCGCCAAGGACCTCGCCAACAAGGGCGAGATCATGATCGCCAACAAGCAGGGCGAAGACGAGTTGGTGTATTGAGATGAACGCCACCAAATTCACCTTCGACACCGTCTTCGCCGCGCAGGAAAACGTGGTGTCCGACGCCGCGCGCGCGCGCCGCCGCTTGACGCTCACGCAAGGAGAGCTCGACGCGATGCTGGCGCTGGCGCGCAATGAAGGCATGTGCTCCAGCGAAGTGCGCGCCCACGAGGCGCTCGCCAGCGCGGCCCAGGGCGTGGTCGGCGCGATCGACGCGGCGCTGGCGCGCTTTTGCAACGACATCGACGCCATCCGCGAGCACGCGGTGGGGATCGCGTTGAGCGCGGCGCGCAAGCTGGCGCGCAAGGCGCTCGAAGCCTTCGCCGCCGAGGAAGTCGAGGCGGCGTTGCGCGAGGCCATGCATCAGGCGATCGGGGAGCCGCGGCTGGTGCTGCGCGCGGCGCCCGGGATCGCCGAGGCGCTGCAGCTGCGCATCGCCGAGATCGCGCATGAAGAAGGCTATGACGGCCGCGTCCAGATTTCCGCGGAAGGCGCGCTCAAAGGCGCCGATTGCCGCATGGAATGGCGCGGCGGCGGCGCGGAGCGCAGCGATGCCGCCATCGATGCGGCCATCGCTGCCCTTATCGCGAGACGATTCCAGGATTCACCGAAAGGCATGAACCATGACGGGCAGTGACGAAGTCCAATTGCCGGACCTCGCGCATGAAGCGGGCGCGGGGACAAACCCTGCCCTGCTCACGGGCGACGAGCCGGCGGATGCCGGGGCCAAGCGCAGCGCGCAGGATCTCGAGGCCGTCTATGACGTGCCGGTCACCGTCTCCGCCGTGCTCGGCAAGTCGGGGATGGAAGTGAGCCAGCTCCTCAAGCTCGGCAAGGGCACCGTCGTGGAGCTCGACCGCAAGGTCGGCGAGGCGATCGACATCTATGTGAACAACCGCCTGGTGGCGCGCGGCGAAGTGGTGCTGGTCGAAGACCGGCTCGGCGTGACCATGACGGAAATCATCAAGACCGGCCAATCCTGAACCGGAAGATAAGGAACGACTCCCATGCGTCTTCTCATCGTCGGTTCCCTGCAGGGCCAGATCGGCGCGGCCACCAAGATCGCGATGGATCGCGGCGCCAAGGTCACTCACGCCACCGACATCGATCAGGCGATGGCCGAGCTGCGCTCGGGCCGCGGCGCCGACCTGGTGTTCTGCGACGTCGGCTTCGACATCGGGTTGCTGGTTCGCAGCCTCGCCGCCGAGCGCATCTGCACCCCGGTCGTCGCCTGCGGCATCGGCACCGACGCGCGCCGCGCGGTCGACGCGATCCGCGCCGGCGCCAAGGAATATCTGCCCCTGCCGCCCGATCCGGAACTGATCGCGGCCGTTCTCGCCGCCGTGGCCGACGAATCCCATCAGTTGATCTACGAGGACGAAGCGATGGGCGCGGTGATCGCGCTGGCCGACCAGGTCGCCTCCAGCGACGCCTCGATCCTGATCACCGGCGAAAGCGGCACGGGTAAAGAGGTGCTGGCGCGCTATGTCCACCGCAAATCCTCGCGCGCCGACAAGCCGTTCATCTCGGTCAATTGCGCCGCGATCCCGGAGAACCTGCTCGAATCCGAATTGTTCGGCCATGAAAAAGGCGCGTTCACCGGCGCCATCGCCCGGCGCGTCGGCAAATTCGAGGAAGCCAATGGCGGCACGCTGCTGCTGGACGAAATCAGCGAGATGGACGTGCGCCTGCAAGCCAAGCTGCTGCGCGCCATTCAGGAGCGCGAGATCGACCGCGTCGGCGGCACCAAGCCGGTCAAGATCGACATCCGCATCGTGGCGACTTCCAACCGCGACCTCGCCGACGCCGCCAAGCGCGGCACCTTCCGCGAGGATTTGCTCTATCGCTTGAACGTCGTGAATCTGCGCCTGCCAGCGCTGCGCGAGCGGCCCAAGGACATCCTCGCCCTCGCCCGCCATTTCGCGCACAAATATGCGCAGGCCAACGGCGCGCCGTACCGCCCGATCGCCAGTGTGACGGAACGCCTGCTGATCTCGCATCCCTGGCGCGGCAATGTTCGCGAGCTCGAGAACACGATGCACCGCTCGGTGCTGCTGGCGAGCGGCGCCGAAATTTCGCCCGAGGCAATCCGCCTGCCTGACGGCAGCCAAGTCGACACCGTCCGCACCGACATGCCCGGCGCGGTGAAAACCGCCGTCGAGAACGCCGCGGTCATCACCCGCGGTCTGGTCGGGCGCACGGTGGCGGAAGTCGAACGCGATCTGATCCTCGACACGCTGGGACATTGTCTCGGCAACCGCACCCACGCCGCGAACATATTGGGCATCTCGATCCGTACATTGCGCAACAAGCTGCGCGAATACGGACAGTCGGGTCTGGCTATTCCGCAACACGGCGAAGCGCGGATGGCGGGATAATCGTGTCCACTCAAAAACAAAACTTGTCATCCCCGGCGAGCGCGCCCTCGCGCGAGGAAAGGGGATCCAGGCGGTCGAGCACCGACGGTGCTTCACGGCCTGGATCCCCTTTCCCTCGCTCCCAACCGGTCGCTCGGCCGGGGATGACAATTTTTGCTGGTTTCAAGAATGGTTGACACGACGACATCACTTCCCGCCGCGCCATCCGGATTGTCCGTCAATTTCGGCTCGCTGAAGGATTATCTCAAGCGCAGCGATCTCGCGCTCGCCATCGGCATCATGGCGATCCTGATCGTCCTGATCCTGCCCTTGCCGCGCTGGCTGCTCGACATTTGCCTCGCCTTCTCGCTGTCGTTCTCGATCCTGATCCTGATGACAGCGGTTTTCATCCGAAAGCCTCTGGAGTTCAGCTCGTTCCCCGCCATCCTGCTCATCACCACCATGATGCGCCTGGCGCTCAACCTCGCCTCGACGCGGCTGATCCTGGGTCACGGCAACGAGGGCACGGCCGCGTCCGGCTATGTGATCCAGGCCTTCGGCAAGCTGATCATGCAGGGCAATTTCGTCATCGGCCTGATCGTCTTCGCGATCCTGGTGCTGGTGAACTTCGTGGTCATCACCAAGGGCTCGGGACGCATCGCCGAAGTGGCGGCGCGTTTCACCCTCGACGCGATGCCCGGCAAGCAGATGGCGATCGACGCCGATCTGTCCTCCGGGCTGATCGACGAGAAGACGGCGCGCGAGCGGCGCAAGACGCTCGAATCCGAATCCAATTTCTTCGGCGCGATGGACGGCGCGAGCAAATTCGTGCGTGGCGACGCGATCGCGGGCCTGATGATCGTGGCGATCAATGTGATCGGCGGCATCATCATCGCGGTCGCTCAGAAGGGCATGAGCTTTTCCGACGCCTCGCAGACTTTCACCTTGCTCACGGTCGGCGACGGGTTGGTCAGCCAGATGCCGGCGCTGATCGTCTCCACCGCCGCGGGCCTGATGGTCTCCAAGGCCGGCGTCGAGGGCGCCACCGACAAGGCGCTGATCGGCCAGCTCTCGTTCTATCCGCAAGCGCTCGGCATGGCTGCCGCGGTGATGGGGATCATCGGCTTGTTGCCCGGAATGCCGACCTTCGTCTTCGCCGGACTGTCCGCGCTGATCGGCGGCGCCGCTTTCGTCGCCTACAAGCGCAAGGACGCCGTCGCCACCGAGATCCAGAAGAAAGAAGAGAAAGAACGCGCCGACGCCGCGCCCAAGGAAGAGCCGATCGCGACCGCGCTCGCGCTCGACCTGCTGCGTATCGAGCTGGGCTATGGATTGCTGCCGCTGATCAACGACGTGAAAGGCCACCGCATCACCGACCAGATAAGAGCGCTGCGCCGCCAGCTCGCTGGCGAGATGGGCTTCGTCATGCCCAGCGTTCGCATCCTCGACAACATGCAGCTCGGCGCCAACGAATATCGCATCTGCGTCAAGGAGGTGGATTCCGGGCGCGGCGAATTGTTCCCGGGCTCGCTGCTGGTCATGGATCCCAAGGGTGCGCCGATCGATCTGCCCGGCACGCGCACCACCGAGCCCGCTTTCGGCCTGCCCGCGACCTGGGTGTCGAGCGCATTGCGCGAGGAGGCGAGCTTCCGCGGCCTCACCGTGGTCGACCCGGGCACGGTGCTGACCACGCATCTGACCGAAGTGCTGAAGACGCATATGAGCGAGCTTCTGTCCTTCGCCGAGACCAAGAAGCTGCTCGACGACCTGCCGCCCGAGCACAAGAAGCTGGTGGAGGAACTCATCCCGTCGCAGATCGCGGTCAATGGCGTGCAGCGCGTGCTGCAGACGCTGCTCTCCGAGCGCGTCTCGATCCGCGATCTGCCGGCGATCCTGGAAGGCATCGCCGAAGCCGTCGGCCACACCAAGAACGCGCTTTATATAACGGAGCATGTCCGCGCGCGGCTGGCGCGCCAGCTTTGCAACCAGCATCTTTCGCCGGGCGGCTATCTGCCGCTGATCGCGCTGTCGCCGGCCTGGGAGCAGGCCTTCGCCGAATCCATCGTGGGCACTGGCGAGGACCGCCAGCTCGCCATGGCGCCGAGTCAGCTTCAGCAATTCATCACCACCGTGCGCGAGCGCTTCGACGAAGCCGGACAGAAGGGCGACGTTCCGGTGCTGCTCACCGGCCCGCAAATCCGTCCCTTCGTGCGCTCCATCGTCGAGCGTTTCCGGCCGCAGACCGTGGTGATGAGCCAGAACGAAATCCACGCCAGCGTCCGCCTGCGCACTCTGGGGCAGGTGTAAGCCATGCAGCTTCGCACCTTCATCGCCGACGACATGCGCGCCGCGCTCGCCAAGATGCGCGACGAGATGGGGCCGGACGCCATCATCGTCTCCAGCCAGCGCGCCAAGGAAGGCGGCGTGCTGGTGCGCGCGGCGCTCGACGAAGCCGATATCGATCTCGAAGCGGCGGCGGCAGCCGCGCCAAGCCTGGAAGACGACGGCATCGCCGATTTCGAAACCGGCTATCGCGACAATCTCATCCGCCGCCTGCGCCAAAGCGGCGCGGGCGCGAAGCAACCGCTGCGAAGCTTCAACCGCGCCGAGCTGATTGCTTTGTTGCGCGGCCATCGCGCACCGGAAGCGCTGTCCCACGCGCTCGCCGAGGCGGCCGAGAAGACCGATCTCTGCGATATGACGCTGGCACTGGCCTCGGCGCTCGACAAGAAGATGCGCTGCGAGCCGCTCGACCTCGCGACTGTCCCCGCCCTGCTGCTGATCGGCCCGCATGGCGCCGGCAAGACCGCGACGGCGGCCAAGATCGCCGCCCATGCGCGAATGGCCGGACGCGAGGTCAAGCTGATCGCCGCCGACGCGGCCGGCGCCGGCGCGGTGGCGCGGCTGCAGGCATTCGCCAATCATCTGGATGCACGCTTCCTGATCGCCGACGGCGCGGAAACCGTCGCCGACGCGGTGCTGGAATGCGGGCTGGAGAAATCCTTCGCCATCGTCGACACCGCCGGCTTCGATCCGCGCAACGCCAAGGCGCGCACCGCCTTCTCGGCGCTGGCGCAGATCGAGGATCTCGAAGCCATCGGCATCGTCTCGGCTTGCGGCGACAGCGAAGAGACGACGGAAATCGCGGCCGCGCTTGCGCTGCTCGGTGCCCGGCGGCTCATCGTCACCGGACTCGACCTTGCCCGCCGGCTGGGCGCGCTGCTCGCCGCTTCGACGCAGAACCTCAACCTCGCGCATGTGACGCGCTCGCCTTACGTGGCGGGCGGGCTCGAGACATTGACGCCGCTGTCGCTGGCGCGCGCGCTGATCGAAACCGGCGGCAACGCCGACCGCGGCGGCGCGCAATGAGTCGCCTTCTCGCCATCGGCTCCGGCAAGGGCGGCACGGGCAAGACGCTTATCGCCGTCTCCCTCGCCCATGCGCTGGCGCTGGAAGGCGAACGCGTGCTGCTCTGCGACGCCGATCTGGGGCTCTCCAACACGACGGTGCATCTGGGACTGGAGCGCGGCGGCGATCTGGCCGGCGTTCTGTCGGGCAAGCGCGCGCTCGCCGAGGCGGTCGTGCCGGCGCCCGGCGGCTTCGACGTGCTGGCAGCGCCCGCGGGCTCCGGCGCGCTCGCCGATATCGGCGAGGACCAGGCCAAGCGCCTGATCGATACGCTGCGCGCCGCGAAGACCTACGACCGCGTGCTGCTCGATCTGGGCGCCGGCGTCGACGCGACGACGATGCATTTCGCGGCAAGCGCGGAAGATTCGCTGCTCGTGCTGACGCCCGATCCGGCTTCGCTGGCCGACGCCTACGCGTTCGCGAAACTTCTCAAGCGTCGCGGCGCCAAGCTTCCCTTCGTCGTCGTCAACATGGCGGCCAACGATACCGAAGCGCGGCGCACCTCCGGCGCGCTGGGCATGACCTGCCAGGCGTTCCTCAAGGAAGTGCCGGAATATCTGGGCGCCATTCCGCGCGACGCGCATGTGCAGGAAGCGGTGCGCCGGCAAAGTCAGCTTCTGGCCCTGCATCCGCGAGCTCCGGCCGCGCTCGCCATTGCGATCGTGGCGCGTCGGCTTCACAACAAAATCGCGCCCGGCCCGTTTGCCATTCGCGCTTCGGGCTTGCGTTAACCAAGCATTTCGCCGTTTTCCGCTGTGCGCGCCCCGCGACCACGGCGCGGCTCGCATCGTCTCCCATCCGCGCACGATTTCGTGTATCATTTGAGGACAGGGTCGCCGGGGGCGCCCGGGGTGTTCAAGGGGGTATCATGTCTGCGCTTACCGATATTTGGAATACGATTCACGGCATCATCACGTCGGCCGACGTGATCACGCTCGTCATCATGGCAGTCATCGCGATTGCCTTCGCGTTCTTCTCCGAGGGCCTCGGCTCGCTGGTGTCGGTGACACTGGGCGCGCTCGTGGTTTTCGCGCTGGCGATCTTCGTCCGCGCGGCGGCCACCGGCGGCGGCAAGGACATCGGAGGGCTGGCGCAGACCGACTGGCACAATCTGATGGGGGTGCAGGTGGGGACTTTGCTCGCCTACGCCATCATCTTCGCCGTGGTCATCGCGATCGTCTCCACGATCCGCTCGCTCCTGATGCGCTGATTCCGGGGTAAAGCGGTCGCCGAACCCTTGAGGAAGGGGCGGTTTCGGCCGCCCTATCGGCGCTGCTTCTGCCCGCGATTGTCGAACGCGAATCTGCCCGGACCCATGCCGACGAGCAGCAGCAGCCCGCCGGCAATGGCGATGTTGCGGGCGAAGATATCGTAATCGGCGGCGCGGTCGGACGGATTGTCGATCTTCCAGAAATCGTGCATCAGCACGGTGACGACGATGGTGAACGCGAAGAGCAGCATCGCGCCATGGCGGGTGTGGTAGCCGAGCAGTAGCGCCAACGCGCCCAGGAACATCACCAGCAACGCCAGCGCCAGCAGAAGCGGCGCGGCCGGAATGTCCTTTGTCGCCATGCCGAGCAGCGTCGCGTCCCAGTGGCCGGCCATCGCGAAGGCCTCGCTCAGGAAGAACCAGGCCAGCACCCAGCGGCCGAGCAGCGGCGAGATTTGTTCGGAAAGAGACATGGCTTCCCCCACGCGAAGCAGTGGAGGATCATAGCCCAGAACCATCAAATCCAAGAAACAAAACCTTGACGCTTTAATTAGTGGTGGGAATGTATCTTTTTTACGTCCTCCGTTTTGACGAGCGTCAACTCCGTATCCGTAATAGGAGAGCGGAGGAATTTCTCTCGAGTCAGCGCTTCGATGTCTTCTCGGTTTTTTTGGAATATTTCGACACGCTCGGTTTTGCTCAATCCATCGGCCGCGAAATGATCCTCAAGTGCCTCGCGACTGATTGCGCACGGCACCGGTCGGCCAAGGTTGTCCTCGCCCGTGAAGCGCACAATGTCCCGCTCAGTATCGTAGCGGACTGGCGAATTGCCGAACGCAAGATCGATACTAGGAATGATCGAGCGAGGCTCCCCCATCGTCTTCAAAGCGATGTCGCGCGGATAGGGTTCCAGCAAGCCCATCGCTTCGACAAGCGTGTGCTTCCATGCTTTTCCGCGGCTGAAGGCTTCGTGAAAAGCCTCACGCAACTCGAACGGTCTGTTCCGCGCAAGCGCTATCAGCAGCACTGACGCCTGTCGAAGATCCTTGTCGCGTTTTGGGCTCCCTGCGGAACGGCGGCGCGACACGATGAGCTTATGCACGGCAAATCGCTGCGGCGACGGAACGAGGACATATGTTCCGGCGCCATGCAAAACCACTGCGGGCTCCGGGTCGTGAATGAGAAAGTCGAGAAATCGCAGTGGCTCAGCATCCGTGCGAAGAGCAGGCAGCGATTGGGGATCGCTCGTGTCGGCGCCTTTGTTCGGCGTCAGGAAATCGACGCGCAATCCGCTTTTTGCCTGATAGCGCGTGGCGCGGCGGCCATCGACGTTGTGCGGGACCGGCCGGAAGGTCTCGTCCACGTCTCTCAGCGTATCGATTGCCGGGGGCGTCTTGTCGTCCACCGCGACGGAGACGTTGCGGAATTGTGCGATATCGACGTCCTCGGTACCGACGCTGGAGCCGCCCATGGGCATCCCGAGCATCGCCGCGTAGGTCTGGAAAGCCACGGTGCCGACCAGCACACCGCGAAGCCGGAAAACTCCCGCTTTCGCC
>Ga0302314_10021773_pt1 | contig 10545 bp, 9 predicted proteins | sample III_Palsa_N2_3_FD_200533 | JGI IMG/M metagenome (GOLD analysis project Ga0302314, IMG submission 200533) | Peat permafrost microbial communities from Stordalen Mire near Abisko, Sweden - III_Palsa_N2_3 | ecosystem: Environmental > Terrestrial > Soil > Palsa > Peat permafrost | place: Sweden... | reverse complement strand
ACAAAGGCTCGGTCGTTGCCGCCATTTACCTATCACTCCTTTACCATCCCGCAACCCCGATCAGCGTAGAAGCGAGGGCGGGCCGGATCAAGCCGCGCAAATCGTTTGGTACCCGCGCGTGTTCGAGGCTATCCCTATTCTGGTGAAATCTGCGGCGCCGTCCTGACGACCGCAACGGGGCGACAATTATGCAAGCACCTCCCGCCAATCCGGTAATGCGCATGCTCGGCGGCCTCGCGGCGCTGGTCAGGCGGGTGTTCCGGGGCCTTGGCCATCGGCTGCGGCCGATCCGGGCCGGGCTCGGCCATGCCTGGCTGGGGGCGTGGCGTCGCCTGCCGCAAGGGGGGCGCGATCGGGTGGCGGCGGTGCCGCGGCGCGGCCAGGCTCTGATCCTCGCCGCCATGACCAATCAGCCGAGCCTGCGCGAACGGATCCTGGGGGCGGCCGGCCTTACCCTTACCACGCTGATCGCCGTCATCCTGTTGACGCTGTGGATCGCCGGGCCGGGAAGCTGGAGCAGCCTCGGCTTCTGGGGTGCCATCGGCAGCGCGGCCGTGCTGCTCGCCCTGGTGCTGACGGCAATGTACTACGCTTTTCGCGACATTGCCCTTCCGGTCGAGGCGCTGGCGCGGGCCGTCCGCGAGATGAATTACGGAAACGACCGCGTCGAGATTCCGGGCACCGAACGGCCGGATATCCTGGGCGAGATGGCGCAGGGCATCGACCGTTTCCGCAACCGCATGGTCGAGGCGGCCACGGTCAAGGACGCCCAGATCGAGCTCAGCGCCGCGACCCTGGTCGAAAGGGCCGATGACCTCAATACTGTGACCGACGGCTTCGAGGCGAATATTCGCGACATCATCGACCGGCTGTCCGGGGCGGTCGAGCAGCTGCGCCTGAATGCCCAGACGCTGAGCGGGACGGCGCAGGCGACATCGCAGCAATCGATGGTGGTGGCGGCGGCGTCGGAGCAGGCTTCGGTCAATGTCCAGACCGTGGCCGCGGCGGCCGAAGAACTGCACGCCTCGATCGCCGAGATCAGCCGGCAGATGCTCAGCGCCAGCGAAGTGGCGGAGCGGGCGGTAAAACAGGCCAAGGCCACGGATGTCACGGTGCGCGGTTTGTCGGCATCGGCGACCAAGATCGGCGAGGTCGTCAAGCTGATCCGCTCGATTGCCAACCAGACCAATCTGCTCGCCCTCAATGCCACGATCGAGGCGGCGCGGGCCGGCGATGCCGGCAAGGGTTTCGCCGTCGTGGCCTCCGAAGTGAAACAGCTGGCGACCCAGACCGCGGCCGCGACCGGCGATATCCAGGCGCAGGTCAACGCCATCCAGAACGAGACCGGCAACGCCGTCGGCGCCATCAACGAGATCGTCCAGACCATCGGCGACATCAGCGAGATCACCAGTTCCGTGGCCTATGCCATCGATCAGCAGGGGGCCGCGACCGAAGAGATTGCCCGCAACGTCCAGCAGGCGGCGGCCGGCACGAACGAGGTGTCGATCAACATCGTCAGCGTCACCGCCGGCGCCAGCGAGACCGGCCAGGCCGCCGGCGAGCTGCTGCAGGCTTCGGGCGAGTTGGCCGACCAATCCGTGGCCTTGCGCGACGAGGTCGACCGCTTCACCGGGATCGTGCGGAACGGGTAGGGCGGAAACCCTCGCCCGCTTGGCGGGAGAGGGTGGCGAGCGCAAGCGAGCCGGGTGAGGGTGAGTGCTGCGGCAGTGCAATTCGGCGAGGCCGCAGCACTCACCCTCACCCTCCCGCTACGCGGGCCCCTCCCTCTCCCGCCAAGCGGGCGAGGGGTCCATTGCGACTGCGGATCCTCAATCGCTGCCGCGCGCATGGAACGGATCGCCGCGGGCGATCACGCCGCGGCGCTGGGGTTCGACGGCGTGGTCGCTTCTGCCTGGTCGCTGCAGCGGCAGCACGATGCGCAGCAACAGCCCGTGCGGCTCGCGATTCTCGGCGGTGACCCGGCCGCCCAGCGCCTCGACATTGCGCCGGACGATCCAGAGGCCGACACCGTAATGGATCGAGGGATCGTCGCCGCTCGGCGCCTCGGCGCGCGAGGAGAAATATCGGTCGAAGATCCGCGGCAGATCGGGGCTGCGCACGCCGGGCCCCTCATCGGCGATCAGCAGCTCGGCCCAATCGCTGCGCGCCTCCAGCTTGACGCCGATGGCATCGGCGTCGCAGGAAAACGAGATGGCGTTTTCCAGCACGTTCTCGACTACGGTCTCGAGCATCTCTTCATTGGCCCGCACGATCACGCTGGCTTCGATCGAGCCGCGCAGGCGGATATTGCGCTGGCGGAAAATCTCGGCATGGGCGGACAGCAGCCGGTCGAGAAACACCGACAGATCGAGATCGGTGCGCGGCATGTCGAGCAGATTGGCAGTGGCCTCGTCGAGCCGGCGTGACGAGGCGACGAGGCCGTCGAGCTTGTCGAGCGAGCGTTCGATCAAGCCCAGCGCGCGCACCGCCCTGGTATTGTCGGCAGCAATGGCGCGCCCGATCGGCTCGAGCGATTGCCGGATGATGGCGACCGGCGTCTTGAAGGCATGGGCATTGTCTTCGGCCGCCCGCCTGATGTCGCGCGCGGCGTTCTGCAGCGCTTCGACCATGCGATCGAATTCCTCGGCGACGCTGGAGAGTTCCGGCACTTCATTGCGTGCCGCAAAGGTCGGACCCGGCGCGTTGCGCGACCGGATCGCCCGGGCCCGGTCGCCGAACAGCAGGAGCCCGCGCCAGATGCTCCAGAACATGGTGAAGGTCAAGGCTGCCATGGCCAGGTAAATTAGCGCGGCGAGCCTGACCTCCGGCGTGTCGTAATAGGGCACGCCGAGGGCAACGCCCGGTACAGCACTGGCGGCAAGAGATGTCACGACCGCCCAGCAGCCTGTCGCCGACAGCACCGGAATGAGCGAGGTGACCACCTCGTCATGGCCGTCGGGGGCGGTATAGCGCAGCTCGACCGGGACATCGCCGGCGCAGCTGTCCTGCAGCCGGTCGAGCACACCCTGCCGGCGCAGGGTTTCGCGCTCGGTATCGAGTGCCGCATTGGCCAGCGGCGCCGAGGACGCGACATAGAAGAAGCCCTGGCTGGCATCGGTCAGCGGCTGATAGAGCAGCTTTATCGTCGTCTGCTGATTGTCGAAACGGCCCAGCTCCTGCCCGATCGCCGGCAAATTGGGCGCGTCGGCCGTGGTCAGCATCGGGGCCAGCGCCACGCTGATGATATGGCCCTGATCGCGCACGCTGTTCATCACCAATTGCCGCTTCTGCTGGTCGGCCGCGCGGAACTGGTCGTAGAGGATGACCGGAACGACGAGGAAGATCAGCGCCAGCAAGGCTGCCTTGGAAGCCAGCGACATATGCGCCCGAGCCCTTGAGGCGGGTGTCGCCGGCTGCGTCTCAGGCCTCCGCGATCCATCGATAGCCGAAGCCGGCATAGTTGCCGATGCCATCGAAATCGGGGTCGAGGTCCCGGAACTTTTTCCGGATGCGCTTGATGAAAGTCCGGACATTGGCACGGTACCCTTCGGCGCCATAGCCGGCGATGAAATCCTTGCCATGGACGAGATCATAAATATCACGATACGGCACGTCCTGACCCGCCCGCGTGGCCATGAGGACAACAATATTGAATTCGGTCAGGGTGAGCTCGATTTCCTGCGATTTCCAATAGGCCCGGCTGGTATCCGTGCGCAGCGTCAGGGCACCGAACTCGATCGTGCCCTGGCCGTTGCCACCGCCATCCAGCGCCGATCGACGGCCCTCGGCGATCAGATTGACCCGCTTCAGCAGGATCGACAGCCGTTTCGACTTGTCGATGAAATCGACGGCACCACCTTCCAGCGCCGCTTCCTCATAGATGTCGTCGCTGAGCACGGTCAGGAAGATGACCGGGATCTGCAGGCCGCGGCGGCGCAGCTGGCGCAGCACCTCGAGCCCATCCATCCCCGGCATGCGCCAATCGAGCAACAGCACGTCGGCGTCGCCGCCGGCTTCGAAATATTTCAGCGTATCGGCGCCATTCGAGAAGCTCGTGACGGCAAAGCCCTCGTCGAGCAGGTTCAGGCCGAGCGACTCGCGAAAGAAGTCGTCGTCGTCAACGAGGAGCAGCCTCGTCTGGGTCAGCGCGGCGATTTCCCCCGCCTGACTGGAGAGCAAGCTGCTTGATACAAAACTGGCGTCGCTGGTCGGTTCGGTCATCACCCTTCACTTCGACGAAGAGAGCGCGCAGAGCGCCGCTCTGGAGGTCCCGGTAGAGCCAGACATCGAGGCCGCAGGCGTCGTTGGCATATTGCCAGACCACGGCCGGCGGCACGTCGCGGCGCGATTCGGGCGGGCCGAGGCTCTGCTCGATCACGCTGGAATCCATGCCGACGAGGTCGTTCGGCACGCTGCTGGACATTTCCGGGGTTGAAGGGGCGGGTTCGATTGCCGCCACGCGCGTCTCCGGCGCGGCGGCGGGCTCCGGAACGGCGGTGCTATCCGAGCCGGAGAGGGTGGCGGAGGCTTGCTGCGCGCCCGGGATCGGCGGCTTGCGCTTCGGCACGGGCGGGCGTTCGGTCGCCGCCGGTGTCGGCACGGCCGCGACCCGTTGCGTCGGCGAGAGCGGCGCCGTGTTGTCGGCCGATGTGCAGCCGATCAGGCCGCCCAGCAGCGCCGCCAGGAACAGCGGGTGCATCAACCTTCCCATGGGGAGCGGTGATCCCAGAGCGAATGGTGAATCGTAAAATGCGCTGGGACGCGGATACTCGTCCAGGAGCGCCTCCTCGTCTTGCTTGCTGCCGTGCCCGCTTCCGGGTGAGGAATGCCCGACGGGTCGGTTGCAGGAACCCGAGATCACCGGGAAGCCGGTCGGCAGAGTGCAGCCGCCACCCTTGTGCCGCAGAATTCGGGCGGCGGTCAACGCCTGTCTGGAGGGGAGCCGAGAACCGACGCGCCCAGCCCGTCCCGAACGGGGACGGGACGTGGCTCGCTCGGCGAAAGGGCTATGTCTGGAAAAACTGGCTCCGGGGGTCGGATTCGAACCGACGACCGATCGGTTAACAGCCGATTGCTCTACCGCTGAGCTACCCCGGAATGATCGTGCGCCGTTCAGCGCCCGCGGGTTATAGCGATAGGACTGCGCGGGACCAAGAAATTTTTCTGACATGGAGAACCACGCAAGGATGCATGGCTCAGTGAACATCCGGGGCGGCGTGAAGTTCCCGAAGATTCGACGAAACGAAAGATGGATTTGGCGGCCGGACCGAGAACCGAACGCGCATAAGAGGATTCGCAGTCCCTGCCGCCGTTTCCCAGCGGAGCCGACTCCGGTTTTCCCACAGCGCCTTCTGTGCCGGGAATTGTGGTAGAAGCAAATCGATGCCGGCGTGGGTGACATCACCAGGGATGGTGAGGCGACGTGCACGCATGAATTTCCTCCGGGCCGCCATTTCGAGCCGTCAGACGAAGGTCGGAAGATCGAAAGCCGGACCGATTGCCGCGGCACCCGTCCGCGGCCGTCCCGGAGACGGAGCAGCCCCGCCGCCAACCGAAGATGGTCGCGCATGATCCCCGGGCTCGTCGACCGGATCCATGAATGCTCGTTCGTCCCCGAGTGTTGGCCGGGCGTCCTGGACGAACTCGCGCACCTCGCCGATGCACGGGGCGGCGCTTTATTCGCGGCGACGACGGCAATCCTGAACTGGACGGCTTCGGTCAGCCTGCACGACCCGATGGTGAGCCTTATCAAGAGCGATCTGCTGCTCCGCGGGCAGCGCTTCGGCCGTTTACTCGGCACCGGCACTGCTGGTTTTGTCACGGACTATGATGGCTATACGGACGAGGAGATGCGCGCCGATCCCTTCTATTCGGAATTTCTGTGGCCGAATGGTCTGGGCTGGGCCGCCGGCACGGCGATTCCGCTGCCGACCGGCGATACGGTCGTGCTCAGCCTGGAACGAAACCGCACGCGAGGCCCCGTCGAGTCGGCAATCGTCGAGCAGCTCAACGCGCTTCGGCCGCATCTTGCCCGCAGCGCCCTCGTGTCGGCCCGGCTCCAACTGGAACGGGCCCGCGTGGCGAGCGAGACCTTGGCGCTCATCGGCTTGCGCCTGCCCTGGTGTTCGGCAATCAAGGCCGGGTGCTGGCGGCGAACGCCTTGATCGAGGCACTGACGGAGCACATCCGGTGGGGTGCGCACGGCCGGATGACGCTCAGGGATGTCGATGCCGATGCGCTGTTGCAGAGTGCCATGACCACCCTTGACCGGGATGGTGGCGGACCGGTGCGGTCTTTTGCCGTTCGCAGCGCCGACACCAATGCGGCGATGGTCGCGCATGTCGTCCCGATCCGCGGGATGGCCCGCGATATTTTCGTCCGCTGCGCCGGGGTGCTGGTGATGACGCCGTTGATGCTGCCGCAAGCGCCGCCGGTGGCGCTGGTGCAGTCGCTGTTCGATCTGACGCCGGCAGAAGCGCGCGTTGCCCGCAGCTTGAGCGCCGGAGAAGCCGTCGAAGAAATCACCACGGCAGGCGGCGTTTCGCTCAACACGGTCCGCACCCAAGCGCGGGGTGCTGGAAAAGACCGGCTGCCGCCGTCAGGCCGAAGTGGTGGCGCTGCTTGGCGGGCATCCCGAATATCGTTTCTCGGAACGAACCTCGCTTTTGACGCGGCGCGATCCACTGCGACCCGCTCGGGATCGATATCGGCCTTGAACAGCTGGGCCAGCGCCTTCAGCGACCCCTCGATTGTGACGCCGAGCGACGGGGCCGGGACCGGGATATGGTAGATCTCGGGCGGCATCGGCCCGGCCTTCTTCTTGTAGGGGGCAACCTTGCCGGTCAGGCCCATGGTCATCAGCGTGCGGCCATGGAAGGCGCCCGAGAAAGCGATCAGGCCCGGGCGACCCGTCGCGGCCCGGGCGATCTTCGTCGCGTTTTCGACCGCTTCCGCCCCGGAATTGACCAGCAACGTCTTGGCCGGGCCCGAAAACGGCGCAAGATGGTTCAGCCTTTCGCAGAGCGCGATATAGGGCTCGTAGGGCGCCACCTGGAACGCGGTATGGGTATAGAGTGCCAATTGCCGCTCGACCGCGGCGATCACCTTGGGATGGCGGTGGCCGGTATTGAGCACGGCGATGTCGCCGGCAAAATCGATATAGCGCCTGCCCTCGACATCCCAGAGCTCGGCGTTCTCGGCCGCGGCGGCAAAGATCGACGTGGCATGGGCGACGCCGCGCGGCACGGCAAGCTGACGGCGGGCGAGGAGTTCGGCATTGCTGGTCGGCATGATGACCCCCGAGGGCGACTGGGAAAAACTGATCCTACCGATCGGTGCCAAGCCCGGCGAGGCGCAAAGTTCCGACTGGAGTGGTCAGTCGGAGAGACCGCTCAACGGCGCTTCACGGCGCCTCTCCCGTGCCCAGCGCCGCCTTGATCCAACGACGGAAGCGCTGAATGGTTGGCTCGTGCAGCCGCTCCTTTGCTACCACCAGAGTGTAAGCTTCGAGCTGGATCGGGGCATCGACCACGCGGAGCAGGTTCCCCGAGGCCAGGTCCTCGGCGGCGACCGGCTCGGGCAGCAAAGCCACGCCATGGCCGAGGCGCGCCGCTTCGAGCGCGGCGGTAGCAATCCAGAAGCGCGGCCCAGTCAGCGGCTGGATCTCAGTGACCCCGGCGGCCTCGAACCATTGTCGCCATTCATCGTGGTTCTTCTCATGGATCAGCGGCAACCGCGCCAGACTCTGCGGATCGCGCGCGGCGGGGTTGGCCTGCAGCCAGGCGGGACTGGCCACCGCCAGCATGATGGGCCGGATGAGGGTTTCATTGATCAGCCCAGCTTCTGGCCGCTCGCCGTAGCGGATCTCGATGTCGGCCTCGCGCCGCACCAGATCAGGGCTGCTGTCGACCGGTCGCAAGATGATTTCAATCCCGGGCAGCGCCTGCTCCAGGCTCGGATAGCGCGGTATGATCCAATGGGCAGCGAAGCCCGGCGCACACCAGATGACGAGCTTACCGCCGCTCGCTGTGTGGCGCAATTCCTCGACGCCACGTTCGAACAGCGCGAACCCGGCACTGACATGGGCGTGCAGGCGCAGCCCCTCCGGCGTCAGCATTGTGCCGCGCGGGGTGGCCCGGATCAGCTTCACGCCGAACCAGGCCTCGAGATCGCGTATATGCTGGCTGATCGCGCTATGGGTCACCTGCAGCTCGGCGGCGGCGCGACGCAGACTCGTGCTACGGCCGACCGTCTCGAACACGCGCAGGGCCGAGAGCGGCGGCAGGCGGTGCCTCACTGTCACGATGCCTCGATCGGGTTGAAGCATGCGAGCGAGGTCTCGGGCGCCGGACCGGTGGCAAGAGACGGCACGGCCGGGGCGGAGACCTGCAGCCGGCGCCGGCGGTATGGGGCGACGGCGCAGCACTCGGCCCGCCCTGAAGGGTCGGGCAATTCCCCTGGCAGCGGCGCCAGTGCCTCGCGCCACGCCGGATCCGGGCGCGGCAGGGCGGCGACATGGGGATGGGCTATGTTCGCCCCCCGCCCCGTCTCGACTACCCAGCGCAGATACATCTCCAGCGTACACTTAAGCATATATTTCACCACCGCCAGATGAAGCGCGATGAACAGGTAGGCCAGGCCTCGCCGAGCTTAGAGGGACTGGAGCAGATTGAGTATACGCGTCTGGACGCCTTCGATCTAAAATATCATGATTTATCAAGGATGCGCCTGCCGCGTCCGATGCAGCCACAACGCTCCGAAAACCACCAGCACGGTCACGGCACTCAGCGCCAGAGTGGTCTGCTGCTCCGGCAGGAAGGCCAGCAGGACCAGAACACCCGCAATCGCGGCGATCACAGCGTAGCTAAGCCATGGGAACAGCCACATTTTCAGCGGCAACGGCACACCTGCAGCCTCCAATCGGCGTCGCTGACGTATCTCGGCGAAGGCGATAATCATATAGATGAACAGGATGATGTCGCCCGTGCTGCTGGCCAGCAGGGTGAAGACGTCCTGCCGCATGAAGAATTGGCCAAGCGCTGCGGCCGATCCGGCGGCGCAACCGATCAATATTCCGATCATCGGCGTTTTGTTGCGCGCCGTATATTGCAAAAAGCGCGGCCCGTCGCCGTTCTTGCCCAGCTCATAGAGCATGCGCGACGTTACGTAGAGCCCCGAGTTCAGGCAGGACAGCACCGCGGTGAGGACAATCACCGATATCACCTCACCGCCCCAGGGGATTCCGATCGAATCCAGGACCGCCTTGAACGGGGATAGACCGACGACAAGCGAGTTCCAGGGAACAATCGCGGTGATCACCAGGATGCTGCAGACATAGAAAACCATGATGCGTAGGGCCACGGTGCGCACGGCTTTGGCAACATTGGCCGCCGGCTCGGCGGATTCCGCCGCGGCAATGGTCGCCACCTCGCTGCCCACCATCGAGAAGATCACCACTGGCATCGCCGCAAGTAAGCCGCCCAGGCCTCTGGGAAGGAGACCTCCATGATCGAGCATGGTCAGAATTGCGTGGTGCGGGCCGGGACCAAACACCACGATGAAGGCCACCCCGATGGCGATGAACGCGCCGATGGCCGTCACCTTGAGCAGGGCAAACCAGAATTCGAGCTCGCCATAGGTTCGCACAGACACCATGTTGGTTAAGGTCATCAACACGACCAAGCTCAACCCCACCGCCCAGACCGGCCCAGGTAAGCCGGCTTCATGCAATAGATTGGCGCCGGCGACGGTCTCGGCGCCCACTGTGAATACCCAGGAATACCAGTAGACCCAGCGGATGACGAAGCCCGCCCATGGCCCGAGGGCCAGGGCCGAATATTCAGCGAATGAACCATGGCCAGGTTGAGCTGCCGCCATTTCCCCGAGCATGCGCATGACGAGCAACACCAGTAGGCCGCAGGCGCCGTAGACCAGAAACACCCCTGGACCACCCTGGGTGATCGCTCCGCTTGCGCCGATAAAAAGACCGGCGCCGATGATGCCGCCAAATGCGATCATCGTAACGTGGCGTGATTGGAGCGTATGCCCTAGCTCGCTGGGATGCTGCTGGTCGACCATTAGATCGTGATTCCCAAAGTTGTAGTCTTCGACGGGATCATGCCGCAAATCATTCATGGAGCATGGTGATGAGCGACTCTTGGGTCGCGCTTGCAACCAGTAGGCCCGCGCGATCAAAGGCACGGTCGATGGTCAAGCCGCGCCCAACGGTCGCGCTTGGACTAACGCAATCGAAGTACAGCCGTCCGTCGGCGGACGCCGGGCGGTGTAGCCAGCTTGCATGGTTGAGACTGGTGACATAGAGACGTCGACCCGCCTTGAGCGTCGACTGAACATGGGAGGCGCAACTGACGTAATTGAGCCACCGATCCGAGAGATAGGTGAAGGCGGCGACCCGGATGGAAGGATCAGCTGGCAGCTTTCGCAGAGCCCTGATCCAGAAACCCATCCTCGGTTCGGGGGAGGCTGCAAGCGCAATATCTGAGACGTCGCGGACAACCGTTCGCCCTGGTGGACGATAATGAGGCA
>Ga0302314_10021772_pt1 | contig 10545 bp, 8 predicted proteins | sample III_Palsa_N2_3_FD_200533 | JGI IMG/M metagenome (GOLD analysis project Ga0302314, IMG submission 200533) | Peat permafrost microbial communities from Stordalen Mire near Abisko, Sweden - III_Palsa_N2_3 | ecosystem: Environmental > Terrestrial > Soil > Palsa > Peat permafrost | place: Sweden... | reverse complement strand
GCCTCGATGCCATCGGGGCGCGAGGACTCCAGCCGCGCCATCTCCTGATAGGAAGCGTAGACGCGATCGGTATCCAGGCGCAGTTCCAATCCCATGGCCCGCGCCTTGTCCGGCTGGCTCGAAAAGGCGCCGGCCACGAGCTCATAGCGCCCCTCGAGCCTTGCGGCCATGCGGTGCACGGCACCGATGAACGCCCCCGGCCCGCCGCCCACCATACCGTAACGAATGCGCTGGTCGGTCATCCGGCAAACTCGGCGAACTCGACGAACTCGACGAACTCGACGAACTCGACGAACTTTAACTTACTTATATAACTATATGATTTAACAACAATTACATTCAAAACGGCAACCATCCGCCCGCCTTGGGTCAACACAATACCGCACGGCGCAAGATCGCGACGGTCTCGACGTGATCCGTGAAGGGCATCAGATTGAACGCCGTCAGCTGCGCCAGCTTAAGTGCGCCGGGTGCCTGCAACAGCTTCAGGTCTTGCAGAAAGCTGTCCAGGCTGCAGCTCACATAGATCAGTTGCTCCGGGGGTCGCGTCGCGAGGAGCTGTGTCAGCGGCGGGTCCAGTCCCTTGCGGGGCGGATCGACGATGACGACCTCGGCGTCGCGCGCGGCGTCGGTAGCGGCGCCGGCCGCGCCGGACACGACCTGGATCCTGTCGCGCTGAGCCGCCGACAGCTGCGCGATGCCTATCTCGAGGCCTGCCAGGGAGGCGGGGCTGACTTCGTTCAGCGTCAATGCGCTGACCTGGTCCAGCACCGACAACCCGATGGCGCCGACGCCAGCATAGAACTCCGTCACCCGCGCACGCGCCGGAATCCGCTCCCGGATGTGGCCCACGATCTGCCCGGCGATCTCAAGGTTGCTCTGTCCGAAGGCGCCCGGTGGGTAATGCACCGCTGCGCCACCGAACTCTTCAGCCACCGTTGCCGGACCGCAATGGTGGTGAAACGGACTGCCCAGGATCACGTTGTTGGGCTGGGTATTGAAGTTCAACCACAGGCTGTGCAATCGCGATCCGAGTCGGGCGCGGATCAGTTCCAGGCACTGCACCAGTGGCTCGGCGCTCGTCGCGTTGACGACCAGGACCACCTGGGCCGTGCTCGAGCGCCGCTCGATCACGACCTGCAGATAGCGCGCCACACCCAGATGCGCCCGGTCCGAGTAGCAGGTCACCTGCGCTTGCGCCAGCGCGCCGCGCACGACGCCGGCAACTTCGTTGATCAGCGGATGCTGCACGCGGCAGTTCGGAATGTGCACGACGCGGTGGCTGTCGGCTTCGAACAGGCCTATTTTCGGCGCGCCGAGCCGGCCCCGGATGGCCAGGCGCGCGCGGTGCCGAAAACCGAACAACGCGCCGGAGTGCTCGGCAACCTCGGGTAGTCCGTGGGCCCGGGCAAGCTCCTGGAGCGTTTCGCGCGTGGCGCGCGCAATGCCGCTGGCGCCGAAGCGTGGGCAGCCGTCACAGGGGGGCCGATGCGGGCAGGCGCTCAGGATCATGCGCTTAAGTTTAACAGCGCAGTCCACGGCGGCAGCGCTACCATGCGCTCATGCGCAACCTGACAATGGCCCTGCCCCTGGCAACCGCTCTGCTCGGTCTTGCTATCGCCACCAACACCCGCGCCGATGACATCAGCGAAGTCACTGTCGCCCCAGCAGCGCATCCTTTTCGCCTCGGCAACCTGGACCTTGCGGTCCTGCACGATTCCGAACTGGTCGTACCCAACGACGGCAAGACCTTCGGCATCGACGCCGGGCCGGGCGAGGTCACGGCTGTGCTGCGCGCCGCTTCCGTGTCGACCACGAAAATCACGCTCAGCGTGAATGTGCTGATGGTCAGGACTGGCGGTCACATCGCTTTGCTCGACACCGGCATCGGTGCCGCGGACCACGGCGCGCTGCTGGCCAGCCTCAAGCTGACGGGAGTGACCCCGGAAGCCGTGACCGATGTCCTGCTCACGCATTCCCATGGGGATCACAGCGGCGGCCTCCTGGATGCGAAGGGGCAGCTCGCCTTTCCGAAGGCCACGATCCGGATGGCGAGCGCCGAATGGGACTGGCTCAAAACGCAGGGTCCAGCGAAGCTGGTGGCAGCGATAACGAGTCACGTTGAGACTTTCGCGCCGGGCGCGACAGTGGTACCGGGCATCCGCTCTCGGGCCCTGGAAGGCCACACGCCCGGACACGTCGCCTACGAGATCTCCTCCGGGGATGCGCATCTGCTGGATATCGGCGACCTCGCGCACAGTGCGATCGTGTCGCTGGCAAAACCACAGTGGACGATGGGTTTCGACAACGACCCGACCGTGGCCAAGGCGACCCGCGTGAAGACACTTGCGGCGCTGGCCGGCAGCCAGGAGTTGATCTATACACCCCACTTTCCGTACCCGGGCGTCGGCCACATCGTGGCGGCCGGGGCGGGTTTCAAATGGCAGCCGGCGCTATAGAAGGTCCAGATTCCTGACCGCGCCTTGATCGGCGCTGGTCACGAGCTTCGCGTAAGCCTTGAGCGCCGCTGAAACGTGGCGCTTGCGCGGCGCCGCGGGCTGCCAGCCTTTTTCCGTCTGCAGCACCCGTCGGCGCTGCAGCTCCTGATCACTAAGCTCAACGCGCACGAGCCGCTTCGGAATATCGATCTCGATCAGATCGCCGGACTCGACCAGTCCGATAGTGCCGCCCTCGGCCGCCTCCGGCGACACATGCCCGATCGACAGCCCGGCGGTCCCCCCCGAGAAGCGTCCGTCGGTGATCAGCGCGCAAACCTTGCCCAGACCTTTCGACTTGAGATAACTGGTCGGATAAAGCATTTCCTGCATGCCGGGGCCACCGCGGGGCCCTTCGTAACGGATGAGTACCACATCACCCGTCTTGACCCGGCCACGCAGGATCGCCTCCACGGCATCATCCTGGCTCTCGAGGACCACGGCCGGACCCTTGAACTTGAGAATGCTGGGGTCGACTCCGGCGGTTTTCACGATGCAGCCGCGTTCGGCCAGATTGCCGTAGAGCACGGCGAGCCCCCCGTCCGTGCTGTACGCGAAGGCGCGGTTGCGGATGCAGCCGGCGGTCCGGTCAGTATCCAGCTCGGAGTACCGGCAACTTTGCGTGAACGCGCGCTGGGTGGGAACCCCAGCCGGTCCTGCGCGGAAGAACTCCAGCACGGCCGCATCCTTAGTCTGCGCCACATCCCACTTTTCGAGGGCCGCGGCCAGCGAGCCGGCGTGAACGGTCGGCACGGAGGTATCAAGCAGCTGCGCGCGATCCAGCTCACCGAGAATCGCCATCACGCCGCCGGCACGATGCACGTCCTCCAGGTGGTAGTGACTGGAGGGTGCCACCTTGCACAGGTTCGGCACCTTGCGCGACAGGCGATCGATGTCGCGCATCTGAAAGTCGATGCCGCCCTCCTGCGCCGCCGCGAGCAGATGCAGAACGGTATTGGTCGAGCCCCCCATCGCGATATCCAGCGACATCGCATTTTCGAAGGCCGCCTTGCTCGCGATATTTCGTGGCAGAACCCGCGCATCCTCCTGCTCGTAGAAGCGCTTGGCCAACTCGACGACGGTGCGGCCGGCCTTGCGGAACAGCTGTTCACGGTCGGTGTGCGTCGCCACCAGCGACCCGTTCCCCGGCAGCGACAGGCCGAGCGCCTCGGTCAGGCAGTTCATGGAATTGGCCGTGAACATGCCCGAGCAGGAGCCGCAGGTGGGACAGGCCGAGCGCTCGATCTGCTGCACCTGTGCATCGGACATTTTGTCATCCGCCGCGGCCACCATCGCGTCGATGAGATCCAGCGCGACTTCCTTGCCGGCGAGCTTGGTCCTGCCGGCCTCCATGGGGCCGCCGGAAACGAACACCACGGGGATGTTCAGGCGCAGTGCCGCCATCAGCATCCCAGGAGTGATCTTGTCGCAGTTGGAGATGCACACCAGCGCATCGGCGGTGTGCGCGTTGCACATGTATTCGACGCTGTCGGCAATGATGTCGCGGGACGGCAGGCTGTAGAGCATACCGTCATGCCCCATCGCAATGCCGTCATCCACGGCAATGGTATTGAACTCCTTGCCCACCCCACCGGTGCGCTCGATCTCCTCGATCACGAGTTGACCCAGGTCCTTCAGATGCACGTGCCCGGGCACGAACTGGGCGAAGGAATTGGCGACCGCGATGATGGGTTTCTCGAAGTCCTTGTCCTTCATGCCGGTGGCGCGCCACAGGGCGCGGGCGCCGGCCATGTTACGGCCGGCGGTGCTGGTGCGGGAGCGATAGGTAGGCATGGTGGGAATTCTGATCCGGCTCGTGTATATGTACCAATACGATATCGGTCTATTCATTATATGGAAAACGAATAGTGGAACTGAGGCAGCTGCGGTACTTCGTGGCCATCGCGGAGGAAGGCAGCTTCTCCCGCGCAGCGCTGCGGCTGCATGTCTCGCAACCGCCCCTGTCCACCCAGATCAAAAGTCTGGAGGAGGAGCTGGGCGCGCCGCTGCTGGCGCGGACCAACCGTGGCGTGTCCCTGACGCCGTCGGGCCAGGTGTTCTATGAAGAGGTCCGCGCGATCCTGGCCCGGCTCGAGCGCGCGCGCGCACGGGCCCTGCAGGCGGACCGCGACGATGTCGGCATGCTAGCGGTGGGTTTTGTCTCCATTGCCGACTACGGCGTCCTGCCACCCGCCCTCAAGAGCTTCCGGGCGCAATTCCCGCTGGTTGAAGTCCAGCTGCACGAACTGACCACCGATGCACAGATCCGCGAGCTGCGCGCCGCACGGCTGGATCTCGGGTTTGGACTGGCCCCGGTTGAGGAGCCGGACCTTGAATTCACGACCATACTGAAGGAGGAGCTGGTGTTGGCCGCGCCGTCGGACCATCCGGCAGCCAAGGGTGAGGTCATCGACCTGCGCAGCGTCGCGAAGGCCAGCTACATCGTCCCGCCGCGCGATATCGCCCCGGGCCTGTACGACCTCACCATCAGCCGTTGCCGATCCGCCGGCTTCGCGCCGCGGATCGTACAGAACGCGCGCCAGATGCAAACCGTGATCGGTCTTGTCTCCTGCGGCATGGGAGTCGCACTCGTGCCCTCTTCGGTACGCAACCTGAAGCGCACCGGTGTCCGGTACCTGCGGCTGCGGGGCCGCCCGGCGCTGATCGAGCTGGGCAGTCTGCGCCGGCGCGAATCCGTGAACGCCCTGGGCACGTATTTCGTCGCGGCACTGAAAGCTGCCGCGCGGGGCGCGCAAGATCAGTGAAGCGGGATCCGGTAGATATTCCGTCGCTGCTCTGATCGCAGAAATACGTACGTCGACGGATTCGGCCCCGTCCCCAGATTTTCCTCCGAAAGCGGAATGCTCAGCGCGCCCTCCGGAACAGTGAGTACGTCGGCGTCGCCTAGCGGCAGGTCATCGGCCCCGGTCGGAATCACGAGCGTGTGATTGGAAAACGCCGGATGGCCATCCAGGGCGGCCGCGACATACAACATCCTGCCGTCATGCGACCAGCGCGCGGGTATCGCCCCTTTGCCAATCAGGCGCCATCGACCAGTGGGGTCTATTGGAACGAGCCAGCCGGCGGCAAGTCCACCCTTGACCGCCTGGTCAATGTTGACGCACTTCCCGTCGGGGGCGACGGCAAAAAAATTGACGATGGGTGCCTGGAGCACCGCGATCTCATTGCTGCCATCCGTGTTGATGCGGTGCAGATAGTTGGCATGCGCGCCGATGCTTCTGAAAAATACGTAGCCGCCGCCGAACGCCACCTGATCGCCGCCGCGCACCAGAAGGTGCGGCGGCGCGTGGCGATCGAGCGGCGCCAGCCACACCTGCAAGAGCCCATCGCGCAACGTCGAGAACACGACCTGCTGCTCGTCGGGCGAAATGTCGTAGTCCACGATACTGAATCCCGGCAGCAGCGGCTGCTGGCCGCCGGTGGCGAGATCGAGTCGCAACAGTTCGCTGTCCGTCGAGGAACCTCGAACCGACAGGAAGTAGACGCGCCGCGCGTCCGGCGACAACCACGGAGAAATATCACGTCCCTCCGTGGTGAGAACGCGTTCGCCACTCGGCTCGTGGAGCCACACGTTGGTCTGCGTGACCCCGATCGAGGTCAGCAATGAGCGCCCATCGGGCGCCACCGAAACGGTCTGTTCGTCGGTGGGACCGAAGGTGATCTGCCGTGCCTCCCCGTGCGGATAGCGTTGGCGCCAAAGATGCGCGTGACCCGCGACGTAGACGGAGAAATACATCCATTGCCCGTCCGGGGACCACCCCACGGCAATGCATGCGCCGTCCGGTCCGACTTCGTACCCGGAAGTGCTGCCGCTGAAGGGCACCAGGCGACAGCGGTGAAACGCGCCCGTCGAACCCATCTCCGCCACCAACACCGATCTGCGATCGGGCGACAGCTGGGAGAAGTGCGCCATGCCGCGTTCGTGGCTGGGCAGGTAGATGTCCCGGTGCGCGGAGCGGTCCTCCATCGAGGTCGCAATGCCGAGGTGAATACCGCCTTTGAACTCTGAGTACATGACCTCGCGCCGGCCGATGTAGGTCAGGCCGGAGGCGTTGGGCAGTAGTTTCATGGGTTCCGCCCCACCGGTGACGGGTACCGTCCAGGTATCCCAGGTAGTGAGCTTGAGGTCGGCCTGTGAGTAGGCAACCCGCGTACCGTCCGGACTGAATGTCGGGGCAAACACCGGGCCATCGGCGTTCGTGAGTTTCACGGGTTCGCCATCCGGCAGCAGTTTCACCCAGATCTGACCCGTGCCCAACAACCAGGCGCCATCGCGGACGAAGGCGAGCATCCGGCCATCCGGTGACAGCACCGGGGAGGTGGCACTGTCGGTCAGATCGGTCAGCGCTTCGTACTCCCCCGGTAATGTTACGGCGTGCTCGCGCGTGAGCCACCACCACTCACCCGATCCGACCAGCGCCACCGCAGCAATCCCGGCGACGAGCCAGACCCACCGGCCCTGGTACCACCTGCGCCTTGGCGGTATGGTTGCGCGCTTCGCGCCCGCCGGCCTGAACCCCGTGCGGTCGTGCGGAATCACCGTCACCGGCGCCACAAATTTGAAGCCGCGCCCGGGCACGGTCAGGATGAACCGCCGGTCCCCGGCGGACTCCCCCAATACCTTGCGCAGCGCGAGGATGCACTGGTTCAGATTGTTCTCTGCAACAACTGTCGTGGGCCACACCGTCGACATCAGCGCCGACTTGTCCACGACCTCCCCGGCGCGCTCGACCAGGTAGCGAAGCGTCGCGAACACCCGCGAGGGCAGCGGTAGCGACTCGCCCGCCGGGGAAACCAATACCTGCAGCGCCGTATCGAGGTGGAAGCCCTCGAACTCGTAGTCAGGTGAGCTGGTTTCGTCCATGGACCCGGATCCGGTGGTATCCGCCGTGGCCGCCGTGGTTGATGCACCGCGGTGCGACCGTTTGATTTTGAGTTTCAATATACGCCCGCCAGAAGAATTCATGACAATTCATAGCACGCCCAAAGCCAAATCATCTGCAAAAGCCTATTTCTTCGTTGTCCGCGGCTGGAGTGCGGATTCAAACAACTTGCACAGAGGAGCTGAAGATGAAAGTGGCAACAGGGGTAACAAGAAAATTCGTCATGAGCGCGGCTCTGGGTCTTCTCGCATTGGCATTCGCCGGTGCGGCCAGCGCCGCCTGCATGCTGGGGGCACCGCACCAATTGTCAGGCGCAGCGCCATCGGACCCGTCGACGTTTGTTCCGGCCGTGTACCGGCCGGGCGGCATGCCAGGATCGTTCGTGAAGGCGAGCTTCGAGGGTTCCAACGATGAAGGGATCGTCGGGCTGTGGGAATTCAAGTGGACTGCGGCCCCGCCATTCGGACCGGACTTCGGTACCCAGGCCTGGCACTCGGATGGTACCGAGATCACCTTCTCGGGCAATCAGAATCCTGAGACGGGCGATGTATGCCAGGGTGTGTGGCGGCAGATTGGACGCAACACCTACACGCTGAACCACATCGCCATGGGCTGGACTGCTCCGGGTGCCGCGTTCGGCATTCGTGTGCATCTGCACTTCGTGATCACGTTGAACGCCTCGGGGACGGCGTTCTCCGGAACCTTCACCGCAGTGGCCTACAGCGTGACAGCCGCAGATCCGTTCGATGAAAGCACGCCGATCGCGAACGGCTCCGGTACCACGACTGGAGTCCGGGTAGTGCCGGATTGATGACCTCGCCCCCGTGCCATGACGGCGGCACGGGGGCGCTTCTTTACTTTCCGCGGGAACGTCATTGGCGGGTGGCGTGTCCGTGCGGCGCAAGACGAGGCGCATTACAAGTAGGCCCTCCGCCCTATCCCCGCCTCGCGATGAAGATTAAGCGTCCCAGATTGTCAACGGCGCGGCGCCCAGCGCGTGGCGACGTCACCGCTGCCCGTCAATTTTTCGCGCGTTTCGTCACCACGACGGTTGGCGTCCACAATCAGCGCATCGTGAACGCGTTCGCCACCGTTGCGCGCGAGGATTTTGTCGGCCCGGGCCCCTGGCATATCTGGGCGGGCGACGGGTACATCGTTACGGAATCAGATGACCCGGTGGTTCTGTATCAGAACATTCTGGTAGGCCTCGCACCAGAACGCTCCATCAACAACGGACAGCCGACCCTGCACGCCAAGGCACCGGCTACTACACGGCGATCTTTGCGGAGCTCGTCGGACCCGGGGGTACGGTCAATGCTTACGAGATTGAGCAAGACCTGGCAGCGCGTGCCACAGTGAATCTTGCGCCCTACCCGAATGTGCAGGTGCGCACGCAATCGGCACTCGCTGCGCAACTGCCCAGCGCAGATGTCATTTACGTCTGCGTCGGCGCAACTCATGTGCCGGCGGAATTTCTGGATGCGTTGGCGATCGGCGGACGGCTCGTTTTGCCGCTCACGCCCAACGAGCGGCTGGGCTGCATGCTCCTGGTTACCCGCAAATCAGCGACCGATTTCGCCGCGCACATTTTCTCCACGGCCGCGTTCATCCCCTGCAGCGGCGCGCCCGACGATGCGCAATCGAAAGCATTGGCGGCAGCGTTGGATGCGGGCGGCACCGATCGGGTGCGGACGTTGCGCCGCGACCACCCTGACGCTTCGGCCTGGTGCGTCGGAGCCGGCTGGTGGCTGTCGACAGAGCAATACTCTTCATCAGACCGGTGAGAAGACGTATTGTTAAATAGGTGCTATCGGACAATCCCTACGTAGGCGCCAGGGTGTCACCGGACATTCAACATCTCGGCACATGCAGCATCATAGCTAGATCGTGGGGGCAGCCGCCCCCCTAAAGGAACTCGAAATCCTGACGAAACCATTAAGAATTGGAGAGGTCTGATCCTCAAGTTACTGAATTTGCAGTGCGCGTGTCCGGGGTAATGCGCCAACGCCGGCCAAGACGCGCGCAAGCGTGTGCAGCGGCACAGCGTGCGGGTCATACTTCACCACGGTACGAAATCGGCTGGATAAAAGAATGTTAGCGATGCAGCTGCACCCTGAGGGCGAAACGACACAACCTACCGCGGTCACGAGCAACCGGAGCTTCGCTGAATGGCTGGAAGATCTGGCTGCCGGCGAATGCGACTGGCAGATGATGTTTCGCGGCGTACTGCCCGCAGTCAACGCTAATCCTGATTCGGGGTGGGAACTGCTGGCGCTTGTCGATCAGCACTATCGGCTGCATCGCATCAGCGAACAGGATTTCCAGGGCTTGAATTCGAGCCTGCAGGGGCTGCTTCTGGGTACTCACGCCGGCGCCAAGGCGGCCTCGCCCAAAGCACCAGCGGTCACGGCGCCTTTCGTATCAGCACCGGAAGTGACGGTGCAAATTACCGCGTCCGCGATCAAGCCGCCGCCAGTCAAAGCGGCCGCCGTGAAAGCCCCGGCCGCAATTGCGCAGCCAGAGCGCAAGGCCGAGCCGCTGCTCAAAAGCGTCGCTGACACCGGTCAGGCGCTGCGCCCGCGCACGCTGGTCGTCGATGAGGTCCTGCGTAACCGGTACCGCGTGTGCGGCATATTGGGTCATGGCGGCATGGGTACGGTGTACGCGGCCATTGACGAATTCAGGCTCGATCAGTCTGATGGCGGCCAGCGCGTTGCCATCAAGGTGCTGCACACCGAGGTCATCAAGCGACCGAAGCTGCTGGCGGAGCTGCGCGCCGAGTTCCAGCGATTGCAGTCGCTGTCCCACCCGAACATAGTGCGCGTGCACGACTTCGACCGCGATGATGACCTGACCTTCTTCACGATGGAGCAGTTGAGTGGCGCACCGCTCAGCCGGGTTCTCGCCAATCACACCGCGACTCCGCTGTATCGTCCGCACGCCCTGACCATCATTCGGCAGGTCGGGGCGGCAGTCGCCTATGCCCACTCGCGCGGGGTCGTGCACGGCGATCTGAATCCCGGAAACATCTTCGTCACGGATCAGGGCGAGGTCCGGGTGCTCGACTTCGGGGCTTCGTCGCGGCACTACCACGAGCCGACGATACCGGACCTTGAGGAGCTAGCCCTAACCGCAGTTGCGACACC
>Ga0302314_10021769_pt1 | contig 10547 bp, 14 predicted proteins | sample III_Palsa_N2_3_FD_200533 | JGI IMG/M metagenome (GOLD analysis project Ga0302314, IMG submission 200533) | Peat permafrost microbial communities from Stordalen Mire near Abisko, Sweden - III_Palsa_N2_3 | ecosystem: Environmental > Terrestrial > Soil > Palsa > Peat permafrost | place: Sweden... | reverse complement strand
TCTGAATAAAGTCATGCAGCATGGTCTATGGCCTTTCAGCTAACCACTTGATGTGCCCATCGCACCAGCCCGCGAAAGCGGCCCCCGTTTCCGCCAGCGTAGCCCAACAGAAGCAGAGCCGCTAACCCCTGCCAGCATGATTCGACACCGCCTCAGTGCCTCATCAGTGTCCACTTTGCGCCGCGTGCCGTTTGGCCAGCAGCGCTGCCACATCGCTCAACGACAACCCGCGAGCACGCAATACCACGGTGAGATGGAAGATCAGGTCGGCGGCCTCGCCCAGCAGTTCGGCATCGTCCTGCGCCACGGCAGCCAGCGCGGTCTCGACACCTTCTTCGCCAACCTTCTGCGCCATGCGACGAATGCCGCCTTCGAACAGCTTCGTGGTGTAACTGCCCTGCGGGCGTTCGGCATGGCGCTGTGCGACCAGCGCATCGAGTTCGGCGAGGAAGCCCACGGGTGGCTGCACCGCGTCACCGAAACAGCTGGATGTACCCAGGTGACAGGTTGGACCGTGCGGCTCGGCCTGCACCAGCAACGTATCGGCGTCACAGTCGGCGCGGATCGATTTCAGTAGCAGAACATGACCGGAGCTTTCTCCCTTGGTCCAGAGTCGTTGTTTGCTGCGGCTGTAGAACGTCACCTGTCCGGTGTGCTGCGTGTGTGCCAGCGCATCGGCATTCATATAGCCGAGCATCAGCACTTCGCCGCTCAGCCAGTGCTGCACGATCGCTGGCAGCAGACCATTGCCCTTCGCCCAATCGAGGCGGTCGACCATGGGGAGGAAATCGTTCATCGCTGGCTTTCCCTGATGCTCACCGTGCGCACCATAACGCCCTGCCCGTGCAGGTATGTCTTGAGTTCGGGTATCGCGAGCGTGCCGGAGTGGAACACGCTGGCGGCGAGCGCGCCGTCAACGTCGGCCCGGACAAACGCATCGCGGAAGTGCTCGGGCGCACCGGCGCCGCCCGAGGCAATCAGGGGCACATGACAGATCGCACGCGCCGCGCACAATTGTTCGAGGTCATAACCACTGCGCACGCCGTCGCTGCCCATGCAGTTGAGCACGATCTCGCCAGCACCGCGCCGTTGCGCCTCGCTTATCCAGTGCAGCGTTTGACGCGCCAACGCCTGGGTCTTTGCGGGATCTCCGGTGTATTGCCGCACGCGCCATTGCCCATCCGCATCGCGCAGTGAATCGATTCCCACCACCACGCACTGCACGCCGAATGCCGCGGCCAGGTCGTCGATCAGATCCGGACGCTCCAGGGCTGGCGAGTTCACCGAGATCTTGTCCGCACCGGCATAAAGTACTGCACGCGCGTCATCCACCGAGCGGATGCCGCCGGCGACGCAGAACGGAATGTCGATCACCCGCGCGACTCGCTCAACCCAACCACGATCGACGCTACGTCCCTCGGGGCTGGCGGTGATGTCGTAGAACACCAGTTCGTCGGCGCCTTCATCGCGATAGCGCAGCGCAAGCTCGACGATCTCGCCCATCACCACGTGGTCACGAAAACGCACGCCCTTGACCACCTTACCGTCGCGCACGTCCAGGCAGGGAATGATGCGGCGACTCAACATACCAGCGCTTCCTCTACGGTGAAGCGGCCTTCCAGCAGGGCACGGCCAAGGATCACACCGCTCGTCCCAGCGTCGCGCGCGGCGCGAATATCATCCAGCGATCGAACGCCACCCGAAGCCTGCACAGCGAGCTGCGGGACGCTTTGCGCGAGGTGTCGATACAGTTCGAGATTGAAACCGGCCAGCATGCCATCGCGGTCGATATCGGTGCACAGCAGATGACGCGCGCCTTGCGCGGCATACCAGGGAGCGAGTTCGTCAAGGGTGCGTGTTTCGCTTTCGGTCCAGCCGGCACTCGGTAGAGTCCAGCGGCCATCGATGCGACGCGTATCCAGTGCGATCGTCAGGCGTTCAGTGCCATGAGCAGTCAGCCAGACAGTGACGAGCTCAGGATCGCGGATGGCCACGCTACCCAGCACCACGCGCTGAACGCCGGCATCGAACAGACGTCGCAGATCTTCTCCACTGCGCACACCACCGCCGGCCTGGATCTGCACGCCCCTGGCGGCAATCGACTGGATCACCGCGAGATTTTCGAGATTGCCGGAACGCGCGCCGTCCAGATCGACCAGGTGCAGCCAGCGCGCACCAGCATCGGCATAACGCTGGGCCAACTCGCGCGGATCGGCGGCATACGTCGTTTGCTGTGCATAATCGCCCTGCTTCAACCGCACTACGCAGCCGTTACGCAGATCGATCGCGGGAATCACTTCGAAAGTCATAGTTCGAGAAAATTCTGCAGGAGCTTCGCACCGATCGCTGCGGAACGCTCCGGATGAAATTGCATGCCGTAGAAATTGTCGCGTGCTATCACTGCAGAGAACGCGCCGCCATAGTCACTCGTTGCCAGACTGTAATCACCCACCGGCACCGCGTAGCTATGCACGAAATAGGTCTGATCATCGGTGCCAAGCCCAGTGAGCAACGGGTGCGGCTGTAGCGCGACCAGCCGGTTCCAGCCCATGTGCGGCACGCGCAGCCCGGGCTTATGGACGAAGCTGCGTACCGGCGCGGCAATCAGCCCGAGGCAATCGGTATCGCCCTCCTGCGAATGCGTGCACAGCAACTGCATGCCCAGACATACGCCGAGCACCGGCTGAGTCAGTGAACGCAGCAAGTCGACCAGACCCAGTTCGCGCAATCGCTGCATGCCGGGGCCCGCAGCCCCCACTCCCGGCAGTATCACCTTGTCCGCTGCGCGGAGGGTCGATGCGTCTGCGGTGAGCTCGGCATCCACGCCAAGTCGCTGCAACGCATAGCGCACAGAACCAATATTGGTGCCTCCCGCATCGACGAGAACGATGCTCATGCAATCGCGTCCATTACAGCGAGCCCTTGGTGCTGGGCAGTTCGCTGCCTTCGCGACGAAGCGCCTGGCGCAGCGTGCGTGCGACGACCTTGAAACATGCTTCGACCATGTGATGCGTGTTTTCACCGTGCACAGTCAGGTGCAGATTTGCACCCAGCGTCTCGCATAGCGAACGAAAGAAATGCGGCACGAGTTCGGTCGGCACATCGCCGACACGCTCACGCGGGAAGCTCCCTTCGAACACGAAGTAGGGCCGGCCAGAGAGGTCCAATGCCGCACTGGCCTGAGCTTCGTCCATCGGCAGCGTGAAGCCGTAGCGGCCAATGCCCCGCTTGTCGCCGAGCGCCTGTTTCAGCGCCTGGCCCAACGCAAGTGCGCAGTCCTCGATAGTGTGATGCTCGTCGATGTGAGTGTCGCCGTCGCAACGGAGGTGCAGCGCAAAGCCGCCGTGCTTGCCGATCTGCTCCAGCATGTGATCGAAAAACGCGAGGCCGGTATGCACGCTTGGCTCGGCAACCTTGTCCAGATCGACGTTGACGCTGATCCGGGTTTCCTTCGTGTTGCGCTCGACGATCGCGGTACGCGGCGCATCGAGCAGCTGGTGTGCCAGTTCATTCCAGCTCATCGCCTGCGGGCCAACCTGGAAACCGCGCACGCCCATGTTTGCGGCAAACTGCAAATCCGTTTCGCGATCACCGACCATGCACGATGCCGCACGGCTCCAGTCATCGTCGGCGAGATAGTGACGCATCATGCCGATGCCTGGCTTGCGCGTATCCTTGCCCTCGTCTGGAAGGCTGCGATCGATCAGCACCTCGCGGAAGTCGATGCCTTGCGACGCAAGAACGCGCATCAGCAACTGATGCGGTCCGTTGAAAAGCGGCTCGGGAAAACTGGCCGTTCCAAGGCCATCCTGGTTCGTCACCATCACCAGGTCATAGCCGGCAGCAACGAAACGCTGCAACGCCGCGATCACGCCAGGCAGCAGAGCCAGCTTTTCGTAGCTGTCGATCTGCTGGTCGGCTGGTTCCTGGATCAGGCAGCCATCGCGATCGACGAAAAGGATTTTTCGGCTCATGGATACACCCCGAAGGTCGAAGCGGCTTCAACCGGCAGCGCTGCGACTTGATGCAACATTGTTGGCGCCCGCGCCCGTCTCCACCGCATCAGGCACATGTCGTCGCCTCCTGCAGGACATCGAGCAAGCGCGCATTTTCCGTGGGCGTGCCGATCGTGATGCGCAGCACATCGGCGAGGTTCGGATAGCGGCGTACATCGCGCACCACGATGCCGGCGGCGAGAAGATGCCAATAGGTCGCGCCGGCATCGTCGAAGCGCACGGCGAGGAAGTTTGCCTGCGACGGCAGGACTTCGCGCACACATGGCAGACGGCCTAGCGCATCGCGCATCACGTCACGCTGCTCTCGCACAATGGAAAGGTGTTCGCGCGCACTCGCCTGCCCCGATGCCGATAGCGCACAAAGTGCGGCGACCACACAGGGCGACGGCAAGGGATACGGAGGCAGGATACGGCGCAGCAGCGCAATGACATCGGCGTTTGCCAACAAACTGCCGATCCTCGCTCCTGCGAGCGCCCAGGCCTTGGACAAGGTGCGCAGCACCGCGAGGTTGTCGTAGCGATCGATCAATTCGGCGAAGCTACCGGACTCGGCAAACTCCACATAGGCCTCATCCACCACCAGCAACGCACGCCCGTTCAACGACTGAGCCAGCCGTTCCAGATGAGCGCGCGGCACGCACTGCCCGGTGGGATTGTTCGGCGTGCAGACGAAGACCAGCTTCACTGCCGGCGTCAACGCAGCCAGTATCGCGTCGACATTCACGGTGAAGTCGGCGGCCAAAGGCACCTCGATCACACCGGCGTCCTGGATTTTCGCGCACACCGAGTACATGCCGAAGGTGGGCGGCTGGATCAGGATGGCATCCTCTCCTGCACGGCAGAATGCCCGCACCAGCAGATCAATTACCTCGTCGCTGCCGCGGCCGACCAGCAACTGTTCGACGCGCACTCCATAAAGCTTCGCCAACGCATCGACCAGCGCCGCCGGCTGTGGTTCGGGATAGCGATTGCACCCCACGCCTGTGTCGCCCGACGGAGCCCACGCCGATTCATTCGCATTGAGCAGAACCTGCCCGCCACTGGCCTCCATGCGCGCGGAGGAATAGGGCTGCATGGCGCGAATTTCCGGCCGTGCGAGATCGAGCACGCTCATGTGACGCTCCCGCGAGGCATGCGCTCGAGCGCCGCCAGACGCAACGTCACTGCGCGGCGATGTGCTTCCAGCTGTTCGGCCGCGGCCAGCGTTGCGGTACACGGGCCGATCGCGCGCAAGCCTTCCGCGGTGACTTCCTGCACGGTGATCTGTTTTTGGTAGCTCGCCACGGACACGCCGCTGTAGCTGCGCGCATAGCCATAGGTCGGCAATACATGATTGCTGCCGCTGCAATAGTCACCGACCGATTCGGGTGTCCACGCGCCGAGAAAAATCGAACCAGCACTGTCGATACCATCCAGCAGCGCGCGAGGCTCGATCACTTGCAGGATCAGGTGCTCCGGCGCATATCGGTTGCTCACCTGCAACGCCTGCGCAAGCGAATCGACCTGGATCAGCCGACTCTGTGCCAACGCCTGCATGGCAATGGCCGCGCGCGGCAGTTCGGCGCATTGCTGACCGACCTCCAGCGCCACATTATCCAGCAGGTCAGCCGATGGACTCAGCAGGATCACCTGCGAATCCGGCCCATGCTCGGCTTGCGACAGCAAGTCGGCAGCGACGAACGCCGGGTTGGCCTGCGCGTCGGCGATCACCAGCACTTCGGATGGCCCGGCCGGCATGTCGATCGCCGCGCCGTGCGGATCGGCGGACACCTGCAATTTGGCCTCGGTGACCCAGGCATTGCCGGGGCCGAACAACTTGTCGCAACTGGGCACGGACTGCGTACCGTAAGCCATCGCCGCAATCGCCTGCGCACCGCCGAGCTTGAATACCCGATGCACGCCAGTGAGACGTGCCGCATACAGCACGGCATCGTCACAACGCCCATCGGCGCGCGCCGGCGAGCACAGCACCACTTCGGGACAACCCGCAAGCTTGGCGGGTACGCCAAGCATCAGTGCGGTCGATGGCAGCGGCGCACTGCCTGCCGGAACGTACAGGCCGACCCGGGTGATCGGTCGCAGCATCCGTTCCACCCGCACACCAGGCGCGGTATCGACTGCTATGTTCTGCGGTGCGGTGGCCCGGTGGAACATCTCGATCCGATCGGCCGCCTCGCGGATGGCGGCCTTCAACACAGGATCGAGAGCCGCCTCTGCGGCGGCAAATTCGGCAGCATCGACTTCGATGACTTGCAGCGTGCAGCGCTCGTATGTCTGGGTGAATTCCAGTAGTGCCGCGTCGCCGCGCTCGCGCACCGCGGCGATGATCTGCTCGACGCCGCGACGCACTTCGTCGGCACGTGACTGCGCCGGGCGCATCAATGCCTCACTGCGCGCGGCCTCATCCAGTGCATTCCACTCCAGTCGTTTCATGCCAACCCGCTCTTCATGCAAGCATCTTTTCTACCGGCAGCACGAACATCTCGCGCGCACCGGCTTTCTTGATTTCTTCGAGCTGCCGCCAGCTCACTTCGCCAGCGCACAGCGCCTGCAACATCAGCTGATCGGGCTGGCCAGCAACCTGAAGCAGAGTCGGCTGCGGTCCGCCGGGCAGTAGACGAGTGACTGCCTCCAGCGTGTGGCGCGAGGTCTGCAGCAGCAGCAGGCGCGACTCGCGCACCTGGATCACGCCGTCCAACCGCTTCAGCAGCAGCTCCAGCATGTCGCCGCGCTCATCCACCGGCAGGGTCAACGGACCGGCCAGCACCGCCTCGCTCTCCAGCAGCACTTCGGCTTCGCGCAACTGATTCGCCACCAGGGTGCCGCCGCTCTGTACCAGATCGCAGATGGCATCGGCGGTGCCCAGCTTCGGTGCGATCTCGACCGATCCGGTCAACGTCACCACACCGGCGCTCACGCCATGCGTGCGCAACCATTCACCGAGCAGGCCCGGATACGATGTGGCAATGCGTTGGCCCTCGAGTTGCTGCGGACCGTGATAGTCCAGCTCCTGCGGTACTGCGATCGACAGCCGGCAGCGGCCGAAACCCAGCGGGCGCAATTCGGTCAAGGGTTCGACGTCGCGCCCGGCCGTGAGCTGAAACTCGTTCAGCACGTTGCGTCCGACGATGCCAAGATCGCATACACCTTGCGCGATCAGCCCAGGGATATCGTCATCACGCACCAACAGCAAATCGACTGGCTCGCCTTCGCCAAAGCAGAATAATTTGTCGCGGCTTTGCCGAAAGCTCAGGCCGCAACGGTTGAGCAGCTCCAGTGCGGGTTCGGTCAGCCGGCCGGATTTCTGCATCGCGATGCGCAAACGATCGCGCACCTTCATGCCCGGGCCTTTTTTGCCGCTAGCGAAAGACGCCGCGCTGCCCGTGCTGCAGCAGCCAGATAACCACCGCTGCCCTGATTGAGATAACGCGCCACCCGGCCGATCGTGGTGATGCTGACGGCGGTGCGCTCGTGGATTTCACGATAAGACACCCCTTCAAGCAGATAAGGCACTACCCGCCAGCGATCCACCAGCACCTCGAGCTCTGCTGGCGTGCACAGATCACGCATGAAGGCACCCATTTCATCGGCATTTTTCAGCGACAAAAGTGCCTCGTAAAGGCTTAGCTTGGCTGACTCGACGGGTGTCTCTGGGTCCAGCGATCGACGCTTCATAATGTACTAACGCATTAACACAGTAGAACGCATCATACACAACGATCGATCTATCGGCAATGCGGGCCGATGAGGTACGGCGAGGCGCTATTCAGATTCCACTGGATGGATCACGTCAGGCTGGCGGATGTGGGATGACGTGATGCGCAACAGGGAGTCCCCTACCCACCAACAAAAACCCCCGCTCATGGCGGGGGTCTTGTGTGCTCACCGCGAACCGGCTCAGGCCGATTTTTTCTTCGGCGCAGCCTTCTTTACGGCAACCGGCTTGGTCACGGTTGGCTTGGCGCCGACGACAGCCTGCACGGCGGTATGCGCACGGGTATTGCCGTAGCTACCGCGGTAGGTCTTGCCGCGACGGGTCTTGCGATCGCCCTTGCCCATGGGAACTCCTTAAATTCGTTGAATGAATGACTTGGCATCATAGCAGTGCCGGCCCCGAAGAGCCAAAGTCAGGGGTGGCCGTGCCCGCCACAGTCGCGCGCCTGATCGAAACAAGGGCCCGGATCGACCTGCACAGTGACGTGCTGGATGCCGAATTGTTCGAGCAATACCCGGTTGATCGCCACCAGGGCCGCTGCGCTCTCGGTCGGCTCATGCAGCTCGGCGTGCAAGGTGGCCATGCGCGAACCCGAAGCGAGTTGCCACACATGCAGATGATGGATGTCGCGGATCGAGGGATCTGCGCTACGTAGCGACGCCTCGACCTCGGCGCAGTCCATGCCGTCGGGTACGCCTTCCAGCAAGATGTGCGCGGATAGACGCATCAACCGCCAGGCACTGTTGAGGATCAGCAGAGAAACCACCAGCGACAACACCGGATCGGCCCACAGCCAGCCAAACCAGCGAATGGCCAGCGCGGCAATGACCGCTGCCGCCGAACCGAGCAGATCGCCCAGCACATGCAAGCTTGCACCGGCCAGATTGACGTCGTCATGCGCGTGTCCGTGCAGCATGCGTAACACCAGCCCGTTTACGAGCAGACCGATCACCGCCACCACCAGCATCACCCCAGACAGGATTTGGCCCGGATGCAGCAAGCGGATGATCGCTTCGTAGACGATCCAGCCGACCAGTACAAACTGGCTGAGCGCGTTGACGAACCCGACCAGCACTTCCATCCGGCCATAGCCATAGCTGCGCCGCGCATCCGCTGGCCGGCTGGCCATCCAGGCACCCACGAAAGCCAGCAGCAGGGCGAGCGCATCGACCATCATGTGGCCGGCATCAGCCAGCAGCGCCAGCGAGCCAGACCACAGGCCACCGAACGCCTCGGCCACCATCATTAGCGTGGTCAGCACAAACGCGAACAGCAACTTGTAGTTGCGGCCATCCGTCGGGGCGGCATGGTCGTGCGCATGCAGTGCATGCGAGTGGTTGTGGGGGTGCGTCGTACTCATCTGGGCATGCTATGGACGACGATCGCCGTTACACAATCACGACGGGATGGTGCGTGCCGCTCGACGTGCGCCTCAATGCGCACATTGGGGACCGTGCACGTGAGCACGACCGAAGCGGCGATCACTGTACAAGTTGACGAAATGCGCACTGGCCACCAGCAAGCCGCCGCACGTCACCAGCACGCTGTGCACGATGATCGAATAGCCTTCAGCGAAGGTGACTCCGATGATCAGCAGTGCGAGACCCGGCGCCGCCAGCATCAAGGGCAACGGCCGCTGGTGCCGTCGATAACCGCCGATCAGGGCGAACAGCGCCAGCGTGCAGGCGAAGAACACGAAGTCGCGCTCGAACCGGTGATCGGCCAGAAATTCCAGGCCGAGGAAGGGCAGCAGGGCCAGCACGAACGGTAGCAGTGCGCAGTGAATCGCGCACAAAAAAGAGGCCGTCGCGCCTACACGATCAGCCACGTGCCACCAGTGAGACTTACTCGCCTGTTCGGAATCCATCAAGCCGCTCTGGGCATCGCCAATATGGCGACCCCTGCTTCAGTAGAACAGATGTTACTTTATAACACAATGGAACGCCAGCCCCGACAAGCCATGACTGCTCAGCCTACATGACAGTCAGACAAAGCCTAGGTCCGCCAAGCGACTGCCTGATGACGCACGCAGGCTGGAAAACTCCTGGAGGCATGGCTATGAGACGACGCCGGCCGTGTTCAGGACGTCGACAGACAGTCCCGGCCCCAGGGTTCAGGCCTTGCGGCAGTCCTTGCAGGTGCCATGCACTTCCAGCGTCTGCGCCTGCGGGCGAAAACCCAGCGCCCTCGCCTGCGCTTCGATCAGTTCCGCCACGCGCTCGTCACAGACTTCCTGCGCGTTGGAGCAGGTATCGCAGATCAGGAACGGCACTTGATGCGCCTCCGCCGGGTGATGGCAGGAGACGAAGGCATTGATCGATTCCAGCTTGTGGATAAAGCCATGTTCAAGCAGGAAATCCAGCGCGCGGTAAACCGTCGGCGGCGCGGCGTTGCCATGTTTCTCGCGCAGCTGATCGAGCAGGTCATAGGCCTTGACCGGCTTGTGCGCCGCAGCGACCAGCTCCAGTACCTCTTTGCGCAACGGGGTCAGGCGCAGACCCCGCTCTTCGCTGGCATGCTCCACCGCGCGTACAAAACCCTTGGCATCGTGATGATGCGGGTGATGCAGGTGCGGATGGTCAGCGACGTCGTGGCTCACAGGTTTCACCTCGTTGTGGATCATACACCGCCGTCCGCATGGCCCGGGATGAGGCTCAGCGTGGCAATGGCGGCGGTCGAACGGCGGGCCTGGGGAGCGGTTTCAGAAGTATCACGATCCAGCCGATCGGTCCCAGCACGGCCGCCCAGACAACGCCCTCAACCCAACGCCCGCGCCACCAGCCAAGCAGTGCGCCGACGACGATGAAAAATACGTT
>Ga0302314_10021767_pt1 | contig 10548 bp, 8 predicted proteins | sample III_Palsa_N2_3_FD_200533 | JGI IMG/M metagenome (GOLD analysis project Ga0302314, IMG submission 200533) | Peat permafrost microbial communities from Stordalen Mire near Abisko, Sweden - III_Palsa_N2_3 | ecosystem: Environmental > Terrestrial > Soil > Palsa > Peat permafrost | place: Sweden... | reverse complement strand
TCGGGCCCCCGGGGTCGGCGAGATCCGACAGGAACAGGTGCTGGGCACGATCGGGCAACACCCGCTCGTCGTACCCGACCACCTGTTTCGTCTTCGTGGACCGGTGGAATGCGGCCCAGATGGCTACCCAGGGGTCCTCGGGGCCGAAGGGGGCGTCGGTCCCGCCGCCCACGGGCACGCCGGCCCGGATCAGGCTGGCACAGGGATAGAGGTGGGCCAGCTCGTCAGGCTCGACCTCCTCCAGGTACTCGTCCCCGCGGTCGTACACGAACCCGGGTTGGGTGACGACGGTCACCCCGAACTCGGCCAGCCGTCCCACCACATCGGGGGGCAGGACGGCACCGTGCTCCATCCGATCCCCCGGGCCGGACCCGACGGTGTCCCATGCGGCCAGGGCCACCGCCGCGGCCATGAGCGACACGCAGTGCAGGGCGACCGGCCGTCCCGACCGGTGGGCCTCGTCGATCCGCTCGGCGATCCCGTCCACGTCCGGATCGCGCCCGTCGGCGATCATCACCTTGAGCGGACCGACCTCCAGTTCAGGGGGGATCCCCGGTCCCCCGGGCGGGACGTCCCCCATGATCCGGACGTGTTGGACCAAGGTGCCGGCCCGCCTCGCCTGCGCCAGCACCTCGAGGTCGCCATGAGAACGGGTCGGGGTGGCGTCGGTCACGCCGGTGACACCGTAGGAGGCCAGGCGCCGGCTCACCGCCCCGAGATCGGGCGGGTCCCGACGCGGGAGTCGTTCGGCCAACCAGTCGTCGCGCTCGGCCAATCGGCCCGTGTAGCGTCCCGAGGCATCGCGCTCGAAGCCGTCCGACCGGGAGCCGAGGTCAGGGGCGGGGTCGGCATCGTCGAGTCCGACGGCTCGCAGGGCCGCCGAGTTGAGCACCCACAGATGGCCCGACCGGTGTTGGACCCGCACCGGCCGATCGGGCACGATCCGATCGAGTACCCATCGGTCCAGGTGCCCGAGCGTCCGCTCGTGATAGCCCACGGCCCGGATCCACGCACCGGGTGGGAGGGAGGAGTCGGCGTCCGTCATGACCCGGCGGAGGTCCTGCGGCCCGCCCACCCGGTCGGCGCCGATTTCCACCGAATCGGCCCTGGCCGCCATGGCCATCAGATGGAGATGGTGGTCGTGGAGCCCGGGAAAGGCATAGGTCGCGCCCCGTACGACCGTTTCGCCACGACGGGGAGTCAGGTCGGCGGCGACCTCGGTGATGACGCCGTCGGCGCAGCGCACGTCCACCCGCTCGACCCCGACCCGCACACCTACCGCCAGGAAACCGCCCATCAGCCGGCACCCGCCCGGTCGACCAGGCTTCCGGCCACGTCGGACATCGAGGCGTCGAGGAGATGGTCGCCCCCTCGCACCAGGGCATCCAGCACGGCGGCGGTGGCGGCCAAGCCGGTCACCGGGTCGGCCACGGCGTCGGCACAGAAGCAGGGGCCCCGGTCGTCGCCGACGATGAGCCCGCCGGCGGCAGCGGCGTCATCGCCGAAGGCCACCCGGTCCGCCGAGCCCGGACCGCTGCCGTAGCCGGTGATGGACAGCCACACCCGGGGTCGACCGTGGCGGACCGAGGCCACGGGGTCGAGGCCGAGCTGTTCGACGGCTCGAGGGCGGGCCGAGGTGATCACGACATCGGCTTCATCCACGATCTGTCGCAGCGTGGCCCGGCCGGTCGGTGTCGCCAGGTCGTCGGCTACCTGATATTTGCCGGCGTTGAGCGAGGCGAAATGGGCCGGCGACCCTCGTCGGGCCCCGTCGGGACGCGACGACGACTCGAACTTCACCACCCGGGCCCCGGCTCGAACCAACAGGGCACCCACCAGTGGTCCGGCCCACAGCGCGCTGAGGTCGGCCACCACCACGTCGGCCATGCTTCCGATCGGCCGGCTGGCAGCCAGCAGACGGTCCGGGACTCCGGCGATCCCCTCGACTGCGAGGTCCGCACCGCCGGGTCGTGGGGACCCGCTCTGGCGCTCCCCCACCCGGGCCACGGGTAAGCCGAGCCCGGACGAACGGGTCATGAGCTCGTCCAGTCCCGACGATCCGACGGCGACGGTCACCCGTGTCCAGTCGCCCGGGACCACCGGTGCGGGCATCCCGAGCCACGCCGCCACGAGCTCCCAGTCCGAGGGGCGGGCGAGGCTGACCGCCAACCACCCGTCGGCGGCAGGCAGCAGGCGGGTGGACCCACCGCAGCTCACCGGTCCATGGCGGCTCAGGCCGCCGAGTCGGGCCCGGGCCACCATGATCCCGAGCGGGTCGACTTCGACCAATCGACCGAGCCGGGTCGAGTCCCGGGCGATGGCAGCCGCCAACGAGCGCACTCCCGGCTCCAGCCCCGGGGGCGGACCGAGCCCAGGTCCGTCGTCTCGCCCGGTGAGCTCCTCGAGTCCGGAATCAGACCAGGACGACGTGACCGGGTCCGCTCCGGCGGACCCGGTGCCCTCCGCCCGATGTTCGCCACCCCCACCACTGCGACCCATGCCTGGCACACGTTACCCTCGGCCCATGGACCTCACTTCGCTGGACGGACCGGCGTTCACCCGGGCCGTAGCCACCGGTGACGTCTACCAGCAGCTCGCCGGTACGGACGGCAGTGTCGTGGTGGTCGAGGCCGACGACCTTCCCGATCGGCTCGAGCCCGAGGTCATGGACCGACTACTCACGCTGCCGGCAGTGGTGGTGGCCAGCACTGCGGCACCCGATCGCCGCCCCCTGTGGGCCGACCTGGTGGTGGCACCCGACGATCCGCTGCTCGACTCGGTGGTCGACACGGTCAGCAGCCGACCGCTGGCCGCCACCGTGCTGACGCTGCTGTTGCGGTCCGGCGACGGTCGGTCGATCCAGGAGGGCCTTTTGGCCGAGTCGACCGCCTACGGCCTCCTGCAGGCGGGGCCCGAGTTCGAGCGGTGGCGGGCGGACCGCCCGAGGCGCACGAAGCACGGCGACCTCGGGCCACCGGTCCTGATCGAGCGGTTCGGCGACGAGCTGGCGATCACCCTGAACCGCCCCCACGTCCGCAACGCCCTGGATTCGGCCATGCGCGACGGACTGGTGGAGGCACTCACCGTCGCCGATCGCGACCCGTCGATCACGGTCGTCCACCTACGGGGTGCCGGCCAGTCGTTCTGCAGCGGGGGCGACCTCGAGGAGTTCGGCTCGCGTTCGGACCCGGCCACCGCACACCTGGTCCGGATGCTCTCCAGCCCGGCCCGAACGGTGGCCGGGCTGGCCGATCGCATGGCGGTCCATCTCCATGGGGATGCCGTCGGCTCGGGGATCGAGCTTGCCGCCTTCGCCGGCCGGGTGGTGGCGGCGTCGGGCACCCGGATCTCGCTACCCGAGGTCAGCCTCGGCCTCATTCCCGGGGCCGGCGGAACGGTGAGCCTTCCCCGTCGCATCGGACGACACCTCACGCTGCGGCTGGCTCTGGCCGCCGAGCCGATCACTGCGGACACCGCGCTCGAGTGGGGTCTGGTCGACGAGGTGACCGCCTGAGCGGCCCCTGCACCATCGGCCCGGACGAGATGGCCGGTCAGCGCTGGGCGATTGCCTCACGGACGGCGGGCACCACTTCGTTGGCCCAGAGGTTCGCGGTCGTGTCATCGATGACGTCGCCAGGAGCGACCAGATAGATGAAGGCGGCAGCACCGTGCTGGAGCACGGCGAACGTCAGTTCCTCCACCCATTGGGCCACGCCGCCCCCGATCCAGCGGCCATCGTCGTCGCGGGTCTCTGGCAGCGGATCCCGGTCGATCCTTCCGGACACGTTGTAGACGGTGTCGACATCGGCGGGGTCTCTCCCGACCGAAACAGCCGCTTCGTCGACCAAGGGCCGCGACTCGGCGACCAACGTGCTCCGCCAGTCGGCGAGGTGTCCGGGAATCCACCCGTCCGCGTGTCGGCCGGTCACGGCCAGGTTCTTCGGGCCGAGCGAGCCGATCCAGATCGGCGGCGTCGGTGTAGCCGAGGGTTCCAACCCGGTGACCTGATAGAACTCGCCGTCAAACGTGACCGGATCGCCGCCGCCGGACAGCGCTCTCACCACCAAGATCGCCTCTTCCAGCGCTCGCACCCGGTCGCCGGGCGACAGGCGAGGGACGCCGAGGGCGACGATCTCATCCCACATCCCGCCCGCGCCCATGCCGAGGATGAACCGACCACCGGAGATGGCCGACAGACCGGTCACGGTCCGGGCGAGGATGGGAGCCGGGCGGCTCAACAGATTGGTCATGATCGTTGCCGCCGTGATGTTGGTGGTTGCGCCCAGCACGAACCCCAGCGCGGCGTAGGCGTCGACGCGCTCGGCGAAGGAGGGATGGTCGGAGAGGCTGACGATGTCGAGACCGGCGTCGTCGGCCAGGCGGGCGTGTCCGAGCATCTCGCGCACCTGGTTGGCGTCGGTCTCCAGCCCGAGGCCGAAGAGCACGTTGCGATGGGGAGCCATTGACGAACAGCGTACGTGACGAACAATGTTCTAGCAAGTAGAATGCAGTGAATCGTGCCTCCTACCCACAATCAGCCCGCGGTCGCCACGGCGGTCCGTCATCGCTCGACCCGTGACCGCCCGGCCAAGGCACCCCTCAGCGAGGACGCGGTCGTCGATGCCGCCCTGGCCATCTTGCAGTCGGACGGTCTGGAGGCGGTCACCATGCGCAGAGTGGCGGCGGCCCTGGACACGGGAGCCGCCTCGCTCTACGTCTACGTCTCCGGTCGCGAGGGACTGCTCCAGGCGATGCTCGATCGGGTCATCGCCACGATCGAACTCGAGGTGCCAGACCCGTCACGTTGGCGTGGTCAGCTGCACTCGCTGCTGCAGCGTACGCACCGGGCACTCGTCGATCATCCGGGAATCGCCGCCATGACCCTGGTCGACTCACCCACGACCGAAGCGGTTCTGTGCTTCACCGAGAACCTGCTGGGCATCCTGCTGACCGGTGGGCTCGCCCCCCAGGACGCCGCCTGGGTGTGCGACATCTTCGTCCTGTTGGTCACCGCCACCGCACGCGAGGACGAGGTGCGACGCCCTCGCGGCAGCGAAGGCGACCGGCACCAGCAGGTCGACAGGATCTACGACACCTTCGCCGGCCTTCCGCCCGATCGGTTCCCTCATATCGCCGCCCACGCCGCGCGGATGGTGGCCGGCGATGGCGACGAACGGTTTCACTTCGCCATCGACGTCGTCATCGACGGCGTGGTGGCCAGATCGCCAATCGGATGACTGGCCCGGATGGATCAGGCGCGCGCCGTAGATGTTGGTGGAGGCGCCAGCTGTTCCATGAACTCGAGCCTGATCCCGCCCGGGGCCTCGACGAAAGCGATCCGCCGTGTGCCGAAGGCGCCCTCGACCACGGCCGGGCCCCATACCACCGCGTGCCCGGCCAGCTCGGCTTCGAGATCGTCGGTGAACAGCGCCGGGTGAAGGAATCCCTCTTCGGGAAGGTCGACCTCGTCCTCGTAGATGGCCCGGGTGAACAGCGTGATCATGACCGGGCCCAGGTAGACGTCGGCCCGCTCCCCACCGGCCCACTCCATCCGGTCGCGCACTTCGGCACCTGAGGCGACATAGAAGGCGACGGCGCGGTCGAGGTCGGCGACCTTCACCGCAAGGTTGGCCATTCCGGTAACCGCCACATCGCCTCCTCGGTCCCGCGCCCTCGGTGACCCGGGGCATCGGCAGCCGGAGTCTACCGAGCCCGCCCCCGATGGCATCGGGCTGGCATACTCGCCCCATGGAGGAGGGCCTATGACCATCGTCACCCGGCCGGACACCTTGCTCCCCGACCCGGAGCCGCGCCCCGTCCTCACCACCGTGATCTCCGTGGACGACCACCTGGTCGAGCCACCCGACATGTTCGAGGGCCGCCTGCCGGCCCGCTATGCCGACCAGGCGCCCCGGGTGGTGGAGGACAAGAGGGGCCATCAGCTGTGGGAGTTCGACGGCCAGCGCTACTCACAGGTGGGGATGAACGCGGTGGCCGGCCGACGACCCGAGCACGCCTCGCTCGAGCCGGCCCGGTTCGAGGACATGCGGCGGGGCTGCTGGGACATCGACGCCCGCATCGCCGACATGGACCTCAACGGAGTGTGGGCCTCCCTCAATTTCCCTTCGCAGATCACCGGATTCTCGGGGAGCGTGTTCTCGAGGACCGGCGACCCGGGCCTCGGTCTGGCCGTCACCCGGGCGTGGAACGACTGGCTCCACGACGCGTGGTGGCAGCCCTACCCCGATCGCATCATCCCGTGCGGCATCACCTTCCTGGCCGACGCCGAGCAGGCCGCCGCCGAGATCCGTCGCAATGCCGCCCGGGGGTTCCGCTCGGTGACGCTGCCGGAGCGACCGCAGCGGATCGGCCTCCCCTCACTGTTCAGCGGCTACTGGGATCCGGTGGTGGCCGCCTGTGCGGAGACCGAGACAGTCATCTCCCTCCACGTCGGCTCCTCGGGCATGCCCGACCTTCCCCCGGACGGCCCGCTGGTGGCCCTCGGCGCCACCCTGTTCGGGCAGATGTCGTTGACGGCGTGTGCCGAGTGGCTCTGGTCGGGACTGCCGGTGCGTTTCCCCGATATCCGGATCGCCATGAGCGAAGGCGGGATCGGTTGGGTGGCCATGCTGCTCGACCGGCTCGACAACATCGTCGACCGCTCGGGCTACGGGCGCGGGTACGACTCGTCCGGCCTGAACCCGGCCGACGTGCTCCAGCGCAATTTCTGGTTCTGCACCATCGACGACCCGTCCACCATCGACACCCGCCACCGGATCGGCATCGACCACATCATGGTGGAGGTCGACTATCCCCACGGCGACTCCACCTGGCCCGACACCCAGCAGGTCATCGAGCGGTGCTGGGGCCACCTGCCCGTCGACGAGCTGCGCAAGCTGACCCACGAGAACGCCGCCCACCTGTTCCGGTGGCCCCTGCCGGACAAGGTGGTGCCGTGACCGTCGCCCCCTTCTCCCCCACTCCCGGACACCTGCTGGCCGACCTCACCCCGCAACAGGAAGTGGTGCTGCTGGCCCGGACCCTGTGGCACGAGGGGTACGACGACCACCTGGCCGGACACATCAGCTACCGCCAGCCCGACGGGACGCTGCTGTGCAATCCGTGGCACCTGCTGTGGGAAGAGCTCCGCCCCGACGACATCCTGCGGATCGACCTCGACGGCACCGTGCTCGAGGGCAGATGGCCGGTACCGCTGGGGATCCCGCTCCACCTGGAGCTGCACCGTCAACGACCCGACGTGGTCGTGGCCGTGCACAGCCATCCCCGCTTCGCCACCGTCTGGGCCGACCTCCGGCGAGTCCCCGAGTGCTACGACCAGAGCTCGGCACTCGGTGGCGGCGAGCCGGTGGTGGTCGACGAGTACGACGGCCCCGCCAACTCGTCCGAGTCGGCGGCCCGGGCCGTGCGCGCCATGGGCACGGCCGCGTCCGCGTTCCTGGCCAACCACGGGGTGCTGGTGGCTGCGGCCAGCATCCGCGCCGCCCACCAACGGGCTGTCGCCCTCGAGTACCGCAGCCGTCGGGCCTGGTACGTCGAGGCCATCGCACCGGGGCGCCCGCTCCCCGACCCCGCCCGGTCCTTCTTCCGGGAGTCTGACGGCGAGGGATTCGTCGGGTTCTTCGAAGCCATGGCGCGTCGCGAACTCCGACGGGACCCGGACTGCCTCGAACCACGGGGATCCGGGTCGGGTCGCAACTGACCCTCCGCACCCGGACGATCAGGGCGCGGCCGCTATCCCCACCGTCTCGGTGTCCGTCCCCGAGCGCAGGACCTGTCCGGGGACCGAACCGGTGAGCACACCGTCGGTCACCACCGCGGTGCCGTTCACCAGGACGTGGGCGATCCCGGTCGATCCGGCGTAGAGGCGGTTGGCTCCGGCCGGTAGGTCGCTGCGGGAGCGCATCGGGCCGGGACCCACCGTGGCCGGGTCGAAGACGACGATGTCGGCCCAACACCCGACGGAGAGCCGGCCGCGGTCGACGAGTCCGTAGAGCCGGGCCGGAACGTCGGTCAACAGGCGGACGGCCTCCTCGAACGTCAGTAGCTCCCGTTGGCGCACCCCGTAGCCGAGCAGCGATGTCGAGTAGACGGCGCCGCACATGGTGTCGAGGTGGGCCCCGGCATCCGATCCGCCGACGACAGCCCGTGGGTCCCGCCACACTTCGGACCGGGCCTTCCAGTCGGCATCGGACGCGGGGATCGGGACCGAGAATCCGGTGCGCAGCTGATCGGCCACCATGATCTCGCAGATGGTGTCCCAGGCCGACTTCCCCCGTTCGGACGCCACCGCTCCCACCGGGCGATCCTCGAGCCCGGCATTGTCGGGGGCGAACGTCTCGGCGATGACCAGCTGGCCCCAGTCGGCCAGGAACCGCAGGATCCCGGCCTCGTCCGACTGGGCCCGTTCATCCATGGCCGCCCGGGAGGCCGGATCCGACAGGATGGCCATGCGCCGGTCGATCGGCTCGGCGAAGAACGTGCGCCATCCGGGCAGGCCGTCGAGGATGGCCCCGTGCTCGAAGGAGAGTCGCAGTGCCATGGTATGGGGCAGGGTGAGCGCCACCACGGTGGCCCCCGACTCGGCCGCCCGGGTGGACGCCTCCAGCTGGCGGGCGGTGCCCTCGGTGTTGCCGGCGGTCACCGCCAGCACGTTCCAGTTCACCGGACGCCGCGCCGCCAGTGAGACCCGGGTCAGCAGCGCTATCTCGTCGTCGGAGAACCCGTTGATGCACCCGGGCACGATCATCTCCACCGTCGTGCCCGGATGGTCGGCCACCACCGCGGCCAGCCGTTCCAGCTCACCCGGCCCGGCGGCCCGGGACGGCACCGGCTGACCGTCCCCGTCGTTGTGGGTCGGCGCGGTGGAGGTGGAGAACCCCATGGCTCCCGCCGATAGCGCCCGGTGCAGCTCCTCTTCGATCCGGGCCAGCTGCTCCTCGGAGGCCGGACCCTCTACCGCCTCGTCACCCATCACGGCCCGACGAAGTGTCGAGTGCCCGACCAGGAACCCGGCGTTGACCCCGACGGCCCCGTCCAACCGGCCCAGCCACTCGCCGAAGGAACCCCACGACCAGTCCAGTCCGGACTCGAGCGCAGCCAGGGGCATCCCCTCGACCCGGGCCATCATCCGAGCCAGATACTCGGCGTGGTCGGGCCCGGCCGGCGCCAGGGAGAAGCCGCAGTTCCCCCCGAAGACTGTGGTGACGCCGTGCAGTGGCGACGGGCTGGCGCTCGGGTCCCAGAACAGCTGGGCGTCGTAGTGGGTATGCAGGTCGACGAAGCCCGGGGCGACCATGGCGCCTTCGGCGTCGATCACCGTCCGGGCGGTGTCGGCGACCTCACCGACGGCCACGATCCTCCCGCCGTCCACCCCGACGTCGGCCCGACGGGCCAATCTCCCGGTGCCGTCGACGACGGTGCCGCCGCGCACGACCAGGTCGATCACGGCCGGTCCCCCCGACACCAGCTGGTCGTCCTACCGCACGACAGTTCTCTGTTGTCCGCTCGCTCCATGGATCCCCCCAGTCGTCGAGTTCGGACAACGCTACTCTCGGCCCCTGTGGGAAGCACGATGCTGCCGGACCCGGAGCCCCGGCCGATCCTGGTCCCCGTGATCTCGGTCGACGACCACCTGGTCGAGCCGCCCGACCTCTTCGAGGGCCGGATGCCGGCCCGATTGGCCGACAGCGCACCAAAGGTCCACGAGGCCGACGACGGACACCAGTACTGGCTGTTCGAGGGAGCCGAGTATCCCAACGTCGGGCTGAACGCCGTCGTCGGGCGGCCACGTGAGCAATGGAGCATGGAACCGGCCCGATTCGACGAGATGCGCCGGGGCTGCTTCGACATCGATGCCCGGGTGGCCGACATGGATCGGGACGGCATCTGGGCCTCGCTCTGCTTCCCGTCCCTGGTGGCCGGATTCTGCGGATCGGTGTTCTCCCGGGCCGGGGACAAAGAGCTCGGCCTCGCCTGTACACGGGCGTGGAACCAGTGGCACCGTGAGGTCTGGGCCGGGACCCACCCCGGACGCATCATCCCCCTGCAGCTCCCGTGGCTCGACGACATCAGCGTGGCCGCCGCCGAGGTCCGGACCAACGCCGCCCTCGGGTTCCGGGCCGTGACCTTCCCCGAATTCCCTTCCCAGCTCGGGTACCCCTCGATCTTCACCCGCCACTGGGACCCGTTCTTCGAAGCCTGCGAGGAGACCGGGACTGTTGTCTGCCTCCACACCGGAGCATCGGCGTGGGCGCCACTACCGTCCCCCGGTCCGCCGTTCGCACTTTTTCCGACGGTGTTCCCGGTCAACGCACTGCTCGCCGCGGCCGAGTGGTTGTGGTCGGGGGTGCCGCTCCGGTTCCCGTCCCTTCAGGTGGCTCTCTCCGAAGGTGGGATCGGGTGGGTGCCCATGCTGATGGACCGGGTCGACTACGTGCTCGACCATTCGGCATCCGGGCCGGAGGGCTCGGACTGGGAGGGCGACCTGCGTCCGAGCGAGGTGCTCGGCCGCAATTTCTGGTTCTGCAC
>Ga0302314_10021761_pt1 | contig 10550 bp, 11 predicted proteins | sample III_Palsa_N2_3_FD_200533 | JGI IMG/M metagenome (GOLD analysis project Ga0302314, IMG submission 200533) | Peat permafrost microbial communities from Stordalen Mire near Abisko, Sweden - III_Palsa_N2_3 | ecosystem: Environmental > Terrestrial > Soil > Palsa > Peat permafrost | place: Sweden... | reverse complement strand
GGGGTCGATGAGCGAATATACCCGGCTGTTCCTGCATTTCCTGCATGCCATCACCGACGCCCGCAAGCGCGTTTCGGTGTTCCTGTTCGGGACGCGGCTGACCAATGTGACGCGCAGCTTGCGGGCGCGCGATCCCGACGAGGCGCTGGCGAGCTGCAGTTCGGCAGTGGAGGACTGGGCCGGCGGCACCCGTATCTCGGCCTCTCTGCATACCTTCAACAAATTGTGGGGTCGGCGCGTGCTGGGGCAGGGCGCGATCGTGCTTCTGATCTCCGACGGGCTGGAGCGCGAGGCCGACGCCAGGCTGGCGTTCGAAATGGACCGGCTGCACCGGTCCTGCCGCCGCCTGATCTGGCTCAACCCGCTGTTGCGCTATGGCGGCTTCGAGGCCAAGGCGCAGGGCATCAAAATGATGCTGCCGCACGTTGACGAATTCCGTCCGGTGCATAATTTGAGTTCAATCGAGGGGCTGATTGCCGCATTATCGTCGGCGACGCCGCCGCACCACCGCAGCGCGATCCGCCCCGCGGCTTGAAAAGAGGCTCCCATGGCCACCATGCTCAATCGCGACGAAGATATCCTGCAAGCGGCCGAGAACTGGAAAAAGGCCGGCCATGGCGTGGCGCTGGCGACCGTGGTCGAAACCTGGGGGTCGGCGCCGCGGCCGGCAGGCTCAAGCCTCGTGATCAACGACGACGGCACCTTCTTAGGGAGCGTCTCCGGCGGCTGCGTCGAGGGTGCGGTGGTCACCGAGGCGCTCGATGTGATCTCGAGCGGCGAGCCGAAGATGCTCGAGTTTGGTGTGGCGGATGAGACCGCGTGGAATGTCGGCCTGTCGTGCGGCGGCACCATCCGGGTATTTGTTGAGAAAGTCGGCTAACCGTGAAAAGCGAAACGCTTGCAGAGCTTAATGCCGAGCGCGCCGCGCGGCGGCCGGTGATCGTGGTGCTCGACACCGCCAATGGCGACCAGCGCCTGGTCAAGGCCATGGACATTTCCACCGATCCCCTGCGTGTGGAGCTGTCAAAGCAGTTGCGCATGGGCAAGAGCGGCATGGTCGAAGCCGGCGGCAAGAAGCTGTTTCTGAATGTCTATGCGCCGACCGCACGCCTCGTCATCATCGGCGCGGTTCATATCAGCCAGGCGCTGGCGCCGCTGGCGCGCTCGCTCGATTACGACGTGACGGTGGTGGACCCGCGCACGGCATTCGCAAGCCCGGAGCGATTTCCGGATGTGCCGCTGATCGCCGAATGGCCCGAGGTGGCGCTGCCGCCGCTCAACGTCGATCATTACACGGCCTTCGTCGCGGTGACGCACGATCCGAAGATCGACGATCCGGCGTTGCTGCATGCCTTTGAGCGGGATTGTTTCTATATCGGCGCGCTGGGCTCGCGGAAGACCCACGCCAAGCGCGGGGACCGGCTGAGGGCGCAGGGCGCGTCTGACGCCGATATCGCGCGCATCCACGCACCGATCGGGCTCAACATCGGCGCGGTGTCGCCGTCCGAAATCGCGGTTGCGATCATGGCCGAGATCACCGCGACGCTGCGATTGCCGAAAGAACTCGCGAAAGAGAACGCGGCATGAAATTCGGTCCCGCCAGTCCGGCCGACGCGGTTGGCGGCGTCACCGTGCATACCCTGCGCCAGGGATCGCTGGTGCTGAAGAAGGGCACGACGATCGGTCCGGCCGAGGTCGAGGCGCTGAAGCGCGCCGGCGTCAAGGAAGTCGTCGTGGTCCGACTCGAGGACGGTGACATCTCCGAAGACGTCGCCGCCGGCAGCATCGCGCGCGCGATTGCCGGCGAGGGCGTCGATGTCGAGCGCGCGTTCACCGGACGATCCAACCTGTTCGCGGCGCGGGCCGGCGTGCTGGTGGTCGATCGCGCGGCGGTGGACGATATCAACCGCGTCGATGAAGCGATTACCTTTGCGACGCTGCCGGCATTCAAGGCGGTTGTTCCCGGCGAGATGATCGCGACCGTCAAGATCGTGCCGTTCGGGATCGAAGCCGGTTTGTGCGAGATGGCGGTGGCGGCGGCGAAGACCGGCCGCATGAGCATCGCGCCCTACACCATCAAGCGCGTCGGCGTTGTCTCTACGATGCTGCCGGGCCTAGCACCGAAAGTGATCGAGAAGACCTTGCGGGTTACCGCCGATCGATTGGCGCCGGCGGGTGCTGCGATCATTGCCGAGCGGCGGGTGCCGCACGAGGAGGCGGCGCTGGCGGCTTCGATCAAGGAATTGCTCGCGCTCGGCGCCGAGCTCGTGATCGTGTTCGGCGCATCCGCGATCGCCGACCGGCGCGATGTGATTCCGGCGGCGCTCGAGGAGGTCGGCGGCGAGATCGAGCATTTCGGCATGCCGGTCGATCCCGGCAATTTGCTGTTGATCGGCAATGCCGGCGGCGTTCCGGTGCTGGGCGCGCCCGGCTGCGCGCGCTCCCCGGTCGAGAATGGCTTCGACTGGGTGCTGACGCGGCTGTTGGCGGGCCTCAAGGTAACGCGCGGGGACCTCACCGGCATGGGCGTCGGCGGCTTGCTGATGGAGATCGTCACGCGGCCGCAGCCACGCAAGCCGGCGGGCCCCGAAGGCAACCGCAATGTCGCGGCCGTGATCCTTGCCGCCGGCAGATCCACCCGGATGGGCGGTCCCAACAAGCTATTGGCGGAACTTGCCGGCAAACCGCTGGTGCGGATCGTGACCGAGCAGGCGCTCGCCTCCGGCGCGTCAGGCGTGATCGTGGTGACCGGACATCAGGCCTCCGAGGTCGAGAAGGCGCTGGCCGGACTTAAAGTAAAGTTGGTGCGCAATCCGGATTTCGCCGCGGGACTGGCGAGCTCCGTCAAAACAGGCATTGCCGCGGTGCCCGCCAATGCCGACGGCGCAGTGGTGTGCCTCGGCGATATGCCGTTGATCGATGCGCGGCTGATCGACCGCCTGATCGAGGCGTTCGCGCCGGATCGCGGCGACCTGATCGCGGTGCCTGTCAGCGATGGCAGGCGCGGCAATCCGGTGCTGTGGTCGCGGCGGTTCTTCACCGAATTGATGTCGCTCGATGGCGATATCGGTGCCCGGCACCTGATCGCCAAACATGCCGAGGCGGTGGCGGAAGTCCCGGTCGAGGGCCACGGCGCGTTTCTCGATATCGATACGCCGGAAGCGCTTGCCGCCGCCCGGCAGGATAAGCGTCAGCCGGAGCGGTTGTCGTGACGGCTGAGCTTGTCTGACCAGTTCGCCTACGCCGTCCGACAAACCCATTTTCAATCTCTCGTTCACCAAGTGGAAACGCCCTTGCGCTAGCTTTTCGCCCGCATGACCTCGGGGGAGGGGCTTTTGACGTCTTTCACTGCACTACAGCGCCGCGCGATGATTGTTTTCGTGCTGACTTTGGCGCTTGCCGGAACGCGCTTTGTCACCGAATCCTGGGCCGCCGGTGCGTTCGCGATCGGCAAATGCGGCGCTTACGGGCAGGCCTTTGATTATGCAGGCGAGGCCGGCGCACGGGCCGCGGCGCTCAAGCAGTGCAAGGGCGAGTGCACGACGGTGACCATGAAACGTGCCTGCGCGGCGCTATCGATCGATATGGCCAACCCCTGCGGCGCCCACGGCTATGCGGTCGAACAGCATATTTCGAACTCGCTCAACGCAGCGACTCGCAAATGCTACGAATTCGGTGGCAAGGAATGCGTGATCCGCGCCTGGGCCTGCGACGCCAAAGGTTAGCTTTTCACGATTGCCATTCCGGGCGCGAGCCTACGGCGAGCCGTTCCATTGCGAGGCGGCCTTGCGCGCGCTGTCTGGGCTGACGTTCGCGCCGATCCACCGTTGATCAAGGATTTCGACGCAGAACTATCACGCGGATCGTCCACGAAAATGGGCTTCGGCGACATCTCCCATTTCAACCGCGTGTTCCGTCGCCGCTTTGGCGCGCCGCTCTCCCGCATCCGTGAAACGGCAACGTGGGCTCGGCGTGAGCGACCGTCGCGGCTGTTTCAGGTTATTGACAATGACTGACCGGTCAGTCATATTCTTGGAATGAAGAAAAATCGCCCTGATACTTCAAACCCGTCACAACCAGTCACAGGCCGCGTCCCGATCCGGGCTGCCTCGGCCAAAACGCCCAAGGTGGTCTCGCCAGCTGTGCTGAAAACCGCCTCCAACCGCGCCAAGCGGTCGGCCGAGCGGCGCGCGGCGATCATCGAGGCGGCGCTGGATGAGTTCATCGCGCGCGGCTTCACCGCGACCCGGCTCGAAGACATCGCCAGGCGCGCCGGCGTCGCCAAGGGCACCATCTACCTGCACTTCAAGGACAAGGAATCGATGTTCGAGGAGCTGATCCGCACCGCCTTGGTGCCGCTGATCGGCCGCGTCGCCGCGCCGCCACCGATTGGAGCATCGGTGCGCGACGCGATGGAAGGTTTCGCCTATACCCTCATCGAGGCGATCGTCGGCACGCGGCGCGGCGAAATCTTGCGCCTGATCATCGCCGAGGGACCGCGATTCCCGAGCGTCGCCGATTTCTATTACCGCGAGGTGCTGTCGCGCGGGCTCGCCGCCATGCGCGCATTGATCGAACTTGGCGTCGCGCGCGGCGAGATCCAGCACGGCAATCTGGCGCGCTATCCGCAGCTCCTGGTGGCGCCCGCGATCGTCGCGGTGATCTGGCAGAGCCTGTTCAGCCGGCACGCGCCGCTGGATGCGATCCAGATGTTTCGCATCCATCTCGACCTGATTTTTGGCGAACGGAGGGCGACATGACCTCGTCGCGAATGGCAACGCGCATTCTGGCAGTGTCGGCGCTCGCGGTGGCGCTCGCCGGCTGCAACCAACACAGGGACCCCGGTTTCCAGGGCTGGGTCGAGGCCGACATGATTTTCGTCAGCCCCGACGAGTCCGGACGCGTCACCAAGCTCAATGCTCGCGAGGGCGACGAGGTCAAGCCCGGCGATCAGATCTATTCGGTCGATGACGATCTGCAGCAGGCCGACCTCAACCAGAACAACGCCACGCTGGCGAATTCGCGGCAGAGCTACGATCGCGCCGCGTCGTTGATCAAGACCGGCTCGGGCACGCAGGCTACTTACGATTCCGCACTCTCGGCATTGCGTGTCGCCGAAGCCCGCGTCAACACCTCGCAGACGCGGTTGGCGCGGCGGAACGGCTTCGCGCCGGTCGGCGGCACCATTCAGCGGATCTATTTCCGCGAGGGCGAGATGGTGCCGGCGCAGCGGCCGGTGCTGTCGATCATGCCGCCCGGCAACATGAAGTTGCGCTTCTTCGTGCCGGAAACCGAATTGCCGAAACTTGCGATCGGGGACGAGGTCAAGGTGACCTGCGACAACTGCGCGGCCGATCTCACCGCAAGGATCTATTTCATCGCCACCACGGCCGAATACACCCCGCCGGTGATCTATAGCCTCGATGAGCGCGACAAGCTGGTCTACCTGATCCAGGCGCGACCGAGCCGGCCGGATAGTTTGCGCGTCGGCCAGCCCATCAGCGTGTATCTCAATGCCAAAACTCCAGTGGCGGACCGGCGATGAGCCATGCGTCCAGATCCGCGCCTGATATCGCCATCGATGTCACGGGCCTCACCAAATCGTTCGACGGCCGCGAGGTCGTGCACGATCTCTCGATGCAGGTGAAACGCGGCACGATCTACGGCTTTCTGGGGCCGAACGGCAGCGGCAAGACCACGACCATCCGTATGCTTTGCGGCCTGCTGACGCCTGACAGCGGCGAGGGGACCTGCCTGGGCTACGACATCCGCCGCGACGCCGACAGGATCAAACGCCAGGTCGGCTACATGACACAGCGTTTCAGCCTGTATCAGGATCTCTCGGTGCGGGAGAACCTCGAATTCGTAGCAAGGCTCTATTGCCTGCCCGATGCGCGCCGCGCCGCGCGCGACATGATCGACCGCATCGGGCTCAAGGGCCGCGAGGAGCAGCTCGCGGGCGAACTCTCGGGCGGCTGGAAGCAGCGGCTGGCGCTCGGCGCCTGTACGCTGCCCAATCCGCAACTGCTGCTGCTGGACGAGCCGACCGCCGGCGTCGATCCCAAGGCGCGGCGCGATTTCTGGAACGAGATTCACGCACTCGCCGCCCAAGGGCTGACCGTGCTGGTCTCGACCCACTACATGGACGAGGCCGAGCGCTGCCACGAGATCGCCTATATCGCCTACGGTCACCTTTTGGCACGCGGCACCGTGGACGAGGTGATCGCGCAATCGGCGTTGTCGACCTATACCGTCACCGGCGACGATCTCAACACGCTCTCCTCCGAACTGACCGGCAAGCCCGGTGTCGACATGGTGGCGCCGTTCGGCACCAGCCTGCACGTTTGCGGCCGTGACAAAGCGGCGTTGGAAGCAACCGTCGCGCCGTTCCGCGATGACGGCAAATGGCACTGGCAGAAGAGTGAGCCGTCGCTGGAGGACGTCTTTATCGATCTGATGACCCGCTCAAAGGACAATTTCCAATGAGTGCGACCGAAGCCTATGGCAAAAACCATCCCGTCAGCGAGCCGTCTTTCGGCTTCTGGCGCCGCAGCTATGCGATGCTGGTCAAGGAATTCATCCAGCTCCGGCGCGACCGCGTCTCGTTCGGCATGATCATCATGCTGCCGATCATGCAGCTGACGTTGTTCGGCTATGCCATCAACACCACGCCGCGCAACCTGCCGACCGCGGTGCTGCTGCAGGAGGACACCGACCTCGGCCGTTCGATCCTGAAGGCGCTGGAAAACACCTCCTATTTCCGCTTCACCCGCGAGGTGCATGACGTCGCCGAATTCGACGATCTGCTGAAATCCGGCAAAGTGCTGTTCGGCGTCGAGATCCCGCGCGGCTTCGAGCGCGCGGTGCGGCGCGGCGATTATCCGGCGTTGCTGGTCGCGGCCGATGCGACCGATCCGATCGCCTCGGGTTCGGCGCTGGGCGTGCTCGGCACGGTGGTGCAGACCGCGCTGGCGCATGATCTCTTCATCGGCGATCCGCCCTCGCTGCCGTTCGAGATCAGGACGCACGCGCGCTATAATCCGGCGGCATCCTCGCGGCTGAACATCGTGCCGGGCCTGGTCGGCACCATCCTGACCATGACCATGCTGATCTTCACCGCGCTCTCTGTGACGCGCGAGGTCGAGCGCGGCACCATGGAAAGCCTGCTGTCGATGCCGATCAAACCGGTCGAGATCATGTTCGGCAAGATCGTGCCCTATGTGCTGGTCGGCTTCGTCCAGGCCGTGCTGATCGTCGGCATCGGCGTGCTGTTGTTCGGCGTGCCGATCCTCGGCAGCGTGGCGCTGCTGGCGCTGCTGTCGACGTTGTTCATCACCACCAATCTGTCGATCGGCTACACGTTTTCGACCATCGTGCAGAACCAGTTGCAGGCGATGCAGCTTTCGATGATGTTCTTCCTGCCGAGCATCCTGCTCTCCGGATTCATGTTTCCGTTCGCGGGCATGCCGGTCTGGGCGCAATATATCGGCGAGGGCCTGCCGCTGACGCATTATGTCCGCATCGTCCGCGCCATCATGCTGAAGGGCGCAGGCCTCGCGAACCTGCAATACGACGCGATTGCTCTCATTGCTCTGATGTTATTGGCGATGACGATTGCGGTAACGCGCTTCCGCCGCACGCTCGATTGAGGTAGAATGGAAAATGTCATTCCGGGGCGCCGCGAAGCATCGATCTATCATGCCCAATCGCGCATTGGAGAATCTCGGAATTCCACGATGTGGATAGCGCATCGGAGAATGACAGGAAGGAAGATGCCGGGGTTGTGGGACAACAAGGACGGGCAGGGTTCGGCGGTATCAGCCAATTTCCAGCATGCGCTGATGCAGCCGGCGCTGCGCACCGAGCTGATCCGGAGCCGTTGATCGCGCCGGCAGCACTTCGCGCGCACGCGAAACTCAATCTGGCAGGGCTTGCCATGCGCGGCGAGCGCAAGGTAATCGACAGGATCGTCGATGGGTTGAAGTTTCATGGCTAGCCGGGTTTCAGACAACGCCACCCGCCAGGGGCCAACCGTGTCCAGCCAACGAGACCGCGCGATCGAGCTGCTGCGACGCCTTCTCCGGCGGAAGGACCACACGCCGATACTGGCCCAGTTTCGCGATGCCCTGACCCGCGAAATCCTTCTCACCGAGCGCTTGCGCGTCAAGGCGGTCATATTGACAGTGTCGCTGCTGGTCGCAGCTTTCACCCTGCTCGACCTCGTCGCGCCATCGGTGCTCGACCGCATCTCGCATGGCCGGTTCGATCTCGTGCCGCAGTTTGCGGTGTATGTTCCGTTCGTGCTGTTCGAACTGCTTATCCTGTATCTCGTGAGCCGACGGCTTACGATGCATCAGGATATATCGACGGTGCGACGCTATCTTTCCGCCCTGATCGAAACCAGCATGCCGACATTCGTGCTGTATTTGCACATGAACTGGATGGGCCCGGCGCAGGCGCTGGGATATGCCGCGCCGCTGTCGTATTTCCTCTTCATCGTGCTGTCGACCCTGCGGCTTGATTTCTGGCTTTCGACTTTCACGGGCTTCGTCGCCGCAGCAGAGCTGTTTGCGATGGCGATGTTGTATCACCCGCCGGGTTTTGCCGCGGAGCCGGCAACCGAACTCGGCTTCGAATTGATCCGTAGTGTCATGTTTCTGCTTGCCGGAATACTGGCGGGCGCGGTCGGCGTTCAGCTGCGGCATCAGTTCGAGGCCAGCATTGCGGCTGCCACCGCGCGAGATCGCGTCACCAACCTGTTTGGCCAGCATGTTTCGCCTGAAGTGGTCGAGCGGCTATTGCTCGAAGGCGGCGATACCTCGGGCGACATCCGCCGCGTCGCCGTGATGTTCGTCGATTTCCGCAGTTTCACCGCAGCAGCACGGGTGCGGACGCCACAAGAGGTGGTCGAGCGCCTCGACGGCGCGTTTGCGATCCTGGTCGATATTCTCGACCGGCATGGCGGTATCGTGAACAAGTTTCTCGGCGACGGCTTTCTGGCGCTGTTCGGCGCGCCGATCGAGACGCCCGACGCTGCCCGGCACGCGGTCGCTGCCGCGCGCGAAATGCTGGCCGCGAATGACCGTGTCAACAAGGCGACGAGCTGGCCGCTGCGCATCGGCATCGGCATTCATTTCGGAGAAGTAGTCGCCGGCAATATAGGTTCCCCGCGGCGCAAGGAGTATACGGTCATCGGCGATACCGTGAACTTCGCCTCGCGGCTTGAATCGCTCAACAAGGAATTTAATTCGCAACTGCTAATCTCGTCCGCGGTCTGCGACGCGCTCGGGGAGGCCGGCCGCGACGCCGTCTCGCTCGGGCAGGTCGCCATCAAGGGATATGACCAGCCGATGGCGGTGTGGCAGTTGGGCTAAAGCATGATCCGGAAAAGTGGATACCGGTTTTCCCTCGCGACAAACGCGGAGCGTTTGCGCGGAGATCATGCTCAAATAAAGGGATAGAGCGGGATGACGATTCGAAGAAAAGTCATCGCGCTCTAGAAACAAAGGAGATCAGAATGCAACGGCGCTACGTCACGGTGGATGTTTTTACCGATCGCGCGTTTGGTGGCAATCCGCTGGCGGTGATCCTCGACGCTGGCGGGCTCTCGACGGCGCAGATGCAGGCGATCGCGACCGAGTTCAATTATTCGGAGACGACCTTCGTTCTGCCTCCGCAAGATACCGCGCATGACGCGCAGGTCCGCATCTTTACCGTGCGCTCGGAAATTCCGTTCGCCGGTCATCCCAATGTCGGCACCGCGTTCGTGCTGGCGACGCAGGCCGCGAAGCCACCGGCGCGGCTGTTGTTCGAGGAGAAGGCAGGGCTGGTCCCCGTCGAAATCCTCACCCAGGATGGCAAGCCCGTCGGCGCCGAGCTTACCGCGCCGGAACCGCTAAAGCGCCTTACGCAATTCAGCGCTGAACAGGCGGCGGCCTCCGCCTCGCTGTCAGCGGCGGATATCAGAACCGATCGGCATCTGCCGCAGATCGTCTCGGTAGGGTTGCCGTTTCTTGTGGTCGAGCTGGCCACCCGGGAGGCGCTGCGGCGCGCGAAGCCGGACGCGGCAGCGTTCGCGCGGGTGTTTCCATGCGATGCCAGTGATGCCGTCTACCTCTACACTCGCGACGTACCCGCCGATGAGATGCCATGCGACCTGCAGGCGCGGATGTTTCATCCGGGATCGAGCGGTCTCTCCGAGGATCCCGCCACCGGCAGCGCCACCGCGGCGGCCGCGGCATTGTTGGCTGATTTATCCGGCGGGCAGAATACCGAACTGCGGCTCCGCATCGGGCAGGGCGTCGATATGGGACGACCGAGCCTGCTTTTGACCCGGGTCCGCAAGCAGGCCGGCGCGATTGTATCCGCCCATGTCGGCGGCGCCTGCGCGCCGATGATGGAGGGGACGTTTCGGCTCGCGGGGGAGCAATAGGGGATGGTTTCAGCTCAACTGTCGTCATTCCGGGCTCGCGCAAGAGGGTGTCCGCGGAATGACGAGCTCGGGGTTGAGCGCAATCCCTACACCTGAGGCGCCGCGAGATTCTCGATCT
>Ga0302314_10021760_pt1 | contig 10550 bp, 7 predicted proteins | sample III_Palsa_N2_3_FD_200533 | JGI IMG/M metagenome (GOLD analysis project Ga0302314, IMG submission 200533) | Peat permafrost microbial communities from Stordalen Mire near Abisko, Sweden - III_Palsa_N2_3 | ecosystem: Environmental > Terrestrial > Soil > Palsa > Peat permafrost | place: Sweden... | reverse complement strand
CCCACTCGACCGGCAGCTCGGGAGCGAGCCCGCCGGCTGGGCGCGGATCCACCCGCCGGCGGATGGGGGTGTGGTATGGGGCGATTGCGCTAGCGGTGCTTTTGGCGCTCGGGTATCTCGGGATGGAGCGACTCGAGCAGCCGAGTGCTCCGAACGCCGCCTCCATCGCGGTGCTGCCGCTCGCGAACGAAAGCGGTGAGGCGGCCCAACAGTACTTCTCCGACGGGATCTCGGAGGATCTGATCACCGCGCTCTCACAGTTCCCGGGATTGAAGGTGATCGGGCGCAGCTCCGCGTTCCAATTCAGAGACTCCAAGGAAGACAGCCGCAGCATCGGCGCGAAGCTCGGGGTGGCGCACCTGTTGGAGGGGAGCGTGCGCAAGTCCGGAGACTTGATCCGGGTGAGCGCCGAGCTCATCGACGCCACTGACGGGTCTACGCAGTGGTCAGAGCGCTACGACCGTCCCTACCAGGATCTCTTCGCGCTTCAGGATGAGATCACGCGTGCGGTGGCGCAGGCACTCAAGACGAAGTTGCTGCCCGGTGCGCACGCGGCCGAGCAGAGCGACAGACCTCCGAGCGGGAGCCTCGAGGCCTACAACGCCCTGCTGCAGGGCCGGTTCTATAAGTCTCGCGCGACGGAAGCCGACTTTCGCAAGGCGATCGAGTTCTACACGCAGGCGACAGCGCTCGATCCGCGCTATGCGCTGGCCTGGAGCGGGATTGCAGGTGTCTGGACCTACATCGGTTCGGGCTACCTCGAGGGCGCAGCCGCGCAGGACGCGTACGCCAAGGCGCGCGAGGCGGTCGATCGCGCGCTCGCCCTCTCACCGGACCTGGCAACCGCGCATGGGGCCCGCGGTAACTTACTTCTGGAAGCCGACTTCGACTGGCACGGAGCGGAAGCGGAGTATCGGCGCGCCCTGGCACTCGCGCCAAATGATGGTCAGGCGAAGTTCAATTATGGGATGCTGCTCGCGACTGTCGGTGACGTAGACCACGCGATCGAGCTCACGCGGCAGGCGCTCGCCACCGAGCCGCTGCGGGCCACCTATTACAGTTGGCTCGGCCAGTACCTCTCGCGACTCCACCGCCTCGATGAGGCCGAGCGGGCGATCCGCAGGGCCATCGAGCTGCAACCCGGTGCGGAGGGCTTTCACTATGCGCTCGCGGTCATCGAGATCCAGCGCGGTAATGCGCAGACCGCGCTCGCCGCCGCTCAAGCCGAGCCTCCGGGACCGTGGCAGGACATCGCGTTCGCCCTCGCACGGCAGATTGGCACCGACCGAAGCGCGGCCGATGCGGCACTCAAGACGCTGATCGAGAAATGGGCCGGCGCGGCACCCTTTCAAATCGCGGAAGTCTACGCGCTGCGCAACGATGCGAAAGCAACCTTCGAGTGGCTCGATCGGGCTTGGAGCAGCCGCGATGCGGGCGTGGCCAACCTCCTCTTCGACCCCTTCATCCTGCGCTTCAAGGACGATCCGCGCTTCGCGGCCTTCTGCCGCAAAATCGGGCTGCCTGTGCCGGGCAATGCGGCCGCCGCCAAGGCCTCCTGATTTCGCGACTCCGTGGACCGTCCGCCAATCGTCATTCGACCGGCCGGTCTTCGGAATCGGGAGAGGCGACAATGGGTAGGTCGTCATACGGACAAGACTGCGTGTGAAACCACAGCCAATGCCAGCGAACGTCCGCCAACTTATTGCTCGGCACTGCAAGCGGCAAATCATTGGCTCGCATTGGCCAGCATTGGCGGGAGAATGGAGCGGGCGATGGGAATCGAATATATCGCAGAGGCGAAGCTAGTCCATTCCAATCATGAAGTTCCGAGCAAGGATGCGCGCTGCGTGCGATTTTCGTGTGAAAAACACCGCTACCAGCCGACGTCAGCCAATGCGGCCATTGGTTCCGGGCATACCTCTTTTTTAGCGGCAGCGGCTTCGCCCCCCAGTTATCTGCTGTAAATTATAAGCTCATTTTATCGCCTTAAAGAGATTTTTTGCATTTATCACCTATGTGCGATATTATGTGATTATCTGCTTAGAGCGATAATATGAAAGAGGGTCTCACCATGGACACAATACTACTGCACTCACAAGCGCAGCTTCCGGCGCATTTGAAGTCCCTGCGCAAGACACGAAGGCTTACTCAAGCTCAGCTCGCTAAGCGCTTGGGAATCGGCCAGTCACGTCTCGCAGATATCGAAAAGCATCCAGAGACCGTCTCCAGTGCTCAGCTCTTGGACCTTTTCGCTGCGTTAGGGGTAGAAGTGCTGTTACGCTTGAAGCCGACACCAAAGCACATTGAAAATCGCCCTCGAGGCGAGTGGTGAGCGAACTTGATGTCTGGATGAACGGTCGTCACGTCGGGGTTTGGCGCAAAATCCGCGGCGACCGCGACCAACTTCTTTACGATGACGCTTGGCTGAAGGATCCGCAGTTTCGGCCGCTATCTCTATCTCTGCCCGTTACCGCGTCACGGGAAATCACTTCTCCCCTTGTCCGCTATTACTTCGACAACCTGTTGCCGGACAATTCGCAAATCCGGGAAAGACTTCGGAAGCGGTTCCGCGTTCGATCTGCCGAGTCATTCGATCTTCTGGAGGCAATAGGACGCGACTGCGTAGGCGCCGTGCAGTTGATGCCGCCGGGAAAGACTCCGGTCGGCTGGGACCGGATCGAATCGACGTTACTCAAAACACAAGATGTCGAGGCGATCCTACGCGCTGTCCCAACTGCTGCTGGACCGTTCGGCGACCAGTCCGAAGAGAATGTGGGCTTTCGCATTTCGATTGCCGGTGCACAGGAGAAGACGGCGCTGCTTCGCATCGGCAACACTTGGCATCGGCCGGTTGGAGCCACCCCCACGACCCACATCCTGAAACTGCCGCTCGGCATTGTTGGCGGCGGACTCCAACTAGATTTGTCTGATTCGGTCGATAACGAATGGCTCTGCGCGACCTTGTTCGAGGCCATGCACTTACCCGTCGCACGCACCCAGATCGCGACGTTCGGCGATCAGCGTGTACTCGTGGTCGAGCGCTTCGATCGTGACTGGCGCAATGTTGGCACACACGATCCGACAGCGGCGCGATTCCAGGTGCCACTGAATGCTTGGATCGCACGACTTCCGCAAGAGGACTTTTGCCAGGCAACCGGCAAGCCACCGGAGGCGAAGTACGAGAAGGACGATGGCCCGGGAATGGCACAAATCCTGCGAATTCTCGATCGAGGAGCGGCCCCGGAACGTGACAGTAACCTCTTTGCACTTTCGCAGCTGATGTTTTGGTTCTTAGCCGCCACGGACGGACACGCCAAAAACTTCTCCATATTCCTCCGTCGCGACGGCTATGAGCTAACGCCATTCTACGATTTGTTATCCGCATGGCCGGTCATTGGAAACAAAGCCCGTCAGTTGCAGCCGCAGAAAGTCAAAATGGCGATGGCGATGCGCACTGGGAATCGACCCCATTACCGGTGGAACGAGATTCAGCCTCGCCATTTCAAGGCGCTCGCCGAATCTCTGTCGGATCCTAAACTGTGGTCAATGATGCTCGACACGGCAAGATCAGTACCGGAAGCAATTGCGTCGGTAAGCAAGCGATTGCCACCGGACCTGAAAGAATCCGTATGGACCAGCGTAACGGAGGGGTTTGCCCGGAAGGCCGAGGAGTTTTTACGCACCGCCGAAAATCTTCGCGATTGAGCATTTAGGCCAGAAGAGAAGTGGAGCGGGCGATGGGAATCGAACCCACGGCTCAAGCTTGGGAAGCTTGGGTATTACCATTATACGACGCCCGCGCTTGGCAGATCATAACGCGCTCGGATCGGCGCGCCAACTAAAGCGCGGCGTGCAAGCCATGTATGCGCTGCAGGAGGCTCGAAACCCCCCTCGACGGCCCCAAACCGCGCGGTCAGCTCGGTTGGGGCGACTCGCCCGTGGCCTCGATCTCGACCAGCAAATCCTCGCGGCAAACATCCGCCCGCAGGAACACGATGGAGGTCGAGGGCCGCAGGCGCGGCGCGAGGGCGCGCTTGATGGCGTCGAGATCCTCGGGCCGGCGCACGTAGACCTTGAGCTTCAATCCGTCGAGCGCGTAGCGCGGTTCGCCCACGACGCGATTCGCCTCCCCGAGCAACGCATCGATGTTGGCGAGCGTCTCGCGCGTCTGCGCCGTGACGTCGCCGGGATGAATCGTCTCGTGGCCCACGATGCTCGCCGTGCCGGAGACGAAGAGGTTGGTGCCGCCGGATTCGCTCAGCACGCACGCCCTCGAGAAGCTGGGGCTGTGGGTCCCGAACTCCTTCGGATAATGATAGGCACTGGTCTGCCGCGGGTTCTCGATCATCTTCGCGGGCTCGTGACTCGCCAGAAAGTAAATCGATATCGGGCTGCCGGCCGGCGATCCGAGCGCGCTCGCAGCAGGTACGCTCACCACGGTCGGACGGCCCGAGGCGCGAAAGGCGACCTGGCGCGCGGAATTGAAATGCCGATAGCGCTCATCGCCATCGGCCTCGCGGTTGATCTCCGGAAGATAGTTCCAGACGCGAATGAGGTGCTGATGCTCGGTGCGCTCGAGCACCTCGAAAATGCGCGCGTAGGCCGCGATGGTCGCTTGCGTGAGGGCGGCGGAATCGCCGAAGGCACGCTCCTCGATGGTCACGGAACCGAACAGAAGATCCTCGCAGAAACGGTAATGCACCCGCTCGTGCGGGCTCGATTCGACGGGGATGCCGTTGGCGAGCTCGAGCTCGCCGTTTCCCGTGACGCGCCACACCTCACACAGATCGTCCGTGGCACCGAGCGATGGGGTCATGCTGGCGGTGATGGGGACTGTGGGTGCCGCGATGTGCGGGGGCTTGGTGAATCCGACGACACCGAGGACATTACGCCACCACAAGGGGGGGCGCGCCGCGAGGTCCTCCGGACGGAGATAGTCGAGCTCGAGGGTGGTCATGGCTGCGAAGTTTATCCTGCCGTCTTCAAGGCCGGTAGGCGGCCGTGCCGCGCTCAGTAGCGGCCGCGCCGCGCTCAGTAGGCGATATAGGGGCCGGAGCCAACAGACGTCGTAGAACCCTCAACGGCGATCGCAACCCGCCGGCCGTAGAAGAATGGCAGGCCCCAATCGAAGCTGTTCGGCGTAGCATTGGTGCCGCCGAGGCCAGGAAAGGCAGCGAACGACTCACTGATCTGCTCGGCATTGCTGACCTCGAAATCCACCGTCGAGGTTCCGCTGGCGAGCTGCATCTCACCGCTTAAGCTGGTCGTACTCGCCGGACAATAAAAGCCGCTGAAGCCCTGCTGCTGGCAGGCGGAGCTGGACAGGCTCGAGTCCGAAAAGAAATAGGCATTCGAGCCCGAGTCGATGAAGCTCTCGTCCAAAGTGTTGCCGTTGAAAATCGACGTGAGGTAGCCGCTCGCCGCGACCGGCACGACGGTCTCGGTACCGGATGCGTTGTTCGATTCGGTGTCGATGCCGAAGATCAGTGAGCCGCTGACCGTCGCAGCGCCCGCCGTGGCCACGGAAGGCAGTGTGATGATGCTGCCGTTGTTGTCGGTCGCGAACAGGGTGACGGGATTCGTCACCTGATCCGCCACTGGCACGGTCGTGCCCGTGCAAGTCGACTCGGTCGGGCAAGAGTAATAGACGATGGGTTCCGGGACGCCCCCCGCACAGGCGGGACAGTCCTGGGCGAAGGGCCCGATTCCGATGAGGCCGTTGGCGCCGAAGGCGGCGACGGTGTCCTCCGCGTTCGGCAGGGTGGAATTCACGCAATCCGTCGGCACCGTGGGATAGCGCGAGTCGCCGATGATCTGCACGGGCACCGAGCTCGCGCTCTCGCCGGAGACCTTCACGTCGGCGATGGTTACCGGTCCCCAGCTGTAGCCGTCGACGAACGAGGTGCATTCGACGAGCGGGCCGCCGTTGGCGAGCGTCAGCACCGGGAAGGTCATCGATTGCGCCAGGACGGATGCGAGGACGCGCAGCCCGTAAGAGCCCGTGTCGACCTGAATGTTGTCGATGGTCTGGCAAGTCGATGTGCCCGGCAGGCACAGCGTGACTGTCGTGTAGAGCACGTTGATACTGTTGGCGCCGCTGGGGCCACTCGTCACAGCGACATCCACGACGTTATTCGCCGCCGCGACCCCGCCGCCGCCGCCGTTCGAGGAAACCGTGTCGCCTCCGCCGCAAGAAGCCGCGCTCACGCAAAGCGCCAGAACGAAACACCCGCGCAGCGCGCGTCGGAAGAAAGCAGTCACTCGAGATCTCCAGCCGTTACGCCGCTGGGCAGTGCCTGAGGCAGGTAGGCGCGGCCGCTATATGCGCGCATGTGGCCGCCCACTTGCACTACGAGATTGCTCGTCAGCACCTGCACATGATTACGATCCTGCCGCCCGGAAGGGGCCGCGGCCACATACTGGTCGAAATAGCTCCCAAGGGTCTGGCGCAGATTGGGAGAGAAGGGGCCATGCCACGTCACGGCAAACACCTTGCCGTCGAGACCCGCGTACTCGCGAATCACGGTGCCGAAAGGCTGAACGATCTCGTGTACGCGATAGCTGCCGAGCGGGGTCTCCTTGATGGAGGCGTTCGCGAGCTGCGGCTCGGCAGCGATGGAGGATTCCTCCTCCCCCAGTGTTGCGGAGGCGACACAGGACCACAGGACAGCGAGAACCGCTGCGCCCGCCAAACCGGCGTGTTTCCATTTCATACGAGTTATTCGAGTCCTCAAGTGTCGCAAACCAGCCTCATTGGAGCGAATACGGTCGATTTGGTTCACCATATCCTGCCGGCGCTGCCTCGGGGCGGTGAAACGCTCAAACTGTGCGCGCTGTATCACTGTGCCCGACTCACGATATCCGGGCTCACGGCGTCACTGCCGGGCTGGCGGCTCACTACGTCGCCGCCCTCGTGCCGTTCGGGCTGCGAATCCATTTCTTGATACTTCTTTTCTCGACTGCCCGCCGCCGCGACGTGATTTGCGCGGTCCATGGTCTTAGAATCGCCGGGCCCCGGGTGGGCGGAAGGTAGCTGAGTGAGAACGATCGTCAAGTTAGGGGTCCTGGCGCTGGGCATTGGGCTCGGGGCCTCCGCGTGCCACGTCGGCGGCGGCTACACCGTGGGCGGTACGGTCACCGGCCTGCGCGGCTCGGGTCTGGTGCTGCAAAATAACGGGGGGAATAACCTCACTTTTTCCTCGGGCGGCACGTTCACGTTCACCTCGGGCATCGACCAGGGCGGTGCTTATTCGGTGACGGTGCTGACGCAGCCGAGCGGGCAAACCTGCTCGGTGCACAATGGTTCGGGCACTATCGGAACAGCCGACATCTCGAACGTCATCGTCAACTGCGCGGGGCCGGGCCGCTACGCCTACGTGGCGAACGAGACCGCGAACACCATCTCCGCCTACTCGATCGACGCCTCGAGCGGAGCTTTGACGCCGGTCGCAGGCTCACCGTTCGCCGCCACCGGCACGACCCCGGTTGCCGTTGCGGTGGATCCCAACGGCGTTTATCTCTACGTGGCGAACAACGGCTCTAACGATGTATCCGTGTATTCGATCGACGATGCCACGGGCGCTCTCACCGCCGTCGGGGAGCCGGTCGGCTCGGGCAACGGACCTTTTGCTCTGCTGGTCGACCCGTCGGATCAGTTCCTGTTCGTGGTCAACAAGACCGACAACACGGTCGCGGTGTTCGAGACCGGCAGCGGCGGCGCGCTCACTGCCATCGGCGGCTCGCCGTTCGCGGTGGGCTCTGAACCCACCTCGCTCGGTACCGACCCGGGCGGCAACTTTCTCTACGTGACCGACTATGCCCAGAATGCCGTCGGGGCATTCTCGATCGCGCCGGGCGGCGGCACCCTCGCAGCGATCGGCGGCTCGCCCTTTGGCGCCGGCAGCGGCGCGCTCTCGGTCGCCATCGATCCGACCGGCACGTTCGCCTATGTGGCCAACGAGACAGGGAAGTCGGTGTCTATGTACTCGCTCAATGCCGCCACCGGCGCGCTCGCCGGGCTGTCGGGATCGCCGTTGGCCACGGCCGCCAACGCCGAATCGGCGGCCGTCGATCCGACGGGCAAGTTCCTGCTGGTGTCGACCGCGGCCAACGAGCTCACGAGCTATGCCATCACTCCCGCCAGCGGCGCGCTCACCGCCATTTCGACCCTCGGTACCGGGACGTTCCCGCTGAGCGTCGCCATCGATCCCTCCGGCACGTTCGCCTTCGTCGCGAACGAGAATTCCGCCGACGTCTCGGTGTACGCCCTCGACGCGACCACCGGCGCCCTCACGCAGGTGGGCGGATCGCCCTTTGCGGCCGGTGCCGGGTCACGCTCGATCGCTATCGATTGATCCCGGGCCGCCAGTATCGATCCGGCCGCAAAGGAGTCCGATGAGCATCAGCAAGGTGACGGCGGGGGAAAAGCTACCACACGAGTTCAACGTCATCATCGAGATACCGATGAATGCCGATCCCATCAAGTACGAGGTCGACAAGGAATCAGGCGCGCTGTTCGTGGATCGCTTCATGACGACCGCGATGCACTACCCGGCGAACTACGGCTACGTGCCGCGCACGCTTGCCGCGGACGGCGATCCGGTCGATGTGCTGGTGCACACGCCGTTTCCTTTGCATCCGGGGGTGGTGGTGCGCTGCCGCGCGCTCGGCGTGCTGCGCATGGAGGATGAGGCCGGGGACGATGCCAAAGTGCTCGCGGTACCGACCGACGACATCTGCCCGTTATATGCCTACTGGAAGTCGATCCAGGACGTGCCCGACGCGCGTTTGCAGCAGATTCGACATTTCTTCGAGCACTACAAGGACCTCGAGCCCGGCAAGTGGGTGCGGGTCATCGGCTGGGCGGACGTGACGGCTGCGCACGAGGAGATCTTGGGCGGTGCGCATCGCCATGCGACGTCGCGGCCGGCCGCGTCCTGAGCGGGGAGGGCGGGACCGGCCGCTGTCCACTCAGCCATGTTTGGTGGCGCTGAGATACACCGCCGCGAGGCGCTCGTTGTGCACCTTCGCCACGGCGCCTGCGATCGCCTGCTCCCGGCACATCTGGACATCACGGCTCACCAGGTGCGGGGCGAAGCTCGGGCAGACATCCGCCGCCGCTTTGGTGATGCGGGCGTAGAGCTGACGTGCGCCGCCGTCCGTTTCGAGGGCCGAGGGGTCGTACTTCACCGCGAGGGTGCGAACGTCAGAATCTCGGGTGGCAGCGCCGGCAACGCCCGCGGCAGCGGCAGCGCCGATGCCGCACATCAGCATCGCGAGTGTGATCTTGAGTTTCATGGCAGTCTCCTTTCGGGGTGGTGGAATCGACGGGTCTATGAAACGCCAGGCAGGCACCCCGAGTCAGCGGCACGGGGGCGAGGTCGTCCCTAAAACCCGCGGATTCGTCCCGAAGATGCCCCGCCGGAGCCGCGGCCGGCGTCTTTTTGCGCTAGTCTGAGCCCATGAAATGGCCGGTCTGGCACCGCTACATCGGGGCTCTGCAGGGGCATTACGCCTCCTCGCTGAGCCGCCGTCAGTTCTTCACCATCGTGGGTTTATTCTGGGCCTACGTCACGCTGTCGAACGTGCTGTACGCGTACGGCATGCGCACGGGGATAGCGAAGGTGACGAACCTGCCGCTGTTCTCGCCCTGGGACGCCCGCGTGCTGCAGCATGTGTATCTCCTGCCGCTCATATTGGTGTCCTACTGGGCCTCGATGCGCATTCAATGGCGGCCGCTGCTCGTGGCACTGCCGCTGCAGATCATCCTCGCACTCGCGTTCGCTGCACTCGCCTACCCTGCCCTGCTGCTCGGGGAATACAGCGTCGCCGACCATGTATGGCAGGCGCAGGTGGCCGCGCACAAACACAATCCGTTCGCGGACCCGATGGTGATGTCGCTGTGGCTCGCGAGCTTCGTGAGCTTCCTCCCCACTTACGGCTTTGGGCTCGCGCTCATCACCGGTCTTGCTCTATATACGAAATTTCGCAAATCCGAGCTGTCGCGCGCGGCGCTCGAGCGCGAGTGGAGCGCTGCGCGGCTGGCGGCGCTGCGGATGCAGCTCTCGCCCCACACCCTGTTCAACTTGCTGCACACCATCCGCGGGCTGATCGAATGGGATCCGAAGGGTGCACAGTCCATGGTGGTGCAGCTCGCGGACCTCCTGCGCCGCCTGTTGAATGCGGGCGAGCGCGACTTCTCGCGCCTCGGGGAGGAGCTGCAATTCGTGCGCCTCTACCTGGAGCTGCAGCAAAAACGCTTCTCGGACCGCTTGACCGTGCGACTGCCGCCGCCGCAGGACATTGTCGATGCGTGGGTGCCGAGTCTGATCCTGCAGCCCTTGGTGGAGAATGCCGTGGTGCACGGCCTCGCGGGCCATCAAGGGCCGGTGACCGTGCGTCTCGACGTTGCGCGTGTGGGCGACTCGCTCATGTTACGCGTGACCAACACCATCGCCGCGGGCAAGCTCCCCGGTCCGCCGGGCATCGGCATCAGCAACGTGCGCGAACGCCTGGCCGTGCAGTTCGAGGGCCGTGCGAGCCTGGTGGCG